>Ga0180435_10001531_pt1 | contig 24041 bp, 16 predicted proteins | sample SS_ome_3_FD_132467 | JGI IMG/M metagenome (GOLD analysis project Ga0180435, IMG submission 132467) | Hypersaline lake sediment archaeal communities from the Salton Sea, California, USA - SS_3_S_1 metaG | ecosystem: Environmental > Aquatic > Non-marine Saline and Alkaline > Hypersaline >... | reverse complement strand
GTGGTGCCCAGCTTCGACTCTTCGTCGTTGCGGGTCAGGTACATCCGCACCAGTTGGTCGCCGTATTCGGCGGGCCGGTAGCGGTACTCGATCTCCAGCGGCACCTCCGCCACGTCGAGGCTCCGCAGTCGCTTCGACCAGCCGTTGGGGATCGTCTCGGTGCCCTCGATCGTGTAGATGAAGTATTCGCTCAGGCCCTCCTTGATGATCTGCTTGGGCCTTCCCGTACCCGGTCCGTCGCCATCGAAGTCGTCGTCGCCCCAGCCGCCCTCATATCCGTCGGCTTCCTTGATGATTCTCGCGGCGGCATCGCGTCGGTGTCGCTTGAATTCCGACCGCGAGAGGGACTTGACATCATGGGTTCCCAAGCTCGCCAATTGTGCGATCTTCTCCACGAGGTTCACCTTGCCCACCACCAGCCGCACCTGGGCGTCTTCGTATTCCTCGCCCGAGTTGTTCGTGACCCGCACGAAGTTCTCCAGGCCGACCTGAGTCTCCTGCTCGTCGGCGATCAGCACGTAGTCGCTGGCCCAACTGATCCCGCTGGTGAAGTAGGTGATCTCGACGGTGGCCTCGCCGTCCAGCTCGCTGTGGACGTTCCAGTAGAGCATCTGCGGCTTGTCGTGCGGGAACGTGGTGTCCAGCACCTCCAGCTTCTCGGCCTGGGTGAGGAACCGCAACTCAACCGAGGTGGGGTCGATCAGGGTGTTGGCCCAGGAGAATTGCAGGCCGTTGGTGCCCGGTTTGAAGCTCACTTTCCGCGTCTCACGGACCAGGGTGAGGTCCTCGGAGTTGTAGATCGTCAGTTGGACCGTCTCGCGGTCGGGCACAGTCGAGAGGTCGATATTCCGGGCCAGGGCGGACTGGACAGCCGGCACGAGCAGGGCAGCCGTCAGGAGGAGGGGGAGTAACGACAGGCGGAGCGGGTGGATCATCGGCGCGTTCCTCGGGCATGGAGCGGACAGGGGCCTCGTCTGATAGACGCCCGTCCGGGCCGAGAAGTTCCCAGCCACCGGCCGTTTTGATAGCATTCTCAAAATGCCGGCGGTCTTCGGCCGAGGCTGGACCAGGGTGACGCCGGTGTTTGCATAGGCCCTCAAACACCGTGCGTGGGCCTTGAAACAACCGGATGAACGGGGGTCAACCTGGGCCGCAAAACGGCTTTACGGCTTCTGGGCAAGGTAAGCGGGGGGCGAGTCGCGAGTTGAACGTCGCGGGGTCGAAGCCCGTCTCCCGCTCTTTCCGTGAGTGTCGCCGAATCCTGGCCCGCCGAATGCTGGCCCGTTGTCAGACGTTGGCAGCCGACCTTTTCTCTTGTCACGGGAAGCACTTACGGCGATCGTCTCGACGCATTTGGGTGGGACAGCCAGGGGCCGTCCCCGCGCCTGCTGGCCTTGCCGAGCGGCAAAGCCTCGCGTTGTTCGCGATTTCGCGCGCCTCCCCGCGGCGGGTCGCAAGCGGCCGCCCGCCGCCGCGTTTGCGCCTTCGCTTGCCAAAGTCCAGCCGCGCGCGTAAGATAAATCTGGCCACGATGGTATGGGCGTTAGCGCGACAGTGACTCATGCGCCAGCGACGCATGCGCCAGAGATCTTGGCGTCAGCGCGACAGTGACACGGTGAAACGGTGACACGGTTATCATCGACCGAGGTAGAGGCCGACAATCGACAAACGTCCTCGGGCCAGCCGACTTTCGAGGACCTTGCCGTGGCGGCCAGCCGACCGCGTGGCTAGCTTGTCCGGCGATGCCGCCCACGGGCAGACGGCGTCGCACCAATGCGGCGGGCAATTCCGTCCGTTTCGAGGTCCGCCTACCGGGCCGATCCGGTCCGGCCGCGGGAGACCACCGGTTAACCGGTTTCGAAGCGTTCCTTGTCTCGTCGCCGTGAAGGGCAGAGTGTCTCATGGAGTGTTCGCTTCTGCGCGGTTGCTATTCGTCCGCGCGGCGCGAACCGGGAGCCCGAAAATGAGCTTCGCGAATTCGACCGTCTCCGATTCGCCCGGTCCGCAACTATTGAAGTTGCCCACCGAGGGCGAGCCCTTGCATCGTCTGGCGGAAGCCCGACGCCGCCAGGGCGTCTCGCAACGCACGGTTGCGAAACGACTGCAAACCGAGGTCTCGCGCGTTCGTCGCGAGGAATGCGGGACCAGCGACATCACGCTCAGCCGTCTCTACCAGTGGCAGGAGGCGCTGGGGGTGCCGGCCGGTGAACTGCTGGCCGAGCCGGGCGACGGGCTGTCGCCCCCGATCGAGCGACGCGCGCGTCTGGTGCGCGTCATGAAAACCGTGCTGGCCATTCAGCAGAACGCACGTCAGAAATCCGTCCGGCGGATGACTGAAAGCCTGATTGGTCAACTCCTGGAACTGATGCCGGAGTTGGCCGAGATTGGGCCGTGGCACAACGTGGGCCAACGCCGCCGCCTTGATGAACTGGGCGTGGCCGCCGAACGCGGGCATGTCGACCCGGCGCTGCTGGAATTGGCCGAGTAGCCCTTCAAGCTGCGTGCATTACACGGCGTGGGCTAACAAGACGTGCCGTAAATTGCCTAGCGGGCATTGCCTGGCGGGCATTGAGTTGGCCGGCCGACGATGTTGGCTGGCCGATGGTGTGGGTGCCGTGTGGGGCTTGGCCGGGCAGTCGGTGTGAGTTACCAGCCGGACTGACCGGTCCTCACATGGAAAGCAATTCTACCATCCCACCCCGGGGGTGGCCGCTGCTGAAGCGAGCCGCCACCGGGGTTCTTCTTTGCCCGGCGAGGGCACATTCCGCGGCGGAGACAAACGCCACGCGGCGTCAGGCGTGCTGCATCTGGCTAAGCCGGGGCAGGGCGTGCTCGTCGTTCTCGGTGTGCAAGACCATGAGGCAGTGCTGGTCGGCCTCCAGGGCCGAGGCGTAAGTGTAGTGGATGTCGATCTCTTCGCGTGCGAGCACCTCGGCCACGCGCTTGAGCATGCCCGGCTTGTGGGGCAGTTCCAGCAGAATGACGTTCTGGTCGGTCGGCTCGTAGCCCTTTTCCGTCAGTGCGTCGGTTGCCCGGAGATGGTCGTCGGTGACCAGCCGGATCAGGCAGTCGCCGTTGGTCACCGCGCCGATGACGGCCAACACGCCGATACCGCGTTCGGAGAGGAGCTTGGCGAGGTCGAACAATACGCCCGGCCGGTTCTCCGTTGAAACGACGATTTCCTTGCCTTGTCGTGCGTGGAACATGATCTGGCCTCCTCGTGCGCTGGGCCTGCGTGCAATTGGTCTGGTCTTTGTGCGATGGGGCCTCGGCCTGGAATCGAACGAGACGACGAGTTCGCGCCGCTCGGCGATCGGCTCCCCATTCACAAGTATAGCCGACCGCCGCCGGCGGAGAAGGCGTGGCGGAGTGGGAATGGCCGACCCCCGTGGAGAACCGTGCGCGGCGAGCTTTGGCTTGCTTCGCGGCGGAGAAGCGGATCTCGCGGGGGCGAGTAGCCGTTGGGCGAGCGGGTGGGGCGCCCGCCGGTGGAAGCATTGCCCAAGGCGGCGCCGGGTTTGGGGGAACGAGGGGGCTTGTCGGGGCCGTCCGCGGATTCGATCAAGTGCTTGCCGGAGGCACGGGGGGCCTTACGGCGGCGGTCGGCGGCCGATAAAATGCACCGCTTGCAGCCATTCACGGGGTAGTGTCCGCTCACGGGGAGTGTCCGCCTTCGACCCAGTCGTATTGGTGGGCCCTGGCCGTCTCGGGTGGGTCCCGGCAGCCCCCGCCCGGCCGTAGCAGTCACATGCCCCGCAACACCGTTTTCGAGCGAGGAACCGCAGATGGAGCCGAAGCATCCCATGATCCGCGTGCGTCTGTCGACCATGATGTTCCTGGAGTTCTTTCTTTGGGCATCCTGGTATGTGCCGATCGGTGGCTACATGGGCAAGGCGCTTGGATTCACGGGTCCGCAAATCGGCTGGATTTATGCCACCACGGCGATCGGCGCGATGATCTCGCCAATCTTCATCGGATTCGTGGCCGATCGGCTGTTCGCCACGGAAAGGGTTTTGGGGGTGCTGCATCTGGTTGGCGCGGGCTGTTTGTTCGCCGCCTCCCAGCAAACCGAGTTCATCCCGATGATGGCGTTGTTGGTCGTCAATGCGTTGTGCTTCATGCCGACCATCGCCTTGTGCAACTCGCTGGCGTTTCGGAACATCGACGACCCAGACAAGTTCTCGCTCGTCGCCGTATTTGGAACGATCGCCTGGATTCTCTCCGGGCTAACGGTCGATTTCGTCCTCGGCGGCGCGGAGCAAAACGGTTTCTTCTTCCTGGCCGGCGGCGGAGCCGTGCTGATGGGGCTCTACTGCTTCACGCTACCCCATACTCCGCCGAAGAAGGCCGAAGCGGGGGGCGACGTCCTCGGCCTCGGCGCGCTGAAGCTGCTTGGTGAGCCCTCTTTTTTGGTCTTTGCCCTCTGTGCGTTCCTCATCAGTATCCCCCTGAGCTTCTACTTCACCTTGGGTAATTTCTTTTTGGTGGAGTCCGAGTACCCGAAACCGACCGCACTGCAGACCCTCTCGCAGGTGTCCGAGATTTTCGTGATGCTCATCATGCCGCTATTCATTGCCCGCATTGGGTTGAAGTATGTGCTGGTAATTGGGATGGCCGCTTGGGCCCTGCGTTATGTGTTCTTCGCGACGGGCAACTTCCCGCTGGTCGTGGCCGGCCTGCTCGTCCACGGCTTCTGCTACTGTTTTGTATTTGTTGCCGGTTTCATTTATGCCGACCGTCGGGCACCGAAGGAACTCAGCGCGAGTGCCCAGAGCTTCCTGGCGTTTCTGACCTGGGGCGTCGGCATGTTCATCGGCACGAAACTTGCTGGATATACAAGCGAGCTGTACACGACGGCCGAAGGAGTCCATCAATGGGCTCCAATTTGGTACTGGCCGGCCGGTCTGGCCGCCGTGGTGACGCTGCTGTTCCTAGTCGGCGGTCGTGACGTACAGAAGGTGGCCGACGATTCGGCGGCCGAACCACCGCCGGTTGAGCCCGGCCCGGACACCGTTTCCGCGTAGTTGGATCCAGTCCCCCCCTTCAGTTCACCTCCCTACCCCAACCCCCTGGAGTGTTTTCGATGAGACGACAACTGCAAGCGATCGCGATCCTGCTTTCGATGAGCCTGGCGTTCGGTGCCTGGCCGACGCTCGCCGCTGAGGGCGACAATCCGTCAGGCGACGCCGCCAAAACGTCGGACGACGCCACCGAGCAGGATCAGGCCGACGACCCCAATGACGAGCCGCCCGCCGATCCCTACGAGGTGCCCGATGGCTCGGCTGACGAATTGGTCGAGTACCTCAAGGGACTGCTCGCCAAGCCGCCCACGGCCGACAATCGCGAGAAAGCGATGGCGGCCATTCAAGAAGCCTGCGAGCGGATCATGGAGAAGGATCCCACCGATGAGCAACTGCAAATGGCTGTCCAGCTTCAGACCATGCTCTTCGGCCGCGACAAGGAAAAACTCGAAGCCCTGGCCAAGAAGCTCCGCGAGATGGACAAGCCGGAGTTGCTCCGGCGGGTGGAAACCGCGCTGATTGCCAGCGAGCTGCGCGAACTGCGATCGCTGCCGCCCGAGCAGGCCAAGCAGAAGCTACAAACGATTCTCGACGACCTAATGAAGCAGCTCGCCGAAGACCCCGACCCCCAGTTGATCAGTCTGGCCACCTCGGCCGCGCGGTTGCCCGAGATGCTCGGCGACCAGGAGATGGCCCTGCGCGTCCATAAGAAGCTGGCCGACCTCCTGGCCGATAGCGATAACCCGGCCATCCAGCAACAGGCGGAGCGCCTCCGCGGTGTTGTACGCCGCATGGAACTGCCGGGCAAAAAGATGGAACTCACCGGGACCACGCTCGAAGGCGAGCCCTTCGACATCTCGTCGCTGGAGGGGAACATCGTCCTGGTCGATTTCTGGGCCTCGTGGTGCGGACCCTGCCGGGCCTCGCTGCCGCACTTGAAGGAACTGTACGATGCATACAACGATCGCGGTTTCGAGATCGTCGGCGTGAACCTCGATCGGTCGCGCGAGGACATCGACAAGTTCCTCGAAGACACCCCCCTGCCGTGGGTCAACCTATTCAAAGAGGAAGGTCAACCGGAAGCGGCCGGCTACTACGGCGTGATGGGCATCCCCACCTACTTCCTCGTTGGTGCCGATGGCAAGGTGATTTCGACCAACGCCCGCGGCAGCCTCGACCAGCTCCTGGAAGAGCGGCTGGGTCCGATGAACCCGGAAGGCGAAGGGGATGACGCGGACGGCGACGAGGAGCCGACCGACGCCGCGACTGAATAGGTCCGGCCCACGCCCAGTCTCGCCCCCGACGACAAGCCGGCTCCGGGACCACCACCCGGAGCCGGTTTTGTCGTCGTTCCGCGCGCCGGGCACCATCCGGGCGGAATCTTGCGGCGGCCAATGGGGCTGTGTAAAATGGCAAGATGTGAGGGTCGTTGCCTGGCGACAACGTTCTCGGGCTGCCCTCGCTATCCCACCGATTCCCCCCGCCCCAAGGAGATGGTTTCATGGCGCTACGTTCCGATCGGCAATCCGCCCCAGAGTTCTCGTCCCCCGGGGATGCTTCACCATCGACCGCCAATCGGGGCGGGCAGAGCGGTCGGCCGCGGGGTGGCAGGCGAGTAGCGCGCCGCGACTTCCTCAAGGCCAGCGGTGCCGGCGCGGGACTGCTGGCCTCGGGTGTATGGAGCCAGATTGCGGCGGCGGAGTCGGACACGGCCAACGAGAAGCTCAATATTGCGTGCATTGGCACGGCCAACCGCGCGGCGGCCAACGTGGCGGCAGTAAAGAGCCAGAACATCGTGGCCTTCGCCGACGTCGACTCGACCTACCGCGACCGCACCAAAGCGTCGCTCCCCGGGGCTAAGCCCTACGTCGACTATCGCGAGATGCTCGACAAGGAAGGCGATCGGATCGACGCCGTGGTAGTGGCCACACCCGACCATCACCACGCCCCGGCCAGCATCCGCGCGATCCGGATGAACAAGCACGTCTATTGCGAAAAGCCCCTCTCGCACACCATCCACGAAGCCCGCCTGCTGGCCGAGGAAGCGGCCAAGCGCGGTCTGGCCACCCAGATGGGCACGCAAATCCATGCCACCGACAACTACCGCCGGGTGGTCGAGGTGATTCAATCGGGCGCGATCGGCGATGTCAGCGAGGTCCACGTTTGGGTGGGTAAGCATTGGGGCGGCGGCGAACGACCCGAGGGCGAACAGGAGCCGCCGAAGACGCTGGCCTGGGACCTGTGGGTCGGGCCCGCCCCGTATCGACCCTACTGGCCGGGACGCTACCATCCGGCCCAGTGGCGACGCTGGTGGGACTTTGGCACCGGCACGCTCGGCGACATGGCTTGCCACTACGTCGACCTGCCGTTCTGGGCGCTGAAACTTCGCCACCCGACGAGCTGCGAGGCCGAAGGCCCCCCCGTGCATCCGGAAACTTGCCCCATGGGTCTGATCGTCCGCTACGAATTCCCGGAGCGCGAGGGGCTGAAACCGGTAAAGCTCACCTGGTATGACGGCAAAATGATCCCCCGCGAGGTGGCCGGTGAGCGTGTGCCGGGCAACGGTGTGATGTTCGTCGGCAGCGAAGGCAAGATGTTCGCGAACTACGGCAGCTATCGCCTCTTCCCGCGGGAGAAATTCGCCGACTTCAAGCCACCCGAGCCCACTATCCCGCGCTCCATCGGGCATCACGCCGAGTGGATCAAGGCCTGCAAGGACGGCTCGCCTACCACGTGCAATTTCGACTACTCGGGCGCCCTGACCGAGTCGGTGTTGCTAGGCACCGTGGCCTACCGGCTGGGCAAAAGGCTCGAGTGGGACGCCGCCAAGCTCCGGGCGACCAATTGCCCCGAGGCCGACGCATTGGTGAAGAAAGAGTATCGCGAAGGTTGGGAAGTGGCATGAGGCGCGGGAAATAGATGCAGGATGATCAGTGCGGAATGACTTGAACTGATTCGGTCATTCCGCGTTTTGCGCTGTTTCGCGGGCTGCGGCCTGGTGGCCATGTGGCCTGGTGTTCGTGCGATCACTTGGCGGCAGCCAGCCTCCCCCGCCCTCCTACTGGCCGGCGATGTATTTCAGTTGGATCTCGGTGTCGGGCAGTTTCTCCTGGAGCCGTTCGACGCCCGCTTCGGTCACGGCCGTGCGCGTCACCTTCAGGTCCTGGAGGTTCTTCAGCGGTTCCAGATGCTTCAGCCCGGCGTCGGAGACGGCCGTGGAGCCGAGGTGCAGGAACTCGAGTTGCCGCATGTCTTGCAGGTGCTTCAGCCCGGCGTCGGTCAGATAGGTATTGTCGAGGTTCAGCCACTCCATGTTGGTCAGCGCGGCGAGGTGGGCTACGCCGGCGTCGCTGATCGGATCGCGCCAGAGGTTCAGCCACCGCAATTCGGTCAGCTTGCCAACGTGCTCCATGCCGGCGTCGCTCACCTGGGCGCACTCGCTCAAGTCGAGACTCTCCAGCTTCTCGAGCGCGGCCAGATGGGCCAACCCCGCGTCGCTCACCTGCGTCTTCGAGACGCGGAGCTTGCGCAGTTCGGGAAACTGCCGGGCAATCACGGCCACGGCATCGTCGCCGGCCAGCGTACCGGCCAGGTAGAGTTCGCGCAGATCGTCGGACGCCTTCAGGTGTTGGAGCCCCTGCTCGCTGATCCACAGCCCGTCGAGCGCGACCGCCTTCAGGTTCTCCAAGTCGGCGAGGGCGGCCAGTCCTTCGTCGTCGACGCTGGCCTTGCCGTCGGCGCCGGAGAGCTTCAGCCCGCGGAGCTTTTCGAGGCCAGCCAGATGGGCCAGTCCCTGGTTGGAGACGGCGCAACCGCGGAGGTCGACATTCACCAGCGTGTCGACCTTGCCGAGGGTGGCCAGCCCGTCGTCGGTAATGGCCGTGTCGTTCAGCAGCACCGAGCGGACGTGCGGCAGTTCGGTCAGCGGTTGCAGGTCGCCGTCCTCGATGAGCGTGCCGCGGTAGCTGACCTCGGCCACCCGGCCGTCGCCGTCACGTTTGAGCGTCGCGCCCAATTCCTCCAGCGCCGCGACGGCTTGCTCGGTTTTGTCGGCCGAGGCGGGGGCTTCCGTCGCACCGGGCTGCTCGGTTGGCTCTGCTGGTTCTGGCTCGTCAGCCGCCCCAGCGCTGTCCGGTTGTCCCGCTGGCTCGGGCTCTTTGCCCGTCTCGGCTTGCTCGCTCGACTCGGCCTGGCGACCCTCGGCGTCTGGCCCGGGGGCCTCGGGCTGACAGCCAACCAGCACTAGGGGGGCGACAAACAAGGCAACTCGGGCAAGCCATTTCACGGTGAGGCTCCTCGTGGTGGGTGCGGAAAGAAGGAAGCGGTCCGCCGACAAGGGGTCGATGTCAGCCGGCCGGCGAGCCGTTTACTTTAAACGACCAACGCACCCTGTCAAGTATCGTCGGTGGGTGGTTCGCGAACCTCGACGGACGGTTCACCCGTCCGGCACCTCGATCCGGCTCGGCCGAGTCGGTGCCCGATTGTGATTCCGCGAAAACGCCGTATAATCGCGGTTAGGCGATCGACATTTTCCACCGGCCAGGCAGGCCTCGATGAAGCTTCGCGTCGGACTGATCGGCTTGGGTGACGCTTGGCAACAGCGGCACGCGCCCGCGCTGCGCTCGCTGGCCGATCGGTTCGAGGTGCGAGCGGTGTTCGATCAGGTTTGTCACCGGGCGGAGCAGGCGGCGGGCGAGTTCCAGGCGGCCGCGGTGGACAGCTATCAGACGCTGGTGCGGCGCGAGGACATCGACGCCGTGTTGATGCTTTCGCCCCAGTGGTATGGCGCGCTACCCATCTTGGCGGCATGTCAGGCGGGTCGGGCGGTCTACTGCGCGGCCGGCCTCGACCTGGAGCCGGAGGAAGCCCGCACGGTGAAGGAACGGGTCGACGAGACGGGCATTGCCTTCGTGGCGGAGTTCGCCCGCCGTCAGGCCCCCGCCACCGTGCGGCTGAAAGAGCTGATTGCCACTCAACTGGGCTCGCCGCGGCTGCTGTTCTGCCATCGACGGCTGGCTGCCCGCACGCCCAACTCGCCCCCGACCGGCTGCTCGGCCCAGCATTCGGCCATCCGCGATTTGATCGAGCTGGTCGACTGGTGTCGCTATGTGGTCGACCGCGAGCCGAGTTGGGTGACCGGGCTGATGCACTCTTCGGGCAACGGGCTGCCGGTTGAAGACTACCAGATGATGAGTCTCGACTTTTCCGAGCGCGCCAAGCCGGGCACGGGGCCGGTGGCGCAGATCAGTTGCGGCCGCTACATCCCGGCCGACTGGCGCGAGGCGAGCGGCTATCGGCCCCTGGCCGAGTTGCAAGTGGCCTGCGAGCATGGCATCGCATTCGTCGACCTGCCCGCCTCGCTCGTCTGGTTCGATGAACTCGGCCGCCACCAGGAAGCCCTCGACAGTGAGCGGCCGGTGGGCGAGCAGTTGCTGATGCACTTCTACCGGTCCGTGACCAGTCTGGTCCGGCACACCTGCGATTTGGAAGACGCCTATCGGGCGTTGGAGATCGTGCAGCAAGCCCGCCGCGGACACCAGGAGGGCCGGCGGATGGAGCTGTGAACACGGCTCCATGGCCGGGCCGGTTCGGGCTTGGCCTTCGTTCCCTCCCCCGACCGCCGCTGTTCCACGGAGCCGCACCCACGCCGCGGCGCCGCTGGACTTGGGTTTGCTCGTCGGTTGCAGCCAGGCGCCTTTTTGCGCCGTCCAATCGGCATTGACGCGACCCCCCGTTAGTGCCTATTCTCCGCGGCCTAGTCTACCCGAACTCCGCCCCCACCGCGCGCCGAGCATGGACCGCTCGCTAAAACAATTCGCCCTTGATCGCGCGATCCGCCCGGCGTGTCGTCAGCTTTCGGCGTACGTCTGTCCGGTTCTGCTTGCGACGCTGCTGACGGTCGGTTGTACGTCGACCGGTGTCTCGCTGCGCGGGGTGCCCGAGTCGCCGCTGAGCAGCCGGCTGAATCTGCAATCGGACGAGGGACCCAGCGCCAGCCCCCGCACTTGGCAGGTGCTGCGGGTTTACGATCTCGACGAGCTGATGCACTCCAATCCCCGGGCGGTGCTCGGGCGGTTGCAGGATATCGTCAATCGCGAGCCGGACCCGGAGAACGTGTACGCCTTCGCGGAGTTGGCCTACCTGTCGGCTTTGCAGGCGGAGGGGCAGGGCGACGAAGCGGCGGCGTTCGACCTGCACACCTCGGCGTTGCATGCTGCTTATCAGTATTTGTTCCACCCGGCCTTGGCCGATCGCCGCAGCCCCTACGACCCCCAGTTTCGCGCCGCGTGCGAGCTGTATAACGGATCGCTGGAGCGGACGCTCCGATTGCAGTGCAAGCAAGGTGGACTGGTCATCGGCGGCAAGAAGACGATTCAAACGGCCTCGGGCGATTGCGACGTCACGATCGTTCTCCGCGCCGACCGCTGGCAACCGCGCGACATCGCACGCTTCGAGTTCGTCTCCGACTACGAAATCCGTGGGCTGAAGAACCACTACCGGACCCACGGGCTGGGTGTGCCGCTGATCGCCGTCCGCAACGCCTACGAGGGCGAACCCCAGCGGGCCCGCTACTACCCCGTCGAAATGAGCTTCCCGGTCACCGCCTTCTTCCGCCCGCTGCCGGCGCGGGTCGATCCGCAAACGGGCCGCCGCACGTGCAACGCCCAGGGCGTGCTGGAGTTGTACGATCCGCTGGACAAAACGAAGATTGACGTGGGTGGACGCCAGGTGGCATTGGAGAGCGATCTGACCACGCCGCTGGCCTACTTTCTCTCGAAGCCGGAGTTGCAAGCATTGGCAACCGTCGGGTTGTTGCGGCCGGACGAGTTGCTAAAAATGCGCCCCGATCGCCCCGATCCGATCATGGGACTCTACATGCTTGAGCCCTATTCGCCGGGCAAAATCCCCGTGGTGATGGTCCATGGCCTTTGGTCCAGCCCGATGACCTGGATGGAGATGTTCAACGACCTGCGCAGCTCGCCGGAGATTCGCGACAACTATCAGGTCTGGTTTTATCTGTATCCCACCGGTCAGCCGTTCTGGAACTCGGCCGCCGCGCTGCGCGACGATCTGGCCGAGGCACGTCGCACGCTGGACCCCGGGCAGCAAGACCCGGCGCTGGATCAAACGGTGCTGGTGGGCCATAGCATGGGCGGACTGGTATCGCGTTTGCAGACCATCCATAGCCGCGACCGCTTCTGGGAGTTGGTCAGCGATCGGCCGCTGGGATCGCTTCGCGCCGAGCCCGAGGTGAAGCAAAAGCTGGCCGAGAGTTTCTACTTCCTGCCCAGCCCTTCGATCCGTCGGGTCATTACCCTGGGCACGCCGCATCACGGCAGCGAGTTCAGCAACGACACCACTCAGTGGCTCACCGAGCGCCTGGTCCGATTGCCGGAAATGCTGATGGAGCGGCAACGAAAACTCTTCCGTGACAACCCGGACAGCTTCCCCACCGACACCCTGCTGACGGTCGACAACAGCGTGGAGTCGCTCGCGCCGGATTGCCCGGCGTTTGAAGCGCTGCTGGAGAGCGAGCATCCGCCGTGGGTGAAGTATCACAACGTGATCGGCCGCCGCGGGAAAGACGCGTGGCTAAGCTCGCTGGCCGGCGATGGCGACGGGGTGGTGACCGTCGACAGCGCCCGCGTGGACGACGTCGAGAGCGAGCTGGTCGTCGAGGCAGATCACACCACCGTCCACGCCCATCCCGCCGCCGTGCTCGAAGTCCGCCGCATCCTGCTGGAGCATTTGGCCGAGTTGCGGGGGCATCCCAGCACGGCCAGCGCCGAAGCCCGCGCGGCCGAGGCGGTGCGCGACGCCGGCGGCGTCCGCACCAGCATCAGGTGACGCGCGGAGGGGAAATAGCCGGGAGTTAAGGGCTCCCGGTCCGGCACCCAGCGCGTCAAATGCCGGCCGCCGCTCGCCGTGGAGGGCGACGTGGGGCCCATGCGGGTGGGGCCCCGATGACCTATTTCCGCCGGATTGCTGCCTCCCACTGGAAAAATCGGGCGATTTGCGGCATAATCTTGGATAGAGGGCATTACTTATCCGGATCGGAACGGAAAGGCAGTCCAATCATGAAGCGCTCGGCTCCTCGAAGCGGTTTTACTCTTGTCGAATTGCTTGTGGTCATCACGATCATCGGCATGCTCGTGGCCCTACTGCTGCCCGCGGTGATCAGCTCACGGGCAACCGCCCGGCGCGTGCAGTGCATCAACAACCAGAAGGAGCTGGGCTCCGCCGTGGTGCAATACTCCACGGCCAAACAGCGTTTGCCGGGTTGGCGCAACGTTTGGGCCGGCAACCGGAACTACAGTTGGGTCATGGCCGTGCTGCCGAATTTGGGTCGCGAGCAGATTTGGCAGGAGTGGCGAGCCAACAATGCGCCGAACCCCTGGCCCTATATCGACCAACTCGCCTGCCCGGCGAATCAGGCTTCGCACGACACGCCCGCCGGGCTGAGCTACGTGGCCAATGCAACCGGTGGGGGGAACGCCGTGCCCCTGTTCCCGGACCGGCAGTCCAACCCGAATCAGTACACGCGTTTGAGCGACATCGGCAGCCAGACCCAAACGGTGCTGCTCTCGGAGCGCGTGACTCCCGAGGTCGGGCCGTGGACGGATACCTCGCAGGCGCAGAAACTGGCCTTCGCCGCGACCTACCAGGCTGGTGCCAAGCCGTATCCCTGGTCCGGCCTGGTGTCCGACGTGGTCAACTCAAACCACCCGGATGGCACCGTGGTCACCTTTGCCGACGGACATGTGGAGGTCGTCTTCACGGAAGCCAAGGCGCAGGAATACCGCTGGACGCCTAAGAACTGACCAGCCGTCGAGATGGGCGTCGCCGGCGCGGTGGTTTGGCCGGCTTGGCGGGGGGTAGTTGCCGCGCCCCCGGTCGGGCTCGGCGGTTGTCGGCCTCCGGCCCTTCTCGCCAACTCCGCCCGTCATCTCCTGCCTCCCCCAACTCTTCTCCGACCCCCTGGTCAACTCGGTCCGGATGGGGCAAAATATGCCCTTTTCCCACCGCCACCCTCGCCCGGCGCGGCGGGCCGCCCGAGGCGGCTTGCCCGGCGCCGGCGATTTGTCAAACACGACGCAAGGAGAAACAGTCATGGGTTCAACCATTGTCGACATTCGCGCCCGCCAGATCCTCGATAGCCGCGGCAATCCGACCGTCGAGGTCGACGTGGAAACGGCCGACGGCAGCTTCGGTCGGGCGGCCGTCCCCAGCGGCGCCAGCACCGGAATCCACGAAGCCTTGGAACTCCGCGACGCCGACGAGAGCCAGTATCTCGGCAAGGGTGTGTTGCACGCGGTCGATAACGTCAACGAGCGTCTGGCCGACGAACTCTGCGGCATGGACGCGCTCGACCAGGTGGCGATCGACCTGCGGATGCTCGAACTCGACGGCACCGAGAACAAGAAGAACCTCGGGGCGAACGCCATGTTGGGTGTCTCGCTGGCCACGGCCCACGCTGCGGCCGACCACAGCGGCCTGCCGTTGTTCCGCTACCTGGGCGGTGTGGGTGCCCGCGTTTTGCCCGCCCCAATGATGAACATCCTCAATGGCGGCAGCCACGCCGACAATGCCGTCGACGTGCAGGAGTTCATGGTCATGCCGCTCGGCTTGCCCGACTTCACCGACGCGATCCGCGCCGGCTGCGAGATATTCCACAACCTGAAGAAAGTGCTCAAAGGCAAGGGCTACAGCACGAACGTCGGCGACGAAGGCGGATTCGCGCCGGAGCTGAAGAGCAACGGCGAAGCCCTGGAACTGATCGCCGAGGCGGTCAGCCAGGCCGGCTATCAGTTGGGCGAGGACATCTACATTGCGCTCGACGTGGCCGCCTCCGAACTCTACGACAAGGACAGCAAGACCTACTCGATGGACGGCAAACAGATCGACGCCGCCGGCATGGTCGATCTGCTGGCCTCCTGGGCCGATCAATACCCGATCTGCTCGATCGAGGACGGCTGCGATGAAGACGACTGGGACGGTTGGAAAGTCATGACCGAGAAGCTCGGCGATCGGATCCAACTGGTCGGCGACGACTTGTTCGTCACCAACACCAAGCGGCTGCAGCGCGGCATTGACGAGCAAATCGCCAACAGCATCCTGGTGAAAGTGAACCAAATCGGCACGCTCACCGAGACGATCGAGGCGGTCGACCTCGCCCGGCTCAACGGCTACAGCGCGGTGATCAGCCACCGCAGCGGTGAGACCGAGGACTCGACGATCGCCGATCTGGCCGTGGCCCTGGGCACCGGGCAGATCAAGACCGGATCCGCCTCGCGCACCGACCGGATGGCGAAGTACAACCAGTTGCTGCGGATCGAGGAAATCCTCGGCGATGCGGCCGTGTACGGCGGCAGCATGTTCGCCCTCTCCGACTAAGAAGCCGCGAATCCCCTGCCCTTCGGTAGAGGGGGGGCGGGGGCGCGTTTGGCGGCGGGCAGTCGCAGGCCGTGGCCCTCCGTCTTCGCCGCGCCCCGTGCGTCCTCCCGGCTCCCTCGCACAACTTTTGCGCCCGCCTAACAGACGGCTAACCAGCTTGGCTGTATAATCACGACAGATTGGCCGGGCTCTCCCCCCGCGGGAAGCGGTTGCCCGGAGAACTCGGCCGCCGTCGGGATACTTCCTCGCCGATGCGCGCCGACCGCGGAGTGGGCGCGCGTCCCTGCATGGAGAAAAGTGGATGTCATTAGTCGACTGGGTGGGGAACCGGATGTTCAATCTCGTTCACCGCAACAACCTGGTGTACAACACCTGCTGGGAAGACCCGCGACTGGACCGCCAGGCATTGCAACTGGGGCCGGACGACACGGTGCTGGTGATCACTTCCGCCGGCTGCAACGCGCTGGATTACATCCTCCAGGAGCCACGGCACGTTCACGCCGTCGACATGAACCCCCGGCAGAATGCCCTGCTGGAGTTGAAGCAGGCCGGCATCCGCCGGCTCGACTTCGAGACGTTTTTCACCCTCTTCGGCCGAGGACACCACCCCCAGGCCCGCGAGGTCTACGCCAGACAACTCCGCGATCAACTGACGCCCTTCGGCCAGCGCTATTGGGACCGGCGGATCAAATTCTTCACCAACCCACGGCGGACGTTCTACTTCCGCGGCACCTCGGGCACGTTCGCCCGGATGATGAACGTCTACATCAAACGCGTATTGCGGCTGCGTTCGCAGGTGGATCAGTTGCTGGCCGCGCGAAGCGTCGAGCAGCAGCAACAAATCTATCGCGAGACGATCGAACGGAAGCTCTGGAACCGGCCGATGCGTTTCGCCATGAACCGCGACGCCACGCTCTCGATGGTTGGCGTGCCCAAGGCCCAACGGATGCAAATCGAGCGGCAGTACGATGGCCGCGTGGCCAAGTTCGTCCAGGATTGCCTGGAAGCCGTGCTCACCCAAATCCCCATCCAGGAGAATTACTTCTGGCGCGTCTACATCACCGGCGAGTACACCCGCGACTGCTGCCCCGAGTATCTCAAAGAAGAGAACTTCGAGCGGCTCCGCGGCGGCCTGGTCGATCGGGTAACCACGCACACCGATTCCGTCACCGGCTTCCTCAATGGCCACGACGGGCAAATCTCCCGCTTCGTGCTGCTGGACCACATGGACTGGCTCTCCGACCGCTTCTTCCCCTTGCTGGAAGAGGAATGGCAGGCGATCGTTGAGCACGCCACCGACGACGCGCGCATCATCTGGCGCAGTGGCGGACTGCGGACTGATTTCGTCGACCAGGTGCGAGTGAACATCGGTGGCCAGCCACGGCAGGTGGGCGAACTCCTGCGCTACGATCGCGAACTGGCCGAGCAACTCCATCGCCGATGCCGCGTGCATACCTACGGCAGCTTCTACATCGCCGACTTGGCCGCGTGAAAGCAAGCCGACGACTTGTCGTCGGTCCGAAGTCCGACTTTGCCAGTCCCGCGGGACGGTGCCCGCGGGCGCGAGCCCCAACCTTCAACTTGCAACCGTTCCTTGTCCTTCCTTTCCGACCTGAAGACGCTCTATCATCTCACGCTCCGGCCGGTGCGCGGCAAGACCCACGCCGAGCGGATGGAGAGCTTCTACGGAGGGCAGGCCGAGGGCTACGACGACTTCCGCAAGCGGCTGCTGCACGGTCGCGAGGAGTTGTTCAACCGGCTGGACGTGCCCGAGGGCGGCGTTTGGGTCGACCTGGGCGGCGGCACCGGCTCGAACCTGGAGTTGCTCGGAACGCGGATCGAGCGGCTCGCCAAGGTCTACGTGGTCGATCTGGCCCCGTCGTTGCTCGAGGTGGTCGAGCGTCGGGCGAAGCAGCGCGGCTGGACGAACGTCGAAGCGGTCGAGGCCGACGCCACCACGTTCCGACCCCCATCCGACGCCCTGGGCGGTGGCCAGGCCGACGTGGTCACGTGCTCCTACTCGCTGACGATGATCCCCGATTGGTTCGCCGCGATCGACAACGCGGCCGCCATGCTGCGGTCTGGCGGGCGGATCGGCGTGGTCGATTTCTACGTCTCGCGCAAGCATCCGGCCGAAGGACTGCGGCGACACGGCGCCTCGACCCGTTGGTTCTGGCCCGCCTGGTTCTCGATGGATAACGTGTTCCCCTCGGCGGACCACTTGCCGCTGCTGCTGCGGCGTTTTGAGACGCTATATCTGGCTGAAGACCGGGGCAAGGTGCCGTACCTCCCCCTAGGGCGCGTGCCTTACTACCAATTCATCGGCCGCAAGGGCGAATGAACGCGGCACGCCGAATCGATCGCTCCCCGGCGTCCTACGAGGCGAACATCGCCGCACGCACTTCCTTCAAGTCGACGCCCAGCACGTCGCGGGCAATGGCATCAAGATCACCCGCGTCGCCCTGGAGGTGGATCGTCCGATGGCAGTGCTCCAGCGACTGCCCGGCAGCCAATTCCGCCGCCGGTGAGAGTGATTCGATCTCGTAGAAGGCTCCTAGCTGGCTGCCCGTCTCGTTGGGGCCGTCGTTGTAGGCGTTCGTCGCGTCGCCGGTAAAGGGGTCGTCCTGCGCGCCCCACTGATTGTTCAGATACAGGGCTTCCTTCGGGTTCTCGGGAAGGGAGAAGTGAACCAGCGTGAGCACGCCCGTTTCGAAGTCCATCGAACCGGCCACCGGACTCGCCCGATGGGACGAAATGCCAAGCTTACCCCGATGATGGGCGTCGGCCTTCAGCAGAACGGCTTCTGGCGTGACTATCAGCCGATCGGAGGGGATCGGGCCGAAGTAATCGCTCTTGACCACCGGCCCCAACTCCTCCTCGGAACCAGGCCGGTACGGCACAATCACCACCGTCCGCTCGCCGGCGTTCATCATCCCGAGAATCCACATCGACACCAACCCGTCGGCTCGCCGCAGGGGACCATCGCGATTGGTCAAGCGGTTGGACGTTTCGTAGCCCACGCCGTCCAGTCGGGAATCGGCGATGCGTTGCGCCGTCGCGTCACCGAACAGCGGTTTGTAATCGTCCGGTTGCAGGAGCCGGACGGTGCGGTCGATGGTCATCTGGAACTGGGTGGACGCCGTGTTGCGGAACTCGATGTCGACGTGCATCGCCACCTGCTGGGCGTCCGCTTCGACGGCCGGCCAAGCGCCCTCGTTGAGCATCGCCTGGGTGTACCAGTTGTCGAAGACCTGCTCCTCGCCGGGAGCAAACCAGAGACTGAACGGCCCGCCCTCGGGTGAGAGCCAAAGTCGCTCCTCGCCGCCGTAGTTGTTTAGCCGCGGGTCGGGCTGGCCAGCCTCGATGAACTGGCGATTGATGAACCCGAAGCTGGGTCCCGCCGGGCCGCCACAGGTCGAGGTCATCACGCGGCCTTGCCAATTCGGGCAAACGGCCACGCGGGCCCCGCCGTCGGCGAGTTCATGGACAGCGGTGAAACGCGCGAGAAACTCTTTCCATTCGGCGTACGTCATGCGATCGGCTCCCGTATCGAGCAGCGGGTGAGAATGCTCCGTGCCGTCCGCCGTCGGCCTGCGAGTCGTTCAACTCCCGACGGGCGTCAACTGGCGAACTGGCAAGGCAAGAAGCCTAACCGAATCGACAGAGAAACGCCATCCACCCCAGCGCCAGGAAAGACTGGTGAACGCGCGTCGGCAAAGAACTCCAGGCGCGAGCTAGTGCTTTGTTACGGCTTGATTTTGGGGTGTGTGCCTCTGGCGCTGGCGCCAGTGCAAGCCCTAATACCAGAACGACCCAAAGCACTGGCAAGATGCCAGATGGCACCCTAATTCTTAGCCGTGACAAAGCACTAGTGCCGATCAAGTCAGCTTGTGCTTCTTCAGCTTCCGTGCCAGGGTTGCCCGATGCACTTGCAGCATGCGCGCGGCCTTGCGTTGGTTGAAATCGCATTCGTCCAACGCGCGGACGATGGCCCGGCGTTCGGCCTGGTCGAGGGTGACCGTGTCGGCGGCCCCGGTGGCGAAGTCGTCCTGGAAGACGCTATTTTCGGCCACGAGCATTTCGGCGAGGATCTCCGGCTCCAGCCCGGTGGCGTAGAGCCGCTCGACCCAGGAGGCCAACTCGCGCACATTGCCCGGCCAGGGATACTCCATCAACACTTTGCGCACATCGGCGGGCACTTCCACCGGCGGGCAGTGGTAGCGATCGGCGAGGTGGGCGCCAAAATAGTCCAGCAGCACGGGGATGTCCTCGTTGCGCTGGCGCAGCGGCGGGATGACGATCCGCACGATGTTCAGCCGATAGTAGAGATCGCGCCGGAAGCTGCCCTGACGGACCATTTCCGCGAGATTACGGTTGGTACCGGCGAGGAACCGGGTGTCGACGCCAATCGGCACCGGCTTACCCACCGGCATCACTTCTTGCTCCTGGAGCACCCGGAGCAGCTTGGGCTGCATCTTCAGCGGGATTTCGCCGACTTCATCGAGAAACAACGTACCCCCGTCGGCCGAGCGGACCAGGCCGAGCATGTCCTGCTCCGCTCCCGTGAACGAACCCCGAACGTGCCCGAAGAACTGGCTCTCGAACAGGGCTTCGCTGACTCCGGCACAATTGACCGGAATGAAAGGCCGTTCCACACGGCGGCTCTTCGACCAAAGCCGACGCGCGACGAGTTCCTTGCCCGTGCCGCTTTCGCCTTCAATCAAGACGGAGCAATCGCTCTCGGCGACGTTGTCCGCTAGCCGGACAACCTGGGTGATGGCTTCAGAGACGCCCACGATGTTCGGGGAGTCGGTGCTGCGAGGGGCGATGTCAGCCATAAGCAAGAACCTTCATGAGCACGCGCGGACCAGTAGCTAAGTGGCCAATCCCACGTGCAGGGTTAAGCGCGGCCCCTTCTCCTCGGTTCATCCTCGGGCAAGCCTCGGCTTTCACCCCCGGACCGTTAGGCGGGCTGAACGGCGGTCGGGTGATCGGTTGGTACAAAGCCTTCCCGGGCGCCAACTTCAGTGGCGCGGATGCGTTCAAGGGCGATGGGTCGCGACTTCGCTGCCTCCGTTAAAACTTTCTCAATGTGTTGCTGTCCCCACAGCGAAAAAATTACGCCAGCGGCGAGTCCCTTGCCACCGCCATCCTGTCATTATCAAGCGATCCATCGACAGAGCAACTAGCCTAGCGAATTGCCTGATCGTGTCAAGCGTTTCCGGCAGCCTCTTGCTCGGGTCCGGCAAAACTAACCGAAGCGTAACGGTTCACCAACGAAAACATCGCCTATCTTACCAAGCCAACCTGGCGTGTCAAGCATTTTGTCGCCCGCACACCGGGTAAACCGAAGATCACCCACTCCAATGAGGGGTTTTACCGGATAATCCCGCCGGCGATGACCCGCTCGCCCCAGTAAAGAACGCAGGATTGGCCGGGAGATACGCCATAACAGGGGGTATGCAGCCGGACTCTTACCCGTCCCTCCGCCTCCAGCCAGGCGGATGCCGGGGTCGCCGGGCTGCGATAGCGGATTTTTGCCTCGCAGGCGACCTCGCCCCTGGGCGCGGCGACGAGCCAGTTCACGCCCGAGATCGTCAGTTCGGTCCGAGCCAAGTCCTCGTATCGGCCCAGCACGACGCGTCGCGTGTCCGACTCCAGACGGATCACGTAGTGCGGTTCACCCAGGGCCACGCCCAACCCCTTCCGCTGGCCCACGGTGTATCGTTCCAAGCCCTCGTGCTGGCCCACCACGCGTCCGTCCAACGTGACGATCTCGCCGCCAGTGGAATCGAGATCGGTGGAATCGACACCACTGGAAACGGGATCGCCGGACGCGGTGTCGGCACGCTCTCGCTCGTTTCGCAGTCGGCGGACCACTGCCGCGTGATCGCCGTTAGGCACGAAACAAATCTCCTGACTATCCGGCTTCTCGGCCACGTGCAGACCCAAGTCGGTTGCCCGACGCCGAATCTCCTCCTTGCTGAAATGCCCCACCGGAAAGATCACTCGCGGGAGCCGCTGGGCCGGGATGCCGTAGAGCACATACGACTGATCCTTGCCAGCATCGAGTCCCCGCAGCAGCGCGCTCGCGCCATCCTCCAGTTGTACCACCCGGGCGTAATGGCCGGTGGCCACGAAGTCGGCGCCGATGCCGTCGGCATACTCGAACAGCCTCCCGAATTTCAACCAGCTATTGCAGGCGATGCAGGGATTGGGCGTCCGGCCGGCCGTATACTCGTCGACGAAATAGTCGACAATTCGGCCAAATTCCCGGCTGAAATCGAGCGCGTAGAAAGGGATCCCCAGCGAATCGGCCACCGCTCGGGCGTCGTCCGCATCGGCCGCCGAGCAGCATCGGGCCTTGCCCGGGCGGCAGGCCTCGGCCAGTGCGAGGTCGCCGGTTGCCGTGCCGTTCGCGTTGAGGGTGCTTCCCTGGGTCGCTGGAGCTTGCCCATGACGCATGAACAGGCCGGTCACCCGATGCCCCTGCTCCAGCAGCAGGGCAGCGGCGACACTGCTGTCGACCCCTCCGGACATGGCGACCAAGACGTGTGACATGCGACTCCTGGTTCCTTCGTTTCCAACCCCACCACCCCCTGCCATTATCCGCCCGTCGGCCGGCCAACTCCACCCCACGGCCGCGCCACCCTCCGGAAGCGGGGTGGCGCGAACCGGCCCGGCGTGCCTCTTGAATCTCGTCCGCCTGGTCGCTAAAATGGTGGTTTCGCCCCCTGCAGGACGGTCCGGCTGTCCGCCCATGGCGAGCCATCCGGCCGCGCGGCGGCTGGCGGCGATGCGACATATTCCCCGATAGCTCAGTTGGTAGAGCGAGCGGCTGTTAACCGCTAAGTCCTAGGTTCGAGTCCTAGTCGGGGAGCTGAACACAACCCAAAATCCTAAAACGACTTAGGTCACTTGCCCGGCGTAGGGCGGTGCGGCCTTTAAGCCCATCGAAAGTGGTAGCACTACCACTTTTCGGGTGAAAGGAGTTGCACATGCCCAAGAAGGCGCCTCACGTGCCCTCTTAAATGACGACACTCACCCGCCGCATCGGCCCTCGCCCAGCCTTTCCAGGGGCCGGTGCGACGGAGAAGGTGGTAGGGGCGGCCCCCTTTTGTCGAGCCTGAGCTGAGGTTCCGGCCGCGTTTTACCGACGTTTCCCTCACAACCTACGCATCTCCCGGATCAACTCCTTTTTTCTTGTTGGACCGTTTCGCGGCCGGTCGGTCCCGGGTTGGGGCAGTCGCGCCGGCCGCGTTCTGGCGGTACTCCATCGCGCTCTGGCCCGTCTTCCGCCGGAACGTCGCACACATGTTTTCGGCGTGCTTGAATCCGGTGCGCTGGGCGATCTCCGCCAGCGAGTACTCGGTCATGCGCAGCATTCGCTGGATGGCATCGATTTGCACGCGCAGGATTTCCGCCTTGGGCGAGCGGCCCACGAACCGGCTGAATTTGCGCTTCAGGGTGGCCTGCGAAACGTTCAACTCCTGGCCGATGTCCGTCACCCGCAGCCCCTCGCACGCCCGCTCCCGGATCAGCCTCAGCGCCGCGGCCACCTCCTCGTCGGCGACCGCCGTGATGTCGGTCGATTGCCGGGCGACGACGCCCAGCGGCTCGATCGCGAGCCCTTCGGGCGGCGGCTCTCCGCGCATCATCCGGTCCAGCAGCGCCGCCGCCTCGAAGCCGACCTTCTGGGCGTTCTGTTGAACGCTGGAAAGCGACGGCTGGCACAGGTCGCCCGCGGCGCGAACGAAGTCGGCAAAGTGATCGGCCCGCTGCTCGGCCCAAAGCAACCCGGCGAAACAGCAGCAGGCGTAGTTGACGAACTGGCGTTCCATCAGGTGCTCGGCGGCCAGCCGGGCAACCGAGCGCTGGTTCGGTTGAACCAGCGGAATGCCTTCCAGCGGGCGCAGCCCTCGCAGATCGACGGTCGGCGCGTTGATCGCCCGGACCTCGCGCACCAGGGCTTCGCTTTCGAGCCGGGCGATGATGCCGCGCGGGTGGCACTGGCACTGGCGGATCCACGTCGGCGCCCCTTCCCGCAACGACCGCTCCGAATGGTACAGCGGTCCGAAGTCGTGCGTCTGGGCGTACGCCGCGATCCCCCGGAGCAAACCCCGCCCGTAAGCCCGCGAGGTCTCCACCAGCAGGGCGATGGGGGCAGGGCCGGCATCGGTGTTCTTCGGCGTCACGGCCACCAGTATAGCCCGCCGCGCCGAAAAGACCAAGCCGCGGGGCGGGCCGTCAATGCCCCGCACCGGCCATTTGCCCAGGCCGGAATGAGCTAAAATCATCATCAGATTGAGCGGGCTACGTCAATGCCTGGGTGCGAAACATCACCGCGGTGCACTTCAGTTTCCTCGGAGTCGGTGTCGACGGAAAGTTCGTTACCGTCCAGGATTGCGCCTACGTGAAACCTGTGATGAGAAGAGGCAAGCCGAGAGGCTATCCCTATCAACTGAATTCCAACGCACAGTACGTGCTATTCCAACGTTGCTACAGCAATTCCCGGCGGCGCGAAAAACCCCGTAAAATGGGGGTCCGCGGGATGGTGTTTTCGTAAACTTTCTGCCCTGGGCAAATGCCCTCCTACGGTTTGATCTTATCGGCTATCATGGAGTC
>Ga0180435_10001529_pt1 | contig 24067 bp, 14 predicted proteins | sample SS_ome_3_FD_132467 | JGI IMG/M metagenome (GOLD analysis project Ga0180435, IMG submission 132467) | Hypersaline lake sediment archaeal communities from the Salton Sea, California, USA - SS_3_S_1 metaG | ecosystem: Environmental > Aquatic > Non-marine Saline and Alkaline > Hypersaline >... | reverse complement strand
CGAGCCATATTCTTTCTTACTTGCACCCCCCTTTGTACACACACCCATGCGACAACACCACATCACGGATCCCGTCACCAACAAGGTGAAGGCAAAGAAGATAACCAGTATGGCGACCACGGCCATCACGACCATCAGTACGATCCCGTACCAGTCAGTGATCGGGTCTGGCCCCATCCCCCGCAGCGTTGCCTCGACAGCCGTGTCTTCCGCGTCCGAGACGGAGACTACCTTCGCGTAGAACGGGCCGGAGCTGAGGGTCAGGAGTCCGGACTCATCGGCCCATGTCGTCGTGTTCTCCTCGAACAGGTAAGAGCCGAGACTCAGAATGACGGCCATGGTGCACGGAGGGTTGCAACTCATTGACCAGGAAACGAGGTTGGACTTGTCCGGAAACTGGGCGAGCCAGAAGTTGCCGGCTCCGGACGGGATCACGGCGGATTCATCGATGACCCCAGTCTGCTTACAAGAAGCAACGGCGAAATAGAGAGCAAAAACCCACATTGCGTTGACAAAAAAAGTTGCTGTTATCCACGATAATTAATTCATGATATCCTTTGCTACTCTCTTGTGAAGCACCACCTTTTCGTCGTCACCTGCACTAGGTGACTTCCGTCTTCTGTGCCCGTCCATGGGCACGAGGCGCGTGAGCATCGCATCGAGGTCCTCGATGTCGTTCGACAGCTCAACCTTGCTGAAGAACGTGGGGCACTCCACGATCGGGCACTCCACGGTACCGAAAATCTCCCCTTGGCAGTTCAAGCACTTTGCCTTCGCTGAGTACAGCCTCTGCTCCAGAACGTAGCGCTTATGGGCGAGATCCGAGAGCATGTCCTTCTTGCTTCCCATGCACCTCCCGCAGAGGTGGACGCCACGGAACTTCGTATTGGTGAGCCTCCTCCTCTTGCTCCTCGGAGGTGCTGCCCTGCTGCCGATCACGCACTGGCACTTCACGCACCTGGGCCGATTCCTGATGAATCGCGAGATTCCGCCGCTCCGGCGGACCCTCCTCTTCGGCTCGGCAGGAATGAGGGCGCCGTTAGCTCTGAGCACCTTCATGGCGAAGTCGTTGTTGACCTTGATCAGCTGCTTCGTCTCATCCTCGATCTGCTTCTTCGACCAGTGGTCGTAGTCGATCCCCTCGAAGGTCGCAGGTCCAATGAGGGCTGCAAGAACTCTGCACACAGCCTTCAGCGTGCAGTCGGCGTAGTACTCGTAATCGACAGGCAGCCTGTCTCTCATGACGACGTCGGGGTGCTCTGCGCGGTCGGCCACCTTCTTGCTGGGCCCCTTCGTGATAATCCAGTGCACGCGGTCGCCCGTGTGGGCCTCGCTCCCTGGCCTCTCCTTCATGTCGCGAATCGTGAGGTTTCTGTGCGGAGGGTCGCTCTTGTACTCGTCCACGGGGCGCTTGAGCGACGCGCTGCGAACGAGGTCGTAGCACGAGACTCTGCCAGCGAGCAGGTTCCTGAGCATCCGCTGCACCTCGGCGATCGCGTAGTCGATCTTCGTGAACCCGTCGGGCGTGGGCACGTCCTCAATCAGAATGTCGTTGAACAGCTTGACGCAGTCGCGCATGAACTTGAAGTTGTCCCTCCTCTTCGTCTCGATGCCCTTTGCGGTGTAGTACGGCTTCTCCTGCGTGGGGGAGAGGTACATGTTCCCGAAGTACTTTTTCTTGCCGAGCAGCACGAAGGGAAAGTAGATCTCCTCCGGGATGATCCGAATGGGCGGCCAGTACTGCTTCACGATGTCAATCCACGGCCGTTCTGAGTACAGCTCAAACTCGGGGACGTGCCCGATCTCCACGTTGATCTCCACGGTCGCCCTCGCAGCGGCAATGATCGCAATCTCGTAGCTCTCCTCGACGAGGATCCTCTCGTAGATCTTCCGCCACAGAGCCTTCTCTTCGTCGACCGGCAGGTCGAACCGATAGGCGACACCGAACGCGCCGAACGCCTTCAGCAGGTCAGAGTCCATGTTGGACACGGGCACAACAACGCGGGTGGAGCAGTCCGGGTCGAGGTCTTCGTACGGCAGGACGCAATCGAGGGACGAGCGCCCCAGCGGAGCTTGTCCTTCCTCCTCCACTTCCTCCTCAGGGTCGAAGTCTTCGATGTCGCTGCGCCTGGCCAGTCTCTCATAATCCTCGCGCCTGACGAAGAAGAGCCAGTCGTCCCGGTTCACGGGGTTGGTGTCTTCGGCCAGAGTGGCGTACGCGTAGAACTCGCTGCAGTCGCTGAGATCGAGGCTCCCGCACAGACCCACAACATCGACGGTGCCCGACTTCTGCACGCACCACACCAGGGACCCAGTTTCCTCGTCTGGTCCGTGGTTGGATAATCCGGCAGCGTCGCCTTCCGTCGAAACGAAGAACTCGCTCCCACTGTCTTCGGTTGGGCAAAGAACTGTCCCTCCACCATTCTCAATCCTGATCGCTGTATCGAGCCATCCTCCTGGCGTAACAAGAACCGTCTTGACACTAGTGATGAGGTGCTCACGGCCCTCCTCGACTAGTTGCTTCCGCATCCTCCGCACGATCTCTTCTTCGTGCCTCTCCATCTCCCCACCAGACACGACCATCATCACAGAGTCCGTGTCCCCGTACACAGGAACTGACTGCCTCGGGAAGTGGACAACCCTGACCGGATACGGGATATTTTCGCTGGGGACCTGCGTCACGTTGTAGGTGATCACGTCGGTCCTGCTCCAATCGGTCTGGTCGAAACACTCGTCCTTCTCAAACTTGAAAGAGTCGTCCAGCGGCGTCAGGCAGACATACATCAGCTCGTCCTGGTGCTCGGTGTAGTCCCAGGCCTTCGAGAACGGAAGCTCCCTGTAGGAGACCATCTGCTCATGGGCTTCGAGTCCGAGATCTTTCGCAGAATCGCTCAGGCGTGCCCACTCGTCTCCGAAGGCAGGATCGTCGGAGGAGAGCGCCTTCATGCGAACAACCCAGGAGGGACGGTATTCGGAAACGCCCCTGCACTTCCCGACAACCAGCGGGGCGTGCGACCGATTGTAGTGCAGAACCTCGTGGCCCTTCATGGCGAGCCTGACGGCCACGTCCCTCCAGCTTCCGGGAATGGCTCTCACGGTCTTCTTCCACACCTTGTCGGGTCGCACAGACGCCACCACGGACGAGCGCACCTTCTTGATCAGGTACTGCCCGTAGAGCGTGATGCTCTCGCTGATGTCTCTGTCCGTCCAGAAGAAGGCCCCAGTGAATCCGTACACCGAGTTCGCCGACACCTTGATCGCGTTCTGGTTGTTGTTGTGCACGCTGTAGGCAGCCATGTCCCCCCTCTTCTTCGCCGCGGCCATCAGCTTCTTCTCCTTCGCTCGGGCGGTGAGCAGGTTCTCGCAGATGATCGGCAGCAGGCCCTTCCGGATCCTCGCCGTGACAAAGTAGGCCCCGCACGGCGTTCTGTTGTAGTCCCGGCATTCGACCCAGCCCATTTCCCGAATCTTGGCGAGCGTCGTCTTCGTGCTGTAGCAGAGGTTGTACCCGATAATGATCGACGGGTACAGCGAGGAGAAGTCCATCACGGTCATTGGGTTGTCCATACCCTCGAGCAGGGCCACCCTGTCGGTGCGGACAGAGCTCTCTGCAAAGAACCCCTGCGCCCTCTGCTTGTGGGTCGTCTTCGTGTCCTCGTGGAACCCGTAGTAGCCGCACAGGGGGAACTCCACGTACGCCCCTTCGTAAGAGCGCCGGTTGATCTCCTCAGGCCTGAGGGTCGGCACGACCATGTGCATGAGCTTCGCCTGGGCCACGATCTGGCTCTTCACCTTCGCGGTCTGCCCCTTCTCGATGAGGTACCTGAGAAAGGTCCTCGTGATCCGCGAGAGCATGATGTAGGCCACGTAGTAGTCCCTCTTCTCGATAATCTTCGCCGGGAGGACGCAGTCCTGCACGCAGTACTTCGTCACAATCGATCTCGTGTAAGAGCTCTTTGCGCAGAGCCGCGGGATCTCGCTGTAGTGCACGTCGTCCTTCTGTCCGCCGAAGAGGTAGCTCGAGACGCTGTTCAGCGTGTAGCTCCCGAGCCGGAGCCCGAAGTCCCTCCTCGCGAGCGTGAGGACGTCCATCGTCACCATACCCTGGCACGAGTGCCTGTAGCTGACGATCTTGCCTGCGGCGGAGGACTGGAACACGCTCTTCACGACCTTCGCGTGGTACCACTTCCCCTTCATCCTGGAGTAGTCGGCAAACTCCTCAGCAATCCCGAGCCGCTCTGCGCGCTCGTGGAGGTACTTGTTGTCGAAGTGGTCGACGTTGTATCCTGTGAGGATGTCCGGCTGGACAGTGCGAAGGAGCTCGGTCCAGCCCAGCAGCAGGCCCTTCTCCGTGCGGAAGCACAGCGTCGTGACCCCGGGAATGGGGTCGCACGTGCCGAGCGTGAGCCCGATCTTCTTCATCCGTTTCTCCAAGGGGTGGTAGAGAACGGCACAGATCTGGCTCACGCGGTCGTTCTTCGCATGCGGAAAATGGCAGTCGTCGTTCACGCACTCGATATCGTAGGACAGCAGCGTGAACGGGGGAGGGCGCGAGGAAGTGTCCCCTTCGGTGACAGGAGCGAGGTCTTCCTTCTCGAACACCACCTCGATCTGCGCCCGGCTCCGCTTCGCCTGCCCGTAGACCTTCGTCACACAGTCCCAAGGGACGCTCAGGAGCGAGGAGCCTCGCACGTCAAGGTCCAGGCAGAACCGCAGCGTGAAGTCGATGTTCGCCTCGTAGATCCTCTCGACGGAGAGCCCACACGTGTCAGCAAGCGGATTCTGCGGTCCCTTCCGGTCTTCGTTGTAGAGGAACTTCCGCAGCGTGGAGACGAAGGCAGGCGTCTTCACGATAATTCTGTAGAGGAACGGGATTGGATGCTCGTGGTACCCGTGGGCAGACCAGACCCCCTCTGTCTTCACGATGGCGATCTGCTGGTCGGGCGGCTTCCCGGCGTCGACGAGAACTTCCTGGAGGCGCCGCCGGAGCTCGGAGATGTCAGTGCGCGACAGGAGGCGGTCGACCTCCAGGAAGAAGTACGGGTCGAACCCGCGGATCTTCGCGAAGACGGAGTTCCCTTCAGGCGTCACGGCGTGCATGTGGATGGACGTTCCGTCGCCGGACCTCCCGTAGGACATGTCCAGCATGTAGAACTGCAGGTCGTCGCTCCATCGCCCCCCGCCCTTCGGCACGGGGTTCCTGAGGAACGGAGACAGCCCCCTTTCGAGAACAGACGGGTCTTCGCCCCATGGGTAGGAGCTGCAGCGGCACGATGAACCCGACTTCATGGGACACGTGCATCTGGCATCAAGCATGATGTCCTCGCCGGCGACCCAACCTTCGATGGGAGGAAGCACGCTTTCGCCCTCCTCCTCCATCTCCTCGTCAGTCTCTGTGTCAGAATCATCGACTTCGGGAAAGGCGGTCGGCAGTCTTTTGGGCCTAGAAGGTCGTGCGTGCGGTTTCTGGGCCCAGCGCCGCCTCTGCACATCGGTCTTTGTGTTGACGCTGTTCCTGAACGCTGAGCCGAAAAACGTTCCACCATCAAGAAGCGACATGAGGGGGGAAAAACCAGTGAAACACCACAATAAATTAAAAAACCCATGGTCAGCTGGTCGGACAAATTAACTTTCTGTTAAAGTTCAGTATCCTCACCCATACTTTCATCGCCCGCCTCTTCGTTCAGAACAATGTTCGCTGGTTCGTCGGAAACCTCGTCTTCCTCACGAACTGAGACGAGCTCAGACTCTCCCTCCTCCTCCTCCTCCTCCTGCTCGGGACGCATGCGCATTCTCTGTTTGTACTCTTCGAGCTGCTCACGATACTTCACGAAGCGCGCGTGCTCGGCACGAACTTCATCGACCCAAGCAGGCTCAACGGCCCTGAACTGCGCAAAGTACTCGGCATCTTCCTGCATGACGTTGAACGCCCACGTCATGTTTGCCGTGTAGTTGAGCATGCACTGGTCCTCCTTGATGATCTTCGACACGGCAATGATGGTCACAAGGTTGAACTTCTCCCAACGGAGTCCGCCGTCAACCTTGGAGATCATGGCGAGGACAATCGCGTGCGTGCGGATCACGTGGGGCACGAGGTTCTGCCTCGTGCTCAGGCTCAGGTTGTCCCACCACTTCCAGATGCGCTCAATGAAGTCGAGGCACACGTGGATATCCTCCCACAGCTTCTGACTGAAGTAGTTCTTCCCGAGCTTGCTCTTCAGGGAGTCGCCCGGCCTGAGCAGCCACTCGACCTTCCGGTTCGGGCGGAGTTTGATCCTGGGAATGTACTCTGGAGGGGGGGCGTCCTGGTCCTCGGCCTCACCTTCGGTCTCTTCTTCCTCGTCAGGAGGACGGCGGAACACCACACACGGGCCAACGGACGTGTCCAGCCTCACCACGCGCTCCCACTTCTGTAGGATGGGACCCACCTCGCGGTTGAACATCTTCTCGAGCCGGTCCTTCAGGATCCCCTTCTCGAGGGCCTCCATCGTCTTGTCCGTGTTCGGCTTGGACACCGCCGCTCCAGTTGCCCCGTCGGTCTGCACGAGCGTCGTCCGCTTGATGTGCTCCCCGAGCATGTCCCTCGTCACGTCTCTCGACCCCTGCGAAAACTTCCGCCACTTGGAGAAGATGGCCATCACGGCCTCGTTCCGGGCACAGTGCCTCGCTCCAGTCCTCGTTGTCATCGCCTGCCGGAGCAGAACGAGGTCTTCTAGAGACAGTGCGGAAATCGGTCCGATGAGAGAGGCCACCTCAGGCGGAATCGTCATCGGAGGAGAGTCGCCTCCTTCGGAGTAGATGGGCGTTCCTTCGGTCTCAGTCATCGACAATGCAAGAATGAAATTGGTGGTTGTGTTTTTTATAACGGTTCTAACGGAAAAAAATGGGAACGGCGGTGTCCAACCACACAGCTCAATATATTGTTTGAAGCAACGCAAACAGCAAATAGCCGTCCATTACGTAATACAATCTTTGAAGGAACGCAAACAGCAAATAGCCGTCCATTACGTGCCAGATTGAATGAAGCGCTATATAGGGAAACCATTTCAAGCTCGGGTTGTACTTGTCATACTCGGACACAACATTCATCGCCAAAGAAAATCCCATTAACAACACGTCCTTGCGTGTAATGGGCGGACGATGTCTCGCATATAAGTAGAGAACTCTGGCCGCAACGAGTGCACAGCCAGCCACGTCAACGCGGTTCCAATAGTAAGACACCTGTTCCGACACCTTGATAAAACCCGGCATCCCGTGCTTGTGGTTCTCAACCAAGTGCGAGACGAACGACGCGACAAATACGAACCCAACAGCAATCGCGGTCCAATAATCCCTGTGGTTGCAGGCCAAGTAAATCGGGGCAAGAATCGGCAAGTTGGTCACGGCCATCCACAGGTTCTCCATGATTAGAGTTTTGGTCCAAGTGCAGGACGAGCGGGAATAGAGTTGCTCTTTTCTATTTACCCGCTTTCTCTGCACGCTATGGTCGAAATATGGGCTCCCTCTACTTCTTCGACGTACTCACCATCCTGACGAATGCCCTCTTCGCTGCCCCAGTGGTTCTCTCGTGGATCTATGGATTGTACATGCAGACCGTGCTCTGGATCGTCGTGTTCGTCGCGAGCATGCTCTACCACCTGTGCTTTGAGGAGGTCCACTCGTGCGTCGCGGACCCGTTTCTCCTCGAGTCGATCGACACCGTCTTCGCCATGACGGGGTTCTTTGTGTGCGTTCTCATGCTGTTGTACTTCATGATGGACTTCCACATGATAAGGGACATCACAGTCGTGCTCGCGTTCCACTGCGTGCTCGTCATAATCGTGATCATCACAGGGAGCACGTTCAGCATCCCGTCGCTCGCGTTCACGGCATTGTTCATTGTTGCCTTCATTGCGGTTGTGGTCTCTCTGTTTCTGCACAGGAACCGAAGGCACAAGGGGAAGGGGAGAGTGCTGAGGGCGTTTTCCGAGAGGGTGGACCCGTGGTGGTACGTATCGGGCCTTTTCTGTGGAACTGTGGGGCTCGCGTTCTTCCCGCTCCACCTGCTGATCGGGGATGAGTACTATCCTGTCACCCACAGTTTCTGGCACATTTTCCTGATCGCGGGGATCAGCTTGGTCACTCATGCGGTGAGAGGGCACCGGGGAACCGGAAGCAAAAAATAGCTTTGTTGTGTATTAAATGGGAGCATTGTGGTTTTCACAGTCACATTTCTGCACGTTTCCCCACCGCTCGCACGCCAAACGATGAGCGACGATGAGGAGGAGGAGGAGGAGGAGGAAGGAGAGAGCGACGACCTCGACGAGTACATGAAGCGGTCGCAGGACGGAGGGTTCATTTCGAACCTCACCAACTCCTTCATGTCTGCAATTGGTGGGGCGATCTTGCGCCACTTCCCTGCGGTCAGAGGGGCGATCCCGAGCGGCCACAGCGAGTGCGACAGCGACGACGACGACTTCTACCCGTCCGGAGAGGTCAACTGGAAGGACGAGATTGGAACCGGCGGGATCGAGTACCCGGAGTGGACGGACATCGAGGACATTGGGTACCGTGACAAGCAGTACAACGTGACGACATATCTTCTTTATGACCAATTCAACTTTGTGCTGAAGGGTGGGATGGACGAAATCTATGCTGGGGATGATGAGGAGGAGGAGGAGGAGGAAGACGAGGGAGAAGAAGCCAGGCTCCCCAAGATTGGGAAGTACAGGCTCGGGATGTTGGTGAAGCTGCGTACTCTTCGGTGGTTTGAGAGTAGCACCGACACGAAGGACATGCATGTGTGTCTGCTGTCCAGCAGAATCAACGGAATCCTTGCGCGGAACATCGACAGCGCCGTGCTCGCGTTCGAGTTTTGGAGTGTTGTCGGCCCGAGGCTGATGCACAGGAGGGAGGTGCAGATCCGAGGGGGACTCTGCCAGGAGAGAGCGGGGACCGTGATTTTCTCGCACGACCAGTTGCCGCCTGGTCAGAGAGTTCCCATCAGCGTGCTGAACGGGGCCCTCGGGAAGGAGAAAGTCCTCGAGAAGCTCGTGGAGCAGTTCCCCGTGCCGCGGGTCCAGAGACTCGACAAGTGGCACTTTAGTGACCACGGAAACAAGCAGTTCCACAAACAGTCGTTCCTCTCGCACTGGGTGTTCATGAACCAGACCGATGTGTTCCCCGACGGAATTACGAAGCTCCCCATGTACAGGGTGAAGGGAGACGACAACGCCGTGTGCTTCCCTCGCGTGGCGTGGCGCCAGCTGGCTACCGCGATGCAGCAGCGCGTGTTCTCCAGGCTCCCGTACGTATCGCCCGCGAGCGTGAGCGTGAGGGTCTCTCGCATCCGCCTCAAGAAACAGGGGAGCTCGTCGAGCGATGTCATGGCAGAGCCAGCAATTTCGTTCTCCTTGGACCACGAGATCTGCAGGATTCCGCGCGAGGTGCCCGCCGAGGAGTTTCCGACTATGATTGAGCCGGTGGTGGAAAAGAGCGAATAAATAAAGCGCGCATTCGTTTACTCGTCATCAACAAGGGAAACTTCGTTCACCTGAAACATTTTCGCGTACTGCCCATGTTCGAGATCCCTCACGGTGCGCATGGAGTTGTCCACCGCAAAGTTTGCATGGGCAACGACGTGGTCCGCAGTCGGGTGGGGGTGGGACCTCACAACGACATCGAGTTCCGAGACAGAGTCGGCGCCATACTTCTCTTTGTCGGGAGTGTCAAGCACCAGCCGTCCCTTCAGTTTCCTGTGGGCACGAAACGCAATCTTCTCCATCGCAGAGATGGCGGCATCCTTCGTCAGATAGAATCCGTGCGTTTTCGGATACAAATAAGGGCCGGGCTCGTCAAGGAACGCAGCATCCATTTTCACACTCAGAATCACAAACACTTTACTTTGTTTGGGAATCGCACTGCTTGGTTCGCCACTTGGCGTGACCTTGGTCACAGGCCCGTTCTTCGGAAGTCCCATATTGCTCAGAAAGGATTTTTGTTATGGGGTGGTCAGCTGGTCGGACAAATTTTTGTGGTGACACATTGTGGTGACAACACATGGAGGACGCTTTGGCTAATGCGACGAAAGTGAGGAACCACATCCCGTTCCGGATGAACACGATCCGGATCCCCGGTGTTTGGCTAAGCAACGGCTACAATCCGGTGTTCTCGGAGCGTCTCCGCGAGTTTCACGAGAAGGTGTTCTCGTCATCGTACCCGATGAGTGGCGACGAAGTACGCACGCTGAACTATGCGTTCAACATCCGGACGGTGATCAACCTCAACATCTCGACTTGGGACGAGGACGTGGTGTGGACCGTGCTGCCCGACAAGTCAGTGACGCTTGTGAACGATGGCTGCCCAGGCGCCGAGCGAGTGGCAGCTGCTGCGGAGGTAGGGATCGAGGTGGTGAACATGTTTGTCCCTGACATGACAGCAGACATCGAGCACATGGAAAAAGTGGCTGAGGTTGCCGAAGACAGGCTGCTCAGGAGGGGCGGGGCCGTGATGATCCACTGCCAGGCGGGCGCGTGTCGAGCACCGGCAGTCGCTGCAGCGGTGTGCATCAAGCTGTTCGGGAAGTCGGTGGACGACTTCCCGCGGTTTATGCACCGCGTGAAGCCGCACCAGAAGGAGGTTGTGCGCGCGTTTGAGAAGCGTGTAAGAGAGAGCGAGAATGAATAATAGATGTATTACACGACAAATCTGTTCGACATGAACGCAGGCAGGTACTTTGCGTTGTTGTGCAGCACCAGCACCTTCACTGTCTCGGCCAGCATTCGGTCCCTTGCGATCTCCTTCCGCACGCCGGCCCACGTCATGGGGAACAGCTCCCCGCTGCTGTTGATGAACACAATGTCCGCGTTCTCCATCTGGTCGTCCGAGCCGTTCACCATGGGGAAGAAGTTCCCCACGCTGTCCATGATGCTCTCCTCCGTTGGGGGAGCCGTCGCAGCCTTCGGCACGTCCGAGGATGTGGATTGCACTCTGGGTGCTACCTCGTCAGACGTGACCTCGTCGTCCATGTTCCTGTCGAGCACGACGTAGGGGAGAACCTCGAGCGGCTCGATGTAAGCAGCCGACGTGAGGACGAAGTACAGAGGACCGGACGAGTTCTCCTGGATCGACCTGAACGGGTCCCAGTGCAGGCAAACGAGGCAGTTTGGGACCTCCTCGTTGATGAACAGCGGGAAGAAGAACCCAAAGAGCTTCTCCTCATTTGCGTAGGCGGCGAAGTACGACTTCTTGGCTGATGCGGGGATGAGGCGGTGCTTCTGCAGCTCGTGCATCCCCTCCACGCGGCGAATGGCTTCTGGGGCACTCTCCCACGTGACGCAGCCCTCTGTTGTGTCTGCAGGTTCCTGCAGAACGCGCTTCTTGCGCTTCTTGACGGGGGTCGTTAGCTCGCCGGGTCCGATGCCCATAGGTGACTCTCTCGGATTTGGGGTGGTGTGGAAAAAAGTGGTGGGTGAAATAGATGGGCAACTGTGATTTTTGTGTTCCATTCGTTAATCGTCGTCGCTAAGCAGAGACATCTCATCGTCCTCGTCGCCAAGCAGAGACATCTCATCGTCCTGCCTAGACGGCATCGACGGTGCAGCGCGAAAGTGCCTGAGTACTCTCCAGATAGTCCGCCGAAATCCGCGCAACTCCGCAGTCCGGATCCCCGGCATTCCGCCCTTCGTGAGCAGCAGTTTCTTCGCGAGGAACATGCACACAAACACGCCGCAGCTGAAGCCGTCCCTCTGTTGGTGGTCGACCACGAGCTCCGCCTCTGGCTTAACCGGCAGAGTTCTCGACCGGCCCCACTTGGTGGATTGGACGAGAGCCATGATCCTGCTGACTCGGTTCCTCGTTTTCACGCCGGACCGGTCCGACATCAGCGAGTCGAAGATCCCCCACTGCGGCGTCCAAACGCCCCCCACACCTCTCTCGACGCTGTACACCCGGCGGAGGATGAACACAACGAAATGGTTCCCGTGAGTGTGGACCACGAAGAAGTGCGTGTTCGGGGAGTCGTCCCTGTACAGCGTGCTCTTCGCCAGCTCGTTCAGCTTGCGCAGGTGCTTCGCCTGGTACCTATCGTCGGACTCGTACTGCATCTCCGGCTCGATGACACCAGACCCGGCGCTCTCTCTCGTACGCACAACGACCTTCCGGCCCTTTCTCGCCCGCCTCTCGTAGCGCACCATCTTCTCGAGGACCCTCGTCCCGTGGACCTGGATTCTCTCACCGGGAGGGAGGCTCTGCCTCGCCATGGCAATGTTCGCAAACATGTTGATCAAGTGCTCGTCCAGCCAGTCCTTCGTCGAGAGCCTGCGGAACGACCGGTGCCCAACCTCGAAGCTCGTGTCCACCCGCAGCTCGCCCACGTCAGTCGCCTCGCCCTCCTCCTCCTCTTCCTGGGGCAGGACTTTGTAGTTGGAGTACTCGTACTTTCCGGAAATGTACGAGTCCATCTCCATGAGGACGGGCCGGATCTGGTTCTCCCAGAACCCCTGCGCCCTGATCTCTGCCGGCTCCTGCGCCTTTCCGATCACACCGAGAGATCGCAGAACGGCACGCGAAAACCTGGTTTTGTCCTTTCCAACAACCCCGTCCGTTCTGGCTGCCGCGATCGCCTTGGAAATGCTGGCGGCCCTCGTCTCCAGATCGTCAGGAGATCTCTGCGCGAGCCGCGACTCGGCTTTCGCGAGCCTCTTCCGCAGCTTCCGCAGCTTCCTCTTGATTCTCCCCTCCTTGTGCTTCAGCTCGGGGAGGGTCCTCCGCGCATCTTCGTACATTCTGTACGGCTTCATGATGCGCTGCCGATAGATCACATGTCCTGGGCGGTCATCACGCTGGTACTTACTCGGGCGGGGCGGCTCCACTGAAAACCGGTCAAGCGATTCCATAGCTCTGTGTATCTCCTTCGCGATACCAGCCTCGACGAGTCTCTCCCACGCAGGAACGAGCCCAGAAGCCTCTCTGGGCTTCTCAGGAAACACGAACATACCCTCCCCCCTTTCGTGGGCTTCGCGGTTCAGCCTCTTCATCTCGGCAAACGACATGCGGTCGGCCAGCGGTGCGATGAGGTCGTGCTTTTCCTTGTACCTGGCCAGAGCTCTCTGAGCCTTCTTCCGCCTTCCTTTCGCGCTCGCGAGATTGATCTCGAGCCTGTCGATCTCGTCGTCGAGACCGGGGAACCTTGGAATGTAGTCGCCGTGTCCCTCATAGCCAACGTGGCCTCGGGCCATGTGAAAATGCTGACTGAGCGTGGCAGAACCGGGCTCGTCGAACGGGGCTTCATCGAGCGTGCCGAGAAGGGGGTCGTCTGAGTAGTCTTCGGACATGGTGTCGCTGTCGTCGGACGCAAGGAGGTCGTCCTCGTCCGACGTTGTGGAATCGTCGTCGTCTTCGAGGACGACCTCTTCTCCTCCAAAATCGGGCTCTCCAAACTCTTGCTCGTCCTCGTCCGACGTCGTCTCCCCTTCATCCTCTTCGATGTCCGCATCGAAGACAGGGTTCAACCGAATCCGTCTCCTGATCGCATCCACTCGGATCTGCTCCAGTTCCCTCTCGTCAACGAGCCTCTGCCCGCGCTCGAACTCCTCCAGCTGCTCCTCGCGGAGCTGTCTTGCGAGGACAGCTTGCTCGTCACGAGCGGCCTGTGCCTCACGCCTGCGCTGCCTGACAGCTTCCGCCCTCTCGTCGCGAGCCTCCAGCCTCTGGATGGCCTCCAGCACAGCGGCGCATTCAGTCCTGGAGAAGAGCTCGGCGACCTCCAGTGGGGTCTTGTTCAGCAGCCTCTCCGGGAGCTGGGTCCTCCCAGGCAGAGACCCCTGCCCGACGAACTGCGTCCAGGTCCCCCACTCCCACGGAACGTAGAACGATCCCTCCGTGAGGATCCTCGGGGACACGTCTGTCACGGAGACGTCCATGCGGTCGTACCTCCCCTCGCGCAGCCTCGCATGCACAGACACCCTCGGCCGGCGGCGCCTTGGCAGATCGTCTGGGCGGAACAAGGCCATGAGGTCGTCCGGGCGGTCCAGAAGGACAAACAGGTGCGCGATACCCCACTTGATCATGAAGATCTCGATCTCGCGGACGTTGGCCCTGTCGCTGAACAGTCCGTGGAACGCCTCTGCCAGCTTTCCGGGTGGAAACTTGTGCGCCCTGTCCAGCAGGGAGCCGCAGACAACGTCGTGGAAGAAGTGGGCCTCCGGGAACGTCTTCTTCAGATCATAGCGGACAGACAGCATGGCGCGTTAATACCCGTTGTGCGACAGGAAAAGACCTAAATACACCACAGATCTCTTTTTAGAACTTCGTGACGGATCGGTCAGATGGTTTTTTTCCACTCGTATGGGGGAACCCAAAAACGAAATGTCTCCGGGATTCTTTCTCTACACACCGAGAGAACGCGATTCCCCCATTCGACCATTCTAACTCATAAAAAAATGGAAAAAAAGGACCGCTTTTGGGGGGTGTGACCCCTTGAGCAACCGCCATTTTTTTTGTCACCGCACTACTCTACGGTGACAAAAAATGTTTACCCTCCCTGCTCGCGTTGGGCGCACGGTGGCTGATCCCTCGTGGTCTGACGGTCTAGGAGATTACGGAGTCTACAACGCTCGCCTGTTCCATGCATGGAAAATGCTTCTGTCCATTCTTCGCAATGCTCGTGGGTGTGTGATTAGCGACGATGACAAGGACGAGACCTATAGCGCTTTCGTGTCGAGGTACCGCATGGGGGGCCAGATGCAGGAAGATGAGATGGACCTCGATGAGCCTACTTGTGTGGACCTGCGTGGTCTCCACCTTGTCACGACGCAATTCCCTCAGTACAACGACGTGGACATTCATGTCCGATGTGTTGTGGGCAAGTTTGGCTGCAACAAGGCCATGCGAAGGAAGATCGACGGGTGGATCAACGACGCGACAGCACACGGAAGCGGGTCCGTCACGAGACTGATCATATTTCTCGTTCCCACCCTCGAGGAGATGAGACGTGAGCGGGTCATCGCCGCTCCGAAGATCACGAATCCCATGAAGAGGTACCTGGGCAGCCTGCTGGACAAAGCGGGGATCACCGTCGAGGTGCTGCACCTCAGGGACGTGGAGCACATGTTCGCTGTGCGCCATAAATTCTCCGAAGGGCCGTGGAGGGAGGGTGTCGTGGAGTCGCCGGACATGGGTGCAAGGATCACGCTGCTCACGCAGACTCCCTACGCTGTTGACGACCAACAAGGAGGGGAGATTGATCTGGTGGACTTCCTCGAGAGGGAGGACACGAGGATCACGGCCTCGGACATATTGGAGCGTCACGCCTGTCCGAGCGCGGTGCATCATGCGAATACGAGGCTTCACCATTTGCCGAGGATTTCCGCCGAGTGCGACCTGATGGCGCGGATCTTCGGGGCGAGGAAAGGCGATGTGATCCGGTTCCTGTCGCCGTCTGAATCGGCGGGAGCGGTGTGCGTGTACAGGCTTGTCGTGTAATGGAACCAACCTAAACTTGATATTATTTCCCCTATCAACAAGAAAAACATACTCAGGAAACTACAATCGTGCAGGGGCCCCAACCCGTTTCTGCAAAACAGACACATGGCCACTTCGTGGGGAGAAGGGAGGCGGTTCGTTCCTCTTTCCGAGGGCTTTGAGCGCATCCAGGAGAAGAAGAAGGCGCTGTATGAAGAGCTGGAGAGGGGCATGGAGAACGGAGACGACAACGTCACTCCGAGGGAAGCGATGGCGGCCTTCGGTAAGCTCGCCCACATCTCGCGCCTCGACAGAGAGCAGATGGAGTGGGGGCTACGTTCTGTGTCGAGAAAGAGGTTCCTCGACCCCAACCCGATGATGGCCGAGAAGGACACGAAGGTGAGGGAGGCGAAGGTCACGCTTGCAAGGAACGTGTCTCGGTCGTCGCGCTCCCACCAGGAAGGAGACTCGATCTTCGACAGGAGCCCCGTCGAGCGCAGGAGGAGGCGCGATTACGCGAAGGAGAGGAAGCACGTGAGCAGAATGTACCGGTCACAGAGGAAGGAGAGGAAGAAATGGGGGTTCTTCAGGCGCCTGAAGCGCGGGTTCAAGAGCGTGTTCGGCGAGAGAATGATTGGCGACCGTGGGGACCTCCACCCACGGTCGAGAACTCTCGACTGGAAGGCGGACGTTGCGACGGCGCTCCGGAGGAGGTACTCGTCACTGGACCCGTCGCTGTACACGGAGGCCGACGCGTCGCTGTACATGAGCAGCAGGGAGATGTTCGGCGACCTGCCCACGCTCGTGAGCAACCTGGACGACCACGCGAGAAGCCTCGCGTTCCAGGAGACGACGGACGAGTCCTACGGCACCGCCTGCACGAGGGAGTTTGTGCGAGACGAGATGGCCTTTGCCATGAGCATGACGACATGGAAGCGGCTCACGTCCTCCGTTGGAGGCACGAAGGAGGTTCACGACGCATTCCGTGCTGTCGCAGCCCTTGACTGCGACTACCGGAGCCCAGTATACGACCTCACGCCGGACGAGGGACTGAGGGACAAGACGAGGAGCACGGTGCTCCTCCGTGGTGCGGAGGACGTTCGCGGATCCATGTTCGGGGACGACTGGAAGATGCTGGAGCCCATGCTGCGGAAGAGCAAGACCGTGGTCGTCGTGCAGGACCTGGGTGCCTACCTCTCCTCCATGCCGAGTGCTGACGGGATGTACGTGGAGGGTGGGCCTGTGGCCCCGGGAACGACAGACGGACCAATGGCAGGTGCCACGACGTCCGACGAGCTCGTGGACATGCTCCTAGTGCACAGGGAGAACCCGGACACGTTCCCTGGTGTGTTCCTCTTCCAGCACGCGTCTCATGAGGAGATCTACGTGTTTACGGTGGTCGTCCACGGGTTCTTCCAGAGCATTCCGGGGTGCATCGAGAACGAGCGGTTCGGGAAGGGACTCTCTCGCCTGCAGAGGGACATCATCGTGAGGAGCGTGGAGAAGCACGTCAGAGCCGGGCGTGGTGACTTGGCGAGGGTTCTGTTGTCCCAGGCGTTCTACAAGTGCGCGAACCGGCAGCAGCAGCTCCTCCTCGTGACGAGGGGCTACTCGGCTCTGTGTCGGTCCTACCGAGGGCACGTGCACCCAATGCAGACGCAGGGACCGTGGCCGGAGATCCTGGCCTTCTCCTGTCTGTGGATCGTGCTCGAGCACGGGCTCGATCGGATGCCCTATGCGGGGTCCGTCGCGGTGTACAGGATGCTGGACCTGGCCATGCGGAACTGGGAGCCGGCGAGTCAGGACGTCGCCCCCGAGAGGAGAACGCCCTACGAGACCTACAACGGGATCTGGCTGCTCGGCAAGGGCCCGACCTCGCTGCACGAGAATACTGGGCTGGGCAGACGGGAGCTCCTTCCCCTGTACCTCCTCTCCGCTCTCCAAGACCCGTACCTCAGCGGTGTCTTTTCCGTGTCGCTCGTGCAGAAGGGCGACGTGATCATGAACATGGGTCTCGTGCAGGCTGACGCCTCTGAAGAGGCACCACAGTGGCCCTCCCTCGTTCTTCCGGATGTCGTCGACGGCGTGATGACGTCGCAGTCCGGTCTGCAGTCCCTGCTCTCGCTGTCCGCTCTCTGGACAGAAGGCGAGGGCCGGCAGGACGACGACGACGACGTGGCCGAGCGCTGCGCAACGCAGAACGGCACGATCTTCGCGGGCCACATATGGGGCACTGCGCTGGACATGGACGCGGAGGAGAGGCCCGAGCTGCAGATGGCCATCGTGAGGAGCGAGTTTGCCGGGGAGCCATCGGAGGCGTCCATTGGGGGGGCGCTCATGCCCAGTCGTCGTGCCGACACGGAAGACCTCACCGAGCGCCTGAAGAGGATGGGCCAGGAGCCGGGCATGGCCAGGGCGGTCTTCACTGCCAAGTTTGCCCTGCTCGGCGACAGCCGCAGGAAAGAGCTCGTGGTGAACAGCGACAGAAGAGACGCGTGGATCCGCGGGGAGATGCAGAAGATGGACGGGAAGGCGTACCGGACCGGGACCATGTACCAGTACCTGAAGCTTGCCGTTGCTCAGTACGTGCACAGGCACGAGAGGGCGGGCATCGGCGTGAAGGGCACGGGAATCGCAGGAGACCCGAAGGCTCTCGCGGTGAAGAGGGCTGGTCTGAGTCCGGCGAAACTGGCCGGAATCTTCATGTCCGAGTTTGTGGAGCTTCCAGGCGACCGGCAGACCGCGCTTCTCAGGAATCCTGCTGAGAGGAACAACTGGCTCCGAACCGCGATCCGGAAACGGTCTGGAGACCCGCGGTACAGGGACCCCTCTGTGTACAGGTTCCTGCGGTCGGTGGTGAGCGACCTGCTCTACGACGTGTACGGAGACAGGGTCGTCCGTCCTCACGTCTCCCCTCCTGCGCCAAGCAGACGTCCTCCTGTGAGTGACGACGACGAGGAGGAAGAAGGCGAATCGAGGATGCATGTGGACTCTCCAGACAGGTTCCCGCATTCTGCACCGCCTCTCGTTCCTGACCAGGATGGGAGAGGGCTCGACCAGGTGAAGTTTTTGCGGTCGACAGAAGCGCTCCTGACAAGAGCTCTTCTCTCTCGTGGAGTGGACATGGTGCCGGTGCTCAATCTGGTGGCGGAGGCGATCGTGGCGTACCGCAACCACGAGGAGCTCATGCTGGACGACACCAGGAGAATGTGGCTCCGCGACCTGTTCAACAGTCCCGGTCCTCTGATGAGGTACAGACGGGATCCGCACGTGATGCCCTTCGTGGAGGTCTTCCTCACGAGGAGGTACGCTCCCTCGATCATAGACTCGGTGCGGGATCCGGCCATCACTGACTGGGGTCTGTCCGCGAAGAGGCTGGCGATCCAGATGGTCAGCGCCTCTGGATTTGTGGGACCTGCTGCGCGCCACGTTTGGAGGGCCGGGCTCGAGGAGTGGCTCGCTGAGCGCATGATGGGAACAAGCAGGAAGAGGGCCAGACTCTTCTTTGACAAGACCGCGAGGGAGGAGTGGCTCGAGGCCGAGCTCGACACCTCTCCTTATGCAGAGAACCATGCAGCGAGGGACTTTGCGAGGCGGTTCCTGCAGGATCACTACAGGAACGCGTACTACGCGAGGGTCAGGAAGACGCCGAGGTCGCGCAGGAAGAGGATCGCGATGTTTCTGAGGTGGGTGCGTGGGCAGGAGATCCCCACGGCTGGCATTGTGTGGCCGAAGAAGCGAAGTTAGCACTGTTTAGTACATTTTAATTTGTCCGACCACAACCCTTTCTCATGTCCACCATTGCCATCGACGTCGACGAGGTGCTGCTCAGCTACATAAACGGGTTGGTGTGTTTCTACTACATTGTCTACGATGACAAGATCCCTGGTAAGCCCGCCATCACCGCGGACATGTTTCGGAAGTACCACTTTGCGACAGATCTGGAATGCTCCGATGACGAAAGCAAGAAGCTCACGGACGCGTTCCACGCCTCGAAGGTGTTCAAGAGGCTGCCTCCTGTGCGTGGTTCAGTCAGGGGATTGCAAACGCTGAAGGCGAGGGGCCACAAGCTCTGCGTTGTCACCTCGAGGGAGCTCGCCGTGAGGGACATTACTGTGTCCATGCTCAATGAGATCTACCCGACGATCTTCGAGCCGGAGGACATCCACTTTGGGAACCAGTATGGCGACTCCGGAGAGAAGAAGAGCAAGCGACAGATGTGCATGGAGATTGAAGCTGACATCCTCATCGACGACCTCCCGAGACACGTGATGAGCGTGTCGTCGGAGACGAAGGGCATCCTCTTCGGGAACTACCCATGGAACGAGGGGGATTACGATGTCATAAGGGCAAGTGATTGGGCCGATGTGGTGAAGACTGTGGATGCGTTAGTTTGATTCGTCACTTAATTCTTCTTCTTCTTCTTCTTCCAGTTTCTTGATGGTGTAGTTGCCCATGTTTCTCGCCATCTCAAGCACTCTCTCCCATTGGAGATCCAGTTTCTGCCCCTCTGTGATCTCGGGGGGAATCCCGTCGATCCACAGAACACCGTATGCGTCCATGCGGGGGTCGTCGGGCGAGATCGTGGGGAGAGGATCGGCCTCAGCGGGTCGTGTCTTCCGGATGATCCGCTTGACAACCTCCTCCTTCTTCAGAACCCTCTTTACTCGTTTCTTCTTGCTCCTGACGAGCCTCCTTCGTCGCGGACGTTTCTTTCTTCCTCGCCGTTTCCTTTTTCTCAGTTTGGTTACATACTCATTCTCAGGAGATGGGTCGCTTATCTTACGGAATAAACACGTCACTTCACCTTCCTCCTCTTCCTCTTCTGGTGGCGGCGGTGGAAGATCTAACGCAGGAGTTGTCACATGTTTGCAAGGGAACCTTGGTGGAAGGCCGGCCGGTTTCTTCTTGATAGTGCCCTTCCTCTTCCATCGGGACAGACTAAAGTCCCCGGACAGCGTACTCGACTTCAGCGTCTTGTAGTATGGGAGAGAATTGATGCAGCTCTCATGCCTACTTAGTTCGGGCTCCTTCTTGACGATGGGAAAGGTGGGAGTGAAGAGCACTATCTCATCTTCCCCTTCTTCCTCTTTATCCCGTTCTTGCTCCTCTCCCTCCTCCTCACTCTCACTTTTCTCATCCTCCTCACTCTCACTCTGCACCTTGCCATCCCCCTCCTCCTCCTCCTCCTCGTCAGAGCTGGACAGCACGTTGAACTCGAACGGCGTGCTAATCACGTCGTCCAGCTTCAGCAAAGAGAGTGATTTGCACTTCATCAACCCACCAAGAGCAGTCTCCAGTCCAGGAGACTGCTCGGGAGACTTGGACCTTGGTGGTGGCACGACGTCCACCAACCCGCTGCTTGGGAACCGTGGAGGAGGAGCTGCCCTCCTCTTCTTCGGCGGGAGTGACATGCGGCCGGCAACCGGCCTTGGACTCCTGACCTCCTTCTCGCCCCGTGGTGCTTGCCTCTTCACGGGAGGGAGGGACATCCTCCTACCGGCAGGAGGCGGTGCCGAGTCACGGTTTGCCCATGGCGGAGCTGGTTTTCTTCTGCGCAGTCGTTTGTGCACGCTGCGGCCTTGGGACACTCCAAACAGGTTCCTCAGTTTAGAAGACACGCTGCGCTTCCTCAGCGTGAAGCCCCTTCGCCGCTTCTGCTTCTGCTCGGTCAGCATCGTTGCATGTAAAGGGGAAAAACAAAGATGGTGTTATTTTGTACATTGTCTACACCATTCTTGCCCGGATGTTGTGAGTTCCAACGTCCATTCCTGCCACGCACTGCTGGATCGAGAACCCCTCTCGAGACACATCCAGCTCGAGCGCAGCGAGGAAGGGGTCGATCCATTCCACGTCCGCCGCGTATAGCCCAAGAGACTCCGGCGGGGCCTTTGAAATCTCCTCCCTGAGACGCCCGAGAAGGTTGGCGTACTCACCAAATGCCCCAGCAACTGCGCGCATCTGCACCCCAACAGTGAAGTCCCTGGCCCTCTCCTTCGGGATGGACTTCGGCCTATGCGACTTGTGGCAGAGGAGAAGATGCCTCACGTACTCGTGGAAGCACCTGCAGATGTCCTTCCTGATTTGTGATGGCACCGCCGTCTGGCGCACTGCAGAACTGAAGATCTGCAGACCCCCGTGGTAGTCCCTCTTGTCCATCACAGTGTCTCTGTGCTCGTAGAGGCTCATCACGAGGTTCAGGCACTCCTCAGACATCCAGCTCAGGGGAAAGGAAAAGCACCTCTTCTCGAACAGGTACACGTTCGTCGAAACGAACGCGAGGGTGGGCTTCATGCGGACCAGCACGTGGCGGAGAAACTCGTAGATGTAATTCTCCCGTTCGATGATGGTGCTGGTCTCGATGTTGAACGGCTTGCTCTTCCGGCGCTTCTTCGGCGGCTTGGTCGCGCTCCCATTGCCGGTCTCCTCCGTGCTGGACATAACGTCGGCCACAAGAGACGCAGGCTCACTCGACACGCGCGCTGTGACAGGGTACAGCCTGCGGGAGGCCCACATTGGCACGAGCTTGTAGAGGGTGTCTGTGTCAGAGAAGAACGCAGACAGTAGGATGCTGTGGAGGGAGGAGGCTTCATCGTTCGCTCTAGAGATCTTTCTCCTTTTGCTTGGAGGTTCGCTCGCGAGAGGTGCGTCATCGGTGGCAGGAGGATGGGTCCTCAACCTGTGTCTTCGTTTCCCACGTCGATGCCGTCTTCTACTATACATCAATCCATTTTTTCCAATTGGAAAAAAATGCGAACGGAATAACTTTTTTTTCCCTCCAATATCTTTGTGTGTTCATGGACGGGTACCGAACTGACGAAGTGGACGAGACTGCACTGGGTGCATATGTGAACCCGAGTTATGCGAACACTGCAAAGCGGTCCAGGGAAAGTCATCGCCGCAGGCTCTCATCTGTGATACGCTCAGGAAGAATCGAGGAATCCCTTATTGGGTCGATGGAGAAGAAGTCATCGAGCAAGAAGGCTCCACCGAGGAGGAAGAAGAGGAAGGTCATTCCGGCGTCGAAACCGAAGAGACAACGAAGACGCGCCAAACGGCCTGTTGTGAAGGCGGCAACGCCAGACGATCTGAAAACTAGGGCGATGAAACTTTTGGAGCCGGAACGAGAGAAGCGGCCGGTGATTGCCGAGAAGAGCGTTGTGTCGTCCTACCCATCGCGTAGTCTACGGCCCAGACGGAAGAGGAAGCCCATTCCTGCTGGCGGCGAGGGGAGTACAGCGCCGTCTCGCCAACGGAGTGGACGGCGGCGACGCAACAGGAACCCGATTCCTGCGATCACAACGGGGCGTGGAAAGAGGCGGCGGCGACGGAGGGTACCCATAAGGGACGAGTACGAGGAGGTCGGGCCGAGGCCGAAGAGGAGACGTGTCGACGACCTGAAGGGCAGCGACAAGATCGTGCAGTACAACGAGTCTGTTCGCAAGATCATTGGCCACTTTGGCGAGACGAAGAGGACGAGCGAGGTGCTCGTCGGGGAGACGATCGCGCTGCACAAGGCGGAAGCCAGGAAGACGCCGGTTCTCGACGAGAGCCTCTCCGTTCGGATGACCGATGCGCAGGAGAACTACACTAGCGAAATGCTCTCTTCCTCGGAGGACTTTCGCGGAGACCCAGGAGCCGTGGCGAGGGACGCCGTGAGGAGCCTCGCCCGTTCAAGAGTGCGAACCGTCATGAGGGCCCACGGCGTGCGTTACGGAGCGAACCACGATCCCACTCTCGGCTCCCCGGCAATGCTCGACCCGGCCCTCGTGGACGACGAGGTCGTGCCTGTGGTCCTGTCGAGAGGAACTGCAGAAGACTACGTGAGGCTCAGCACGAAGACCTACTTCCCCGAGGTCGAGAGCCTGATGATGCGCACAGCGACGACGAACCTCGTGAACTGCGCGCTGAACGAGACCGTGAAAAGCCAGAAGTCCGGGTTCCGGAACGAGAAGTACCGCGACGTGCCGACCCTCACTGTCGAGCACGTCAACGAAGGCCTGAAGGGATACGACATCACGAAGAGGAAGGACGGGCGATGCATCGATCCCGTCTGTGCGAACGCCCACCAGACGAGCGAGAACGACGAGTCCTTCGCGGTCGATCCGAGTCTGAACAACTGCGTACTCTACAAGTTCACGGGAGGGCGGATGACGGGGAGGTCCTGGCCGAGGTCGGGGGACTTCGGGGACATGCAGACCTTCGAGAAGCGCAGACCGTGCCTCGGGTGCCTTCTGTACGAGTACCAGCGACTGCACTGCGAGCAGACGGCGAACTCCGAAGAGTCCATGACTGTCCACCAGCAGTTTACGATGTACGTCGGTGTGCAGGCCGTGAACCGGGTGATGCACAGTTTCCGGAAGGAGGCGATGCTCCCGACCACGAAGAGGTTCAGGGGCAGTGTCGGGCCCATGCTGGCCTTCGACATGGCGAATTTCGTGTTCATCCCGAATTTTGAGAGGCGGTCCGACGGGACGGGGGCCATTCCAGCTCTGCGGGTCGACAGCAAGGCCGTGTACATGCCACGTGCTGTGCCCACGCCTACGGACTCCTTCGCAGCTCCGCAGCTGGACCCGCCTGTGAGGCACACAGTGACCACAGAGCTCCCGTCGACCGCCGAACTCCT
>Ga0180435_10001528_pt1 | contig 24069 bp, 13 predicted proteins | sample SS_ome_3_FD_132467 | JGI IMG/M metagenome (GOLD analysis project Ga0180435, IMG submission 132467) | Hypersaline lake sediment archaeal communities from the Salton Sea, California, USA - SS_3_S_1 metaG | ecosystem: Environmental > Aquatic > Non-marine Saline and Alkaline > Hypersaline >... | reverse complement strand
GCCGGTACCACGATCTGGTAGATGACTTCATCACCGATGGTCGCTTCAGGCGTAGCCGGTGCAGGTGTCACCATGGTCTTGATCGGCGGCAGGAACACGCCACCGAGGTTGTTCATATCAAAAGCGACTGGTGGCAGTGCCGGATACAGCTGGGCATCAGCTGGCGGCATCGAATAATATTCATCCAGTGTCACCGTATTATTCCAGGTCTGGTTCGCGCCGAAGTCGGTATAGAAACCCATATTGAAATCGATATCGACACAGGCACCCGGATCGATCGGCGTATTGAAGCGGAACGTCATATTGCCGCCGCGCACCGCTGGCGGTGTATACACGTAATCGTTAGCCGCACCTTCGGTAGCGAGTACACCACCGATATAAACATCCGGCTGCAGTGCGCCATTGGTCGGACCTGCCAGGCTGGTCTCATCCATCTCTGTAGGCAGATCATCGGTGATGAGCAGACCATAGGCCCTGGCCAGGCCGGTGGTGTTACAGCTCTGCAGGCGGAACTCCATGACATCAGTGGTCACATCCACCGTGATACCACTCAGACGGCCGAGCCGGTCTGTTTTAGTCAGGCTATCCATCACCGGCTGCAGCACGGTGATGGATGCTGAGTCGTTCAATCGCGGATCAGCGGGTGATGGGTTACCGATACCATCGATATAGGTGAAATCAGCACTGTTAGTAATCGTCGTGGTCGGCTGCTGCGCGATGGTCGTTACATCGTTCTCGATAACCCGGGCGCGGAATATGATGGTCACGGTGTCTGTGACTGGATCACCATTAGCATCATTCACGATGGTACCCAGTGCCCAGTTCAGCGCCAGGGTATCACCCGCAGCAGGAACGGCTGTTGCTGGTATGCTGGCATAACTGAAGTTCGAACCCGCACCGGCAGCCGGCGGATCATAAGGCGCTGTGGCATCACCGTTGATACTGACGATATCGACAAACACCATACCAGCAGGCATCGAGTCGAGTATATTGACGTTGGCGGTGGTACCTTGCTGAAGGTTGACATCGAGCTGATAGGTCACGGTATCGCCTACGCGAACAATGCTGTCTAATGCGGTACTTAACGGCGGTTCATCATAGCTATCGAAGGTAACCGTTTTATTAATACTATTGGTATCGATCACCGTGATATTAGAAACAGCAGGTACTGAACAGTAGTCATCAACACCTGCAACACCGAGCACACAATCTGCACCGGTACGTTCGAAGGCATTGCTCGGATCAGCATCATCCAGCGATGTCCAGTCGATCACCGCACTGTTACTGATAACCACATTGGCATTGACATTGTTCTGCACCACGGCGCGGTAGGTAAGCACCAGGGTTTCATTGACATCGATATCCAGTGAATCATCACCATTATCGCGGCCCCATACCAGCGGACCTGCAGGTGCTCCAGATGGGGTAGCAGTGAAACCGGCTACCGGTACACCACTCAGTAGAGCGGTTGGTGTAAATGTAGTATCGAATAGTAATTCGGCCGGCAGTGTATCGACGATATTGTTATCGAACGCTGTTGATGTTGATGGCGCAATATTCTCGATAGTGATGACGTATTCGAGAACATCACCTGCAACCGGCCCGACACCCGGGTTGCTTACATTGCTGACTGCCTTGGAAACAGTCAGCAGTGGTTCGACGACGGTGGTTAATGCCGTGGTGTCATTCAATGTTTCCGTCGCCGCTGTTTCACCATTGTTATAGGTGACCGTGGCAGAGTTCTGCATGGTGTCAGTATCATTGGTGGCAGCATCATTGTTCGCCCGCGCATGGTAATTAATGATGATCCTCGGGTTGACTGCGTTAGTCGTCAGGTCATCTTCCTCTGCAGTGACAACCTGACCGATATTCCATGTCAGCGTACCCGAAGCACCATCGACCGGCACGGTCACTGCACCGGTAAATGCAGATTCTGCAGGTGCCGCACCATTGATGGAGACGATGTCCTGGAAGGTATAGCTAATATCGAAACTGGCATTACGTGATAACACATATGTAACGCCACCAAATACCAGCTCATCTTCCACCACCAGATTCTCGGTGGTGCCCTCCGGCAGATCGATGACTACTTCGAAGTTGCGATGCGCACCGATGGCTGGTACCTGTGCCGGATTCAGATCCGTCTTCGACATGGTCAATGGCAACACCGAAGTCGCATCGGTCGCCGTGGTCTCGTAGTCATTGATGGCGTCAGCCGCATTAGGTACCGCACCATTCCTTAAGCCCAGGCTGCTGCCATCCGCACCGATCGTACCGGTGATTGTGTTCAGTGCAGTATTCAGATCCGGCAACGAATCCCACTTCGCTTCGATGGTGTTATCCAGGATCTCCAGAGGCTGCGCCGTGGTATCGACACGTACCTGGAAGGTAAAGGTCTTCGTATTAGCGACCCCGGTAAGAATCTCATAATCAGGATTGGCGATATTCCAGCTGAACACCGGAGCTTTACTGTCTGCAGCAACACCATCATCGTCTGGTGCATGTGGCCCACCCATACTGTCATCTATGTAAGTAAGGTCTGAACCAACAAGATCATCCAGCACCTGCAGGTTATAAGCTGCAGCCGTACCGGTATTTTCTGCAGTAACGGTGACCGTAAGAACATCACCTGCATCACTGTTGACCACAGGTGCAAACGACTTGGTCAAAGCGATCACCGGTTCACGCACCACCACATCGACAGATGCGAAGTCCAGAGCTACATCTGAGCCACCATCGTTCACATAACAGACGGCTGCACTACTGCCACCGACTGCCGAACAGGTCGCTGGATTTACAGCTGTACCCGCATTGGTGATGGTTAAACTCTCATTAGTAAACGCGGTATTCTCCACGCGTGCGACGAAGTTGATCGGGAACTGGAAGCGGTTACCCGGCAGAGAGGCAGTCACCGCCTGGTCGCCGAAATTCCACTCGACTACGTCGTTACCAGCACCTGTGGTGCTGGTACAGGTAGTCGATAGCGGTGGACCGCCCGGGACGAAACCGGCAGCGGCATAGATACCTGTACTCAGGTTGACAGCCTGCAACTGGGAGCAGCTAAGGCCCTGCGGTAATTCATTGCGGATTCGGAACTGCCTCAGGTTCGCCACCGGCAGTTCGGCTATCATCTGGTAGCGTATTTCCTCACCGATAGAGACATCATTCGGTGCGAGCGTCAGCGGTGTATTGGACTTCTCGATGACGAGCATCGGCTGTGCCAGCAGCGGAATCATCTGTACATCAGCTTCTTGGGTGATACTGTTATAGATACGCGCACGGCCGGCAACGTCAGGGTCGGGTATAGCGACAGAGTTGTCCAGCTGTGGGTCGTTCTGGTTACCGAAATCGCCATCGAGACTGTCGAAGACCATATCGACCGTATTGGTCAGGGTCTGTAACGGTGCGATGGTGATGTCAGGGTCGACACGATAGTAGAAGGTAATAGAGTCACCCGAATCGAGTTGTTCGAAACTGGGGGATGGACCACTGTTGTAGGTCTCATCGACTGTGATGACAGCAGGGCCACCGCTGCCAATGTTATTATCTGGAATACTGGCGAACAAAGCCGCTTCATCAGCATCATCTGGAACACCGTCACCGTCGTTATCCAGACCGTCAGTGGCAAAATCGACTACCAGCATAAGGTCAGATGCATCCAGTGTATCGGTAGAGATAATATTGAACGCTGGAGAGCGTGTAGGCGTGGTCGCTTCGTTGGTCAGGGTGATACGATAAACATAGGAGTCGTTGGTATCACCATCAGCTGCAAGGTCAACATAATTAGTACAAGAAACACCCGTGCGACTACCGACAGGATTCGGGTCATAAAGTGATTCGTTACACACCTGCTTGGTAACGATCAGGTTTGGTTCGACATCGGTAAGGTCGACAGTACGCTCGTCCAGCTCCGGATAACCCGGAACATTGGGATTACCTTGCAGGTCTTCCGGCGGATGCACACTGATGGTCACAATACCTGTGGTCGGACTATCGAACACTGCATCAAAGTACGTGCGTGTAATACTTGTACTGAGATTGCCATGCAGGTTAGGTGAATAACCGCCGGGCACAGGATACAAACCATCCACCGGATCGTTTAATAGTCGTGTTTTGAAATCTACACGGAAGAACTCATCCTTGACGGTAATACCAGCGCCGGCAACATTGAATTGCCAGGTGATGTCATTGTTATCAAGCGGTGTCGTCGTTGCGCCACCATTAGCACCATTCAGGGAAATATTGAATGTGCTATTTGAAAAGTCGTAAGCAGAAGCATCAAACGGGATAAAGCCCTGACCTTCTGCAGTCAGTGATGGCAGGTTCTCCGGCAGGTCCTGAACCACCTCTACGTTCCGTACCTCAATCAGTGTAAACCCTGGAGTAAGGAAGCCAAACCAGCCGCCGGACTCGACACGGTATGCACAATCCTCACCGATCTGTGAGTTCAGGTTACCTACAATCGTTGGCAGGTTGGGTGGTGCTACCGACGGTGTCAGGATGTCTGCGGGTTGTGCCGGCTCAGCAAAACCGTCTTCGGTACAATACCAGGCACTCTGTACCAGGTTGAAACCGAGTACGCGTGAACGGATGCCATCAAGTGTATAGTTGTTGACCAGTTGCTGGTTAGGTGTGGTGTCCGCAATCGATGCCGGCGCCGGATCAAGCAGAGGATTGGGAGCACCCGCAGTACTATCAGCATAATGGATCTCACCGACAACATCGGCGCGGAAGGTGAGGTCATCCTGTACCAGGCCTGCCGCGTTCTTGATTACGGTAAAGGTAAAGGTTTCAGTGACACCCGGAGCAATCGTCCCCCGCTCACAGGCATAGACAGATGCATCTACCGGAATGAAAGCGGGATCATTCCATAATGGTTCATCAGAATTAAAGATAGTGTTCTGCGGCGGGTTGCTCACCAGTACACAACCGGTTGGCACCGTCTGTACAGACATGGTGACACCGAGTGAGATATACGCGGTATAGTTATCCGCATCATGACCACCGTTATTAGTCAGCAGTACATTCAGGTCTAGCGGATCACCTGGATTGTTGGTAAGGATAAACAGCGCGTCGGAGATATCGACATCCAGATCTTCCGCGTCAACGTTAACATTATTAAAGCTCTCATTACGCGTCTGATTCTGCAGGCCTGTCGGATCGACAGCATCAAAATCGACAGTCACAGTATTCGATAGTGTCAGCACACTGGTCGGGTCGGTACCGTCACCGGTGTTCTCGGTATTCACATCGAGGTCAGCCACCAGGTCGAAGCGGGCTGAATCGACCAGGATGATACCGAAGCTGATGGTGATAACATCATCTTCGCGCATCATATGGACCTGCTGTGTCGCATCCGCACCCGTTGTCGTACTGGTCAGGGTGAAGTGCGGATTCAGATCATCCAGTGGATCGGCAGTGGCCAGAGCTGCGTCATCACGTGTGACAGTATCGATGAATCCGGGATAGGTTCCGTAATCACCGACCTGTGTCGAAGTAGGCTGTCCGTACCCGGGCTGACCGACAGACAGGCCCGCGCCTGGACCATAGGTATTATCCATCACGTATCCTGCAGGCAGTGTGGCCTCGACCTCGAGATTCTGGATCGAACCCCCGGTCTGGTTGTCCAGGGTGATGGTGACGATACCTCTTGTACCCAACGGCTGACTGGTGTTGATACCGGTAACGGACTGCGAGACCAGTAGGCCGGCCGTGGTCATCACCGTATCCAGATAAGCCGGATCATTGATATCCAGCCCCCCTGCAGCACCGGTCGCCGTCGTAGTAATCAGTCCGCCTGTCGGCGATTCGGCAGCACAGCCCCAGGAGATATCAGCATTGTTGGTCTCATCGGTGTGGTTATTCAGAACCCGGCCGACATAGTAAAAATTACCATCCCAGCTTTCAGGAACACCACTGTATCCGATATCCAGCGGATCAGCAGCACTACCGAAGGGATCGGCGACATTGAACGGAGAGGTCATCGAGATACAGGGTGAACCACCAGGAGCAACACCATTGTTGGCGCCAATGTCATTCGCATCGCCCAGTGTCGGACAGATGTAGTTGATGGTGAAGTTACCGGTGATACTGTCATTGATACGCAATGCTTCTATATATGAATCACCGAAGTTCCTTACCCTGACACGCCAGATGATGTCATCGTTGAAGCTGCCATAGACAGTGTCTGTCCAGTTGCTCTGGTTTCGGTCATAGTTACGTCCCCACTTTCGAACCTGTGGCGTTGGCTGCTGAAGCGGCAGTTCGAACTGGCCGGAATTCACATTGTGCGTCCCGGAAGTACAGGCCGTCTCGAAGGTAACGTCGGCGATGATGTCCCTGTTAGGATCAGCAAGCATCTGAGCTTCATCAAATGTACTGACTTCGAAACTGATATCCAGCGTGGCCCCAGCCGCCAGGCTGGCAAGCGCAGGAATATCACTCGAATCCCAGCTCAGCACCGAGCCAGCGATACTCGGGTTACCAGCCCCACCAATCGAAGAGGTGGTTGAATTATTGATATAGCTGAGACCGAGTGCCTGCAGATTCTCACGCAATACGATGTTTATCAGCGGTGTCGTCGTCGGATTGGTGATACGGATATTGACAACACCGGAATCACAGAACTCACAGAAACTGGTGCTGAGGTGACTGATAACGTTTGAAGTTGTTCCGCTGGTAAATTCAAAATCGTATTCGATGCTGGGGGCAGCATCACTGTCTGAAAAGGTACCGCTGCTCTCGGTAACGCTAGCACTGTTATCGATAACAGGACAGGTGTCGGCGGCATCAACCGTGGCATCGACATCGAAGGTGACTGTCTGGCCGGCTGTGAAATTGTTTATCCTGTACTGATTTGCACCTGGGCCCGGTCCATCGGGGCCAGGAATCGGCCCACTGGTGACCGTGTAGTTGATACCGCTCAAGTTACTCGGTGTATCCGTGATGATGACGTTGTTCAGATTCCCCGGACCGGTGTTGGTGACGGTGAGGTTATAACGTACCGCATCACCCTGAGCAGCCGGTGCGGTGGTGACCGGATCGATCGTCTTGTTGATTACCAGCGCAGCATCAGCATTACCAGGCAGGCATACAAAAATACTGCCCGCGAACAATACGTTTGCGAGCAGATTTCGACGACTGATTAGCTTTGCGAAATCAAACAATGATTAATACCAACTATTTACAACAGCCCGGAAGAAGACAGGCTTTTTAATTATTATTTATTGTTGTTTGTTCGCATTTGGACTGCTTCATGCACTAGCGCTAGTAAAAAGGATCTGCGACCGTAGCCGAACCCTGCTCATGAAGCATGACAGTGAGTATAGTAATTGAGCGACATTTATCATTGAAATTGTCGAAATAATGACAATTTTTTACGGATTTTCGACACCTGAGGTATTAGAGTTAATACCTCAGGGTCAACTAAATAGCTAGGTTGCCGGCAAGAAATCGATCGGATAGAGGATGGTGATGGTCGGCACGCCGTCTTTTGCACCAAAATTGAACTTCTTCACGCGAGCCGCGATCTTCTTATCGAGATCAGGTGCATCCATATCACTCGAATCCACCGAACAGGCCGAAACGCTTCCATCAGGTTCGATGGTCAGGCGCAGCACCATCTTGCCCTGCAGTGTCGGATTCTTACGCAGCTCACGGTTATAGATACGGTACAGCGCGGACTTGTAACGGTCGAAGACAATCTGTATCTCTTCATCTGTACGTGATGGCCCAGGTCCAGAACTCAATGGTCGTTCCTCGCCGGCAAAATCGGTGCCTATAGCACTTTCCACACGGGAGAACTCGACGCCGCCGATACCCTCACCCGCACCACCGGTATTGCGGCTGAGCGCTGCGGTGTTGATACCGCCACTGGTCGCCGTCCCGACATTAGAGGTCACCAGTGAACGCGTAGTTTTCTTCGCCTTGCTGCCCTTGCTGCTCAACTTGGCAGAAGCGCCGAGTTTGGCAGTCGAGCTATCGTCGATGAGGTCAGCGAAATCATCCTTGAATGCCATCAGGCCGGCACGCTCAGCTTTCTTGCGAGCTTTCTTCGCCTTCTCGGGCACTGGTTTATCGTCCTTCTTCTTGGGCTTTTCTGGATCCGGTTTCTTCTCTTCCTGTTTCGGCTTAGGTGGCGGTGGTGGCGGCTCTTTCTTGGGCACCATCAGTTTCGCCAGTCGCTCAGGTATCTCGACGACTTCGACGCGATCAGGTACAGGGATCTCCCACATCGGGATAAGGATACCGAGGATGACAGAGAACAAAAATACGATGAGCAGGACCTTCCTGAACCGCTTCTGGTCTTCATCGTCGTGATTCCACGGCATATGCATCGGACGGAACGGCTCTTCCAGCATCTCACGTTCGATGACGAACTCTTCTGCACGTGCTTCTTCACGTGCCTGCAGATTTATGCTTTCATCGTTGAGCAGATTGATCTTCGCTGTCAGGCTTTCGACTGTCTCGTCACGCTCCTGCATCCGCTGCTGCAGTTCTGCAACACGCGAATCGTAATTGATGACCTGGTCACGAACACGACGCTGATGTTTAATAACACTGTCACGATCGAGTTCGTCACCCCAGAACAGGTCACTGCCGCCGAGCTTCTCCAGCTTCTCCAGCTGGTCGCTGACCTCACTCAGGATGGTATAACGAGCACGCTCCTTGTTTAGCTGCTGCAGCTCTTCATTGATACTGACCTCTTCATCAGTCAGTTCTTCCAGGCGATCATAGGCATCGCCAATCTTGCGATTGATCTCTTCCTGTTGTTTTTTAATATCGTCTGCCACGGAGTTCTACCGACCTGTGTCCTGTTAACCTTTACTCTTCGCTTTCTGGACAACAGCCAGAGATATCTTTCCGTAACCGGCACTGGTACAACTCGCCATCACTTTCTTCATCAGGTGGAACGGCACTGTACGGTGAGCGAGTACGGTAACTTCTTTACTCTCAGCAACTGCCTTGGTACTGATACCGATGACCTTCTTCTGCTGCAATAACAGACGTTCTTTTACCTGCTCGATCACAGCCGACTTGCTGTCGATGACTTCCTGCGTGGTGATTACCGGCTGACCCTGAACAAGGATTTCCTGCGGCGTAATCATGACGAGCACGGTCTCACGAGGTTTGGCCTCAACGATCGAATCAGGCAGTTTGATATTCTTCGGTGGCTCCATCACATCACTCGATGCCGAGTTGACCAGCAGGAAGAAAACCAGGATGGTGAATACGTCCATCAATGAGACAAGGTTCAGGCCGCCACTGGCCAAACCCTTACCCCGCGACATGCGTTTCATGCGTCTGTTTTGATTCATGGCGCATCACCTATTGAAATATCAGGGAACAAAACGACCTGTTGCAGAACATCGGGCGTACCATCTTCACTTTCCTGTTTGACAAAAGTGGATCGCACGGAGTCCATCACACGGATGAGTACCCGGTATTCAATATCCGGTTCCATCAGCACGACTGCGTCTGTCTTATCAGGATATTTCTCTTTTATCTTGACCAGGTAGTCAGATAACAGCTTGAGATCATACAGGTGGGTGATGTCGAGGTTACCTTCATCATCGAAGCTATCCTCACCCAGGTCTTCTTCTTTCAGCAGCGGAAACCTTGCCAGCACCTGTTTACCGTTACCGATCTCCAGCCCTTTCTGACGAACGATGACTTCGATACTCAACTGTTGCTTGTTTTTATCACTACTACCTTCACCGGTAGGCAGGCTCAGCTCCATGATGGTGATACGTGAGAATACCGCCGTGATGAGCAGGAATGGTACCAGCACAACCATCAGATTGAGGAAGGTGGTGATATTTAATTCAGGCGGCTCTTTCTTGGGCCGTCTGTAGTGATGCCTCCTAGCCATTTGTCTTAGCCGTTCTTAGCAGCGAGTGCAGCCTGGCGTTTTGCGAAATCAGCGATCAGGTTCAATGTCTTCACTGATGCCATCTCGAGGCTATCGATTATCTCCGTTGTTTTCGATGTGATCATCGCGTGCGTGATCAGAAGAGGAATAGCAGCCATCAGACCGAACGCTGTGGTGTTCATCGCTACCGAGATACTTGCAGACAGCAGGTCAGCTTTTTCGGCCGGGTCAGCATTCGCTACCGCAGTAAACGCTTCGATCAGACCCATAATGGTACCGAGCAGTCCAAGCAGCGTACAGATGTTTGCAAACAGCGCGATATAAGGTGTACGTTTTTCCAGCGTGGGGATGATCTCCATCATGCTCTCTTCCATCGCGATCTCGATATCATCACGTCGTCGCACCGAACCCTGTCGAGCAAGCCCCATGTGGAGCAGGCTGGCGATAGTAGACTCATCCTCATTGATCGAGTCACGCGCCTTATCGAAGTCACCTTCGTCGAGCAGGGGATGAACTGTATCCCAGACTCTCTTGTTCTCTTTACCGATGCCGGACAACTTGATGAAACGTTCAATACAAATGGCAAGACCAAAAGCAAAAACGATCAAAATCGGGTACATGAAAGCACCCCCTGTCTGGAAAAACTGCACAATCGTCTCGATGAAACCCATCACGTATTCCTCACTTAAAAAATCTCTTGTTATTGTACGTTCTTGCCATGACTCAGCTCGTAGAAATCGAGCTCACGCAAGAACACCTCTTTATCTACCGGACGCATACTGTCATCTAATAGACCTGAGCTTAGACTTGTTTCCACACCAACCTCTGAATTCTGCCAGGGCACAATATACAGAGATTTTGGTGCTTCTTTGTTACCGATAATCGAGATGCCAGACAATTCCTTCACTTCGACATCGACCTTCTTGTCTTCAGCATACAGCTGTTGAGGCATCAACGATGATGCTATCAATAACGTATAAATTGTTTTCGTTATAACTTTAATCATCATAATGCCATCAAATGCACTGTTTATTACTAAACACAGACACACAAGTATTTTAACTATAGTTTAAACACCATTTTTTACATCCATTTCTCGTCAAAACTGTCTCTGGATTCGATAAAATTTCTTTCATCAGCGATATAATTTTTTTATCCCGCGCTAACGACACAGCACCAGCATCCACATATTCAGTCATTGCTTACTTGCCGAGCCTGCGTTTTACATCGGCTATCCATATCACTGCATTCTTGTCATCAGGCACAAGCTCCTGGTAGTTTTCAAACTGGGTTAACGCACAGTCATAATCATGCAGGTAGAGATCACATAGCACACCGAGGTTTCTCATCGCCGGCACATACTCCGGATGTTTCTGAAGTGCATTCTGATAGGCTGTTTTTGCTGCGTTGAACTTACCTGTGCGGCGATACAGCAAACCCAGCTCATTGTTTGCAACGGCATGATTGATATCCAGTTTTAGTGCTTTGATCAGGTTCGCTTCAGCCGCTTTATCATCACCTAATTTGTTATGCGCGATACCAAGATTAACAAAGGGCGCGGGCAGTCTCTGTTCACGCTCCACGACCGTATCGAGCAATTCGATCGCCTGCGCATATTTATCCTGTTCCATCAACGCCACGGCACGAATAAAATCTTCTTCCACCTCTGAATCGACGTCGACATATTTGGCCTCTGTTTTCGGCTGAGTAACTTCTGCATCCTGTTTCACTTCGCCTGCACAGGAAGCCAGCAGGATAAAGGCAAGGCAACACATCAAACGCGAAAGCGCAGTTACAGACTTGTTACCATTCAAACTCTGACCGTTGTTCATATCAGTTACCACCTGTTGCTGTACCCTGACCTTCTTCTATAGCCGGCTCAGCTTGCTGCACTCCTACCGGCGCCTCTGCCTGAGATTCTGATTGCATCTCTTCCTGAACCACTGATTGCTCTACCGCATCAATCTGAACCTCTTTACTCACTTCAGATACACCAGTCACCTCTTCTACCTCACTATCTGAAGCGGCTGCGTTTTTGTTGAACGGAGAAGTTTCAATGCCAGCTTTCGGCTCCTCTTTCTTAAGCTGCTCCCGTTGCGGCTGTATAAGTGCGACCACCGTACTTGCCACTTCCGGCTTCGCATAACGTGCCGGCAGCAACACGGACAGTTTGGCGATACTCTTGTCTATCCACTCGTTATAGATACCAACATCGAGCAGTTCCATATTCTTCTCGTGCACATCGATTGCCTTCTCTTCGAACGGATACGCCTGCTCTTCGATGACCAGTTCATACTGTTCCAGCTCTTCATCATTGAGATTGGCCGGGCGTTCTGACTCCATCAATGCAACACTGAATTCGTAATAGATCTCGGCGATATAGAATGTCGCCGCCGCTGTCACTTCACCGACCTGGTAGTCGACCAGCTTGCTATATGTATCGATCGCGCTGCGCATGCGCTGTTTCTTTTTCTTCAGGTTCTTCTTGAACGGTTTGACCAGCGCTACTTTCTTGAAGGCTTCGAGTTTTGGCTCTGCGAGCACCAGCGAAGCTTTCGCTGCGAGGAACCTGGTACGATCCGTCCTGCCATTACCGGCCACCGCATCGCCGGCAACGATCTGCTTCAACTGGTAGATATATTGTTTACGCTCACCTTTCTCCAGGTAGATATCTGCCATCTTCTGGCGCACCTCGATGGCGTCTTCAATCGGCGTTGGGAAGTAATCTACCATCCTGGTATAAACCAGCAGCGCTTTATTCTTCTCCTCTGCTTTCACGTACAGCTCGGCCGCCTGACTTAAAGCTTCACGCCTCAACGCATCATCTTCAGGATTCTCTTTTTCAATACGTTCAAACTCGGCAGCGGATTTGAGATACTTGCCATCTTCTTTATAAACCACCGCAAGTTTCTTGGTGATGTCATTGTTCAGCTTGTGATCAGGATAGAGTTTCCTGAATCCTTCCAGTACCGTTGCAACCCTGGCCCACTGCTTCAACAGGATTAATGAAGCAGCTGCATCGTATTCTGCCGTCGGGCGGATCTTTGAATCAGGCGCGACTTTCGCTACTCGCAGGAAATGTTCTGCAGCAACAGCATGGTTACCCATGATCCTCGCAGATTCACCCTGCTTGTAGACTGACGCGGCAAGGTTCTCTGTCAGCTTGTCGTAACTTTTGTCTTTCTTGTCTGTCAGCGACAGCGTCTCGACATAGGCTTTTTCTGCATCTTCATAATTAGCGATATCGAAAGACGCATGCGCGACTACCATCCATGAAGAACGCAGCAGTTTCTTGTCCGCATCAGGGTAGACTTCGATAACCCGGCGACCATAACGGATCGCCTGTTCATAATCTTCCAGCGCATAGAGATCATCGACAGCAGCGACCAGTACCACAGCAGCATGTTTATGTGTCGGGAAATATTCCGAAAACTTGAGTGAACTGCGGATGATCTCGCGCTTGATTATATTTCGCTGTGACTGCTGCGCAACCTTCAGATGTTCACGGTAAGCATATACTGCCGCATAACCCGCACTTGCCGAATCTTCATGCGTGGGATAGTTATAGGCAGTGCGTTCGTACTCTGTTGCAGCGCCAAGGTAATCTTTATGTTCAAGCAACAGCCCGGCAAGCTGGTTGTTTAGCTTGGGCGCCTGCTTCTCTTCCGGGAACGAACTCAGGTATTCACGGTACCAGTAGATCGCTTCCTGGTAATTTTCTTCCTTGTCTTTCCTGAGACGCTTATCCTGGTACAGTGCATGATAGTGGTTTGCCAGGTCGACCAGGTTCGACTTGAGGAAGGCCAGTACCGTCGGGTGTGCATTGATATCGAAGAAGGTCCAGTAGTTCGAATTAAGCGCATAGGTTTTAGAAAATTCTTTCTTGGCATCGACAACGAGACGCGGGAAACCACCTTCTTTATATATCTCTATGACACGGATATTAAAGTAAGGCGATTCCTTCGATACCGGGTTACGTTCGATATAGGCCTGGTACGATTTCGCCGCATCGGCATAACGCCGCTTCTGCAGATAGTATTCACCGAGATGACTGTAGATGCTCGCCTCATAGAAACGGTGACCATGCTTATCGAAATATTCGACGATAGATTCCGGACCGCCGAGGTAGGAGAAGCTCAGACTGATGACGCGGTAGGTATCATCGATACGTTTCTTCTCGATCTTGTTGTCGATGCTATCGAGATCGTAACCGTTAGCGATCTTGTAATCGAGCATACGGATATAATCCTGCAGCGCTTCTTCATACATGTCCTGCTTGAAGAACGCCCAGCCCTGTTTATACAAGGCCAGCTCATAGAATTCGGAACCTTCACCGGCATCGATGACATACTGATATGACTCTTCCGCATCGAGATATCTCTTACGTGAAAAGAAATACTCAGCGCGGCGGAACTGCGCCTCGTCCATGTGACGTGAAAGAGGATATTTCTGTATCAGTTCGGCCAGCGTATCCATGGCGATATCGATCTGCCCGGTTTCTTCATAGGCACGTGATAGCTGATAGAGCACCTGGTCATTTCGTTCGAACAAGGGATATTTTTTCAACAGGCCTTTATACAGTTCGATCGCTTCCATGGCACCAGCCGCCTGCAATTCATCCGCATCTTTAGCTGCAAGGCCTTCGGGCGCGACCGCTTCCTTTTTGCCACCGAGGTCAATCTTCTTGCCTGCGCGTTCACTGAAATCTTTCTCACTCTCGCTGAGATCAGCGATAGGGCTATCAGCAGTCGCGATACTTTCTTTTTCTTCGCCCGCACCGACCGGTACGAAACCGGTCTCCGGTGTTGTTATATCGGTTGCCTGTGAAGCGCTGTCGGCAACAGGTGTCAGCCCTTGCTCTGCTTTCGGCATCTCGGCACTTTCTGCAGCGGTGCCTTTAGCTACCGCATCGTCAGTGGGCTCAGGCTGTGCATCAGCTTTCTCAGCACCGTAATCTTTCTGTATCTTCAGATCAGCCAGTCGGCGCAGCGCCTCTGGCGTCATATCGGTTTCCGGCGTATTTTTGAGAAACTCCTCGTAACTCGCCATGGCTTTTTCGAGGCTGCTATCGACCTTCTCTTCTTTGACTTCGAACTCGACGTCCTTCAGGCTGGCGAGCGTACCTGAAGTATTGGTACTCGCACAGCCATTAAGCGTTGCGTACACGGCAAGCAATGCTGCACTCAAAGCGCTGGTTCTTATCAGCTTATTCCTTATCAGTTTATCAAGTCGTCTATCCATTTCTACTGACCCAATAACTGCTGTTTGAATGATGATCGGCCGCCGCCTTCTTCCTGATCAGGCTCATCCGCCTCAGGTTCGACCTGCTCCTCTAGCTCTTGCTTCGGTTCTTCCTCGGCGATTTCTTCAGTTGCTGCCGGAACAGCCTGCTCTGCTTCAAGTGCCTGCTGCTGTTTTGCGATCTCTGCATCCAGCTGCGCCTTGGTCGCACGGTCATAACTTTCAGCCAGCGCGAAGCGTGCCTTGATCTGGTACTCTTCCAGGCGTTTACGTCGACGATCGAGTTCATTGCTCGCCATGGTCTCGATCATTCGTCCCTGCTTCGCCATTACGCCTTTCAGTTTTCGCTGCGCTGCGAACAGACGGGTCCTCAGCTGGCGGATAGGAATAGTGTAGCCCTCATAACTCTGCGTCGCCGCCTGACGTGTCCTTATGAACGAGTGATACCTGATCTTCATATCCTTGATGATCTCGTCGAGTGAGATCAGGTTGTTGTAGGCATCAGTCAGACGCTGATCATACTCACTGTGCACCTGCCAGTGAATCACACCATTCAAACGTTTGACTCGCTGCCTGGTCTTTTCATCGACCGCTGCGGGATTGGTTACCATAATCTCTTTCAGCGCATTGATCACATCCATCGCCTGACGCTCAGCCGATGTTGCCAGGTACTCTGGTCGCGGTGAAATGAGCATATTCTTAAGCCTGGTAGCGATGTTTTCACGCTGTTCGAGGCGCAGCTTGATGCGGGCATCGAGCTTCTTGAACTTCTCTTCGACGACAGGCAGCAGCGGCTCCTGGTAGTTACGCCTGATTTCGATCATCTCTTCATAGACACGAAGATCAGCCAGCCACTTGTCGATGTGATGCCTCAGTTCAGCAAGATCCTTGTAGTTCTTATAAGATTCCTGAAAATCGTGTGACGCCATCAGTTCGAGGATGTAACGCGTCTCCGGCGTATCGGGCAGCTCACGCAGGTTCACCACCCAGTTTTTATCTTTGTCTGACTGCTCATCGAGCAGTGCAGCGAGGAACTTTCCTGTGCGGATAGACTTGATCGATTCATCGAGGCTGCCGATCTCACGTGCGAATACATCCATCGCATGGTTATAGAGGTTGGCCGCCTTACCGTGGGCACCAAGTTTGGCGTAGGCATACGGTACCGCCATGATAACTTCCTGTACTGAATGATTGGTCTCGGCACGCTCATGCAACATGCTCCACGGCACCAGCGCACGGTCGTAACGACCGCGTGCGACCGATACCCAGCCTGCGCCGAGCAGTGCACGATTAGAATACGGGCCATCGAGACGCACACGCTCGAAGTACTTCAGCGCACGCTTGGCATCCGCTTCATCGAGGTAATGATAGGCAAGCTTGAGGTTAGTCTTGTCTTTGAGTGCCAGCAGGCCGTTATCATCGGTTTCCATCAGCCCTAACTGATCGAGCACCTTGAGCCCTTCTGCCTCTCTGCCATTCTGAATCAGTGCGATACCTAGATTGTATTGCACGTACCCCTGCAGTGTTTTCTCTTTCTGCAGTGACTGCAGTAGTTCGACCGCTTTGCCGAACTGGCCGGTATCAATACTCGCTTTCGCACGCAGGTAGGCGACATCGGTGTCGAAGGTCTCCGGCGGTTTGCCGCGCAGCACATCAAAGGTGTACTTTGCTTCGTAGCGTGATTTCTCCGGCTCATCACGGATGAGGTCGAGTGCATACAGCGTACTCTGCGGATCATTCTTCTTATAGAACACGCGTGCCAGCGCTAATGCCGCCTGGTTGCGTGTTGCCATATCGATACCTTCGCCCAGCACCGCCTGTATGGCTTTACCGGCACGCTGATTCATCCTGTATTGCAGCTCGATATCACCGACGGAAAATTCCGCCTGCCCGAGATGCATATGCAGCGGATCCAGGTGAGCCTCATCGATCTCGTAATACTGCGATAACTCCGCGTCGAGCCGGGAAAGGGCATCGAAGTGCAGATCCTGGTAGGCATAATAGAGTATCTCACCAAAATACAGGTCACGTAGCTCGACGTCCTTCAGACCGCTTGCCGCAAAAGACGACAGGCTGCACAGCAATGCAGACAGGAATGTTATGAAACGAAACGGCATACTTACCAGTCTTTAAATGTAAGCGTCTGGTCTGACGCACTCTTACCTGTTATCTGTATCTCGACAAATTTTGGCCCGACAGCCTTGGTTACCGTAAAGTTTTCACTGCGCTGATACTCTGTTCCAGATTTGGTGCGGCCGATAAATGAAGCAACCAGGGCATGGTCACCCGTCTTGTAATTACCCGTATAGATCCGCTGCACGCCTCCCTTACGCAACGCTTCGACCTCTTTGAATGTATAGAGATGCTGCGCGACAACCTTGTTGTCCATCTTTATCTGCATCGAGTCCAGGATAAAACCTTCATCGCCGGCCAGCGAGACAAACAGTGAAACCTGTGTGTTAGACGGGAACAGCAGCTTCTCTTCCAGCCTGGTCAACTCTGAAGTCAGTTCGAGCACATCTTTCTTGATGTCCTGCACCTGTTCATCCAGGCCCTTGATCTGCTCCTTGGTCACCTCTGCAGCGTATGCAGTGATGGAGAAAAAAGTTAGTGACAGCAGCAGGAACCGGAATGCAGAGCCGACGCGGAAACGACTGTAAGAACGTGTGCTAGAACGTCTGTAAGAAGGCCTGTTAAAAATATGATGGACTTTCGATAAGGTGTTTTTCAGCATGTTAACCACTCTTCTATTTTGCTGGCATAGAACTCAGGCTGTCATAAACACGACACGCACTGTTAAAAATTCAACACTATGAGGTTTCGAGTATAGGCAAAGCCCTAAAAAAATCCCTAAAACGGGAGTTTTTCAAGATAAAAAGACATACCGACATCATCGATAAAAGCAGCAGCACAAGCCAAAAACCTGGATTATATATCTATATATTTCAGCCATTTACTATGCTTTTCCTGTTCGACAAATTGATGATTGCACTGTCATGACTATGTGATTGTGATCTGGTGTACAATCGCCCCATGGCAAAAACAGGCGCAACCGGTATCACACGGATCATCAATGCTGCAGGCTATTCATGGCTTGGTTTCAAAGCAGCTTTCAAGCATGAAGCCGCATTCAGGCAGGAGCTGGCTTTATGTTCAGTACTGGTTCCGGCCGCACTCTACTTCGGCCCGAGCTGGTCGGATAAAGCAATCCTGATCGCCAGCCTGGTGTTTATCCTGCTTATCGAGATACTGAATTCCGCCCTGGAAGCGGTGGTCGATCGCTTTGGCGACGAGATTCACCCGCTCGCCGGGCGTGCAAAAGATATGGGATCAGCTGCTGTCTTGCTCGCATTTGTAGTTGCCGGTTTGATCTGGCTGTCGGTGTTTGTCTGACACCTCAAAGATTCACCGCAGATTAGGGCAGGACGCCCGTAAATAGAACAACGCAGGAGCAGTTGTCGAGACGCGGAGACGCTGAGTTTTTCAGGTTTCAGCGCCTGCGGCGCGAAACAATACAAACCTCTGCGTCCTCTGCGCTCTCTGCGGTTAAAAAAGCCTTAAATCATTTAATAAAGCTGCCGTTCTGGTAGATCGGCTCATAGAATTGGCCACCCCGAAATAGATGACCTGTACCAGGTTGATAGTAAAAATTGTTACTTCCTTCACAGTTTTATTTTTTATCTATACTACTATCAATAACAATAAACCCGGGAATGCTCGTGTCGTTACCATATAGTGTAGCTATGCAGTAGATATCCGCTTCACCGGAAAAATTCAAAATATATCTCACCTTCACTCAAAAGAAGATAATCACTATGGAAAAGAAATATACAACGAAACTAAAACAGCTAGCCTTGGTTTCAGCATTGATCACCCCCTTTTCAGCAAATGCTGACTTTCTATCGTTTGCTATCGGCGGTGGCGGCTGGAACGCGTCACCAACCGGTAACTTCCAGAAGACGACTGACCCGGCTGCTGTTGATGTCAAAGAACAATTATTCTGGGAAGAGGAAACCAATACGTACATCTATGCCACGCTCGAGCACCCGGTGCCTATCCTGCCGAATGTCAGGCTCATCAGTACCACGATCGATCAATCAGGTAATGGTGATGTACCTTTTGAATTTGATGGTGTCCCATATTCTGGCAACATCAGTAATGACTTTTCCATCGAGACACTCGACCTGATCGCCTATTACGAGGTACTGGATAATGTCGTCAGCATCGATATCGGCCTGAACATCCGTAACCTGAAAGTCGATTACAACATCAGTGATGATAATGGTAACGCAACCTCTGACTCAGTCGATGAAACCGTACCGATGTTATATGCGCTGGTTGGCGGATCGCCTATACCTGACCTGATCATCAGCGGTGAGATGAGTTATGTATCATACGATGGCAGCAGCATCTCCGACTTCACTGCCAAGATCGCTTACACCACGAGTTACTTCGTCGGTGTAGAGGCAGGCTATCGTGCACTGAGTTTTGAGTTCGACGACGTATCCGATACTAACGCCAAGCTCGACTTTGATGGCCTGTTCGTCGGTGCTTACCTGAAATTCTAAAGCCTATCAAAATAACGACCATACCCCTGGCATGGTCGTTATTTCAATCTATCCCACTATCAGCGATCGAATCGGTTAACATTGTATAGATCACTACTGTCCTGTCTTTATTGCCGGCAACGGTTTTTGATGTGACTGCAGGAACCATTTCTTAACCACCACATTCTTTGTAAACCAGTGAGTTTTTAACAACTGGCAGGCAAATATTTTTTTCAGGAATAACGGCAAGCGCTCCATCAGCTCAGGGCCTGAGTTTCTTTTGCCAAAACGATGCTGCATCTGATCGTTATATGCCTGCAGCTTCTGTTGAGAATAATCACCGCCACACGCAGTAATCACATCTGCTGCCAGTATTGCCGACTCCACCGCCGGACGAATGCCTTCACCACTCTGAGGATAGGCCAGGCCAGCCGAGTCGCCGATAAGCAGCACGTGATCAGCTACCATTTCACGCAGTGCATGGTTATACAGGAGATAGGCGTGACCGTTAAACCTGTCAGCGATATCAGCCGGAATCTTGTTACGTTCGACCAGGTAATCACAGAACGCCTTAACATGTAAAGACAGCTTGCTCTTGTCTTCACGGCCGAGGCCGACATTCAGGTAATCGCCCTTACGGAATACCCAGCCATACCCCAACAGGTCGGGAGTGAAGAATAACTCGGGTACTTCTTCATCGACATTACAAGCAGCCTTCTGCTGCGCGTTCATCTCGAATTCGATTTCCTGTGCAACCACTGCCCGTTCACTGACACCCTTGGCGCCAATGGCACGAGCGACAGGGCAGTAATGGCCGCCGGCACCCACGATAAGCTTCGCGTGATACTTGCCATTGACCAGCCAGCCATCATCAAGCTTTTCCAGCTTCTGAAAGGCTTCACCCAGAATGAGCTCAGCGCCACTTCGCTTCAGCAGGTAATTATCGAATTCATAGCGTCTTATTCCGTAACTCACCGGCTCTCCAGCAAATGACGACGCGACCTGTTTTTGCCCGAGCTGGCTTATCCTGAATCCGCTTATCTTCTGCAGCACACGTCCATCTGCATAATCTTCAAGATCAATATTCAATACACGCATTACTTCCGGCGTCACCCAGCCAGCACATACTTTTTGACGCGGGAAATCGCTCTTGTCGAGGATAGCGACCTTTAGCTGACATTCATCGGAACCGGAATTCAACAGGCAGGATGCGAGTGTCGATCCTGCAGGGCCACCACCGATGATCAACACGTCATAATCATTCATCAACTAATCCTGCTCAGTTGAAACGACTGTCAGCTTCGCTTTACCGGCTGTGCTTTTATCATCGTATATATATTCACGGGAACGCGGTACATTACGGCTTCTGCAACGATGGAACAGGACCTGGAACAGCTGAAGCTGGCCCGAATAGAATGCAGCAATAGAACCATCCAGATACAGCCCCCAGGCCCTGACGAACTCTTCGTCCATCATCTCGGTAATCTCTTCCTCATGCGCCTTGAACCGTTCGGACCATACCTCGAGTGTGCGCGCATAATGCAGGCGTAAATTTTCCACGTCATACATGGCCAGCTCATTAGGTTCAAAGATATTCATCATCTGGCTGATGGCGGGTGGACGAGCGCCCGGGAATATCCGCCTCTCGATCCAGGCGTTCATCGGTCCGGGACGGGTACGACCGATACTGTGTATCAGCCCCCTGCCATCTTCTTTCAGCACACGGCCGATGATCTCGCCCAGCTCTTGATAATCCTGTATGGCGACATGTTCGAGCATACCGATGGAGACGAAGACATCATACTGCCCCTTTATATTGCGGTAATCATCGAGGACATATTCGATGCGATCGGACAGTCCTTCATCCTCCGCCCGCTGACGGGCGTACTTGATCTGCTCCCTGGAGATATTGTAAGCGGTAACATACACTCCGTAATGCCTTGCCATGAACCGTGCCAGACCACCCCAGCCACAACCAGCCTCGACAACGGTATCACCCGGCTTCAATGACAGCTTGCGACAGATGTGATGAAGTTTTGCAACCTGGGCTTCTTCCAGCGTCATATCTTCACGCGGAAAATAGGCACAGGTATACTGCATCTCTTCGGTGTCTAACCAGAACTTATAGAATTCATTACCGATATCATAATGATGGTAGATATTCTGCCTGGCCTTATCAAACGAGTTGAATATCCTGCGATGACCAAGCCATAAGACCAGCCTGCGTAGCAGGCCTGGCTCTCCCCTGGAGACGATACCGTGGTAGATAGTCTCCATGAACTTTGCCATATCGCCTTCGAATACCACGCGTCCCGCGCAGTAGAGATCCCCCCAGTGAAGCTCGGGATCAAGGATAGTTTTCAGCAGCGCGCCCCGGTCACAGTAGACCAGTTCGGCGACTGGATCATCACACGGCGGTGTCACTTCCTCACCATCCCAAAGGCTGATACGTACCGGTGGATTACCGACCACATCGACCATCTTCCTGACCAGCCATCGATCCAGCCATGTCACCCGGGCATTAAACATCGGCGACTTCTTTCGATGTGTTCTTGTCTGCGCCCGAACCTCATCGCTGACCTTATCGATCAGTAACTGATTACCTGACTGGTTATCTGCACGGCTTTCTGCTCGATTATCTGAATTAATATCCATGAGAGGAATTCCTGACTCCTATTTCATATATAAAACCCATCAACCAAAACGGCTATCGTCGACATACACAAAAATAATTAATTCGATATCATTATTTATGACGCGTCAGTAACCCTGAGATTACCCTGGCTGCCTGATTTTATCTATCAACCTGGTTATCTCTATCAGCTTGGCAGCATGGCATCAGCACTCACCATAGAATCGACTGACGGCATCACCCCTTGCCTGTCGATGATGAAGATGGATCACGTTATTCCCACTATCTTCATCTGCTACAGATTATGTCATATTAAGATACAACAGGTTAGAATGCCCGCCCATGTTACAAGCAATCAACCTCGGTCTTCGGCGCGGCACAAAACTGCTGTTTAAAAATACCAGCTTTCAGATTCATCCCGGACAGAAAGTCGGCTTAACCGGTGCCAATGGTACCGGCAAATCCAGTCTTTTCTCTCTGATTTTGAAGACCCTGCATGCTGATAGCGGTGATTGCGTCTACCCGGACCAGTGGGTGATCGCTCACGTTGCACAGGAACTGCCCGCCAATGACCAGCCCGCCATCGAATTCGTGCTCGATGGCGATGAAGAACTTCGCCAGGTGCAGAAGGCGATCAGCCAGGCTGAGCAGGATGATGACGGCATACGGCTTGCCACGCTTCATAGCCAGCTCGACAATATCGGCGGCTACAGCGCCCGATCCCGCGCCAGCCAGTTGCTCGCCGGACTCGGCTTCAGCGCTGCAGACGAATCGAGGCCGACCAGCGAATTCTCCGGCGGCTGGCAGATGCGACTCAACCTTGCCAGGGCGCTGATGTGCCGCTCTGACCTGTTACTGCTCGACGAGCCGACCAATCACCTCGATCTCGACACCATCATCTGGCTCGAGTCATGGCTGCTTGCCTACCGCGGTACCTTGATGCTGATATCACATGACCGTGACTTTCTGAACAACATCTGCACACACATCGCACACCTGGAACAGCAATGTATACAGTTATATACCGGCAACTACTCCGCCTTCGAATTGACACGTGCCGAACGACTGGCAGCACAACAGTCCGCCTTTGAGAAACAACAACGCGACATCGCACATATCGAGTCCTACATCGCTCGTTTCCGGGCAAAGGCGACCAAGGCAAAACAGGCACAGAGTCGACTGAAAGCCCTCGAACGAATGCAGAAGATCGCAGCGGCGCATGTCGATTCACCATTTCACTTCTCCCTGTTCGAACCGGAGAAACTGCCAAACAGCCTGCTGCATATCGAACATGGCGACGCGGGTTATACTGCAGAACCTATCCTGAAGGATATAAAGCTGCACCTGTTACCCGGTGACCGTATCGGTCTGCTCGGACCAAACGGTGCAGGCAAGTCAACGCTGATAAAAGTACTCGCCAACCAGCTGCAGCTCTCTGCTGGCGAATACAGCCAGGCAAAAGAAACACGTATCGGTTATTTCGCACAACACCAGCTCGAGCAGCTGCATGCTGAACATACTCCCGTCGAACACCTGCAACAGATCGACAGGCAGGCGAGAGAATCTGACCTGAGAAACTATCTTGGCCGCTTCGGCTTTTCTAACGACATGGCTATCTCGAAGATAAGAGACTTCTCCGGCGGTGAAAAATCCAGGCTGGTGCTGGCGATGATCATCTACCTGAAACCCAACCTGTTATTACTCGATGAGCCGACCAACCACCTCGACCTGGAGATGCGCGAAGCCCTGGCTGAAGCCTTACAGGAATTCTCCGGTGC
>Ga0180435_10001525_pt1 | contig 24096 bp, 22 predicted proteins | sample SS_ome_3_FD_132467 | JGI IMG/M metagenome (GOLD analysis project Ga0180435, IMG submission 132467) | Hypersaline lake sediment archaeal communities from the Salton Sea, California, USA - SS_3_S_1 metaG | ecosystem: Environmental > Aquatic > Non-marine Saline and Alkaline > Hypersaline >... | reverse complement strand
TACGCTCGCCAAAAAGCTGGGTGGCAAGTTTGGCATACGGTGTTTCACCGCACCCGGCGCATGCCCCCGAAAATTCAAGCAAGGGTTTGCAGAACTGGCTTCCTTTGATCGAATTGCGCGGCATAAGCGTGTCTCGCACCGGCAGCGTTAGCGAAAAGTTGTAATTGGGCAATTGCGTGTTCTTCTGAGTTTCCAACGGTCGCATAATGAGGGCTTTGTGTTTGGCGGGACACACATCTTCACAATTACCACACCCCAGGCAATCGAGCGGATTGATCTGCATCCGAAAGCGATACCCTTTGAGGGCCTTCCCCAGTGCCTTGCGGGTTTTGAAGCCGCCCGGCGCTTTATGATATTCTTCATCGCTTAACAGCACCGGACGAATCGCAGCATGGGGACAAACCATGGCACACTGGTTGCACTGGATACAATTTTCCGCGACCCACTCCGGGATGTTGATGGCGACACCACGTTTTTCGTACTGCGTCGTCGCGGTCGGGAAAATCCCATCAGCCGCAAACGCACTCACCGGTAGCGTATCACCACGTTGAGCAATCATAGGGCGCAGAATATTGCCGACAAATGCAGGCTCGTCAGCCTCCGGGCGTGAAATATCGGCTGTATCGGCCCAGGACGCGGGGTAATTTATTTCAACCAAATGGTTGAAAGTCGCATCTACCGCCCTCTGGTTCATTTGCACGACCTGCTTCCCTTTTTTGGTAAACATTTTAACGATATCATCTTTTAAAAGCGCTGCCGCCTTTCTTACCGGAACGACATCGGCCAGCATAAAGAAAACGGTTTGCATGATCATGTTGATTCGTCCGCCAAGACCAAGTTCAGCGGCAATTTTCACGGCATCAATGTTAAAGAATCGGAGATGCTTTGCGGCAATCGTACGCCGCATCGCAGGCGGTAGCTTTTCTTCCATCTGGGCCGTTGTCCAGGGAGAGTTGAGCACAAAAGTGGCGCCATTTTTGATGCCTTCCAGAATAGTGTAAACGTCAACATAGCTTGGGTTGTGACAGGCAACATAATCCGCAGCCGCAACCTGATAGCTCGACTGTATGGGTTTTTGCCCGAAGCGCAGGTGGGAAATGGTCAGGCCACCGGATTTTTTCGAGTCGTAAGCAAAGTATCCCTGGGCGTACAAGTCGGTGTTGTCTCCAATTATTTTTATGGCGGACTTATTGGCGCCGACGGTCCCGTCAGATCCCAGTCCCCAAAACTTGCACTGAATGGTATCTGCGGGGCTTGCTTCCAGCGCTTCCGACACCTTCAGGCTCGTATGCGTGATGTCATCGTCGATACCAATTGTGAAATGGTTCTGCTTTTCCGCTGCTTTCATATTGTCGAAAACAGCTTTGACCATTCCCGGATTGAACTCTTTGGAACCGAGGCCATAGCGACCACCCAGGATCTTTGGCGGTGTGGTACTCTCTGAATAGACCGTGCAAACATCCTGATAAAGCGGATCACCATGCGCACCGGATTCCTTGGTCCGATCGAGTACAGTGATTTGCCTGACCGTCTTCGGGATTGCTTCCAAGAGATGCCTGGCAGAAAAAGGTCGATATAGCCGCACTTTCACAAGACCGACTTTTTCCCCGCTGTTCATCAGATATCGAATCGTTTCCTCAATGCATTCGCAGGATGAAGCCATTGAGATGAGAATATGCTTTGCTTCGGGATGACCGACATAGTCAAAAAGCTTATACTGCCTACCGGTCAGGCGCCCGACCCGTTGCATGCATTCGGAAACAATCTCCGGTACTTTCTGGTAGTAGCAATTGGCCGCTTCCCGGCCCTGAAAATAGATGTCCGGATTTTGTGCGGTTCCACGGGTTTCGGGTCTTTCGGGGCTGACACCCCGTTTTCGGAAGGCATCGATGGCATCCCGGTCTACGAGTGCCGCCATGTCCTTGTAGTCGATCATTTCAATTTTCTGAATTTCGTGGGAGGTACGGAAACCATCGAAAAAGTGGATAAAGGGGACGCTAGACGCCATGGCTGACAGGTGCGCCACCAGGCCCAGGTCCATAACTTCCTGAACAGATGCAGCCGCAAGCATGGCAAACCCGGTCTGTCGGACTGCCATAACATCCTGGTGATCGCCAAAAATCGAAAGGGCGTGTCCAGCCACTGCTCGTGCGGTCACATGAAATACCGCCGGCAGGAGTTCACCGGCGATCTTATACATGTTCGGGATCATAAGCAGCAAACCTTGAGATGCGGTAAAGGTCGTCGTTAGCGCGCCCGAGGCCAGTGAGCCATGTACGGAGGCGGCGGCGCCGGCTTCAGACTGCAACTGCCTGACCAGTAACGGCTGTTCGAATATGTTGCATCTTCCCTTTGCCGCCCATTCATCGCACATTTCTCCAATTCCTGACGACGGCGTAATCGGATAAATGGCGGCGACGTCACTCATGGCAAAGGCCACGTGAGCCGCTGCTGTGTTTCCGTCGATGGTTTTCATCATTTTTCCCATTGCCCTTCTCCTTTCCGTACTACCGGTCTGCCTGAAATCCTTTTCATGCAGTCTATTTCTCATTATCGTCAATTTTGATCAATGACTTGAGAATACCCATCGGGCTTGCTCCCATACTCAACATTTGGAGTTCTTCCATTCGCTTTTTGTCATGTTCAAATTTTTTCTTAAGTCTTGTTCGGTAGGCTTCTCCAAGTACTTCCAGGAGTTTTTCCAAGTTTATGGGCTTTTCCAAATAGTCATAGGCGCCCAGTTTTGTTGCTTCGACCGCTGAATCGATACCGCCATAACCGGTCAGAATAATTATTTCTAAAAATTTATGTTTTTTCTTTAGTATCTGAAGCAGTTCAATGCCATTCATACCCGGCATTTTCATATCTAAAATTGCCAAATCAAACTTGCCCTTTTTTGCTTCTTTAATCGCATGCTTGCCATCGGTGGCGGTGGTGATTTCAAAATCCCGATTTTTAAGCATTTTTGATAAAGACAGGAGTAGATCCTTTTCATCGTCAACCATCAATAGATTTATTTTTTTCTCTTCAGTCTGCATGGAGTTACCTCCCTTTTTAACTTTATATGACAAATTGTTAGCCCCAGGATTATAACAAGAAACACCGTATGTTCTCTCATGACTGGTTTTGCATTTATTATGCCACTGTCGAAATAATGGAATTATTGTATTGTATTCGTTAATCGGAAAATGATCCAAATTTTATCGGATGATCCATACAGGTTTATCGGATAATCCATACAGAGCGATCACGCGCAATATGAATAACCTTATTGGTCACCCTGCCGATAAAAAATTCCCGCACGCGAGAACGCCCTTTTCTCCCCATCGCGATGGTTCCGAAATTGTACTGACGGGCCCAATCGGCAATGGCTTTTGCCCGACTTCTTTTTTCAATGATAATTTTAGTAATAACGGAACCGGGTTTGAAACCCGAACCGACGAGTTTTTTGGTGGCCCGATTAAGTGACGGTGTCAGTTCTTTTTTGGCGATGTTGGGAAATGATTTCGACGGTTTCACCGAACTCATTCCAGGAAACCTCAGTTCAGCTTCCCGGATTACATGCAGTAGCACGACCTCATAATCGAAACCGCCCATAACCGCCCCTACAAAATCGACCGCTTTCACGGCATCCTGGGACCCATCAAATCCCACCAGAATTTTATTGCCCGCTGGTTTCTTGCCTACGATAATCAAGGGTACAAACCCGATTTTTTCGACCAGCTTACTGGCAACGCTGCCCAGCACAACATTTCGAAGAGCGGTTTCCCCCCGCCGCCTTACAATGACAGCAATATATCTGTTTTGAGCTTCCGCGATTATATCTCTTGCAATCCCCTTTTTCCGTTTCTGAATTGTTAATTTAATCGAATCGACAGAAATTCCTGACTTCACCAACAGATTTTTAGCTCGGTCCATATAATCCCGAATCAAGTTTTTCTGACTCAATTCCCATGCCCGTACTTGTTTGGTAATCGCCCTGCTGCCAGCATCATTTTCAAGATCCCAATAGCCTTCCGGTACGGAGCTGAAAACGTGAAACAATACAATGCGCATTCGGTGAAATGGCTTATTTCGGGCAATATACTTCACCGTATGAAGCGCCCGGTCGGATCCATCAAGCGGCACCAGTATTTTTTCTTGCGCCTCTTTTCTCATTATGCCTTCTCCTAGTTCGATCAAATTTTCGGGAAACCACCCGCTGATTTGCAATAGTATTAGACGCATCCCTTTCAATTGTCTAAAAATATGATTATGCCACGGATGCGTCCTGGACGGTAATATCCAGATCTCCTTTTGGAAGCGGAATAATCATAATCGGTTTTCTAGTCCGGCGCAGGACTTTTTTGGCGTTGCTGCCTAGAAATGTATTTCCCAGTATCCCCTTGCCATGTGTTCCCATAATGATCATGTCACAATGAAAATCGTCTGCCAGTCGTAATATCGCCTCCGCCGGATATCCCTCACAGATCTCAATTGAGATTTTTGTATCCTCATAGGTCGGGTTGTCCTTGATTTCTTCAGCGTGAATTATTTCGAGCCTTTTTCTTACCCTGGCCTCGATATCCTTGGCGTACTCATCAGAAAGAGCCGGAAAATTTCTCTCATCGACATATATCGGCACCATGCCAGTATAACCGAAAGTCGGCCGGTCAATCACATGTAGAATAACGACTTCAGCGTGATAGAGAGTTGCCGCGTTCAAAGCAAATCCTAAGGCGTAGGCTGTATTTGGTGAAAGGTCCGTGGCATATAATATTTTTTTGATTGTCGGTGTCATGGCTGTCTCCTTGAATGTACGTCGTTAATATCCACTCCTACCTAACAGATCGCATAATATATGCCAAAAAGTTGAACTTACCAATTTACCTTTTTAATCAGTGGGTTAAAATCACTTATTGCCGAGTGATCAAATTGGCGGACGTTTGAAAATTAGAAATTATCTAAGAGACATTCGCAAAATTGCGAAAAATTAAGGTGGCGACTTAAAGATCGCGTATTCAAAACACGAAGACCGGAAAAGGCAAGCGGGGATTGTTTTTTTCTCGAATATAACTGTTTTCCGATGACCTCAAGTTCCTTTCTAAAATTTGCGAAAACAATTTGATTTTTTCCAACACACCGGTAGTAGCGGCAACGAACAGAAAGCCTAACCAATCGATATAATTTGATTTTTAATTAAGCCGGATCGTGGCACATTTTGTGCTGTATGTGTGTTAGAGGTACTGGTGAATGCGATTGAGTTCCGATCATCCTATTGGGAGTACAAAAAACATGAAACCTTGGGACCAAACAGAAAGGGCAGCAAAAGACGCGCGCTCCGACCCGTTGCTTTCTGAGATGAGCGAAACAATTAGTGATTCCCATAAAAAGATTTCCCTAGAGAAATTAGGCATTCGATTCAAGATAGGTTTGTTGCTGGCATTTCTCGTTCCCCTGGCAATTTTATCGGTCTATTTCCATTTCCAGTTTAACTTCTCCTTGAAAGAAAGTGCGAAACTCAACCTAGCTGCAATTTCTGAAAGTCAAAGAAATACGATTGACCTCTTTCTCCAGGAAAGAATTGTTAATCTCTTTATTCAATTTCAGAGTAAAACATTCAACCTGGCACCTTCTAACCATACGATGGAGATCACCCTCCAAAATTTAAGGCAGGTCAGTGACGCATTCATTGACGTGGGTTTTTTTAATAGTACCGGTATTCAGGTCGGATATACCGGACCGTTCCCATTCCTGCAAAACAAGAATTATGCCAACGAAAAATGGTTTTCAGTGCTGATGCAACCGAATCGAAATCACTATATTAGCGATATCTATTTGGGATTTAGAAACAAACCGCATTTCACCATTGCCGTGAAGCAACTGATAGATGGTAAACCCTATGTGATCCGCTCCACCCTCGACCCGGACAAATTCTATATGTTTCTGCGCACCATTAACCATGCCAAAGGGGTTGAATCCGCTCTGATTAACCAAGATTTCGTCTACCAAATCGTTAATCCGGATCTGGGCCAACTGTTGGGACCGAGTGATTTTCAACCGTCGGCCATGACCGGCACGGGTGTTCAGGAAATCAATAAAGATGGAGCTTCAATTCTGGTCGCCTTCTCCTGGCTTAAGGAAACACGCTGGGCTTTAATTGTAAAAGAACCGTTAAACATCGCTCACGCACAGATGTACCAGGCCAGAAAAATCATGATTGCCGGAATTCTATTCATCGCCGCCATCGTTGGTGCGGCCATATGGTTTATTACCAACAACCTGATAAACAAAGCGCGTGTCAGTGCCGCAAAACAAGATGAGCTTCAAGTTCAACTTCTACATGCCGCCAAACTTGCATCCGTTGGTGAATTAGCTACTGGCGTCGCCCATGAAATCAACAATCCCCTGGCCATCATCATGGCGACAAACGGTGTCGTTAGAGATATGCTCGACCCTGAATTCGGTTTACAAGCAAGTTCTGAAGATATTTTAAAGGAGTTGGAAACGATTGATACAGCGATATTTCGTGCCAAAGGGATCACCCAAAAGCTGCTCGACTATGGACGCAAGAACTCACCCAATCCAGTCCCCTGCAATATCAACAAACTCATTGATGAAGTTCTGGACGGTTTCAAGCAACGCGAATTCGATGTTAAAAATATTGAAATATCTCGCCAGTATCATCCGGCATTGCCCGATATTGTGGCTGATCCGGATCAAGTTCGACAAGTGTTCTTAAACCTGATTAATAATGCCGGCGACGCAATACATAATACGGGAAAAATCACCATTTCCACGGACTCTAATGCAGACCATGTTGCGGTAACCATAACAGATACCGGTCACGGAATGACACCTGACCAGGTAAAAAAAATATTCGATCCCTTTTATACCACCAAAGAGGTTGGGAAAGGAACTGGTCTAGGGCTTAGTGTATCCTTGGGTATTATGAAATCCATGGGTGGATCAATAGACGTACAGGCTTTGCCGGGAGTTGGTAGCTCTTTCATAGTTAACTTACCGATTTATGAAGGAAAAAAGGCTAAACATGAAACGAAACCAGAAATCACAAAATAATGCACCCAAACCAACAATTCTGCTCATCGATGATGAAGATCGATTTCGTCTGGCACTGGCTCAACAGCTTTCCATACGGAATTTCCAGGTACTGGATGCCAGCAATGGTGAGGACGCTATCAAAATGGTGCGGCACAAAAACCCCGAGGTGGTCATTCTCGATCAGAAGATGCCCGGTATGGATGGCATCCAGACCTTAAAGGAAATAAAAAAACTTCGTCCTGAAGTTCAAGTCATCATGCACACCGGACACGGGTGTATTGAATCGGCCCGGATAACCGGCAAGCATGATGTCTTCAGCTACATTGAGAAACCATGCGCCCTGGATGTTTTGGTAGAAGCAATCCAAAACGCACTCAAGGAGCGTGTGAATGCGCTGGCCCGCCACGAAATCCCCGAAGTTCAATCCAGCGGATTCAAAGACTGGTTTATGGGTGTTCACAATGCCCGACCCGGAATCATCATATTTGGTTTTCTTCTGTTTGCATGCATTGCCTTTATGCCCGTTCCCCACGGGCTTGAATCCCTGTTGACCATCAAAAAAACAGGCGCCGTGGGAGAATCGATCGCTGGATATTCAGATTATCACAAAATGGAAATCGGTCAGAGCGTATCAGATTTCTATATTCAAAAAGCAAAACTGTTCCATCAAACAAAGCATTCCAACGGTGTGGTCACCAGGACCCCCCTGACTTCCGACCAAGCTGCCCTGCGAGCAAAAGCGATGGTCGCCATTCTTTTCATTGCCGCCCTTTTCTGGGCCACCGGAGCGATTCCAATCGGTATTACCGCCCTATTGGTCGGTGTTCTCATGTATTTTTTCGGCGTGTTTCCGGCGGATCAAGTGGCCAAAGCCTACGCCAAGGATTCGGTGATTTTTATATTTGGTGTTCTGGCCCTTGCGGCCGCCATCAGTAAAACAGGTCTTGATCGCAGAATCGGCATTCTTCTACTCGGTACGAGTACATCCCTGCTGCGATTCTGCCTCATTTTCGGTCCCCTGTTGGCGGTCACGGCCTCTTTTCTTTCAGAACACGCCCTGGTGGCCTTTATCGCGCCTGTCCTGATGCTGGTCTATCTCGGTGTGATCAAGACGACGGGGCTTGCAAAGGACAAGAGCTTGGCTGTCATGCTACTGCTAATGCTGACCTTTTGTGCCAATATCGGCGGACCCGGTTCTCCTGCCGCAGGCGGGCGCAACGCCGTCATGCTGGGAATCTTTTCTGATTACGGCATCAGCATTTCATTTGGACAATGGCTAAAAATGGGAATGCCCTTCGTTCCCGTAATGGCCCTGGCGATCGGTGCCTATTTTTTGATTGTTTTCCGGAACAAGGTAACGACGAGATCGGTTAATATTGCAGCGGAAGTCCGCAGGGAATCATCTAAAATAGGTAAGATGACCACAGATGAATACAAGGCTGCCGGAGTTCTCATCCTGGTAATCCTTTTGTGGATGACGTTATCCGACCGATTCGGCATGGGTGGTCCGGTTATATTGTGCCTGGTGCTTCTAAATATTCTCGGCGTCCTGCGTTGGCGAGACATTAACGGCATCCATTGGGATGTTGTGGCGCTGTATGCGGCCGCCAGTGCCATGGGATACGGACTGGCGACCACTGGAGCGGCTCTGTGGCTGGCAAACAGCCTGATCGGTTTGTTGCCCGGTTTTTTAAAAACCGGCGCCGGCTTGTGCGTATCCACAAGTTTTATCACCGGTATCCTAACCAACTTCATGAGCGATGGCGCTACGGTGGCTGCCGTGGGGCCTATCACGGTTCCAATGGCTACCCTTTCCGGGACATCACCGGTGATGGTGGGACTGGCCACTGCCTTTGCCTCCTCGTTTGCCCATATGCTGATCATCGGAACGCCCAACAATGCGATTGTTTTCAGTATGGCCAAAGACCCGGTCACCGGAGAACAGTTGGTGACCATGAAGGATTTTTTTATCCACGGTTTTGCAATCTTTATACTCAGCCTTGCCGTATTGTGGATATGGGTATTTTTCGGATATTGGAATTGGATTACGGTTTGATCATACTGACAGGAAGCTACGAAACACCCTAAATCAGAACCAGGGAAAGGAATACTGTCATGGAAAAATATAAAATAAACTTGTTAATCGTGGACGATGAAGAACAGTTTCTAGATTCCATCGGTAGAAGTCTGAAGTTACGGGATTTCGAAGTCATCGCGGTTAACCGGGGAGAGAAAGCCATTGAAGCCGCCAGGAAACATCCCATCGATATCGCTCTGGTGGATTTAAAGATGCCCGGCATCAATGGTGAGGAAACACTCAAAGCACTCAAGACGGAGCATCCCTGGATGGAAGTTGTCATCCTAACCGGACATGGCACAATTAATTCCGCGGCAGAATGCACCAAAATCGGTGCTTTTTCCTATTTACAAAAACCCTGCGATTTGGATCAAATTCTTGAAATCCTAAAAAATGCATACAAGAAAAAAGTCATGACAAAGAAGAATATCGAGCATGAAAAAATGGACCAGTTGTTGAAGCTTTCCCTTTCTCACACTCCCTTGGGCATACTGAGAAAACTGAAAGAGATTGAAAACGCCTCCTAAATATATTCAGATAAAGCCAATGACTGAGATAGCTATTATATGTGGTTGTCTATTCTCGTACGCATGAACTCTTCCTCTTTTCTAAATCGCTTCATGTTTTTGTTAGATCTCCTAACGCGTACTTTAGGCGTTCTTTTTGGCAAGGCAATTAAGGTATGATAATTTTTCAGTATTTCGCCACCCATTAATCCGCCCAGAGGGAATTTCGAAAGAAGATCAATATCATTTTCCAGTGACACCGGTTTTCTCATCAATTTTCCATGTTGAATATACATTGTATGTGTCCTCCATGTCTACCTTATCAATACATCGGAAACGATAATTCGGGCATGATCGTTTCGCGTCCTCATTATTAGTAAAAGCATATTCTGTGCCATTTGGAGGATAGAATTTATTTAAAGTTTTTTCAGTAAGTTAATTCGACACCTCCTTTTCAGAATAGAAAATTTGCAAGCAGCCATTCGAATTTCTTCAAATTGAGTGAGAAATGCTCAGCTTTTCAACTTTCACGGCACTGACTTTAAACTCAGGGATTTTTGCTAGCGGATCGAATGCCTCTGAACTCGTCAACACGTTGGAAGGATTTTCTCCGAAGTGGATTGGCATAAAAATATTCCCGGGTTGAACCGAAGGGGTAAGTCTTGCCGGAGCTTCCATTTGGCCACGCCGGGAAGAAAGTATAAGTATATCGCCGTCGGTTACATTCAGCCTGGCGGCATCATCCGGATGAATGTCCACATATCCGGTTTTCTGTTCCGCGTCGAGATGAGGCGATATTCTCGTCATTGTTCCGGTGTGGAAATGGGCGAACATTCGACCGGTGGTCATTAGAAAAGGATAGCGTTTATCCGGCAATTCTGCCGGTTCCCGATATGCGACAGCATGAAATTTGCCCTTGCCCCTGGCAAACTGATCTTTATGCAGGTAAGGCGTACCGGGATGATCCGGATCCGGGCACGGCCATTGGAGACCGTCCAGCCCAAGGCGTTGATAGGTCATGCCCGCATAACTATTGGGTGTGAGAGAAGCCATTTCGTTGAATATTTCTTCAGGATTCTCATAATTCATGTCATACCCCATAGCGGTCGACAATTTACAGATAATTTCCCAATCAGGCAGCGTATTGCCGAGGGGATCAATCGCCTTGGAAATCTTCATGCAGCGACGCTCGGAATTGGTGAAAGTGCCTTCTTTTTCAGCGAGTGAAGATGCAGCCAAGACCACATCCGCCACCTGGGCGGTTTCAGACAAAAAGAGTTCCTGGACAACTAAAAAATCGAGCTTTTTCAAGGCATGATTAAAATGGTTCCAGTCCGGGTCGCTGAGTTTCGGATTTTCTCCGATGACATATAGCCCCTTGAGTTTTCCCTCCAGCATAGCCGGCACCATATCGGTTATGGTCAAACCCGGTTTGTCCGGCAGGGATTTTTCCCAGGCGTCAGAGAATTTCTTGATAACCTCCGGATCTGCCAGGGACTGATAGCCGGTGAGCACATTGGGAAGCCCACCCATATCGCAGGCCCCCTGTACGTTGTTTTGTCCCCTCAAGGGATTGACCCCGCCTGCGGGGACACCGACGTTTCCGCAGAGCATGGCCAAATTGCAGCAGGACTTCACATTATCAACGCCGGTGATATGCTGCGTTATTCCCATGGCGTACAGCAATGTAGCCGGCGGATTCGTGGCGTACAGCGCTGCCATGCGCTCCAAGTCTTTTGGTTCGACACCGGTGATGGTCTCAACTTTTTCAGGCGAATATTCGCGAACAACCTTTTCGAGCGCTTCGTAATCCTCGGTTCTCCTGATGATATAATCGCGATCATGCCATTTGTTTTCAATAATGACATGCATCATTCCGTTTAGCAGCGCGACATCGCTTCCCAGGCGATGGTTGACCGATATATCCGCGAATCGATTCAACTGGATATTGCGCGGATCGGCTACAATTAGCTTGGCACCTTTTTCTTTTGCCCGGTAAATGCGCCTGGCAATCAGCGGGTGACAGGCGGTGGTATTGGAGCCGATCACGAAGACGCAACCCGCTTCTTCGATTTCGGCAATCGAATTCGTCATGGCGCCACTTCCGAATGCGGCAGCAAGACCTGCCACCGTTGAGGAATGTCAAAGTCGTGCGCAATGATCCACGTTGTTGGTCCCAATAGCAGTCCGCGTAAATTTCTGGGCAAGATAATTCTCTTCATTGGTAATTTTAGCCGAAACGAGTACACCCACACTATCCGGTCCGTGTTCCTTGATGATTGTCTTGAACTTTTCTGCGGTTGTCCGAATCGCTTCGTCCCAGGTTGCCTTGAGAAATGTGCCATTCTCTTTCACCAGAGGAGATTTCAGGCGCATGAAGCTGTTGATATGCTCATGCAGATTCCATCCTTTGATACAAAGCTTGCCCTGATTGACAGGGTGCGATTTCATCGGCAAAGTTCCTTTCAATTTGCCGTTTATGACCTCGAAAAGAACCCCACAACCGGTTCCGCAATAGGAACAAACCGAGGGGATAAATTTACATTCCATGACCATAACTCCTGTTTTCAAAATGAAGATCGAGACAGCTTAACTGGCGCGGGTTCCGCTTCCTTGTCTTTTGTCTTGCTTCTCACCTGTATCCAATTCTGTGTCCCTAGAGATTATAATGCCACCATCGCTCGCGGTTCGAGCGTCACTTTGTCTCCCAGCTGGCTGAAAGGCGACTGATCGGTAGTCGACCCTGTTTGGTAGTCGAAAACATCTTTTACGATCTCGTTCACTTTTCTATAAAGAAGCCGCAGGGGTATATCGGCCGGGCAGGCATCTTCACAAAGTCCGCAGTCTATGCAGCGGCCGGCCATGTGTACGGCCCTCACCAAGTGAAATATGGGGATCTCGACCGGTAGCGGCCCTGGTTCCACGAGATCATCATGTTCCAGGCTGCATTCCTTGCAGAAACAAACCGGGCAGATGTTGCGGCAACCGTAGCATTTGATGCACTTTTGAAATTCATACATCCACCTGGAAAATCGCTCCGCCTGATCATAGGTTTCGACATCTTCCGTATTCAGCGTGTTGTCCAGACCCCGTTGTTTCTTGTGGTCGCCCACCTTTTCGGTCTCCAGATAAGAACAATCCGCATGTGTTTTTAAACGCGAGGGACAGCAATTCAGATCGACGGTTTCAATGCTTTCCGGATCCAGTTGATGCTGAATATAAAGAACCTTAAGCGCACGTTGATTACAGTCCCGGGCCAACAGACCGATTCTGATACCCGGCTGTTCCGCTGCCATATGCGTAGCGAACTTTTCCAATGAATACCGCTGGGGCCCCGAAACCATGTGGTCAAGTTCGTCGGGATTGTCCTTGGTAAAAACGTGGGGCAAGGGATGCCCGTCTGTTCGTTTGTAACCGATAAAAATATCCACTGTCTCATTTTCAAGCAATTGTTTCACTTTTGCAATCATCGATCGATCCTATTTTTTGGTAAGGGCGATTGCCGGGATCCGCTACCCCTTGCCCGGACAATTCCAAGTATCATATCCTGATTTACATCACCTTCATGGGCCTGAAACCGGAATCCATTTGCGAGTCCCCGTCCGTAATTGCTTGATGATACATCTGAATGGGGTTCGGGCCCAGCTTCCTGATGGTTTCCGTAAAGTCAGTGACCACCTGAACAAATTTTTGCGCTTCCGCCGATGATATCCATGCCAGGTGCAGGCGTCCTTCTAGACCTAAAAACGCCAGAAGTTCCTGTAAAAAGGTCATCCGTTTGATCGTCATGTAATTACCATACAGGTAATGGCAGTCACCGATGTGTCACCCGCCAACCAGGACGCCATCCACACCGTTCTGGAGGGCCCTGAGGACATGGTGATGAGAAACGGTTGCCGAACACATAACCCGTATCGCCCTGACGTTGGGCGGGTATGTCATCCGGCTCACGCCGGCCAAATCGGCTGCACCGTAAGCACACCAGTTGCAAATAAAGGCCACAATTTTTGGTTCGAAACAATCTGTTTTCAAATTCACTCCTTTTATCCGCCTTCGTTTAAATCCCCTGCAGCTCGCTGTCGGATAGAAAACTTCGGCGGATTCCGCTTGGATACACCCTAGCGACGCAACTGAGCTCGTCGAAGTCTTGCTGCGGGGAGCTTCATTGCAGTCAGGCCGCAAAAGCGCATTTGAATTGCGCATACAGTTGCCGGTTGTTAAAACCCATCAACACCACCGCTTCCGAAGGGCAGGCAGCCGCACAGTTGCCGCAACCTTTGCACAGGGCCGGATTGATTTCGGCGACTCCTTTTTCCTCATCAAAAGCAATCGCGCCAAAGGGGCACACGTCCAGGCAGGTCTGACACCCCGAGCAATGCTGGGTTTCGATTCGGGCGACGGTACCACCCACCTGGATGTGATCCCGCGATAAGACCGTTAACGCCCGGGATGCGGCAGCCCGGGCCTGGGCAATGCTCTCCTCTATCGGTTTGGGATAGTGAGCCATCCCGCACAGAAACACACCGTCCACAGGGAATTCCACCGGTCGCAACTTTTGATGGGCCTCCATCAGCCAGCCATTTTCGTCATACGGAACTTTGAAAGCCTGGGCCAGAGTCTGATCCCGATAAGAGACAATCGCCGAGGCCAGACACAGGATATCGGCGTCTACCGATAGGCGACGACCGATGATCGGATCATCAAAGCTTACGCGGACCCGGTCTCCCTGAGGTGTGACCACCGGCTTTTCCTCCGGGGTATACGGAAAAAAGAGGACACCCTGATGCCTGGCTTCGCGGTAAAGATCTTCCCTGATACCGTATGTTCGGATATCTCTGTAAAGGACAACCACATTTACCGCCGGATTCTTTTCTTTGAGAGCCAGGGCACTTTTTACCGTATGGGTACAGCAAACCTTGGAGCAATATGGATGTTCTGCATTTCTCGAACCGACACATTGGATGAAAACCACCCCGGTTGCTTGTTCAATCCTGGTATCTTTATTGCGGAAAAGCGCATCCATGCCGCTATGGGTCACCACAGCCGGGTGTTCACCAAAAAGATATTCTTCCGGTTGGTACTCTCTGGCACCGGTGGCAAGAATCGCGACACCGTGTTCGATTGCGTTGCCACCGGACCCGTTGGACAGCTCCGTTCGAAAATTACCCACGAACCCTTGCACCTTGCGAATCTTTGTACCCAGGTGAACGCGAATGTTATCCATGGCTTCCACCTCACCGATGAGCGCCTTTACATAGCTGCCAATATCTTCCCCTTTAAACGTCTTGTTGAGCTGCCGAGCGTTGCCTCCCAGATATTCAGAGCGCTCGATCAGATCAACAGGGTAACCGTGACGCGCCAGTGTTAGGGCGGTTGTCAAACCGGCGACACCCCCGCCAACCACAAGAGCGGATTGGCTGACAGGCAGATCCGTTTCCGCTAACGGGTTCAAAAGGGCTACCTTGGCGACGGCCATACGAACAAGGTCTTTGGCTTTCTCCGTGGCAGCGTCGGGATTGTTGGAATGAACCCAAGAGTCATGGTTTCTGATGTTTGCAATTTCGACCAAAAACTTATTCAAGCCCGCATTGGTAAGGGTTTCCTGAAACAATCCTTCATGCGTTCTCGGTGTACAGGCCGCGATAACGATCCGGTTCAAATTCTCCTGGACGATGATCTTTGATATGTTATCCTGAGTATCCTGGGAACAGGTAAACAGATTCTCTTCAACATAAACCACACCGGGCAACGTCTTTGAAAACGCCACCACCTCGGGCACGCGAACGATGCCCCCGATGTTGATTCCGCAATTGCAGACAAATACACCGATTCTGGGAGCCTTGCGGGCCACGTCCTGTTCGGGTGGCCGGTCGGCAACTCTGGTGCAGGATCCCCGAGCCGGAGCCAGTTTTTCCGAAGCCGCACTGGCTGCGGCGCTGGCTTCCATTACGGAGGATGGAATATCCTTGGGCCCTGTAAAGGCGCCGCAGGCGTAGATTCCCGGTACCGACGTGGCCACAGAATCAAATCCGTCCGAACGGGTAAAATGATAGTGATCAAGATCGATTCCCAGCGTTGCCGACAGGTCGATGACTGCCGGATCTACTTCCAATCCGGTGGAAAGAACCACCATATCAAAATTTTCGGCGGCCACCTTTCCGTTCGCTGCCGCGTACCGCAAGCAGAGCTCGCTCGTACCGGGAACTCCCTCAACCGTGTGAATCCGGGATCGGATAAAGCGGACCCCCAATTTTTTGGCGTTCTCAACATATCGATCAAAATCTTTCCCCTGGCTGCGCATATCCATATAAAAAATCGCGCACGCAAGCGGAATACGGCTGTGCTCTTTGGACATAAGCGCCTGTTTGACCGCAACCATACAACAGACCGAAGAACAATATCCGTTGTTGCAACCGTTCTGGTCCCGTGACCCCACACATTGAAGCCAGGCAATCTTTTTCGGCGGGTTCCCATGATCGTTTTTAGTCTGTTTGCTGGAAGGGCGAATGAGATGGCCTGAATACGGTCCGGTGCTGGATAGAATCCGTTCAAATTCCATCGACGTAACGACATCCGGGAAGCGCTTATGGTTGTACTGATCCAGACGCCCCGGATCGAAGGTGTTGAATCCCGGCGCCACGATTATGGAACCAACCTTCAAAGTGAGTTCTTTCTCGGTATCCTCGAAATTGATGGCCCCCGAAGGACAGAACTTTTCGCAGGCCCTGCATTTGCCTTTCTGGAAAAAGATACAGTTTTGGGCATCGATTGTATACTTTAGTGGAACCGCCTGAGAATACGGCACGTAAATGGCTTTACGCTGCGTGAGGCCTTCATTGTAGGTATCGACCACCTTCTTGGGGCATTTCTCCGCACACACACCGCAGGCAATGCATTTGTCCGTATCCACATAGCGTGGGAGCTGGCGGATGCTGACCGTGAAATCCCCCTCCGAACCGGAAACACCTGTCAGTTCGGACAGGGTCAACAGTTCAATATTGGTGTGCCGGCCGACCTCGACCAGTTTAGGAGAAATAATTCACATGGAGCAGTCGTTGGTCGGAAAGGTTTTATCAAGTTGGGCCATCGCACCGCCGATGGCGGGCGATTTCTCCAGCATGTAAACATAAAAGCCCGAATCTGCCAGATCCAATGCAGCCTGCATCCCAGCTATTCCACCGCCGATTACCATCACCTTTCCGCTGACCATCGCTTTTTCCTCCATTACCAGGCCTCCCGTTCGAGGCGTTTGTAAATAAACATAAGTTGTTTCTGGGTGAGTTCCCCCACATTTTGATTGATCCAGTTTAGATCTCCCGAAGCAATCGCCGCCTTGGCTTCCATGGAGAGGCGATAACCATCAAGGGCTGCGGACCCCTTCTCCATGAGTTCGATCCAGAAACCTTCATCATCGGCGGTACGATTCAAGACGCTGATAACCTCACGCTTCTGGATGAGTTTGCCTTCTCGGGTATCGACCCCATCGTTGGTTTCCGTTGCGGAAGCCTCTGGTTTTGCCTGCAGGGCACTGCCGACGGCTTTCTTGATCTCATCATCGCTGAAGGGTTTGGACAGATAATCGCTGGCGCCTAACTTGATGGCCTCCTGGGCAGAATTAACGCTGGAATAGCCCGTGATGACAACAATCCCTGTGTCCGGACGGCGTTCTTTGACCTGCCTGATAACCTCCATGCCATCCATGTCAGGCAACCGGAGATCGGCAATCAACAGATCGATGTCTTGTTGGTTGAACGTATCCAAGGCGCTGCCGCCGTTGAGGGCCACATCCACGTCGTAGCCCGCTTCGTTCAGAATCATTTGGAGACCCTTGGAAACGCTGGGTTCATCATCCATCACCAGGATGTGCGCTGGGATCGGCTGTTCTGCCGGTACGATTTCTTGAAGAGCATTCATGAGCATTCCTCCTTTTTTGGAAAGGGTTAAATGGATATCTGTTCCCCTTTATCTCTTTCCAAAGCAATTGGCATGCCAGAAATTATCGTTTGCCCGCAACACATACGAATCAAATAATAACCATTGATATTAGAATGTTAGAATATCCTTGTCTGCAACATGCAACCCTTTCAACATACCCGGCTGTATAAATAAATATGCGCATCATCGCCGCTTTTTCGCTTTTTTTGATGTCTTTCCCAATCATTTCAGCATGCATATTTATTTATACGCTTTGTGAGTCGGATAATACGGGTTTCAATTCGCCCCGATCCGCTTATACCGAATGTCAAAAATATGTTCCGTTTCAAAATGGCTGAAGAGCAGTCCCCTTATTTTGCCGGTATCGGAACGTTATTCTGACAACCGCCACAGGACCTCATTGAAGCACCTCGTGGCGTTGACTTTCTTCCTTGATCCTGCTGACACAAATGTTGTGTTTCTTTATCAAGGCATGAAAGTTTGATCGCTGCATCCCGACTTTTTCTGCAGCCCGGGTGATATTCCAATTGCACCGAATCAGCGCTTTAACGAGAAACGCCTTTTCCATCTGCCCAAACTCCTTCTCCAAAAGCGCTTTCTTGAAGGCCTTCAATTCGTCGAGGTTTCCAGGAACCCGGTTCCCATTTTTCGATTGCTTCGGGTTCAATTGCTCCGACAGAAAAAGACTGTCCAGATGGGGATGATCGGCCATGATAACCAGGCGTTCGACAATATTTTTGAGTTGGCGCACATTCCCGGGCCAGTCATTGTTGACCAGTACTTCCAGGGCATCATCCGAGAATCCTTCGATCTGTTTTCCGGTTTTTTTGCAAAAGGATCTTAAAAAATGATAGGCCAGTTTGGGGATATCCGCTTTCCTTTCCCGCAAAGCGGGCAGATAGATGGTAAATACATTCAATCTGTAAAAAAGATCTTCCCGGAAATCGCCTTTGGCTACCATGGCTTTTAAATCCCGATTGGTAGCGGTGATAATGCGCGCATTCGTTTTCTTGAGCGTGCCGCCGCCAACGGGTTTGTACTCGCATGTTTCTAAAACCCGCAGCAGCTTACCCTGAATTTCCAGGCTTAAATTGGCGATCTCGTCTAAAAATAGCGTACCGCCGTCCGCTTCCTGAAAAATCCCGGCTTTGTCACGATCGGCTCCGGTGAAAGCACCGTGGACATGTCCGAACAGTTCGCTTTCAAGGACCCCGGGTGAAAATGTACTGCAATCCGCGGCGATAAAATGCTGCACGGCACGATTGCTATGGGCGTGGATGGCCCTGGCAAAAAGCTCTTTGCCGGTGCCGCTTTCACCCTCCAGAAGCACCGTGCTTTCGGTGGGGGCAACCTTCCGGACTTCATCGAAAACCCGCAGGATCTTGGGGTGTTCCCCCACGATATTGTCGAACTCAAAACGCTCAAACAACTGTTTGCGCAGAGAAAGATTTTCCTCCTCAAGGCGTTTGTGCGCCATGGCCTTGTTGACGGCGATAGCGAGTTCATCGTCGGTAAACGGTTTGGATAGATAGTCGAAAGCCCCTAATTTCATGGCCTCAACGGCGTTGTTAACTGTGGAGTAGCCAGTCATGACAAGAACCTTCAGGCCCGGCTTTGCTTCTCGGACCGAACGAAGTATTTCCAAACCATTTGTATCGGGAAGCTTCATATCCAGCAGGAGGAGATCGTAATCCCCATCGAGAGCCATGCGAAGACCACGTCGGCCGGCAGTACAAATATCGACGCTGCATCCCCTTTCCGATAGGATCAACTTGCATCCGTTGCAAACAACACGTTCGTCGTCTACAATCAGGACATTGACTGTTTGCATCCCCTTATCCTTCGATTTTCAAAACGTCTTTCAGTTAACATATCGGAATCGTTATGGTAAAACGAGATCCGTTTTCGGGTTGGCTCGAAACTTCCATATCACCCTGGTGGTTTTTGATAATGCCGTAGCTTACAGCCAGACCGAGCCCCGTTCCATTGGGCTTGGTTGAAAAAAAAGGTTCGAATATCTGTTCCAATTGCTCAGGGGAAAGCCCGCAGCCGTTATCCTCAATCTCAACCACGATACGCTTACGAGCCAGGTCCGTGCGGCTTTCAACGCGAATCTTACCGTTTTCCTGTATTGCTTCCACCGCATTGAGCAGAATATTGATAAAAACCTGCTCCATCTGGTTTTCATCTATTAATGTTTTCGGCAAGTTATCTGGTAGGTCTTGGGTTAACTCGATCCGGTTCAAGCGAAACTCGTTTTGAAGAATATTCACCGTTTTTCTGATGATGTCATTGATATTGGCCCGCGTCTTTTTCGGTTGCCTTTCCCTGGAAAATTCCAATAAATCCTGAACGATGGTTTTGCAGCGTATGGTTTCTTGGATGATGACGTCAAGGCTTTCTCTAAGGGGCCCTTTAGCGGGAACTTTCTTTAATAAGTTGGACCCGTACAGGAGCACACCCGCCAGCGGATTATTGATTTCATGGGCGATTCCAGCGGCCATCCGACCCAAAGCCGACAATTTTTCGGTTCGAAGTGCCAGGTTGTTATATTTGGCCTGCTGCTTTTCAATCAAGCGGGCCTTGTCAATTGCACAGGAACATGTCTGCGCAATGGTTACCATGAAATCGAGTTCCTCTTTAAGCAATTCTCTGGTTTCGGGGAAATAGATCCGGAGGATCCCGGCAATCCGATCACCGATGGAAAGGGGAAGATCCAGAACCAATCGGATCCCTTCCGCCCAAGCTTCATTTGGATATTGGATGCGTGGGTCCTTTAAAACATCATCAATAACAATGACCTGATTCCTCAGACAAATATCCGTAATAACCTTGTGACTCGAGACAACCCCTTTGGAGAGATATCTCTCTCCCAAACCATGGGCAGCGCTCAATTCCAGCTGATCGGTCTCCAGGTTGAGGATGCGCAAGATTGCTCCTTTGGCACCAAGTGTTTCGGTGGCTTTCCAAACAACCAGGTCCAATATTTCCTCTACATTCGTGCTGGAGTGCACCGCCGTGCTGATGTCGCGAAAAACATGGTAAAAGGCTTCGATATCTAAAGCCTGTTTCATAATATGCCCCGATTTCGATATAGGGTTAAACGCTTGACCCCCTGGATTTGCCTGAAGTTGGCTCCCTGGCTCACACAGTGTAGTGCAAGCTTGGAATCTGTCACAATTGTGCCGGATATGGCATCCAAACCATATTCGAACAAAACAGTTGACAAAGGGGCTGTATCTCCCAATGTGATCACATAGGCCTTGGGTTCGCACAGTCTGAGGAGATGCTCAATTGTATGGTTTGTAAATGCAGAGCCAGTTATGGCAACAACATCTGCTTTGGGAATTAAGCAGCCTGCTTCAGATTCACTGGCATCATTCCCTTGTGGATTTTTTTCGATGATCCAGGTTTCCTTGGCAGCATGTTTAACCCTTGATATAAAAGGAAAATGTCCCACTATCGCCACCCGCTTGTCTCTCCCTTTTTGGATGATCAATTCAGCTGCATTGAGCTCACAGCAGCGGTTTTCATCCACCGTTAGAAGGGAATTGATGGTGGCCATACCGATAGCTGCTTCAAGTAACTTCGGGGAATAGCACAGCCGGGCCAGTTCCCGGGGCGTTTTACGCAGCAGAAAACCGGGTTGTCGTACCAATGAATCCTCCTGGCAAAGCACATCCCGGGGTAGCGTTGCTGCCAGTCCACAATGGCGGGTCAGCACGCCGGTGTGAAAAATCCCCTGGCGAATGTCCCTGACCGTGGTAGAAAAATTCAGAGAAGCGATTAAATCATCCAAGATCTGCACAGCAACTCCAACCCACCGTTAGGGTGATAAAATTTCGCATGTATCCACTGTTTTCTTCATTAGCTCTCATCCCAAGTATCTCCCTGAAATGTGTTCACAATCATTACTGGAACGGACGCCGATGTGATGACGTGATCGGCAACTGATCCAAAAATATACTGTTTCCGAGGCGCACTTCCACGCATACCCATAATAATCATCTTGCCGCCATTCTGGCCGACATGCTCCGATATCGCTTCAACACCGTCTGTGATCACAAAGGCCTCTGTATCGGGGAAATCCTTAAAATGCATGATTCTGAAGTCATCGATAACTTTTTGACCGTATTCAATGATACTTTCTAAATTGTTCGTACCTGAAAGAAAACGGTTAGCCTCGGTATAGAATTCCAATCCTCTGATGACATAGAGTATGTCTATTTTCGCTTTCAGTTTATGAGCCATGCTGCGTACATAAGGTACGGTCTGATTGGTCGTTTCTGAAAGGTCCACTGGAAATATGATTTTATCAAAATCCATCATTTAAATTCCACCTTGAACCTAATCACTTCGGGAGAAAAGCATGGATTCATAATCGATTTCGATGGATGCCTTTTTATCCGGCAATCCGGCACGCGCTACCCACCCAAGTTCCCGCACCGAGGCCCCGCATGGCATCCGTTGTCGTTGGGCCAAGCGTTGACAAGGTCTCATGGATCCCCACGGGCAAGCCCGTGGTATTCTGCGAAGGCGGATAAACGCTAACGCTTTGGGAAAATACCGCCCACCAGTGTTTCATATACCTTGTACGCTGTTTTCTCCCGAGTGATGGCATCGATCTTATCCTGAATAGCTACCCTCTCCGCGCTGTGCAACCATCTCCGCCAGTCTTCCTCGGATCGCCATGTACTTCTGATGAGATATTCTTCATCGCCGGGCGGATCAATACATTGAAGCGATTCACTGGACATGTACCCCGGTTGCGCCCGTGCGAGGGAACGTAATTCCACCATTAATTTGGCTACTTTCGGGATTTTTTCTTTTACAATTTTTCGTTTGATCAAAACTTGGACAGCCATCACCTTCTCCTCATGTTTTAATGTTACCTTCGAAGTTTATTTGCCCCCTGCACAAGCAAGGATTGGAATCGATCCAGCCTAACCGGATATGCCTGCATGGGAATTCTTTTATTTCTTCACACGCCCTCAGTAATTGAGAGCCAATTCATACCCGGCGTGAACCGCCGTATAGATATCCATCACTTCCTTGGCGTCACCGATGGTCTCAATCGCTGCGACTTCTTTCTGAATTGCGGCATCCGGATCAACCGCCGGCAGCATACCGGAGGCTAAAATCACCGTGGCAAATGACGGCAATTCTAATTGTTGACCATCTTTCTCCAGCGCAACCTTACCATCATCCAAAGATTTTACTGTCGTATGAGGCATGAGGGTGATGTTCGGCATCTGCTTGATCCGTTTCAGGGTGAGTTTTTTGGTAATCATCTCCATCATGCTCCCAATGGGATCCGTCCGCTTCGTGGCGGTTACCTCAAAACCTGCTTTGCCGAGCTTTTCGGCAATTTCGAGACCGGTTCGTCCGGCACCCACAACCAAAATCCGCGGGCCTTTTAGGGGCAATTCACCTTTAAAATATTCCAGCGATGTCAAATGATACTGGTTTTCCAGCCCCTTGATTTCGGGAATGTTTTGGGTTGCACCAACTGCCCATACCAGAAGATCGGGCCTCATTTTTTTGATCATATCCCGGTCCAATGGTTTACCGGTAATGACGGTGACCTCGCTGACGCTGATGCTGTATACCAGGTTGTCCAGACCATCCTGCATCTTCGCTTTACCCGGGGCCTGCCACGCCAGGTTGAATTGTCCACCCAGTCTGGTCTCTTTTTCCACCAGGGTTACCTTGTGACCACGCCGGTTCAGGTATAAGGCTGCACTCATTCCTGCCGGTCCGCCCCCGGCCACAAGGACTTTGAGCGGATTTTCTGTTCGTGTCAAGGCGGGCTTTCCGATTTCAGGATTCAAGTTGCACCCGATGGGTTCACCGTTTTTCACCCGATGGAGACACCCCTGAAGACAGTAACCACAGGCCTTGGCTTCATTAAACTGGCCATTTTTCCATTTTTCAATCAGATCGGGATCACAAATCAGCGGTCTTCCCAAGGCAATGAAATCGGCCATTTCATCTTGCAATACGGTACGAATACGTTCGGGCCGTCCCATACGACCGGCAGCAATCAGTGGCAAATTCGTCTGCGCACGCACCCAGGCAAGTGCATCATATTGGGGCTTTTCAGGCAGGCTGGCGTGGTGAAAATACCAGGGCGGACTGAAACATGCAGACCCCATACCCACATGAATGGCACCTATGCCTGATTTCTCAGCCAGCTTCAAAAGCGGTAACAGATCTTGCTTTTCAATGCCGAATTCGGGAGACATTTCATTGCCGGAAATGCGCAAGACCAATGGCACCTTGCCGGCAGCCTGTTTGACGACCTTGAACACATCTTGTGCAAATTTCAGGCGATCTTGGCCATATATGTCGGACCGTTTGTTGATCTTCCGGTTTAGAAACTGTGATATCAGATAGCCGTGACCACCCTGAATCTCGATTATGTCAAATCCCGCGGATATCGCTTTTTGCGCTGCCGATCGGTAGCCATTGATGATTTCCTGAATCTCCAATTGATTCAAGGGCTCGGCAAGTTGTCCGGATTTCGGACAGGTGACT
>Ga0180435_10001524_pt1 | contig 24106 bp, 21 predicted proteins | sample SS_ome_3_FD_132467 | JGI IMG/M metagenome (GOLD analysis project Ga0180435, IMG submission 132467) | Hypersaline lake sediment archaeal communities from the Salton Sea, California, USA - SS_3_S_1 metaG | ecosystem: Environmental > Aquatic > Non-marine Saline and Alkaline > Hypersaline >... | reverse complement strand
TACTATTTTTATATCAAAAATCTGTTCTTTCTTTAGGAGGCCTTATGCATGAGTTTGGGCGCGGACGTTGCTGATCATATCTCCGCACCAGGCTTGTTAAAAAACTCCCCGAGTGCTCATCTACCTATTAATTCTGCTTTCTCCGCTTCTGTCTTCTGACCCCTGATTTCTGACTCCTGGTTTCCGGCTACTGCTCCTCCCCGCTTCCAATGCCGTTGATAAAAAGAGAAACCAGCGGATCGGTCATGGAGGCCAGATCATATTTGCCGCCGGAATGCAGCCAGGTATTGATAACCTCGTCCACCGCTCCGAGGATGAAACGCTTAACCAGCCCCACGTACAAATCTTTACGGATACAGCCCTCAGCCTGCCCCTGTTCCACAATCTCGCTTACAATATCCAGATACATATCTGACATTTCACGTATCTGGTCTTCCACCTTGCGGGTCCGCTGGTGAGTTTCCGACTGGTACAGAATCGCCATGTGACGGTCGGCTTGGAACTCTTGCAGATGCCGCCGGATCAGGTTGTGCAGCTTATCAATGGCGTTGTCGGCTTCGTTCACCGCATCACGGAAGCGCCCAAAAACCTGTTTGGTTTTGTAATTAAAAAACTGAAGCAGAATGTCATCTTTGTTTTTAAAATATAAGTAGATCGTGCCGTCAGCCACGCCGGCCTCTCTGGCGATCTGGGCCACCGTTGACTGAAAAAAACCATTTTCAGCAAATATCTTTATCGCCGCTTCGAGAATACGGTGATATTTGTCATTGTTTTTGTGCTTCTTATGAATGATACACCTCCGGTAATCGGGAGCAATATGAATGAATGTTCATTCATTTTATTAGCCTAAAATAAGGTTGTCAAGCATATTTTTAGATCAATTTGATCAATGCTAAGTGAATTTATCGCAATATTATCAAATAAAAATTATAGAAATAAAGATTTATACGATTTAACCTATCTTCTTAGTTCGACTGAACTTTTATATGAACAAGTATTCATATTCTCTAACTGAATAATGATACAAAACGACGGGAAGGGGTAAATGAAGCGGTAAGCAGGCAGGTATAAGCACTGAGCAAAGAACGGAACAGGTTGCGAGTTGCGAGATTTGGGTTGCGGGATACCGGGTTCGAATTTCGCAACGCATGACCTGAACGTTGCGTTGTATAAGCCAAACACCATTGGCGGGGAACCACCTAACAGCCTTCAGCCTAATAGTCTAATAGTCTAAGCGGTCTAAGCAGTCTCAGAGGCTGAATCCAGCATTGCCAGCGCCTTTTCCTTACCCACTAGGTTTACAAATGTCCCGAAGCGGGGACCCCGTTCCTGCCCGAAAATCACTTCGTAAAACATGCGAAAAAAATCTTTGGGTTCCATCTCAAAACGCCGTGCCACCGCAAACGGCAGGGTCTGCATCTCTGCTTCCTGATCCCCTTCAAGGCGGCCAGTTCTTGCCGAAGCTGTCTCAATATTTCCTGCTCCCGTGATGTCGGTTTGCGATATTGCTTTTGCGGTAAAATAAAATCCCGGTAATATGCCATGGCTTTATCCACCAGATCGGTTACAATATCCACATACATATCCACATCCGGGTCGTAGCGTTTCAGATACTGGACAATCAATGCTTTGTCATCGGCACCCAGGGCCGAGATCAGGTTGTTGATCACCGAAAAGTTAATGGGTGAGGCATACGCCGGTACATGTTCTCCCTGATCAAACAGGTGCCAGACAGGCGTATCCGCTTGTTTTTCTTCGTCCAGATCCGGATACTGCTTTAAGCCGGTCAGATAGTCATCCACCGATTTGGGAACGATGCCCCAGTAGAGTCGTTTGGCCTGTTTGGGGTTTTGAAATAGATAAAACAGCAGCGATTCCAGCGGCGCATAGGTGGTCCAGGAATCAATGGTTAAGCCCTTGCCCACGCTTTTAGAAATTTTGTGGCCATCTTCGTCCAGAAAAAGCTCGTAAAAAAGACCGGTGGGCGGCTGTTTTCCCATAATGCGCGTAATCTTGCCCGAAAGCCGGGCCGAATCGATCAAGTCTTTGCCATACATTTCATAGGCAATGTCGTACGCGTACCAGCGCAGTGCCCAATCGATTTTCCAACCAACCTTAACGTTTCCGTCAAAAATCGTGGTGGTGCCCGGGTGCCCGCAGCAGCTTAGCCGCTCGTCCGCCTGATCGCAGACATAATCGATGCTGTTGCTTTCCACATTGTAGCCGGTAACGCGGGTGCTGTTGATACGACCGCACGATTCACAGATGGGAAAAAAAGGGGACCAGTTTACACGCTTCTCCGCGCTCATGGTGGGTAGGATCACCTCCTTAATGGCCGCCACATGTTGCAAAATGACCGCCAGGCCCTTATTAAAGTCACCGCGGGCATAGGCTTCGGCCGAACTTTGAAAGCGATAGTCAAACCCATAACGATCCAGAAACTGATTCAATTTCTGGTTCATGTAACCACTGTAGCTCTCACACTCCCCAAACGGATCAGGGATATGACACAGGGGCTTGCCGATATGTTCCTTTAGCATGTCCTGCTGGGGCATATTCAGAGGCACCTTGCGCAGCCCATCCATGTCGTCACTGAAAGTAATCAGTTCCGTCGGCCAGTCAGTTTGATGGACAAAAGCATGCCGAACCCAGGTGGTTCGGGCCACCTCCCCAAATGTACCGATATGGGGTAAGCCACTGGGGCCGAATCCGGTTTCAAATCGGACCGGTTCCGACGGGGCCTGGGAGAATCGTTTTTGAAGCTTTGCGGCCTCTTTGAACGGCCAGGATTTGTATTTCATCGGTGATATACGCTTTCTCTTTCGTTAATGGTTTAGAAACCTTTTTATGCGTTTGAATTCATCGGAATCGGGATCACTATCAAGATCGTATATTAGAAGGCCATGTCTTCGGTCAAAGCGTTTCTATTGCGATGCCGATGTCGAATTCAATGCCGATTTCGATTTCGATGTGGAACATATGCATATCGCACTGATTTTTCAAGCAAAGAAATTGATTGGTTTTCGGTTTTAGGATTTAAGTTTTAAGTTGGTATCTAGCTGAATGCCATCCGCACGAATCCATCCTAACACTTAAAACCTAAAACGTAAAACTGAATATATAACCTAAAACGGCATTAATTTTATTAATTTCAATGCATTAAGCCTACTACCTCTTGAAAATTAATGCAGGTACCACTTAGTACCAATTTCTATTGACAAGCCGGGGCCCGACATATACAAATCTCCCTTGGTTTGTAGTGCTGAATTGCAACCGTTTGCAATCCGGAAAGCAATCCGCGTTAGTGGCCCACCGGGAGTAGGCAAATCTGGTTTGAAATGGCCGATATCGGGCAAACTGGCCATTGATGGATGGGCGCGAGATAAGAACAACAAGCAGGAGAATTAATCATGCCAAAAGACGTTATCGGAGCGACGATGGTGGTCGGCGGTGGTATCGCAGGGATGCAATCGGCCCTGGACTTAGCTGAATCCGGCTATTATGTGTACCTGGTGGAAAAGTCATCGGCGATTGGGGGGCTCATGTCCCAGTTGGACAAGACCTTTCCCACCAACGACTGTGCCATGTGAGTCATCTCTCCCAAACTGGTCGAGGTCGGCCGGCATCTCAACATAGAACTGCTCACCAATACGGAACTCGTCAATCTGGAAGGGGAACCGGGCAATTTCTCGGCAACCGTTCATCAGACACCCCGCTACATCGATCTGGACAAATGTACCAGCTGTGGTGAATGTGCCAAAGTTTGCCCCATATCCCGTCCCAATGAATATGACCAGGGACTTTCAACGCGCCAAGCGGCATTTAAGCAATATGCCCAGGCCATACCGGGTGCTTTTACAATTGAAAAACGGGGCACAGCCCCCTGTAAGGCCACCTGCCCGGCCCATGTCAGCATCCAGGGCTATATCGCCCTGATCAACCAAGGCAACTATGAGGAAGCGCTGGCGCTTTTCAAAAAAGACCACCCTTTTCCGGGTATATGCGGTCGGGTTTGCCATCACCCCTGTGAAGAGATTTGTACCCGCAATGATGTGGATCAACCCCTGGCCATTCGTGAGCTGCACCGGTTTTTGGCCGATTATGAAAGACAGCAGGGTGAAGTCTACATACCCGAGGTCACAGAAACCCGTGAAGAAAAGGTAGCCGTCATCGGATCCGGTCCGGCCGGTTTAGCCGCCGCCTACAACCTGGCCCTTCAGGGTTATCAGGTTACCGTATTTGAAAAGCTGCCGGTGGCCGGTGGTATGATGTCCGTGGGCATTCCCGAATATCGCCTCCCCAGGGATATTATTGCCGAAGAGATTGGTGTTATCGAAAAAATGGGCGTGACCATCCAAACCGGCGTCACTTTCGGGGAAGACATCACCCTGGATAGCCTGAAACAGGATGGCTTTTCAGCCGTATTTGTGGCCATCGGCCTGCATGGCGGCCGCAACTTGGGTGTCGAAAATGAAGATACCGAGGGTATCCTCCAGGGAGTTGATTTCCTACGCGACAATGCCATGGGCAAAGATGTGCCCATCGGTGACGATGTTTTGGTGGTCGGCGGCGGTAACGTGGCCATCGACGTGGCCTTAACAGCGAAGCGCAAAGGCGCTAAAAACGTCACCCTGATCTGCCTGGAAGCCCGTGATGAAATGCCGGCCTGGCAACACGAAATCGAAGAAGCCCTCGAAGGGGATATCGAGATTGTCAACAGCTTTGGCCCCAAATCATTCTTCATCGACAAAAGCAACAAAGTGTCGGGCATTGAATTCAAAACCTGTACAGCCGTATTTGACCATGAAGGACGTTTCAATCCCAGCTATGATGACAGTGCCTGCCAGCCGTTCTTCGGCGACACCGTCATTATCGCCATCGGGCAGAGCGCCCAGCTGGAACATATTAAAGCCCAGGGAATTCCGGTCACCCCTCGGGGCGGCTTGGATGCGGATCCGCTTACCTTGCAAACCAAACTGGATTGGGTCTTTGCCGGCGGTGATGCTTTTTATGGCCCCAAATCAGTGGTGGACGCAGTTGCCAGCGGCAAGGAAGCCGCCAAGTCCATCCATCGTTTTCTGAATGGCCAAGACCTGGCCGCCGGACGAGAGCAAAATTGGGAATTCGAGAAACCCGACACCGAAGATGAGCCGCACATGGATCGCACCACGGTACGCTGTCTGGATCCCGAAGCCCGTGAGTGTAACTTCCTGGAAGTATCTTTTGGTTTTAATGAAGATGAAGCCAAAGGTGAAGCCCAACGCTGCCTGGAATGCGGCATCTGTTCGGAATGCTACCAGTGCGTCAAGGCCTGTCTGGCCGAGGCTGTGGATCATGAGCAAAAACCCATAGACCGGGAGATCAACGTGGGCTCTGTGGTCTTATCTTCGGGTACGGATCTGTACGATCCCCGCGACCTGGCGCAGTTCTATCACTACGGGACCAATCCCAACGTCATGACCAGTCTGGAGTTTGAACGTATCTTGAGTGCCTCCGGTCCCACCATGGGGCATCTGGTGCGTCCTTCCGACGAACAAGAACCCAAGAAAATCGCCTGGCTCCAATGCGTGGGATCCCGTGACACCAACCGTTGCGGCAACGGGTACTGCAGCAGTGTTTGCTGTATGTACACCATCAAGGATGCCATGATCGCCAAGGAGCATTCCGGTGGCGACCTGGATTGTGCTGTATTTTACATGGACATCCGTTCTTTTGGGAAAGATTATGAAAAATATTACGACCGGGCCCGCGATAAGGAAAAGATCCGCTTTGTCAAAGCGCGGGTGCACACCATCGCCGATGACTCCCAGACCCGCGATTTACTAATCTCTTTTGCTGACGAATCCGGACAGATGCAGACCGAACGTTTCGACATGCTTGTACTTTCCGTGGGCCTGCAGGTTTCAGAGGCATCGGTCGATTTGGCCAAAAGACTCGACATCGATCTAAATCATTACAATTTTGTGGCCACCGATCCCTTTGCGCCAGTGGCCACATCCCGACCCGGTGTATATACCTGCGGTATCTTTCAAGGACCCAAGGACATCCCCGCTTCGGTTACCGAAGCCAGTGCCGCTGCCAGTGCCGCCGGCGTTGATGTGGCCGCGGCCCGGGGTACGGCCATCAAGAAAATTGCCTTGCCCAAAGAAATGGATGTCAGCGAGGAGGATCCGCGTATCGGTGTGTTTGTCTGCAATTGCGGCATCAACATCGGTGGTGTGGTGGATGTCCCGGCGGTGCAGGAATATGCCGCGACCCTCCCCGGTGTGGTTTTTACGGACAACAACCTCTTCACCTGCAGCCAGGACACCCAGGAAATCATCAAGGAAAAAATAAAGGCAGAAAAATTGAACCGGGTGGTGGTGGCTTCCTGTAGCCCCAAAACCCACGCCCCCATGTTCATGGAAACCCTGGAAGCCTGCGGTCTGAACAAATACCTGTTTGAAATGGCCAATATCCGCAACCAGAACTCGTGGGTGCACGCCAACAATCCGGACATCGCCACCCAAAAAGCCAAAGATCTAGTGCGCATGGCCGTGGCACGGTCGGAACGCCTGAGACCCCTCAAGGAAAAGATCATCGGGGTCAACAAACGTGCCCTGATTATCGGTGGCGGCATCGCCGGCATGAATGCGGCCCTGCACATCAGTCAGCAGGGGATGCCGGTGACTCTTCTGGAAAAGAACAAAGAGCTGGGCGGCATGGCCCGCAAACTCCACCATACCATCGAAGGTGGCGACATTCAGGCCTACGTCACGGAATTGGTCCAAAAAATCACCGCCCAAGAGGAAATCGAGATTCTGACCGATGCGGTCGTTTTGTCATTTGACGGATTCCAGGGCAACTTTGCCACCGAAGTTGGTGTAGGCCCCATGCGCGAGCCCCGGATAATTGAACATGGCGTCATTTTGGTGGCCACCGGCGCCAATGAATATCAGCCCACGGAATTTCTATACGGCCAGGACGACCGTGTAAAAACCCAGGTTGAATTGGCCGAAGCCCTGCACCAGGGCACCACCGGAGATCTCGATTGCGTGGCCATGATCCAATGCGTGGGATCGCGAAATGAAGACAATCCCAACTGCTCGCGCATTTGCTGCCAATCGGCAGTTAAAAATGCCCTGGCCATCAAGGATGCCAGTCCTGACACCCAGGTTTTTGTCCTTTATCGGGATATGCGCACCTATGGTCTCCTGGAGGATTATTACACCGAAGCGCGTAAAAAAGGGGTTATCTTCGTACGCTTTGACAAAACCGCCCCCCCTGAAGTTGAAGCTGCCGACGACGGATTACTGATCACGGTAAATGATCATGTGCTGCAACAACCGATTCAGATCCGGGCCGATCTGCTGGCCTTGAGTGCCGGAGTTACGGCCGCCGACACCGAAGATCTGAGCCGCATCATGAAGCTCAACCGCAATCCCGAGGGATTTTTTATTGAAGCGCACGTCAAACTCAGACCGGTGGATATGGGCAGCGACGGCACCTTCCTTTGCGGTACGGCCCATGCACCCAAGTTGATCAGCGAAACCATCGCCCAGGCCCAAGCGGCCGCTTCGCGAGCCATGACCTTCCTGGCCAAGGATGAAATCAAACTTTCGGCCATCACGGCCCAGGTGGATGTGGAACATTGTGTCAAATGTCTCACCTGTGTGCGTTCGTGCCCCTTTGATGTGCCCAAATTTGATATTGATAAAGGCGAGATCGTCATTGACGAAGCCATGTGCCACGGTTGCGGCGTTTGCGCATCGGTTTGTCCGCGACAGGCCATCAGCTTAAACTTTTATGAAGACGACCAGATTATCTGCAAGATAGATGCTCTGCTGGCAGGAGGCATTTCATGACCGATTTTGAACCGACCATTATCGCATTTTGCTGTGATTACTGAGGATATTCGGCCGCGGACCTGGCAGGTTCCATGCGACTCGATTATCCGGCGAACATCAAGATTATCCGTGTGCCCTGCACCGGAAAAGTGGACGTCATGTATCTCCTCAGATCGATCCAAAAAGGCGCCGACGGTGTCTATGTGGTCGGTTGTCTGGAGGGTACCTGTCATTACAAGGAAGGCAATTTGAGGGCCCGTGAACGGGTTGACTATGTGCGCATGCTGCTGGAGGAAATAGGCCTTGAAGCTGACAGGGTAAGAATGTATAATCTCTCTTCTGGCGAAGGCCCCACGTTTGCCGCCTATGCCAGGGAAATGACTGAACATATCAAAGCGCTGGGTCCCAATCCCTTAGGGAAATCGGGCAAAGCCTAAAACGGAGGAACAATTATGGCTCAAGAAGCAATTAAATTGGGCGGGAAAAAGAAAAGCATATTCCTGGACAAGGTTAAGGAGCTTCTTCCAGAAGAAGGAAACCTGAATCTCTGTCTGACCTGCGGGGCATGCTCTTCTGGCTGCCCGGCCACAGGTATCGGCGGGATGGATCCGCGTAAATTTCTGCGCATGGCTGCGCTGGGTATGGATGAGGAAATCCAAAAATCAGAATGGGTATGGTGGTGCAGTATGTGTCAGCGCTGCATCTATGTGTGCCCCATGAAAATCGATATTCCCCAGCTGGTTTTCAACGCACGCGCCACCTGGCCGCGGGAAGAACGGCCCAAAGGGATATTGGGCTCTTGCGATATGGCTCTGCGTAACGACACCTGCAGCGCCATGGGCGCCACCGAGGAAGACTTTCAGTTTGTCGTGGAAGATGTGCTCGAAGAATACCAGGAGAGCCAACCGGAGTTCAAGGACATGCAAGCCCCCGTCAACAAACAGGGTGCCGAGTTCTTTTTGAATCAGAACTCACGCGAACCGGTCACCGAACCGGATGAAATGGTACCCCTCTGGAAAATCCTTCACCTGGTGGATGCCGACTGGACCTATGGCACCAAAGGTTGGGCGGCCGAGAATTACTGTATGTTTTTAGCCGACAACGAAAACTGGGAACATATCGTCAGGACCAAGGTTAAGGCCGTGGAGGATCTGGGCTGCAAGGTCTGGCTCAATACCGAGTGAGGGCACGAACTCTTTGCAGTCCGGGCCGGACTGAAAAAATTCAACATCGATTACAATTTCGAAATCAAAAGCATTATTCAATACTATGCCCAATGGATCCGCGAGGGCAAACTCAAGGTCAGCTCCGATTGGAACAAGGAACGCCAGATCAAGTTTACCGTTCAGGATCCCTGCCAGTTGGTACGCAAATCCTTTGGTGATCCCGTTGCCGAGGAACTGCGCTACGTGGTCAAGGCTGTGGTCGGCGAAGAAAACTTCATCGACATGCACCCCAACCGCTCCAACAACTACTGCTGCGGCGGCGGGGGCGGTTTTCTGCAATCCGGATATCCGGATGAACGCCGGACCTACGGTAAATGCAAAGCCGATCAGATTCTGGCTACCGGGGCCCCCTATTGTATCACGCCCTGTCACAACTGCCATGCTCAGGTTCACGACCTGGCGGATCAACGTGACCACGCGTGGGAAACCGTGCATCTGTGGACATTGATCTGTCTGTCCCTGGGAATCCTGGGCCCCAACGAACGGGCATACCTGGGGGATGACCTCAAAGATATCGATGTATTTCATCCTGAATCGGAGATGTAGGAGGAAACATGATAGTCGCCAAAAGGAAGCCTTTTGATGAAATAAAAGAGTTGATCAAAGACCATAAAAAGGTCCTCATCGCCGGTTGCGGCACCTGTGTGGCCGTATGTTTAGCGGGTGGAGAAAAAGAAGTCGATGTTCTCAATGCTGAAATCGATATGGCCAGGAAACTGGACAACAACCCGATTGAGACCGGGACCATTACCGTGGAAAGGCAGTGCGATGTGGAATACTTGGATCCGTTTGATCCCATCGTTAAGGACTATGACGCCATTTTGTCCATGGCCTGCGGGGTTGGTATTCAGTTCTTAGCAGAACGCTTTCCGGGAATCCCGGTATACCCGGCAGTGGATACCACTGGTATGTCCGCCAACTTGGCCGTGGGTTGGTACGAAGAACGCTGCCGATCCTGCGGTGAATGTGTCCTGGGAATGACAGGCGGTATCTGCCCGGTGACCATGTGTGCCAAAGGGCTTTACAACGGACCTTGTGGTGGCACCAATGATGGGAATTGTGAGATCAGCGACGATCAACCCTGCGCCTGGTTCAAAATCTATGAACGTCTGGCCACCCAGGATCGTCTCGATTGTATTCTGAATATCAAGCAACCGGTGGGCTGGAATGACCAGGTACCCAGGACATTGATTCAACCCGGATATAAAAAGCCGGAACAAGACAATTAGGTCGCACGTAATGAATGACCTCCTATATGACATAAGGTGATGCATATGAGCACAGAGGGAAACGGTTTTAAGTCAGATAGCAACTTGGAGAAAATACTGCGGGCCGGTCATTTTGCCTTCACGGGTGAGCTGGGCCCCCCCCGGGGATCCGACGCTGCCGAGGTTCTCGAAAAAGCCAAACATTTAAGGGGTGTGGTGGATGCGGTAAACATTACCGACAACCAAACCGCCATGGTGCGCATGTCCAGCTGGGCTGCCAGCCTTTTGATCATGCAGGAAGGTCTGGAACCCAATTTTCAGATGGTCTGCCGGGACCGCAATCGTTTGGCCATGCAGTCCGATATCTTGGGCGCCTATGCCCATGGCATTCGTAATATGCTGTGCCTTTCCGGGGATCATCAAAAATTCGGTGATCATCCCAACGCCAAAGGCGTTTTCGATATCGATTCGATCCAGCTCATCAGCATGGTCAAAAAAATGCGGGATGAGAGCAAATTTCTGGGTGGGGCCGATTTGGAAGGCGCTCCCAAAATGTTCATCGGGGCAGCATCCAATCCCTTTGCCGATCCGTTTGAATGGCGTGTACACCGATTGGCCAAAAAAATTCAAGCCGGTGTCGACTTTATCCAGACCCAGTGTATTTACAACATGGATAAATTTCGCAAGTTCATCCAGCAGGCCAACGACATGGGCTTAACCGAAAAAGTTTACATCTTGGCCGGCGTCACCCCCATGAAGAGTGTTGGTATGGCCAAGTACATGAAAAGCAAGGTGCCCGGCATGGACGTACCCGATGATGTTATTAAGCGGCTTCAAGGCGCCGAGAAGGGTAAGGTAGCGGCAGAGGGTATCAAGATCGCCTGCGAACAGATCGAAGAGTTTAAAGAAATGCAGGGCGTCGCCGGTGTCCATCTAATGGCAATTGAATGGGAACACAAAGTACCGGAAATCGCCGAACAGGCCAAGGTGCTGCCGAGGCCTGAGGTCTAATCTGATAATAAAATTGCTTCACCGTTTTATTATGAAAGGAGTGTCATGAAAACAACACGTTTGATCAGTGTCCTTGTTCTTGTATTGGTTCTAACGGCAAGTCCGCTTATGGCTAAAGATCTAAAGGGTAATCTGGGTGTTGGCTTTAACTCCCAGTTCAGCCCTCATGGCGTGGATGCAATCTCCGGTAAATACTGGATCAACAATGAACTGGCGGTTCAAGGTCTTTTGGGGTTTAATTATTCCGACTCGCGTGATGAAATTGATTTGGGCGCCAAGGCCTATTTTAAAATCAAGGACGAGGAGAATTTGCATGTGGATGCAATTGGTGGCCTCGGATTTGCTCGTGTGGATCCGGATGAGGGTGACACGGAAACCGCCACCTGGGTGAGTGTGGGCGTGGGTATCGAATATTTCTTCAGCGGACTCCCCAATCTCGGTTTTTCCACCGAAGTGGGCCTGACCATCATGGATTACGAAGACGACACCTCTTTTGGAACCACTGCCGATTCCTTTATCGGTGCCGGGATTCATTACTATTTTGATTTCATGAAACCGACGGTTAAGCCGCCAGAGGAAACGGAGTAACGCCGAGTCTAAAAAATGGTGACCGGGCCATTGAGCGAACGAACCAAGTCAAAAGCCATAAGCAATTAGCGCTCAGCTGCTTATGGCTTTTTGCTTGTGGCTTATGGCTGATGGTTAGGCTGCCTTGGAAATCCGCACCGCACAAACCTTAAATTCCGGGATTCCCGAAACCGGATCCAGAGCGGCATTGGTCAGTTTGTTGGCGGCTGCCTGGGCAAAGTGAAAGGGGATGAAAATCGTTCCGGGCACGGCCTGGTCCGAAACTTTGACAGCGGCCTCAAGATCTCCGCGTCTGGACTCCACTTTGATCATGACCCCGTCTTCCACATTGTAGCTGCGCGCATCCGCGGACGACATTTCCACAAAACAAGCCGGGGCACGTTCATTCAAACCGTCGGATTTCATGGTCATGGTCCCGGTATGATAATGATACAAGATGCGACCGGTGGTCAATGCCAGGGGATAATCTGCATCGACTTTTTCAGCCGGTTCGGTATATTCGATGGCATGCATGAGACCCTTGCCACGGGTGAACTGCTCCCGATGCAGAATCGGTGTTCCGGGATGGTCTTTGCTGGGACAAGGCCAGTGCAGCCCAACCGCCTCGATGCGCTCATAATCGATCCCGGCATATGACGGCGTAACCGAGGCCAATTCTTGCATAATTTCCTCGCTGGAAGCATAGGACATGGCCACCCCCATGCGCGTGGCGATCTCAGCTGTAATCTGCCAGTCATCCTTAGCCTGACCGGGTGCATCCACAGCTTTGCGCACCCGCTGAACACGCCGCTCACTGTTGGTGAAAGTGCCTTCCTTTTCGGCAAAGCATTTGGAGGGCAGAACCACATCGGCCAGTTGGGCCGTCTCGGTCATGAAGATATCCTGCACCACCAGAAATTCGAGATTCGAAATGCTCTTTTGGGCATGATTCAGATCGGGGTCCGAAACCAATGGGTTCTCACCCAGGATATACAGCCCCTTGAATTCTCCAGCATGGGCCTTGGGTATCATTTTCGTGACCGTCAAACCGGGCTGCGTGGGGATGCCACGGATACCCCAGGCATCTTCCATTTTCTTTACGATGGCCAGATCGGTTACCGGTTGATAGCCGGAGAAAACGTTGGGAAGGCCGCCCATGTCGCAGGCACCCTGCACATTGTTTTGACCCCGCAGAGGATTGACACCGCCCCCTTCGACACCCATGTGACCGCAAAGCATAGCCAGATTGGCCAGGGATTTTACATTATCGGTTCCGCTGGTATGTTGGGTAATTCCCATGCAATAACAGATACTGCCGGCCTGAGCCTGAGCATACACCCGGGCGGCCTCGGTCAACCGCACCTGAGGGATGCCCGTAATCTCTTCCACATAGGCCGGTGTATATTGCGCCACTGCTTTTCTGAGTTCTTCGAAACCCTCGGTCCGATTTTCTACAAAATCCTGGTCATACAGGGCTTCATTGATGATAACGTTCATCATACCGTTAATCCAGGCCACATCGGTACCCAGATTTTGTCGCAGCCAATAATGGGCAAAGGTCGCCATCTTGATATAGCGCGGGTCCACGACGATGAGCTTGGCCCCGTTAAAACTGACTGCCCGTTTAATGAACGATGAGAGCACCGGATGGTTTTCAGTGGTATTGGATCCGGTGACCAGGATCACGTCGGCCTTTTCGATATCTCCGATGGTATTTGTCATGGCACCACTTCCAAATGCTGCAGCCAGACCGGCTACGGTGGAAGAATGTCAGAGCCGGGCACAATGATCGATGTTGTTTGTTTTTAGCACCCCCCGGGCAAATTTATTGGCCAGGTAATTTTCTTCATTGGTAATCCGGGCCGAGGTAAGCACTCCCAGCGTGTTGGCGCCATGGTTTTCTTTGATCTCATTGAAACGCTTGGCAACCAAATCCAGAGCTTCATCCCAGGTGGCCTTGCGAAAACGGCCATCCTTTTTTATCATTGGATCCGTCAGTCTTTCAGATGAATTAATGAAATTATACCCGAAGCGGCCCTTGACACATAGACTGCCGTAATTGGGCGCAGCACCTTCGACCCCGCTGACCTTGACCACCTGGTTGTCTTTGACATGCAGGTAGAGCTGGCAGCCGACGCCGCAATAGGAACAGGTTGTGCGCACTTTTTCGGTTTCCCACTGGCGCACCTGATAGCGAGCATCTTTTTCCACCAGGGCCCCCACGGGACAAACCTGCACACATTCACCGCAAAAGACACAATCCGAATCCTTAAGGGCCTTGTCTTCCTTGCCGGCGATGATCTTTGACTGGCTGCCGCTATATCCGAACGCGATGGCATTATTGACCTGGATCTCGTTGCAAGCCTGAACACAGCGGCCGCACTTGATGCAGCGTGAGAAATCTCTGATGATGAACGGATTGGCGGTTTCCATTGGGTAGGGCGTACTCGCATCCGCAAAACGTTTTGGTTCCACCTGGTAGCGATAAGCCAGATCCTGCAGGCGGCAATCCCCCCAGACCGGACACAATTCCGAGCTGTCATCATACTGCTGCACGTTCATCTGAAACTGGGACCATTCATCGCTGCTGGTGCCCCGGATAGCGCAGTTGTGGTTCCCGGTGGACAACATGAGTTGAATAATGGCCCGGCGTGCAAAAATCACGCGGGCAGACTCTGTCTGGACCTTCATGCCCGCCTCCGCCAAGGTGTCACAGGATGGCAGTAGGTCTTCAACCCCCTCTACTTCCACCACACATATGCGGCAGTTGCCCGTGGGTGCAGCGCCTTTCAGATAACAAAGCGTGGGAATATCGATGCTGTTTCTTCTGGCCACTTGCAAAATGGTTTCATCTTTTTCGATAGCCAAAGCGTTACCGTTGATGATGATGTTCGGCTGATCACTCATATAGGCTTCCTCTACATTCATGGTTCCAATATTCGGGTTATTAATTGAATTGTTCAGCTGATGCAACTCAGGTTATGTATCCAAAAGCAATGCTTTTGTCAATGCCGCGTCACACCAAAACAAGGGCTTTTCAGAATAGATTGTGAAACAAGTTAGCGGACGGCACCGATTTGAGAGGGCGCAGTTTCCAATTCGCCCCTCGCTTAAATTTCACACCTAGGTGTTTGACTTGTTCAGACGCTGTATGGCCGTCACGATCACGGAAATGGCCGTGTCGATATCTTCCGCCGACGTCATCCTTCCGGTGGAAAAGCGCACGGTCCCTTTGGCCCACGCCAGCGGAACGCGCATGGCCTCCAGTACATGTGACAGGGTAACCGTATCCGCATGACAGGCGGCTCCGGCCGAGGCTGCTACCTCAAGTCCGATTTCCTCTAAAATGCGGTTGGCTTCCAGGCTCTCAAAAGACAAACTGAGCGTATTGGGCAGGCGGCAATCCGGATGACCATTGAGGCGGGTATGGTTAAGTGTTGCGGTAATGCCCGCGTGCAGACGATCGCGCATGGACTTCAGATGTTCCCCCGTCCGCGCTAATTCCTGGGCGGCAATGTCACAGGCCTGTCCCAATCCCACAATTTCAAGCACATTTTCCGTCCCGGCCCGCCAGCCATTCTCCTGACCGGCGCCGTGGCAGAATTTTTGCGGCAAAGCTCCCGTGCGGACATATAAAGCCCCGATGCCTTTGGGGGCATAAATTTTATGTCCGGCCACCGAGAGCAGATCGACGTTCATTTTTTGAACATCCGTCCTGATCTTGCCGACACTCTGGGCTGCATCCGTATGCATGCAAATTTTTTTTTGCCGGGCCAACCGGGCGATTTCCTTAATGGGCTGAATGGTGCCCACCTCATTGTTGGCGTGCATAATGGTGATCAGGATGGTTTCCGGTCTTATAGCGGAAGCAATCTGATCCACATCCACCATGCCATAGTCGTCCACATCCACATATGTTGTTTCAAATCCCTCGCTTTCAAGATATTGGCAAACTTCCAACACAGCCGGATGCTCGATTGTGCTGGTAATGATGTGCTTGCCGTGGTCCTTTATAGCTCGGGCCATACCCTTAATGGCATGGTTATTGGATTCGGTGCCACCGGAGGTAAAAAACACGTCAGCTGGTTCACAGTTCAGGAGTGCCGCCACTTGTTTTCGCGCTTTTTCCACCGCCTTTTTGGGTGCAATGCCGTACCAGTGGGAGCTGGATGGGTTGCCGAATTCAGTTTCCAGATACGGCCGCATGGCATCGATCACCCGGGGATCATGCGGTGTGGTGCCGTTGTAGTCCAGATAGATGGGCTTAATCATTTTTTTTGGTCATCCAATTCAAGCATACTAAAATTACTGTATTGATCTTTAAAAAAGAATATCTACCATCGAACACTGAGCATCGAATATCCAACTTACGGCAGTCGCACCGCATGTCCGTTCAAAAACAGTTTCCCGTTGCGCGTTTCTGCATGGTGGATCAGCGCATCACCGCTTATTTCAAACAAACCGGTCCTCATCCCCGGAAATACCGGTTGAAGCAGTTTCGGACGCTCACCAACGAGTTCAATAGGCAGGCTGAAATCCGATTTCAGGGAAAAAAAATCAAGGGACAATGATGGTTGTATCGCCAGCGGCACAAACTGGACCATGGTCATATCTTTTTTGAGACCCAAAGCAAAATTGCCGTTGATCCGTCCCTGGGGAAAGGTGGCTTTTATGTCCGCAAGTTGAAGCTCAAGACCTTGTTTCAACAATTTTTCATAGGCCCCAGCCATTTGAAGGCCCAGGGCAGCGAAGCGCTTTTTCGTATCCCTTTTTACCGCTTCCGGATCTTTGCCGGATTCCGCCGACATCTCTCCCATGACACGCATCATGATCTGAGAATACATTTCCATGAACGCTTCAAAGCCATCAGAATCAATCTGGTTGATCCCAATCTGAACAAAAGCATCTTGGATCGGATTCGGACCGCCTGTGATTTTGTCAGCGCCGACACTTGCATTTATCGACAAGGCCTTTTCATCTTTTTCAAAATCCACGAGATACTCACAGGAGACCTTGGACAGTTCGAAACGCCCTCTTTTGCTTTCCGCCTGGATATTCTGTACGGAAAATGCCACATTCCCATCCCAGATATAGGTTGAAAGTTTTTCCAGTTTTGAGTCCATGGAAACTTGATTGACGACAAGCTTGTCGTCCACGGAGAAACCCTCCCAGGTCACTTCCGAGTCAACCTGTTTCAAATCTTTAGCGACCGTTACGGCAATTTGTCCGGGCATACAGACAAACGCCGCATCTGCCATTTCCCAATCAAAACCGTCAAGTGCAATGCTTATTATGATATTGCCTGAATACCGATATTCCGAAGAAATTCCCAAAGGATTTTTTCCATCAACTTTCTGTTCCAGAAAATCCATAAACCATTGGTTCTTCTCCAGGCTCGTTGTCGATACAACACGGGTAATCCCATGTTTTGCGCGGTCTAAAAACACAATTTCTTCCAAACCATAAAACGCTTTTTGGGTACCCAGCTTAATTTTCCATTCAATTTCAGACGAAAAAAATCGCCGGTCATAATCGATGATTTCGTAGGAAAAGCCCATTCCTGTTTCTGCGTACACCTGGTTGATTTGCCCAAACATCTGGTTCAATGTGCGTTCCATCATGATGCCGCTGAATACCGGGATTCCGATCCCGGCCAAAAGTAAAATCAATCCAAATAAGGCAATGGCTTTTTTCATCACGCTCTCCTAATTCAGGGACGTCCATTAAATTATTAAATTCGAGAATCTTTTACTTGATCGAATTTGACCGGCGCCCGCACCCATAAAACTGCCGACAGTATTGGCCAGCATATCGGCCAGGCTGAACGTTCTGGAAGGTACAAAATTCTGGTGGATCTCATCACTGATGCCATAAACCGTCGAGGACAGGGCACTCACCAGTACAAGCAACATTGTCGTTTTGGGAATCCGCGTGGTTTGAAATGCACGGTAGAACAAAAATCCCAGTAATGCATAGGCCCCCGCATGCAGCAGTTTGTCTGAGTGCGGAAACGCCGGCAAGCGTTCGGATGTCGGGAGAGAAGATTGGATAAAGATGGCCAGGCAGTAGATGATGATGGGAAGCCAATAGAAAATAAAGGTTTTAATTGGGGTATCTGATTGGGTAGGCATGATAGTAAAAACCTTTATTTAAATCCCAAATCCGAATATTGAAACACGAAATAATCTTAAAATTTGAAGCTATCGATGCTATAGAAACCGATGCGCGAATAATCGCATTTATTGGCGATAAAAAATCGATCTATTGGGTTGAACTTATACCAGCCCGGTGTTGCATGTCTTTAAAACCCTGTAGTTGGACGCCTTTTGCCGAATTGCTTTTCACAGGGTGCATTCTTGGTGACATGCTTTTTAAGGGCGCGGCACCATAAAGACTGGAAGGTGTGACAGCTACCATCCAATGCATCCATCTTGGCAAACGCAGCATGCTCACAGCGCAGATCACACCATTTGATGCGATGGGTGGTTATGCCGGCGTTTGCTTTCTTTTTAGTTCCTGTTTTTGCCATAATATATTTAGCGCTTTAGGTGCTTAGGCTGGAGGCTGCAATTTTGTTCATTGGGTTCACTGCGTTTGTTGTGTTTATTGGGTTGCCATGCGTATTGCGCTCATCGATATTGAGCTTTTTCCTCAACCCAACAAACTCAACAAGCCCAATAAACGCTGACTCGCTTGAACCCTGAAATCCTTGAATCCTTCGTTTTTATTTAAATATCGCCAGATCCAGGGCCCGTTTGGCAATGTGCGCCGTGGCCGTCTGAATAAAGGCCTCATGAGAAACACCCATCTGAACCTTGCCATCTAATGTCCGCACGGCCAAGGTGCCCGATTCCTTCTCCTTGCCGCCGATGGTGAGGATCAAGGGGATATTGGCCAGCTGAGCTTCACGAATTTTCTTATTTAGACTCTCCGTGCGGCTATCCACTTCCGTGCGCAGGCCGGCCTTCTCCAATTTGTCTGTCACTTCCTGAGCATAGGCAATCAGCTCATCATTGATGGGCAGGGCCACTACCTGGACCGGCGCCATCCACAAGGGAAACTTGCCGGCAAAATGTTCCACCAAAATTCCCAGGAACCGCTCAATGGATCCCAGGACGGTACGATGAATCATGATGGGACGATGGCGCTCATTGTCCTTGTCAATATAACCCAGGTCAAACCGCTCCGGCAAAGACATATCCAATTGGATCGTACCACATTGCCAGGTGCGTTTGAGAGCATCTTGAATATGCAGATCGATCTTGGGGCCGTAAAATGCACCGTCACCTTCGTTCAGTCGATATTCACGGCCATAGGCATCCAGTGCCCCCCGCAGGCCTTCCGTAGCCACCGCCCACTGTTCATCTGAGCCAATGGATTTTTCCGGGCGGGTGCTTAGCTCCAGATGAAAGTCAAGGCCAAATGTCTCATAGATGCGTTGTTCCAGTTTCAAGACCCCCAGGATCTCGGTGCGGATCTGGTCCGGTGTCATGAAAATGTGGGCATCATCTTGGTGGAAGGCTCTCACCCGAAATAGGCCGGATAGCACACCGCTCAATTCATGGCGATGTACCAGGCCAACCTCGGCTGCCCGGATGGGCAATTCCCGGTAAGAATGGGGCCGATTGCCGAAAAGGAGCATCCCACCGGGGCAGTTCATGGGCTTGATGGCATATTCCTCTTCATCCACCTCGGTAAAATACATATTCTCACGGTAGTTATCCCAATGGCCACTGCGTTCCCATAGATATCGCTTAAGAATAATCGGTGTTTTGGTTTCCACATATCCGGCGACCTTGTGCTCCAAACGCCAGTAGTCCAGCAAGGTGTTCCAGATAACCATGCCTTTGGCATGAAAAAAAGGCATACCCGGCGCTTCATCGTGAAAACTGAAAAGTTCCAGGGCTTCGCCGATTTTGCGATGGTTGCGTTTTTTGGCTTCCTCCAGAAAGCGCAGGTGTTCCTTCAGTTCCTTTTTATTAAAAAATGCGGTTCCATATAAGCGCTGCAATTGAGCCTTTGACTGGTCTGCTCGCCAGTAGGCACCGCTGACCTTGGTCAACTTGATTGCTTTTACAAAACCGGTGTGCGGTACGTGCGGACCCCGACACAGATCCGTGAAATCGCCTTGCTCGTAAAAGGAAATGGCACCATCCTCCAGGTCTGAAATCATTTCGAGCTTGTACGGTTCATCCTGGTAAAATTTCAGGGCTTCGTCTTTGGGTACTTCACGGCGACGAATGGGTATTTTTTGCTTAACCAGTTTTTTGATCTCTGCTTCGATTTTGGGAAAATCATCCTTGGAAATCGGGGGCATATCGATATCATAATAAAACCCGTCTTCAATCACCGGTCCGATGGTCAGCTTGGCATCCGTGTATAAGTGCAATACCGCCTGGGCCATGACATGGGCGGCGCTGTGACGCATGATATCCAGGGCTTCCTCATCCCGGGTGGTAATCAAACGGACCGTGGCATCCTCACCGACCTCAGTGTACAAATCTACAATCTGGTTATTGAGTTCCATGGCCACGCTATCCCGCGCCAATCCCTCGGATATACTTGCGGCGATGTCCCAGCCGTCAGGATTATCTTCAAAAGACTTTTTGCTTCCGTCTGGAAATGTGATATTGATCATGAGTTGTCACCTTTTGATTACGTCGTACCTGAATCTTGCGTGAATCCGTGTAGAACAAACCTGTATCGAACTAGACTACAATTTCAGGCCGGACTCCGGTATTAAATTTCATAAGTAAGTGTAATTAGGTTAATTGTAAAAACGGGTCAAGAATTAAAATCATCGCACTGGTCGATATCTCAATTTGAATTCACCCAACACCGTTGGGGGCGGAATTCCAGCTAACCGGGGTAATATGCCGCGCAAGCCCAACATTAACTATGAATTTGTTGATACACCCGAAGGTTTGGATCGGTTGGTAAACACGTTTGACAGCCGAGAACTTTTGGCGATCGATCTGGAAGCTGATTCCATGTTTCATTTCCAAGATCGGGTCTGCCTCATTCAACTGGCAACCAGGCAACAAATTTTCATCATCGATCCCATCAGACTTGAATGCATAGACCGACTCAAGCCCTATTTCAATGACAACCGGATCCGTAAGGTATTTCATGGAGCTGATTATGATATTCGTTCACTATTTAGGGATTTCGACATCGTCATTCACAACCTGTTTGACACGGAACTCGCCTGCCGCTTTTTGGGAATCCAGCAAAGCGGACTGGACGCCGTAATTCAATCGTTTTTTCAGGTCAAGCTGGAGAAAAAATATCAGAAAAAGGATTGGTCTCGACGTCCCCTGCCAGGCGATATGATCAATTACGCTGCCAAAGATGTTCAGTACCTGCTGCGACTAGCAGAGATACTGGAAGAGAAACTTATCCAAAAAAATCGTCTCAGCTGGGTTGAGGAAGAGTGCCGCCTGCTTAGCAAAGTCCGTCCCAATACCAACCCTGATGTGCCCCTGTACCAAAACTTCCGCGGCGCCGGCAAGCTAAATTCCAGAGAGCTTGCCATCCTGGAGGAAGTGTTGCTCTGGCGCCGGGAAACGGCTCGGAAGAAGGACCGACCGCTGTTTAAAATTATAGGCAATCAACACATACAGAAGCTAGTCCACAAAAAACCCCGCAGCAAAGAAGAACTGGTCGAAAGTAAATCCCTCAGTAGCAAACAGCTTCACATGTTCGGTCATCAGCTCCTCGAGGCCATCGAGCGGGGTTATAACATGCCCGAAGATCGTTTGCCGGTTTATCCCCGAAGGCGGACGCCACGCATCTCCGAGGCCACCTCTCGCAAAGTCAGAAAACTAAAAAATTGGAAGGAAGCCAAAGCCAAAAAGCTGTCTATCGATCCCGCCTTGGTTCTGAATAAAACGCAGATTGTGGAAATCGCCAAAACAAGACCGGTCAACGTTCAAGATCTGACTAGAATCAACGCTATCAAGGCCTGGCAAGTTCGGGAATTTGGTGACGAGATTATCAGGTGTCTGAATGGCAGTCAGGATTCAAGGGGTCGGGGGGCCAAGTGATCGCATTTTAGGGGTTTAGGCTATAGACTGTAGACTGCTAAACGCCTATAGCCTACAGCCTATTTACCGACAGCCTTGTGCTGCCACTGATGGATTAGCCCAAAAAATCTCATGAGATGGGTTCTCATTCAAAGATAGACAGGTATTCCCCATACCCTTCCTTCTCCAAATCTTCCTTGGGGATAAATCGAAGCGACGCCGAATTAATGCAATAGCGTTGTCCCGTTGGTGCGGGCCCGTCCGGGAACACATGACCCAAGTGAGAATCCCCATGACGGCTGCGAACTTCTGTGCGAACAGTAAAGAGCTTGCGGTCCTCATGTTCGACCAGATATCGGCGATCCAGGGGACGCGTAAAGCTGGGCCAACCGGTACCGGAGTCAAACTTATCTGCGGAACTAAAAAGCGGCTCACCCGAAGCCACATCCACATAGATGCCGTCACGCTTGTTGTCCCAATATGCATTCCGAAAGGGGGGTTCGGTGGCATCCTGACGGATCACCTGATACTGCTCGTTCGTCAAGCGCTCACGTAATTCCGCGTCAGACGGCCGGGTATAGTTTGATTTTTCCGATGATTCCGGTTGGACCGCTGGACGACTCCCCTGCCAGACGGCCTGCAAAAACTGATCGCGACCGGAACCTTGGCGATACCGGGCATAATGGCTTGGATTCTTTTGGTAGTAGTCCTGATGGTAATCCTCGGCCGCATAAAATGTTGTAAATGGGGCGATTTCTGTCGCAATGGATTTATCAAAAACACCCAATTCTTCCAGCTTACGCAGGGATCGCTCTGCTGTTTTCTGCTGCTCTTCAGAATGGGTAAAAATTACGGGGCGGTATTGGGGGCCACGATCCACAAATTGCCCACCGCCATCAGTGGGATCCACCGAACGCCAAAAAACCGCCAATAACGCGTCATAACTCACCTGCTGGGGGTCAAAATGGATTTGAACTGCTTCCACATGTCCGGAAGTACCGCTAGCCACATCCTGATAGGTCGGATCCGGCATGCGACCACCGGCATAACCTGAGATAACCGACTGAACACCTTCGATTTTGTTAAAATCCGCTTCCGTACACCAGAAACAACCGCCGGCAAAGGTCGCCACTTCCTGTTGTCTGATTTTATAGGACATTTTATAAAAACTCCTTAATATATTCAAAAGGTTACATGTATTTCCGCAATTTCAGCCCAGTAAAATCAACCCAGAAGATTGTCTCGCATACTTGGACTGACGTATAACAACTTAAAATCTAAGTTTAATTGGACTTTATACACAAGTAAGCATGTCCACCCTGCTTGTCAAAATAGGTGCTCAAAATAGTAATTTTTGCTTGCAATCTCATTTGGCTGTACTAGGTTATACAATACTTGTGAAGAACAATCGAAATATAACTCGCTGGAATGTATGTCAATATACGCGCTTTTTTAGGAGGAGGTTAAAAAATGAGACCAAATTTTCGTTATCTGATCATCTTGATTTGCTTGCTGGTTGCACCGATGGCAATTGCGGAAGAAAGCAAATGGCAGGATGAAGCCGAACTTTCTTATGTAAGCACCGGTGGCAATACCGAGGTGACCAGCCTATCCGCTAAAAACAAGCTCACCTACCAGTTTACGGAAAAGCTAAAAGGACAATGGAACATCAGTGCTCTTTACGGTGAAACCGAAGATGTAAAAACCGCCGAGCGCTACGCCACTGAAGTTCGCTTGGACTACAATTTTACGGATAGGATTTATGCGGCCGGCATCGGTGGCTGGCTGCAGGATGAGTTTGCCGGGATTGACCAACGCCTGTATGTGGGCCCCGCCCTCGGTTATAGGATTCTCACCGGTCCTAGGCACATACTGAGTGTGGAAGGTGGTGTTGATTATGTTTCCGAAGAATATACCAATGACGAAGATGCCAAATATATGCGTGGGCGGACCTTTGGTAGCTATGAGTTCTTGCTGACCGAAAAAAGCAAATTCAACCAGACGCTGGAGCTACTCTACGATTTTGAAGATGGTGACAATTATGCCGTCAATTCGGTCACCGCATTGATCACATCGCTCAGTGATACCTTTTCCATCAAAACCAGCTATGAAATTCACTACGACAATGAACCGGTACCTGATGATTTGGAAGAAACCGACACGATTCTCTCCGTGGCATTGATCGTCAACTTCAAGTAAGGAGTGCACCCGATGGTAAAAGCCATTAAACTCCATCAAAACGG
>Ga0180435_10001523_pt1 | contig 24121 bp, 23 predicted proteins | sample SS_ome_3_FD_132467 | JGI IMG/M metagenome (GOLD analysis project Ga0180435, IMG submission 132467) | Hypersaline lake sediment archaeal communities from the Salton Sea, California, USA - SS_3_S_1 metaG | ecosystem: Environmental > Aquatic > Non-marine Saline and Alkaline > Hypersaline >... | reverse complement strand
CTTCAGCATGATCCGCCGAATGGATGGTCAGCGTACCATCAGCGTCACGGCTAATGCGGATTTGTCGGTGGTGGAACCAGCGCGTTTGCTGGCGCAGATCAACGCTGAGTTTCTGCCACAGATGTTATCGGCTTATCCAGGGGTGACGGCTGCGCTGGAAGGCAGCTCCGCAGAAGAAATGTCAGGTCTGCAGGAAATGCTGCTGATGTTTCTGGCAGCTTGTTTTGGTATCTATGCACTTATGGCGGTGCCTCTACGATCTTATCTGCAACCGCTGATCATCATGAGTGTCATACCCTTTGGTGTGGTAGGCGCCATTGTTGGTCACCTGATTATGGGTATTGCCGTCAGCTCGTTGTCTTTCATTGGCATTATTGCGCTTGCGGGTGTAGTCGTGAACGACAGTCTTATTCTTGTTGATTACGTCAACAAGAAAGTCGACGCAGGCACAGATGCAGCCCAGGCCTCAATTGAAGGCGGCATGGCGCGATTCAGAGCTATTTTACTGACGTCGCTCACCACGTTCTTTGGTCTGGTTCCGATCCTGACGGAAACTTCCATGCAGGCACAGATGGTTATTCCGATGGCGGTGTCACTGGCGTTTGGCATTTTGTTTGCGACGGTCATTACGCTGATTCTGGTGCCTTGTCTCTACAACATCCTGGGTGACATTGGTGCGCGGCGCGGGGTGACGCAAGAGGTTTCAGTACAAACTTAGTTGCCGCCCGCTACCCAGGTAACACTGCGGCCTTAAGTAACGCCTGGGTGTAAGCAGTTTGCGGCTGCTCAAAAATCTGTTCGGCATCACCCTGTTCAACAACTACACCTTCTTTCATAACCATTACCCGGTGTGCCAGTGCACGTACAACAGCCAAATCGTGGCTGATGAACAGATAAGCCAGCTGGTGTCTCTGTTGTAACTCACGCAACAACACCACAATTTGAGATTGCACTGACATATCCAGTGCTGATGTCGGCTCATCCAATACAATAAAATCCGGGCGCAGCACCTGTGCCCGGGCCAGGGATATGCGTTGACGCTGCCCGCCGGAAAATTCGTGTGGATAACGGGACATCCAGCTGGCTTCCAGACCGACTTCCTCCAGCGCTTCAACAACCCGGGCATCCACTTCCGCAGGCGTCAGATGTCGTTCGTGCACAGACAATCCTTCGGCAACAATGTCCCGTACGGTGAGCCGCGGTGACAGACTGCCATAGGGATCCTGAAAAACCATCTGCATGTTACGGCGCAGATTCTTCAGCGCGGCTGGTTTCAGGTCCTGGATATTGTTGCCGAGATAACAGATGCGCCCGCTGCTGGGTATCAGTTTCAGCATAGCCAGACCGAGACTGGTTTTGCCGCTGCCTGATTCACCAACAACCGCCAGAGTTTCGCCCGCTGCGACGGAAAAGCTCATCGGCTGCACCGCGATGAACTGCTTGCTCTTACCAAACCAGCCCCTGCCGATGTTGTAACCCACCTTCAGATGCTGTGCGGAAACAATCTCGTTGCTGGTTTCGGATAGCGGAGCCGGTCTGCCGCTCGGGCGCGAATTGAGCAGGTGGTTGGTATAGGCGTGCTGCGGTGCAGTAAAGAGCTGTTCCGTCGGACCGGTTTCAACCACTTTGCCCTGATTCATGACATACACACGGTTAGCCATGCGGCGCACGATACCCAGATCGTGGGAAATCATCAGAATGGCCATCCCCATATCGCGGTTCAGTTCTTTGAGCAGATCCAGGATGCTCGCCTGAATGGTGACATCAAGCGCGGTGGTGGGTTCATCCGCGATCAGCAGCTTGGGGGAATTGGCCAGCGCCATGGCAATCATCACCCGTTGGCGTTGGCCACCGGAGAGCTGGTGTGGGTAGGCGTCAAGTTTGCCCTGAGGATCAGGTAGCTGTACGCGTTCTAACAGCCCAAGCGCTTTGCCGCGCGCCTCACCTTTAGTTAAACCTTTGTGCACGCGTAATGTTTCACCAATCTGTTTGCCGACGGTATGCAGAGGGTTCAGAGAGGTCATGGGTTCCTGAAAGATCATGCCCACTTCGCCGCCACGTATCGCCTGCAGATCGGCTCTGCTGGCGCCAAGTATATCTTCTCCATCCAACAGAATTGAGCCGTTGGGATGTGACGCCTGGGGGTAAGGTAACAGCTGCAGAACGGACAGCGCGCTGACAGATTTGCCGGAACCTGATTCGCCAACCAGAGCAACAATTTCTCCGGCATCCAGATAAAACGATACGCCGTCGACGACGGTAGTATCACCGAATCTGACGGATAAGCTGTCGACATCAAGAATGCGATCAGTCATGGCGCGTCGACCCGATGGTGCGGCGTGGGTCAAATGCATCCCGGACGCCTTCACCGACAAATATCAGCAGTGTCAACATAGTGGCCAGGGTTACAAAAACCGACAGCCCGAGCCACGGAGCCTGCAGATTGGCCTGTGCCTGAGTAAGCAGCCTCCCCAGAGACGGATAATCCAGCGGCAGACCCAGGTTCAGAAAGTCCAGTGCGGTCAATGTGGCAATAGACGAATTCAGCAGGAATGGCGTATAGGTCAGGGCAGCGGTCATCGCATTGGGCAGCACATGGCGCAGCATGATTGTCAGGCTGCCCACGCCCATGGCACGCGCGGCGCGGACAAATTCAAAATTGCGCGCACGCAGAAATTCAGCCCGCACCACGCCAGTGAGGGCCATCCAGCTGAACAGCGTCAGGGTCACCAGCATCCAGAAAAATGTGGGTTCAACGATGCTGTTCAAAATGATCAGCACAAACAGCACAGGTAAGCCGGTCCAGATCTCGACCATACGCTGGCCGATGAGATCGGTGAGGCCGCCAAAATAACCCTGTAAGGCACCAACCGTAATGCCGATGAAAGACGCCAGTACAGTCATGGATAAGCCAAACAGCACAGACAGGCGGAAGCCATAGATGAGTTTCGCCAGCACATCGTTTCCGGAGCTGTCGGTGCCCAGCCAGTGTTCGCTGTCCGGCGGGTGCGGTAAAGGCAGCGTAACGTTCCAGTTGATGGTGTTGTGTGAAAAACGGATCAGCGGCCACAGCACCAGGCCTTCACTGATCAGATCTGCCACAAAAGGATCACGATAATCAGCAGCAGAAGGCAGCACTCCGCCTAATTCAGCTTCTGAATAATCTATCACCATCGGGACATATAACTTACCCTTCAACACCATAAAGATGGGACGGTCATTGGCGATCATCTCGGCACACAGCGTGATGAAAAACAGCACCAGAAATATGCGCAGTGACCAGAGCGCCCGTCGATTGGCGCGGAAGTTGGCTATGCGTCTTGCGTTGATGGGGCTCATGCTCAGCGCGACTCGAAATCAATGCGCGGGTCGACAAAGACGTACACCATGTCGCCGATCAGCTGCATGACCAGGCCAACCAGGGTGAATGCAAACAAGGTCCCAAACAGTATCGGAAAGTCGCGAGTCATCGCGGCTTCAAATCCCAGCAACCCCAGTCCGTCCAGGGAAAAAATCACTTCAATGAGCAAGGCGCCGGTGAACAGGATGCCAACAAATGCGGCGGGAAAGCCGGCGATTACAATCAGCATTGCATTACGGAAGACGTGTCCGTAAAGCACCCGTTGCTCGGTTAAACCTTTTGCGCGTGCAGTCAGCACAAACTGTTTTGAAAGCTCTTCAAGGAATGAGTTCTTTGTCAGCATCGACAAAGTCGCGAATCCACCCAGAGTCAGTGCGGTCAGCGGCAGCGCCAGGTGCCAGAAGTAGTCAACAATCTGTGCCATCAGTGACATCTCGCTGAAGCCTTCAGAGGTGAGTCCACGCAGTGGGAACCAGGCCAGATAATTGCCGCCGGCAAAAACAATGATCAGCAGGATTGAAAACAGAAAGCCCGGAATCGCATAGGCAGAAAACAGCAGAGCACTTGTGGCGACATCGAATCGGCTGCCGTCGCGTACCGCTTTAGCGATACCCAGCGGAATGGAGATGGAGTAAATCAGCAGCAGAGACCACAGACCCAGAGAAATGGATACCGGCAGTCGTTCAATCACTAAATCAACTACCGGTCGGTCCTGGAAATAACTGTCGCCGAAGTCAAAGCGCATATAATTCCAGATCATCAGGAAAAAGCGTTCGTGTGCTGGCTTGTCAAAACCAAACTGTTTTTCCAGTTTGGCCAGAAATTCAGGATCAAGTCCAGCAGAACCCTGGTAACTCGAGCTGCCACTGGGTCCTTGTGCACCTGCCGCAGAAATATTTGCAGTAGCGCCGCCCATGGTCATGCCCGAGGCCTCGGCAATGGCCTGCTCCACCGGGCCACCTGGGGCTAACTGTACAATTACAAAGTTGATGGCGATGATGCCGAACAGGGTTGGAATAATCAGCAGCAGGCGTTTGAGCAGATAACGTCCCATCAGCGACCCGTTCTGCCCAGGTAGGCCTGTACTGCTGCGGCTTTGTCTTCATCCCACCACCACGTATCACGATAACCGATACGCAACAGCGGCTCGGTTTCTTTGTAACCGAATTTATCCCACCAGACGAGCCCGTGGCTTGATCGCGACGTACCGGGCATGAAATAAAAGTTCCACAACAGCACTCTGTCCAGGGCATGGATTGCGGCGATGAATTCGCTTTCGTTGCTGGCACGGTTAACCGCCTCAATCAGCTGGTCAACAGCAGGGTCTTTCATATGCGGCCAGTTGTAACTGTAAGCCTGTTCAGCGGCGGCTGATGAGAAATTGTTCTGCAACAGGACGGTGGGCGTATTGTTGGGCAGAAACCAGATGGCACCACCATCAAAATCTCCCGAGCGCATTCGATACAGCCAGTTGGACACTTCCGGCGCAACAATGCTCGCGCGGATGCCCAGACGCTCGAGAACGCGTTTGTAAGGAATCCAGGAAAAACCAAGGGCGGTGGAAACCGCAACCAGTTGCAGTTCAAAAGGCTCACCGCTGGTTTTGTTGACCATCACGTTGTCTCGGATCTCCCAGCCCGCAGCGTTGAAAAGCTCGATGGCACGCAGGATATTGTTCCGATTGAAACCCTGTCCAGCGCCAGGTGGCGGTCCAAACTCCTCGCTGAAAACCCTGGCGGGGATCTGCTCGCGCAGCGGTTCCAGCAGTTTCAGTTCATCGGCAGAAGGCAGGCCGCTGCTGGCCATACGGGAATTGTGGAAAAAGCTGCGCGCCAGAGACCAGAAGCCGCGTTGCACCGCTTCATTGCCCCAGGCGGGGTCGCGAACTAACCAGAGTGCTTCGCGGATTCGGATGTCCTGGAACCGTTCCTGGCGAAGGTTCCAGAAGATGGGCCACCATAGTCCCGAAGGTAAAGACACTTTCCTGGCTTCCTGTTTGAAAAAACCGGCTTCTTTGGCGGGAATCTCATAAGAGCGAAACCAGCGTCCAGGGACTTCTTCTTCGCGCAAATCTGAAACGTGACTTTTCACAGCTTCGTGGCGCACCTGATCGTCACGGAAATAGTCATACTTGATCACGTCAAAGTTGTAACGGCCTCGATTGACCGGCAGCTCAGCTCCCCAGTAGTCGGGTACGCGTTCATATTCAATCCAGCGACCGATTTTGAAGTCTTTGACCCGATAGGGGCCGCTGCCCAGAGGCGGTTCGACAGAGGTTTTCGAAGGATCGCGTGTAGCCCAGTAGTGTGCCGGCAGAACGGGGACAGCCCCAATTCTGTAGGGGAGTATCGGATCGCCCTGGAAAGCCTCATGAATCAGGTAACGTACCTCACCGGGGCCGATGACCTGAACCTCGGTGAACGCGGAAAATGGTTGTGAGATCGTTGGCGCGGCGTGGGTTTGATACACGTCAAAGGAAAACAACAGGTCATCAACAGTTACCGGCCTGCCATCGTGCCAGCGCGCGCCTTCGCGCAGCTTGAAAGCGACCCAATCGCCGCTTTCAGCGTAATACACGCCTTCAGCAAGCAATCCATAGCGGCTGGCCGGCTCATCGCGAGCTTCTTCCAGCAATCGATCATAGATATGACTGTAGTAACTTTCCCAGAAAGACACACCTAAGACGGTACGCCCCTTGGTTGCCCAGGATACAAAATTATCCCAGTTGCCCTGTTCGCCAAGGCGGATTTTGCCGCCTTTCGGGGCAGCTGGGTTGACGTACTCGAAGTGACTGAATCCTGGTTTGTACTTCAGTTCTGAGAGATAGGCATAACCGTGTTGGTAGGGAATGCCACTGGCCGTTGCAGGCGACAGGTCGTAGTCGCCTGCGGCAAGCTCTGCGGTGGTGATGCTGAACAGCAAAACAATGGCCAGACGTATCCAGACGTGCATCTTCAGGCGTTTCCCCCAAAGCCTTCGATATACCTGACTATATCGAGACAGACCAAAACTATGAAGCGTTTAAAACGAAGAGAACGTCGGAAATATCTTATAGATCAGGTTCAAAGCGGAAAGTTTTAACTGGAGGTGTCGGCTCAATCGGTGGTTTCGGATGATGGCCGTGACCGGGACGATGCGGTAATGGGTAGAACAGTGGGTAGCGCTCAACGTCAGGCGTTGTCACCTGTTGTGGTGTGATTGGAGCCCGGGCTTGTCTGGAACGCCGTAGTGCCTCGCGCTGAGTTTCTCTTGTCAGGCGTGCCTGCTCAAGCGTCTGCGCTACGCTGAGCATCTGACTGATAAGCTCGTCTGAACTCAAGCCCGCAGCATCACTGTGGGGCAGCACGATAGTTTCAGAGGAAGGGTGTTCAATGTCGGAAAAAACCACTTCACCAAACTCGCCAACGCTTTGATAGGCGAGCGTTTCAGCAATAACCGGTTTGCCCGCAGTAACAAGCAGGCACGACAGCATGATGTATGTAAGGGTTTTGAACATTATCAGAACTTTCACCATCTCAAAGTACCAATTTTGGCGTCAATAACCAACGTCGCACGCATGAATCCCTCCCCGAGCGGCGACGTCTGCTGTCTTTTGCATCGTTTTGATCAAAATTTATAGGCAAGGTTCCCTCTGGAGATTAGGCTGCGCGGCATGAATCTGATCTGGCGAAGAAGTACTGTCGTTGCGTTTATTCTGCTGGCGCTGCCTGGGCTGGCGGCGGGTTTGCTGCGGCTGCAGAACCACTCTACCGACGCCCTGGGCTGGGCGTGGCTGGGCTTTGTGGTGCTGTTGGTCAGTGCAACGCTGATAGGCTCAGGCACAAGGCGCCTCAGTCGAGCGCTGGTTGGTTTGCTGGTGGGCGCCGCGCTGGCGCTGTCGTTATGGTTTGGTGCGGATACTCTGCTGGGTAGCTTCGGTGTGCTGGGATGGTTCGCAGTGCTGGTCACAACCTGTGGAGATTTTTTCAGCCGCGAAACGCATCGAGCGGACTCGCTGGCCGATTTTTATGCGGCAGCCGTGAAAGCCCGACGCGTGCGAAACAATCCTGAACAACAGGAAATTGTCGAGCGTCTGGACCAACTGGCGCTGGCGTTTGCGCGTTATGAAAGCAAGCGCCACCTGCCCTGGGCGAGCCTGCTGAGCGCGCCTCAGGGTATTTACCTTCATGGCCCTGCGGGTCGCGGAAAAAGCTTCCTGCTCGACGGCATGTACGATATTTCCACTTCCAGCGTGAAAGCGCGCTTTCATTTTCATGAACTGATGAGCGCGCTGAACACGCGCGTTAACGCAACCCCACTCATTTCATTTGAGCAGGCGGTGCGGTCTCTTGCGCCCCGCGCGAGCCTGATCGTTGTTGATGAGGTCAATGTTCTCGACGTTGCCAGTGCAATCCTGTTCAGCCGCTTGATGTCTGGCTGGTGGCGTCGCGGCTGTACGGTGTGTATCAGCTCCAATCAGAGCCCGGAACAGCTTTTTCGCAGCGTATCCTCCAGCCACGATGAAATCAGAAAGTTAACCGAATCTATCTATGAACACATGCAGGTCATGTCGCTCGAAGGTTCTGACGATTATCGCCTGCAGAAACTCTCTGCTGACGATTTATATCAGTATCCTCAAGACGTCGCGACGCCCGGACGATTTTTGGACATTGTTGAACTGCTCGCAGAAAGCCCGCTCAGCGCCGAACCCATACAGATAGGCGATCGTCTGGTGCCGTGTAAGCAACAAGCTCTGGGTGTTGCCTGGTTTGATTTTGCAGATCTCTGCGGAGGGCCGCACAGCTACGAAGATTATCTGGCATTGGCGGCTCGTTTTCCCAACTTGCTGGTGTCCGGGATACCGCAAATCAGCCAGTTGGATCAAGCCAGACGATTTGCCTGGTTGGTGGAAATTGTCTACGACGCAAAAAAACGGTTGATTTTAGCGGCGCAGGTGCCGCGGGATGATCTGTTTGCGCAGACTTTGTCGGGCAGAGATATGGATATTGATTACGTAAAAATTCTCAGCCGCCTGGCAGAAATGCAGTCCTCTGAGTACAACTACTCTCTAGCCTGATAGATTGCGGGCATAAAAAAACCGCTGATCAGCTGCTGCCGATCAGCGGTCTCTTAACCGACAACTCGAATTAACGAGCGCTGGCGACTTCCTGAGTCTGCTTGTCCATGCCTCGCTCAGCACGCATTTGCACTGATTCTTCTTCCGTTAAGAAGCGGAACAGCATGGCGCCGAACAGCATTTCTTCCCAGGACTGTTCGCCCCAGGTGACTTCAGCGCTAGGGTCTGGATTCGCTTTGTTCTGAGCTGAATTGTCCCACCAGCCGGTTTGTACCAGGACAGTGCCGGCAGGAATGAACTTGGGCTCTTTAAATTCATAGTCCGTTTGCCAGTTGAAGTCATAGTGCGGTACCGACAACAGCAACTCTTCTGTGCCGTCAGGGTATTTCGCGATGAAGTTAGCAGCCTTGCCACGGAAGTGGGCATGAGGCATCAGGTTATACAGCAGCGCATCTTTGGGAATGGTGCGCTCAACGGTTTCCATGTGATTGGCCGCATGTGGCGGAATCTTGATCCTCGGGTTTGCGGTAAACATAGAAATAATTGGATGTGTCGGTGGCTCATCGTAGACCCAGATACCCATTTTAGATTCATCCACAGTGGCACGGCCAACCGGGGTGTAATGCATCTGAAATTCGATGGTGGCATCAGCAGGCAGGAACGTTCCGGTACCGTCAGGATAAGCCTGATTGGTGATACCAGGTGCGTAGCCGCGCAGGCCGCCTTTACGATTCAGCTCACCTTTATGTTTACCTTCAGTCATCACGTCACCGAAAGTAGTAATCGTGTGGTGCAGTACTGCACGGTCACCCGGCAGAATTTCAGCGGCGTGTACCCAGACATCTTTGCCAATGGGGTTGTCGACCAGGTGGTACTGATAGTCCACCACGCCGGTAGCCGGAATTTCCATTGCAGGAATGTCAATAATGTAATCCGGGTCACCCAAGGCTTCTGAAGTTGTCCACTCGGAATACTCAGCATCCAGATTGGCGAGCAGGTCTTCACCTTCGCCACGCGGCGCGCCGGCTTCAATCCAGTGCACCAGGGTCTTAACTTCGTCGTCGCTCAAAGAACGATCGTTAGCCCACTCGCCATGCGCAGGGTCTGCGTGCCAGGGTGGCATGCGCTGGGTACGGACCACTTCGCGAATCATCAGCGAGAAGCCACGCACCATGTTGTAGTCGGTCATTGCCCATGGGCCGATGCCACCTTCGCGGTGACAGCTGACACAGTTGTCGGCCAGGATGGGCGCAATGTCTTTGCTGTATGAAATATCTGCGTGGTTTGCACGTGCGGTTTTTTCAGGGAAGTTGATCAGGCAACCGAGTGAGTCAGTGCTGGCCAGAGCAACGGGCTCACCGGCGGTCATGTTGGCAATTGCATCGCGCAGGTAGTGGGCAGAAGCTTCTTTTTTCTGGTTCTCGTAAGTCAGACGATCATCAAGCGCGCCGCTATAGGCCACTTTCCAGGTTTTGGGATCAACAACAAATACTTCTCCGGTCCGCACCAGATCCAGCGACTCACCAATAATCTGGGTTTCGTCCATCAGGATAGGGATATCGTAACCAAACTCTTTGGCTTCTTTGGTGATGCTGGTGCGATTGTCCTGCAGGTTTGAGTTAAGCATGAAGAATTTGACGTTCTGGTCAGCAAACTCATCGCGTAGTTCGGCAAATCGAGGCGCTGCGTTGCGTACAATAGGGCAACCGTTACCCTGTACCATGAATACCACGGCATCAAGGTTGCTGTAGTAGTACAGTTCATGGGAATCGCCGGTATGCGCCAGCAAGCGGAAGTTTTCTACCCGCTCACCGACCTCAACGGCCCATGCTGAAGTTGCGACACAGGCCGCAACCAGAATTGAAACGATACGAAACATCGGTCTCTCCCACGTTCTCTTAAAAGATAGGTCATTCAAAGTTACCAAACTACTCATCTCAGTAACAGTATTTAGTTAAGCAGAATTGTAAGGTCCCGTGCGCCAGCGCTGTGGTTATACTGGCGCTGAATTGCTTCCAGGGGAGACGAGATGAGTGAACTGGGATATCCATTAGCCGGGTTAAAGGTTTTAGACTTTTCCAGGGTGCTGGCAGGCCCTTTTGCGGGGCGCATGTTGAGTGACCTGGGCGCTGATGTGGTGAAGATTGAACCGCCAGACGGTGATGTGACGCGCTTGTGGGGTAAAGTCATTGCCGGACTGCCGGGTTATTACCATCAGCAGAATGCCGGCAAGCGAAATATCTGTGTTGACCTGCGTGCACCGGGTGCGCGGGAACTGATGCTTGAAATGGCGGCTGAGGCTGACATTGTTATCGAGAATTATCGACCGGATGTGATGGATCGGCTGGGTTTAGGTTATGCAGACCTGTCTGCCGTAAACAGCAGGCTCATTATGTTGTCGATCTCCGGTTTTGGCAGGAATGGACCTGAAAGCCACCGCGCGGCTTATGCGCCGATTGTGCACGCTGAAACGGGTCTGATGGCGCGTCAGGCACAGCGCTGGGATATTCCATTCTCAGATCTGCCGCTTTCTGTTGCCGACACCAACGCCTCTCTACATGGACTTGTGGGGCTGCTCGCAGCGGTGATTCAGCGTCACAGCACCGGTCAGGGCCAGCATATTGATATCGCGATGATGGATGCCACGATTGCGACAGATGATCAAACCCACTACGCCATTGAAGCTGCCGGCGGCAGTGGTCCCTTACCCAATGAAACCTGGGAAACCGGTGCCGGTCCGGTGCTGGTGTCGGCAGATATCCGCTTTTTCTGGAAGCAGTTGAGTACCTGTCTTGGCGTTGCGGATCCGGCAAACTCGGAAACACCGTTTAAAGAAAAAATTGCCCTGCGCCGGGCGCGAATCAAGGCGTATATGGCGGCGCTCAACAGCCTTGAAGAAGTGGAAGCCGGTATGGCAAAAATGAATCTGGCCTGGGGCGAGATCCGTGACCCGACAGACATCGTGAATCAGGTGACGGTGAAACATCGGGGTGTGATCACCCAGGTCGATGATCGGCAAGGGGGCACTCGACCCGTGACCCAGTCACCTTATCGATTCTCCAAAGCCAAAAGCGGGGTGCGAGGCCCTGCGCCGTATCGCGGTGAGCACAATAACGAGGTGCTCGCCGAATGGTTGGGCAAAACGGACCAGGATGTTGATGCTCTGGCTGCGGGGAACATTCTGCAGGCCGAGTGACGCAGCCGGGCTGCGCCCCGGCTGCTCTGCCGAACTGGCTTCAGGGCGCCATCCACAACGAACTGGTTGAGCAGGTCATGTTTGCAGAAAATTGTTGTGCCCAATTGGTGCTCCTGAACCAGGACATGATTTTGTCCATGTCAGCTCTCTGAAAGCCTCCGTACCAGACAAAATCGGCTTCAGCCATACTGTCACCCACGTACATTGGACTCAGAACCTTCACAGAATAGCCTTCAAAATTTTTGGTTATATCAGCCTGGTACTCAGCCTTGAATTTGAGGATGTCTGCCATAGTCTTGCCTGGGGCAAACGAGCAGCTGTAATAGTTTTCGAGGGTTGCGGCATAAGAAGCTGGCGCAAAAGCAAGAGCGATGCATATCAGAAACAGTTTTTTCATTTAGTTCACCGGGTTTTAATTGAGAAAAATGCGTACTACCTGATCGCGTTGCCCTGCAGTATGCGACTACGTTCCGGCAATGTCGTGTGCGCCAATGTTCATGTCTTGTTGACCGGTCTTTGCTAAAGTAGCGCGCCAGCAGCATCCCAGAATTAGCAGGTAGGAGACCGGTGTGAGTGACAAGATAACGCTGACCGATTTAGACGCCACCGCCGCATCGGCGGAAGATGGCGCAGAGCAGTTGGAACTGGAAAGTATTCACGACTTTGCCACCAAGTTAACCCTGCCCGGTTCCAAAGACGCGTTGGAACATTACGTCAACTGGCAGATCGCTCTGCGCGCAGGGGGCGCTGCAGAGGGTGTTGATTTTGATCCGGACAAAGTGCCTGATTTTGCACCGCTGTCGATAAACCTGGATCTTACAACCGCCTGCAACTATCAATGTGACCACTGCGTCGACCTGGATATTCTCAACACCGGCATTCGCTACGAACATGACAAGCTCATGTCGTCCATCGAACTCATGGCCAAGCGTGGACTGAAATCGGTGATTGTCATCGGCGGTGGCGAGCCCACGCTGTATCCCAAGTTTGCTGAAGCCATCCGCTTCATGAAAGAACTGAAGTTGCAGGTGGCCATCGTTTCTAATGGCACCGGCAATAAGAAAATAGCCGAAGTGGCTGACTGTATGGACAGCCAGGATTGGGTGCGCTTGTCCCTGGATTCCGGCACTGACCCGACATTCCAGGCGATGCACAATCCGCGCAAAGACTTTAAGCTGGAAGACATCTGCGCGGTTGTACCCAGCATCAAAGCCGCGAATCCGGACCTGACCGTCGGGTTTTCTTATATTGTCACCTGGCAGGGCGCGTTTATTAACGACACCAATATTGTTGAGAATCTGCACGAGATTGCGCGCGCGGCCAAGTTGGCGAAAGACAATGAATTCAGCTACATCAGCTTTAAACCTTTCCTGACCCGCGATGAACTCAATAATGCTGAAGTGATCGACATTGAAGCTCAGCAGAATCTCGCCAATACCATTGAGCGTATCCAGGACCAGTTAGAAGAAGCTATTCAACTCGAAAGTGACACCTTCAAGGTGCACCGAAGCACGGGTTTGAAAGCCATGCTGCAAGGCAAAACCCAGTCGTTGGCCAAGCAGCCGCGTCAATGTCACATGCAGTTCTTCCGCCAGGTGCTCAGTCCTTTAGGTTTATACAACTGTCCGGTTTACCGCAATCAGGAGCACGGGCTGTTGGGTGATAAAAATGCTGTGGCTGATGAACTCAGTTATGAAGTGACCCGCGCGACAACCGCCAGTTTGATCAAATCGTTTAATGCGACCTCAAACTGTGAAAAAGTCACCTGCCTGTATAACGATGTGAACTGGTGGATTGAACACCTGATCGAAAACCCGGCAGAGCTTGACAAGCTTAAAACTGATTTTGAGGCGGAGCCGGACTACTTCTTGTAGGCGGCCAGCTCCTGCTGGCAGGCGTCAAAGACCATGGTAACGGTAACGTCTTCCATACACACCTGACGCTCCAGCGGGCATACCTTCTGATGGCAGGGGCCACAGGGCACCTGCACACGCACAATGGTTTCTTTGCCGTGGCTGGTATCCGTCCAGCGCTCTTCGGTGGGCCCAAACACTGTGACCCGATGAATATCAAAGGCGCGCGCGAAGTGTCTTGGTCCGGTGTCGTTGCCCAGGAGCAGGTCGCTGCGCGCGATCAACGATTTAAGCTCACCCAGGGTGATACAGGGGTTATCCAGCAGTAAGTTCGGTTGCTGCATGGCCTCGGCGATGGCGCGTGCGAGCGGTTCTTCGCCGGGTCCGGGACTGATTGCGATAGCCGCGCCGGATTCCCGCACCAGCAAATCTGCGACCTGGGCAAAGCGTTCGGGTGCCCAACATTTGGAAGCGCCAAAATTAGCTCCAGGGCACAGGGTAACCAGCGGTTTTGATGGATCCATACCTGCCGCCATCAACAGTTTATCTACATGCTGGTCATCTGCCTCCTGGGTAACCAGTTTCATCTGATCGCCGGGCGGTTCGCAGCCTAAGGCGGCAGCCAGCACAGCGTAATATTCAACCAGTGGCATGGGCTCAAACGGACCGGGATTGGGCGCTTTTTTCCTGTTGGGCCGCTTGTTAGGAACTCTGATACGGTCGGTTAAGAGCAGGCCCCGGCCATCGCGATTGAAACCGACTCGTCTTTTAGCGCCACAGCGAAAGGCCAGCCAGGCGCTTGAAAAAGAGTTGGGCAGCAGCACGGCCAGATCAAACTTCTGCTGCTGCAGTTTCTTTACAAATTCCGCTTTGGCCGTTTTATGCGCAGGCGACTTACCTTTGGGTGGCCAGGTGGCCACCTGGTCAAGCCAAGGGCTGCCGGCGAGCACCGGTTGCAGATGTTTGTACATGACAAAGGTAAAATCGGCGTGAGAAAAGCGTTTGTGAAGACTGGCGAGAAAGGGGGTTGCCATGACCACATCGCCGACCCAGGTTGGCAATACCACCAGAATTTTCTGTGGTTCCGACTCGAACTGCAGAGCAGCTGGTAAATGTGCAGTCAATGAAGCTCGCTGATGTTCAGACAAATAGCAGGGGGTAGTATATCCTAGCACCTGCAGCGGCATAGCCCGGATCTTTTGGATAACATGTATGTCAACGTTTGAAAAAATCCACGTCGAACCCAAATCGCTCCTGCCCAAACTTGCAGCCCTCCGCGAGCAGGGAAAAACCATAGTGTTTGGTAACGGCTGTTTCGATCTGGTGCACGTCGGTCACATACGCTATATCGAAGCGGCTCGCGAACTGGGAGATCTGCTGGTCATTGCGGTCAACACTGAAGCCTCTATTCGCGCCAATGTGGGCCGTGAAAAACCGATCAATCCCTGTGAAAAACGTATGGAAGTCATGGCTGCGCTTGAGGCTGTGGATTTTGTCATTCCGCTGGAGGATGCCACGCCTGTCGGGCTGCTCGAGCTGCTGCGTCCGGATATACAGGCCAAAGGCACAGATTATTCGCTGGACGCAATGCCCGAACGGGAAACGGTAGAGAAAATTGGTGGCCGTATTGCCTTTGTCGGCGATGAGAAGCAGCACAGCTCAACCGAACTGCGCCGCATCCTGCGCGAACGCGGCGCGTTGTAGGGGTTACGGTGTCTCGTCGAATTTCTCTAGTCCTCGGTAGTGGCGGTGCCCGTGGACTGGCGCACATTGGTGCCATTCAGGCGCTTGAAGCACATAACTATGAGATTGCCTCTATTTCCGGCTCCTCTATGGGTGCATTGGTTGGCGGCATTCATGCTCGCGGTAAACTGGATGTTTATGCGCAGTGGGTGCGTGCGCTGACGCGTAACGACGTCGTCCGATTGCTGGATGTGGGTTGGGGACGCTCCGGTGGATTGTTCAAAGGTGAGCGCATCATTGAAAAGCTGCGCGAACTGGTGGGGGACGAAGATATAGAAGACCTGCCGATTAGATTTACCGCAGTTGCCACAGATATCAACCGCAAACAGGAAGTGTGGCTCAACAAAGGCCCTCTGTTTTCAGCGGTACGCGCTTCGATTGCAGTTCCCATGGTGTTTGAACCGGTCCGACGTGGCAGTGCCCTGCTTGTAGATGGTGGCGTGTTGAATCCGCTGCCGGTTGCGCCAACCCTCACAGATGACACCGCTTTAACTGTTGCGGTAGATGTAAATGGAATGGATCAGCGCCCGGCGGCGAGCCGGACGCGATTTGAAGCGAAAACACCTGAAACGGATGAAGACGAGCAAGCCTCAGGAATAAAGCATGCCATTGCTGAGTTCTTCGAGGACTTGATGCCAAGGGGTGAGCCGGCAGAGCCCGAACAGAGTATGTTTGCCGTTGCTCTGGAAGCCATGGATTCCATGCAGGTGACCATCTCGCGGCTTAAAGCATCAGTCTACAATCCCGACCTGCTTCTGCAGATTCCCCGCAACACAGCGCATTTTTTTGAGTACGAACGTGCCGGTGAACTGATTGACCTCGGCTATGAGCGTATGGACAAAGCGCTGAGTGAGCTGCATGAGTCGCGTTGAACAGCCCACCTCAGTACAGCAATAAAATCGCAAAAAAGTGTGTTGCGCTGCCCGCCAGGACAAACAGGTGCCAGACGCCGTGAAACCAGTGATACAGGTGATCGAAGATAAAAAAGACGATACCGGAAGTATAGAAAATACCCCCGGCAAACAGCGTTGCAAAACCCAGTGGTGGCAGCGCGGCAATAATTGGGTCCAGTGCAAACACACATAGCCAACCCATGACCAGATAGATGGCCATGGATGCCCAACGGGTGCCCTCCCGTCGCACTGCATCCAGCACCATGCCGATAATCGCCAAACCCCAGATGGCTGCAAACATCAGCCATGCCTGGGTGCCTTCAAGGGCTATCATCAGAAACGGTGTGTAGGTACCAGCGATCAACAGATAGATGGCCTGATGATCAAGCACACGGAAGATGCGCTTTGCTCGACCTTTAAGGCTGTGATACAGGGTAGAAACCAGATAAAGCCAGAACAGCGTCAGGCCGTAGATGCTGAAGCTGATTATTTTGAGGAGGTTGCCATCGTTCGCCGCCAGAGTGATCAGTACAACCGCGCCCATGAACGCCAGGGCAGTACCGATCAGGTGGGAAATGCTGCTGAACCGCTCACCTTCATACATCTGGTTATGGTCTCACTGTGCTGGACAGATCTTATCAGGAGCAAACGCCGTTTACTCAAATATCCCAGTGAGATATTGTAAATCAGTCAGATCAGCGCCTTGCGACACGTGATCGCAGGAAGAGATTAGATACGAAAGGACAAGGCCATGTTAAAACGAGTGCTGCTGCCCGGTTTGCTCTTCATTGTGCTGCTGCCATTAGCAGCTCACGCCGATAAGCTGACTGAAATCATTCAGAAAGATCTCACCACGCTGGGTTACGAGCCTGGCAACACCAAAGGTGAAATGACAACCGCAACGGCCATTGCGATCTCAAAGTTTCAAGCTGAGAACAGTCTGGAGATAACTGGCGAACCCAGTCCTCAGCTCGCCGGGGTGATTAAATCTCGATTAAAGGACGGCCCGAAACCTGCACCTTCGGGCGCCGTTGCAAAAACCGCCCCCGCCCCCGCCAACGACCCTGCTGCGCTGCAGGCTGCGCAACAGGCTTGTCTGCAACAGAAAGTGGCGGATGCGCAGGCGTCGGAGAAGAAAAAGCGTGGTTTTGGCAGTCTGATGCGGGCAGTGTCACGTACAGCCTCGCGGCTAGGCAGTGAGCTGGCGGGTGACATCGCGCGTACCTCGCGGGACATCTATGACGTTAACGCAACTGCAGACGACCTGGAATCGGCTGCAAAAGACCTGGGGCTGACCCAGGAAGACGTTGAAGATTGCCGTAATCCCTAATCTGGGTCCACCAACAGCCAGGTCAACCGAGGTATAGCTATGCCGTATTTCCATCCAGCCAATAAGCGATGCGTCAGATCTAGCTGGCTGGCTGTCAACACAGCCGGTCTGTTGTTAGTCGCGTCATTCTCCCTGCAGGCACAGGACAACTCCCGCGCGCTGCTGGTTACCGGTATCCAGACAGACTATGGCGATGTGGTTACACAAGGTGGTCCGTTAGGGGAATTCGGTGTAGAAGATCTTTGCCGCAACAGTGGCACATTAGGCTGGGCCATCGGCAGCATTGTCGATGAGGTGCAGCGCAGTATGGTCAATGCGGGCTCGCCTATAAACCTTGGCGATATTCAGCGCATGCCCGGCGCGCCGACGCGACCGGGCATTGAGGAAGGGCTGCGCACCGCTCGAGACAGTTTATGCCGTGGTGAACCGGCGCAGTCTGTGCAGCCGTTTGTCATTGCGTATTCATCCTGCCGCATGGCCATGGTCACCCCGCGCAATGCGATGGATATGCATCTACCCCCGGGCCAGGCACAGGCAACCATGTCTATGGCAGATTATGCCGAGCGTCAGGTTATCTACGTTGATCTGAAGCGTGATCTTGATGCGGCAGCCGGCGTATTGGGTTCGGGATGGACAAACAGCGTGCAGATGACTGCACCCACCGATGGTGGTGAGCGTATTGGCTATGACACAACGCGCTACAACTTCGAATATTCTGGCAGTCCAGGTGGAGGTGGCGGAATAGGGGGTCTGCTGGGTAACTCCATATCGGTTTCTAACGCGGGTCAGATCTGGGTATCTGATGACGTACCTGGTGTTGGTATCGTGCAGTCTTTCTACCAGAATCTAACAAACGAAGTGAGTCGCGACGAGGCGTCCGCCGGTATTTTCAGTGGCATGATCGAGAATATGGGGGGTATGTTGCGCGAAGGTCTACCCCTGGAAATGGACAGTACAGTCAGCTCAACAATCATGGGGCGCACGTCAGTGAGTGGGCGTTCACATATGCTGGTTACTGGGATTGAGGTGGTTAACATAAATCCGCAGTGGTGCTCACAAAGTCTTATGCCGCCAGATTACCCTGTTGTGGACATCAACCAGCAGATTCAACAGAGCATGCAGGATGCCGGTGTGGATTCTGCTGAACTCAATGAAGCCATGCAGGAACTGAATCGCGCGATGGAACAGATGACGCCGGAACAGCGTGAAATGATGCAGCGCATGGGGATGGGCAGCATGATGGAGCAGGCCGTCGGTGGTACGGCCGCATTACCTGCGCCTTCAGTAGCGCCGACTCAACCTGCACCCAGTGCATCGGGTTTGTCGGCGGCGCTGCGGTCAGATAACCCCACGCAGACGACTCAGAATTATCTCCAGGCGTTAGGTTATGAAACAGGTAACGCCAGCGGTGAGCTCTCCATCGAAACCACCATCGCGATCTCACAATATCAGGCCGAAAACGGACTGGAAGTTACCGGTGAGGTCAGTGCTTCCCTTGTTGATCGACTCGCAGCAGACGTAGACCGGTTATGAAGGTCATCCGCCATTATCAACCATGCTGCGTTCCCAGAAGTGAGCGACGACATAAAACTGATAGCCTAACAAAGCGTTGATTGCGACGATAAGAATTAGCGCGCCCACGCCTAGATTGCCGCTCAGCGTCAGATAGACACCCACCAGCACCAACACAACTACCACGGCAATTTGTGCGTAGAAATCTTTTATAGTGGCCGGCGCCAGATCTGCAAAAAAGGCGTCATTGTCTCTATCCTGCCGTGCCAGTTTCATGCTCGTGTGGCCAACTCTGTTCATCATCGCAAACGTCAATGCGAACAATAAAAACCAGATGCCCAGGTCATCAGGGTCCAAATTAGCAATGAGCATAAATTCAACAAGGCCGATAAAAAACGGGTAGACCAGGTCGCTGATTACTGGCGTCCGAGTGAATCGCATGACGTTGCTGGCGTAAACAACCCAGATCAGCACGATCCCCAGAAAAGTAGCCACCACTTGTCCCCATGCCAGTATTGAGTGCCACGTGAGCTCAAGCAGGTACTGACTTTCAGTGAGGTGGGACCAGAGCAGCTCCAGTGCCACAGCTTGAACGATACTCAGCATGGTCAGCAGTACGGATGGAAAGTGCTCTTTTGCACGGCTGCGCATATCACTCACTTGGATTTCTCCGAAAGGGCTGAATCGATGATTCTAATCGGTTGCTTGAGTGCGCAGGTGTTTATTTAAGAACTGATCCAATGCCTGCAGATACTCTAAACGATGGGCCTGCAGGCTGAAGAAATGGTCGCCATTGGGTTGTTCGATGTACTGATGCTCAACGCCAGCTTCGACCAGTTTTTCCACTAAGTTTCGAGATTGTTCAATCATTACTGACCTGTCGACATCGCCGTGTACCAGCAGTAGCGGCAGACGCATTTTAGAAACGTTCTCAATAGGAGAGTTGTGCACAAGCGCATCACCTTTCGGCAGCCGCGCGGTGGATAGCCTGCCAAATCTATAGTTAAACCACTGACTGCGCAGATCTGCGAGGTCAGACACGCCTGCAAACGACACGGCGCAGCGGAATTTTTCTGGCGTTTTATACGCCGCAACAAGAGCAACATAACCGCCGTAGCTGCCACCATGGATGCAGACTTTGTTCGGGTCAGTCAGTTTCTGTTCGATCATCCAGTCGAGTCCATCGATAACATCATTCTGCATCGTGCCACCCCACTGCTCGAATCCGGCTTCTGTGTAAGCGTCGCCGTAGCCCGTGCTGCCGCGGAAATTGGGTTTCAATATGGCATAGCCGCGATCCATGAAGTATTGATTCAGGAAAAAATAGCGGCCGTCGTCTTCTGACCATGGACCACCGTGTGGGTCGATAATGGTTGGGTAGGGGCCGTCTTCACGAGACCCAGGCAGGGCCAGATAGGCGGGAATAACCTGACCATCGCGAGCGGTGTAGGTGACATATTCAAAGTCGACCTCGGCGCCTTGCCTGAACTCGCTCAGCTTGATCAGTGAGCGGTCGGCAAGAGAGTAACGGTACAGTGCTTGTGCGATGCCGTTACCGTGGGCGGCAACAACAATATGCGACAGTGAAGGCGTGGTGCTCCAGATATCCACAAACTTCGGATTACCGAGGGTAGCGCTGATGCTTTCGACCGCACCTTGCAGCTCCTTGTTAAACCAGATGAGCTCTGGACCATCCTCATTGTAGCCTGCGTACAGGAGCTGTTTGGTGGCGGAGTGGTTGTAGTAGCGCGTAACGTCGAAGGTGGGGTTATGGAATAAGGTTTCGATAACCTGCCCGGTTGCGATGTCTACTCGATACAGCCCCTGGGTGTCCGCGCCATTGTGGTTTGCAATGACGTAGACAGATTTGTTGTCGTCAGCAATGGTCAGTAAAGTGGGTTGATCAAGACCGATCAGATGATTGATGTTGATGCCCGTACGCTTGCCATCAACGTAGCTGTAGGCCACACCCTCTCCGCTGCTGGTTCGCCCTGTCGCAAACCGAAGGTCGCCGTCTTTGTCCGCATACCATCGGTAAATGGATCCGAGAAATTTCTGTTCGCGCTTGAGCTTATTGTTGTAGATATTGAGTTTGTAAACCGATGGATTGACCCGGTCTTCCCTGGCCACCTGCACCATGATGTGTTTCGGATCATCGGGTAACCAGCTGATCACATCATCCTGGTTGGGAGAATTCCATTCCAGATCGCCACGCAGGCGGGATTTTGCCTCGGGAATCAGCTGTAGCTGGTTGTCGCCATCCGTATCGATAGCCAGCAACCTGGTTGCGACGGTTCTACCATCACGATATGCACGGCTGCCAAGTCCAATGGTGCCGGCGCGCAGGACAATATAGCTGCGTATCGAGCACACCACTCTTGTCGGGTTGGCAAAACGACACCAGTTGAAAAGGAAGTTGTCTGGGTCTGCCGCCATCAGCAGTTTAGACCTGCCGGTTGTGAAATCCAGCAGCACTGCGTGATAGGTACCCTGGAACGCGCGCAGCGCAATAGCCTGCTTGCCCTCCGGCGATAAGCTGATGCTGTGGAATGGAGGGAGTTCAGCAAAGACGTCGAGTGAGGTGGGTGAGCCAATCGATTTGTCAGCTACATTGGATTCTGCGTAGGTGCTGACGAACCAGCCATAGAATATGAGACCTGCCAGCAGGCTCAACGAGCGGCGGTTGAACATCATTGTATTTACCCCTTTCATCTCCCGCCTGCAGTATGCGAAAAAAGCCAGGCGTTGACGAGCAGGTTCTGCTCTGGTGTTTAGAGCCTGTCGAGTGCTGCGATCAGGTCAATGCAGGCTTTTCGGTATACAGCGCCTAAACCTTTTACATAAGCGGAAATAGGTGTGAGATGTGACGTCAGGGTTTTGTGAGAATAATAGAACACGTCATCCGTGGATTTTCTAGAGAAGTCGGCACATTCGGTCAGTGTTCTAGACCTGTTGCTGCTCAAGCCGCTTTATGAATCCCCACAAGTGTCCCATCTTCAACCCAGATGCCGATCCAGTCTGGACGCTTTTCGTCGGATTGGCGGCGGCCAGACCCATCCAACCATAACTCAGTTGTACCTACCCGCATTTCCGTATTCTGGACTTGTCCAGCGTCGTTGTTCCAGCGACCGATTTCTTCAAATCCGAAGACTCTTGTGTACCAGGCCATGGCCGTTTCAACGTCATCATAAAAAAGATAGGGGACAATTCCGCGATACGTTTCGTTCATGTTTGTCTTGTTAACAGGTGGTCAGTAAACAGGCTTCAGTCATGACGACGTAGAAGATTGATCATCATTTCACCCTCAGCCTGAGCCAGTATGGCTGGCGCCATATGTGCCCGCTTACTGCCAAGGCGGTCTTTTATCCATTCTTCCCAGCCGTCCAGTATCTGCGTTGCAGTTGTTTTGTAAGGCCCGTCGTCGCGCATCGCCAGACCGATAATTTCAAACCACAGTTTCTGTCCGGGATGTGCTGCTGGATCTTCACCCATAAGACGCAAGGCATCTAGAATCTGCTGGCCGGAAACCTGTCCGCGAGGAAGTGCGTTTTCGAGGCTGCCGATAAGGCCGCTGGCAATCAACATTAATGCCTGAGCAATCAGTTCTTCTTTGGTTTCAAAATAGTACATCAGCATGCGGTCACTCATGCCAACACTTTTTGCCAGTGCTCTCAGGGCGCTGTTGTGTATGCCATTTTCTACCAGGTGTTGCGCAACGGCTTGCACAATATCCTGCTGGCGATTTTCTTTATCTGTAGATGCGCGCGTCAATTCAACAACGTCCTGCAGTTTGTGTACCAGTGGCTACTATATCGAACCTTGTTGACTCAGGGGCTAATTGTAGCATACGCTACGTTTAATGTAGTGGTTGCTACATATGAGCAGGAGAAAATACCGATGACCCCACTTGAAACTGTTATGGCGTTTATGCGCGCTATGGAAAAAAAAGAGTATGACAAAGGTCTGCAACATGTTGCGGATGATCTGGTTTATATCAACAGTCCCGATACCCGAGTGACAGGCCCGGAGGGTGTGCGCGCTGTGCTTGAGCCATTTTTTGATCCTATTGAAGAAAACGATTTCATCATTCACCGTGCGGTGGCCCAGGATAATCGAGTGGTACTTGAGCGACTGGATCGTCACAGGATCCCTCAAGGTTGGTTTGAGTTGCCCGTGACCGGCGTATTCGAAGTGAACGACGGTAAGATCACGTATTGGCGCGACTACTTCGATATGGCAACCATCACCGATGCGATGCAGAAACTTATGGGAGGCGCACAATGACTTTGTTCAAAGCGTTGCTGGTTGCCATGTTCCTGGGATTGTTAGCGTATACAGGTGTAGCGGTTGTAAATGACGGCTTTGATCTGGTTACACCGTTTTTCTCTGATCTGACTTCGCTCAAGTGGCCCGGGCAGTTTAACGCTGACTTTCTAACCTATCTGTGGCTGTCAGCGCTCTGGATAGCCTGGCGTCATAAATTTTCCGGCAGCGGAATTGCGCTGGCGTTGGTTGCATCGGTTGCGGGAATTCTGTTTTTCAGTGTGTACCTGCTTGTCAGCCTGGCGAAAGCCGAGGGTGATATGGCACGTTTGCTGCTCGGTGAACACTACCTGGCCGATTAAATGTTGCGTCCAACCGGATGGAGTCATTATGCAGAGTGATATCAACAAATCCTGGCTGAAAGTTACAGCCGTCATTATTGGCGGTTTTGGGCCGATCTTTTTTCTCGGCACGATGGAAGCCACTTCAGAGCCGGCAAGGTGGTCACTTGATCTTTTGAGCTGGCCGGTGGATGGCGTTCAAACCTTGGCCGCCCCAACCACCTCGCCTGGTTTGTTCTGGACAGCCTGGGTTCAATCACGTCAGGCAATCACTCAAACGTTTTGTTTAATATCCTGGTGTTGCTGGTCTGCGCTGGCTCTCTCTGGCGGCCGGCGTCATTGCCAACCGCTTGAGTCGCTATCCTTTGCGGATTTATTCTTCGAGTTGAGTGCCAGAGCCGCCGAACTCCTTAGGCATATCTTTCCACTTCGGTAACCCGTCTTTCACAGACAGCGTCTTTTCACCGTAGAAGATGTGCATGGTGCCCTGGTGCTCTAAACCCTCAACCACATTCAGATAGACATCTGTCATGTTCATGTCCGGGTGCTCACTCATGATGTGGCCGCCGCAAT
>Ga0180435_10001521_pt1 | contig 24126 bp, 15 predicted proteins | sample SS_ome_3_FD_132467 | JGI IMG/M metagenome (GOLD analysis project Ga0180435, IMG submission 132467) | Hypersaline lake sediment archaeal communities from the Salton Sea, California, USA - SS_3_S_1 metaG | ecosystem: Environmental > Aquatic > Non-marine Saline and Alkaline > Hypersaline >... | reverse complement strand
CCGAGAACGAAGAAACGGGACAAAAGGGCCGCTTAAAACCGAAAACTTGTGAAATATCCGGGCTAACTCCGCCCAGAAAGATCACACAAAAAAAGTGCGGAAGTGCTTAGTATCTTAACATTGAAATCTTGCGCAAAATGGTAAAAAATCCTGACAATGGATCAAGACTCCATGAAACCCTATTTGGTTCCCGGCCCTTGCCGGGTTAGGGAGTGAAAAATGGTTAATAATATTAACAAAAGGTTTTTATGCCAACCGGTATGTAAAATCGGACCCGGTAGAGAATACGTAACAATTTGGCCTTCAGATCAATCCGGCAGAGAATCCGGCTCAACTGATATATATGTCCAGTTGGGAAGATTGCTGGATTGGTTTGTTACCGGAATCGGCAATTTATTAGAGGCCGGGATACGGAAACTGACGGCAACGAAGAAAAATAAAACATGCCTGCGAAATTCACCATTAAAATTATCACCCGATATATCCATATTGCCTCAAGACACCGATTATCGGTCTATGCCTTCATGGAGGAATGACAATGACCCATATACCAGAGAGCGAAAACGATCCAAGCACTCTCCCTGCTACCCTGACTCCGCGTCAAGTGCAAATCCTGCAACTTATTCGGGACTATCGCAGCAGCAATGGTTGTTCACCGACTCTGGAAGAAATGGCAGCCAAATTGCAAATAAGCAAAGTAACGGTTTTCGAACACGTCGCCGCCCTGGTCCAAAAAGAAATGTTACTGCGCGAGCCAAACAAGGCACGCTCTTTGATACTTAAACCTTTGGCTGAATCGATCATTCCCTCATCAAAAACTGCATCTCCCCGGGTCCATGAAATATCTTCACCCCATCCTGCTCAAAGCGGAAGCCATTTCCCTTTGGTGGGAGATATAGCCGCCGGAGTACCCCTGGAAGCAATTGAAAATCCCGACGTTCTGGATATCAATTCCCTCTATAAAACCACCCAGGGAACTTTTGTTCTCCGCGTGCGGGGTGACAGCATGATCGATGAACACATTCAGGATGGCGATTATGTTATGGTCGAAAAATCCTGCCAGGCTCGTAATGGCCAAATCGTGGTAGCTGTTTTAGAAAACGGGGAGGCAACCTTAAAAAAATTCTATCGGGACGGCCAGGGGGCCCGCCTTGTGGGAGCCAACCCTGATTTTGCCAATATATATGTCGATCAGGTTGACATACAGGGGATAGTTATCGGCGTAGTTCGTGTTATTGCTTCTCCATAGAGTTCTCTATTTTCTCAGGATCAAACAGATCGTTCAGCCCCTGGCGAATAACCTCCATCTTATCGCGGCTGCTTTCCAGTTCTTCAATGGTGGCCACCTTGGTTTTACCCTCTTCATCAATCACATAAGGAGTAACAAAAGCCAGCAACTCTACATTGGATTGCTGCGTGTCATAATGTTTGAACAACTCGCCCAACAGCGGAATATCACCCAGTAGAGGTACCTTGGTAACCGTTTCACTTTCTTGTTGTAACAGAATGCCGCTGATCAGGATAGTTTGGCCGTCTTCTACAATCATATGTGTGGAAGTGTCAATTTTACTGATAACAATATTCCCGTTGAGTTGTTCCGGTTCCACCTGTGAAATCGTCAGGTTGATATTCATATCCACATTGTTAGTGGGTGTGATATTGGGTCGCGTCTGCAAAGTTAAACCGACATCCTCATATTTCACCGTAGTTTTCACTCCGATCCCCTCGGAAGAAGTCTGCTCCGCATCTAAAAATGGTACATAGCGGCCTTTGAAGAATACCGCTTCTTCATTATCCTGGGACCACAAGGTGGGCTGATTCAGTATCCTGCCGCGCGTATTCTTGACCAGAAAGTCCACCAGCGTCGATACATCCAGGCCGGCATCTATTTTAAACGAATTCCCCGGTTGCTCACTGTATTTCAATTGGGCTAACGATTGCACGGCGCTTTCGGTCAGGCCCCCGAATGCCGCCGGGTTGGTGGATAACTTAACTCCCAGCGAAGTCAAATCATTGTGATTCACCTCGACAATGATCGCTTTAATAATTACCTGCTTGGCGGGCTGATCCAGTTCGTCAATCAGTGCTTCTATGTGGGATAGATAGTCTTTCGGCGCCATTACCATAATTGCCTTACTGCGAAACGCGGGAATAAACCGAACTTTGCCGATTATATTGCTCAGGGGCAGTTCCTGACCTTCCCGACTTCGGGCCCGACTCCAGGGGCCGGAAATCGTTCCGGGATCCTCCCGGGTACTCTCCGGTCGGGGGGAACGACTTTGATTATTACTGGTGGTCATATTGTCATCCCCCGAATATTCGGACAAACCGCGCGCTCGACGGCGGACCGATGCCGCCACTCCTCGTTCGTTAAACATGGCATTGAGCTGTTCACAAAGATCTTCACAATCCGCATACTTTAATACTTTCACCAGCGGAACCTCGGCCGGCTCCCGGGCGTCCAGCTCAGCTACCAATTCTTCGATAACCTCATACGCTTCCGGAACTTTACTAATGACAATAATCTTCCTCGTACCCTCAACCGCCTCGAAGGTCAGTTGCCCATACAGCGGACCCACAATCTTATATCGTTGATCATTTCTTCTGCGCCCCCCCCCGAAAAAATCAAAAATAACTCTTCGACGATTCGTGTCTTCCTCGGAAAAAAGCCTCGTCAGCAATTTCACCGTCTTGACCGGGTCCAGATTATGCACCGTAATGAAACGTGGCCTCACTTCGTTGGGATCGATGGGCTTGTCCCATTCTTTGATTTGCTTTTCGACTTTTTCGATATTGCTGGCCGAAGCGATCACTGTTACCTGTTTCCGCGCCGGATACGCAATAACCTTGACCATTTCCGGATCACCTAAACTGCGAGACCGAAAACTCCGGGACCTGTACCCATATCCATAAGAGCTGGAAGATTCGTAGAGACTGTATTCTCCGTAAAGGTCATCGATGTTTTTCTTGATCTTTTCCGGATCGGTATATTTCAGTTTGATATGCTTGGTCTCGAATTTCTTGGTCTCGATATCAAGCTCTTCAATCAGTTTTTCTACCATATTCCGATGTTCTTCGCTGCCCACAATCATAACCTGCCGGGTCTGGTTGAGCGGCTGTACCACCACATTGGTCTGCAGCTCCCGGCCGGGCATCTCTTCCAGCATAGAATTGATTTGGTCCGCCAGTTCACGCACTTCGACATACTGAATATCACGAATGACATATTCCGATTCCACCGTTTCTTTTTTATCCAGCTTTTCGATCAGCTTGGTAATTCTTTCCATATCCGACGGAATCGCCTGGGCAATTATCCATTTACGTTGAGGTTCCGGAATCAGAACGATTGGTTTATTGCTCCCGCCGGTAATCACCGGCGGAGGACTGCCCCCCGATGACCTGGAAGGACTTCTATTCCGGTATCGGTTCCTTCCATAGCGGCCATCTCGGCGAGAGTTCCGCCTTGAGGAAGTATTGATACCACTTTTACCTTCGCTGAGCAGAATCCGCAATAATTGTACAATCTCCCCGGGATCTCCCTGGTGAATTTCAAAAATTACGGTCTCGGAAGCATCCGCCTCCGGCATATCCAGCTGCTGAACAATTTTCTCAATGCGCAAAAGGTTTTCCACGGTATCGATAATGACAATTTTTTTGGTCTTCTCTTCCGCGGCGACATGGCCGTACGTTGGTATCAAAGGCTGAATAATCTTTTGTAATTCCGTCGGACTGAAATCTTCCAATTGAAAAAATTTCTGTACGATCTGGCTTTTGTCTTTGAGGGCCGCCAGCGGTTGTTCCGGGGGCACCAGCGGCACCAGCCCCATTTTGGCGTCTTTGATCGGCTTGAGATAAATAATACTGTCATCCTGCTCCGGAATATAACCCTTGATTCGCAAAGCGGCATAAATCAGTGACAACGCTTTCTCGCGGGGCATCTTTTTGCTCGAATATATGGTTAACTTTTGTCCCAAAACTTGTGCGTCCGGAATGATTACCTTACCGGTCCATTCCGCCAGTTTCGGAATGATATCCTTCATCGGCACATCTTTCAGATTGAGCGCTTCCAGACCTTTTTCCTTATCTTCAGGTTTATCCGATTTTTCCTCTGCGGCACCTTTCTTTGCGTCTTTTGCTGTAGTGTCTGTTTTCGCTGCCGGCGGAGACTTCTTATCTGTTTTCTCCTTAGAATCAGACGACTTCGGTTGCTCCTTTGGCTTTTTGGCTGACTCGTCGGTTGCGTCTTTCCCTGCCGCCGCTTTGTCTTGGTTTTCATCCGGCTTCGTCCGTTCGGCCTCGGAGCTTTTACCGGACGATTCTTTATTAATTTCGGTTTCTTTTTCAGCCGAAGACGCACTCGGAGCCCGGCTTATCTGCGCCAGGACAGATTCATTCACTCCCAGCCACAAAATTCCACCAACAACCAGAACCAAAACTGGCATTAAAAATATAATTTTTTTACCCATTATCATTTATCTCCCTATGATAAAAATCTACTCTAAAACTTATTGATTATTCTGTTTTCATATTATGTATTATGATATTACCAATGGAATCTTGCGCTAAATGGTCAAAAATCCTGATAATAAGGCAATCTCCATGAAACCCTATTTGGTCCCCGGCCCTGCCGGGTTATGAATATTTTGAGAGCCCGGCCTCAGTCCGGCATTTGCGACATCGACTCGATAGCTTGCTGTTTTTGTTCCTCCGACATACTCTGCCAACGTTCTTTGCTTTTCTTCTGTTGCTCCGGCGTCATTTTATCCCAGAATTTGCGGAATTTCTCCTTCAGATTAGCAGGCAAATCCAACCAGTCCAGATCGTCTCCCCCTGTGTTTTCCGTTGCGTTTGCCGGTGGGGCGGGAACGGGTTTTTCAGGCCTCCTTTTCCTTTTCCTCTCACTTCGCTTGGATTTAGTATGAGGCCTAGGTGGGCCTTTGGATTTATTCGCTGACGAAGCCGCTTTGATAGGAGCCAAAATTATTTCTTTTCCTTTCCATTCGATCTTGACACAGGTCGCTTCAATAGAGATTACCTTCGCCCCCGGTGGTATGGTTGAACCTGCTTTATACCTTTTCCCACCTATCAAAACTTCGTCCCCCAAAATCCCCTGGACCGCTTTGGGAGGCTGCGGCGGTGGTGGTGGCGGAGCGAACATATTTTTCTTTTTTAACGATTCCGCGATTTTTTTGCTGGGCGAGTCTTTCTGTTTTTTGTCATTTTCTGAAACCGCTTGATTGGGATCAGCCGCCACTTTTCCTGAAACCGAAACGTCATTATAAGCCGTCAACTTCACCGCCAGAGTTATCGCCAGAATACCCGCCACCGCCAGTAATCCCAGCGATATTCCGTTCCTTAGTTTGTTTTCATTGAATCGTGCCATAAAAATCTATTTCCTTTATGATTCACTTACGCGGAGGAATATACTCATCACGATTGAATTTTCCCGTTTTTATGTTATGTATTTACTTATCAGAAAAACAATTACATCTGGCCCTGCCAGGAATTTTCATACCCGATGGGTATAAAAGATTTCTTGTCCGCGACAAAAGTGGAAACCGTTATCGCCAGCTTCATCTCCTGCCGTTTTTTCTTACCACACTCCAGTTTGAATTCCTCGACTGCCACCAGATACGGATTCTCGTGCAGTTTGACTAGAAGGTCCATTGCCTGATTAAAATTACATTTCCCCTTACAATGCATTCGCAGCAGTTTCACCCCCAGCCCCGGCTGCTTCTTCCCACGCCCATGAAGATAGTACGGCTGCGTCGTCACCTGGATACCGCACTGTTGCAGTTGCTCGCTAAACTTACGTTCGAACAGCAGCCGCTGCTCATCCTCCGGCTTGGGCATCTCAAACGCGGCCAGTTCGGCTTTTTGCAATGCCTGCTGTGCATGAACCTGTTCGACTTTTTCCTGCTTCTCGACAATCCGCTTTCTCACCAACTGCCAGGGTTCAATCACAAAACTATACAGCAGTATCATACCCCCGCAGATTATCCCCAAGCCAATCGCTCTCTTATTTTTCTCATTTATCTTGGCAAACATAAATCTTAACTTTCGCAGTTTTGCGGCCCAAATTATCATTCCACAGGGCCTGTTGTGTAACTGAAGCTGTTTTTATTGACATTCGGATGATGCCCCGAAAAGGCCAATAATAGATGAAATTTCTTACTGGTGCTCTGTCCGGCGTAAAAAACCGGGTACTATCTGCGAGCGAAGCTCGCCACTGCTGTTACATAGGAAACATCAGCACCCACAAATTTAGCTGTACGCAGTACTAAGGCCCTGTCAATACTTTGCGTTAATATATCACACCAGAAAAAGTGCGAAACCGCACTAAATGTTTCCTGTCTCTATTTTTCGGCAAACGCTCATAATCGATGCTGCCCGGCAAAATAATACCCGATGGATATACGTTGATTAATTATTTCGTGACGAATATATATCAGATATTTTCCTTTTGGATTTTTGGCTGAACTGTTTGTATTCAAAAGTAACGGTAAAATTAAACACCTTCTTTTTGGGATCGAATTCCCTGATTTCTTTCCGAAACGTCTTAACACCCTTTTGTTTTTGTAGCTTTTCCTGAAAGGCGAATATCTTATTCTTATCTTGCGTGTTGCCCGCCAATTCCACCGGCCTGCCCTTTGCGACATTAATCATATCCAGTTGCATACCCTGCGGATCACATTCATGAATCAAAGCGAGCAGCCCCGGGATATCCGGCCTGATTCGGGAAACCGCCTTTTTGAGTTCATTCTTCTTGATAAGTTGCCGTGACTCGATAGACCCCGCCTGAACAAGTTGCTCTGTGAGTCGGTTTTCACGAACCACATCCAGCCGATAAAAAACAAGCAGAAAAACAGCCAGCATGGCCAAAGCAATCAGGCCACTGACTTTCATTGACGGAACATGAATCTTCCGGCGAACACCTTTACCTCCCATCGGCTCCCAGGCGAAAAGATTATACTCACTGTTCTCCCCGTCCATGGTCATCAACGCCAATCCCACCGGAACCAGATATTCATAAATATCCGCTTCGGTCGTCGCCTCTTTATTCTTCAGACAAGACCGTTCGATAACAGATATCTGCCCTTTCAATTCTGTCTGCTTGAGATACTCGGTTATCTTATTTATAGATTCACTTTGATCCGAAAGCACATAAATCGGACAGCATTCCGTCGGATTCACCCCGAAAGACTCCAGCATGCCATAGATGTCCTGTGCTAGCTGCTCCGCATACACCACCGATAAATCATCTTGACGCACCAGGTCCTGCCGTCGGACATCCGATATCCGCGCCATTGCCAACTTGGATTCCTCGGCAAGACAGATTTGTGTGTTGGTTTTACCTATATAAACAATAATCGCTTTTTCATTGGTGCCGGCATACAAAGTCTGCCAGGCTTTGATGACGGCCTCACTTTCCAGCATAATGGCTTGAGGTTTGCATAACTCGACATGTTCGGAGAATAAACGAACATGTTCCGTTCGGGCCGCCGCCAAAGTTACGATTGTTTTCCCTTCGGTCATTACTCCGTTACGCCACGCTAAACGCATCTGGTCCCGAGGAAGAGGCAAAATCGCCTCCGCCTGCATCTCCACCATCGACTCCACCTGGCTTTCTTTGGCCCAGGGAACCTCCAGCCGATAAAAGGCTGTCTGGGCCTGACTAAAACCAATCGCCAGTGGTATCCGAACCGATTGCCCGAACCTGCTTTGCGTCAACGAAGATAGCTCCCGGCAAAATGAGGCTAGAGATATCCCCTGTATGACACTTTCCTGCTTTTGCCATAGTTCGTATATCCCCCCTTTTCGATTCAAAACGACCGCTTTATACTTCTGACCTTCTCGAATTACTGCTGTTGCACTCTTATTCAATGGCCTGCTCCCTGATACCAATAGACAATCACGCTGGGACTGTTACTGCGGTCCACTACCGCTTCCACCCGATATTCCGCTTTAGTGTCCCGGCTGACCGCTCGACATTGCACGTTAAAAATATTGGATCGCACCGTGACCAGATTCGCGATATTCTTGAAAATCTTTATCGTCATACCTTTCACCTCGAGAATATCCGCGATGCTGTCCATCCCCCCGCTCAAACCGTTACGATAGGAAACCACCTCCGCTGCCAATTCATGATTACCCCTGAACAATCCCAGCAGCACTTCCTTCGAAGCGGTATTGATATTTACCAAACCCGGAATTTGTTTACTTTCGTGCACCGTAATTTTATCGGCTATGCTTTTAAAGGTTTCTAAATCAAGCGGACGGGCATCTTTGGTTTGGGCGTCTTCTTTACTGCTCTCTTTCTTGCTTTTTTCATTAATTAAATCTGCTATACTCTTGAATCCGTTTTTACGATTATCCATAATCCATTTGGCATGCGATTTATAAAGATCCAGCGAACCGGTGAGTTTCTTCTCGTCGGCTTTATTGATATTAACCCGATCGCTTTCTGTGGCATCCTTGTTGTTGTCATAGGAATAGCAGGTTAAAAAATCAATCAGTCTTTTTTCCGCACCGGATCGAGATGTGCCCGACAAAACATTCCCGATGGCCGACTCCTTCGTCAGCTCGTTATTGACGCCGGGAGATTCTTCCCTTTCGTACAATAGCTTCTCTGTCCCGCCTTTAACCAGTTGCAGTTCCCGTAACGTCCTGAAATTCCCGTTCCGAATAGGATAGCTATATTCCAGATTAAAATAATATCCCCTTTCGGCACCGTTCAGATTGGGCTTGTCGTCTTTGTCCCGCCAGTCGATAATCGAATCAGCCAACTCCGCCGTCATCTCCGGCAGGAACATAAGCTCCTCCCTCGTAACGGTATTTATATTCAGCTTGCCGGCTTCATCGACGATAGTCACCCTCAACTCACATCCCGACAAATCAACCGTATTTTCTGACTCCTCACTCCAAATATCATTGAGACTGTCTCCGTCCCGGGAATCGTCATTTAATACGGCGATGGCTTTTTCCACTCCGGCTTTCAATGCCCATTTCCCCCTGATCTGAGCCGCCGACGAACGGCAGACACGAGTATCCAGACGAGTTGTCTTTCCTACGGTGGTAACCACCACCGCCAGCAGCACCACAATCCAGAGCACCACTATCAGGGCCAATCCCCGCCGACGGTTTTTAGTTGTTGCCTGGTTTCTTTGCATTAGATAATTTTAAAATCCGTGCAGTCCGTGGTTTCAATTCTTAAGAAATCCGTTGCGTTAAAATCTCACCCCAAAAAAAGGGCGAAATCGCACTTTCACTTAGCCGGCCAACGGGGAAAACTGACTATAAAACTCTGGGTCGCTGATTTCCCCCGATCAGGCCGCCTCACTGCCAGATTCACCGCTGCCAGCTTGGGCAGAGAATTCTTTTCCTCGGGCCATTCCTCCAGCCATTCCTGCTCTCGATCATCATAAAATGAAACTTCAAAAGCGGCAACGTTTTCTGCGATCACAGCGACTCGGCCTCCGGGTTCCTCTTTGTCTTCCGGATGCGGATCCGTTCTTCTCAGCAATAGTTTTTTCCCTTTTTGGGCAATCAATACATATTCTACTTCACGCACATCACCTTCCGGCTCACCGGGCCTGACTCTGAACCGATCAACCGTATGCATCGTCAGTACACTTTGGGACCTTCCCGCCACTGATTCCAGTTTGCCCACCAGCTTAATGTTCTTCGCATCCCGATCTCGATACAGATTATGCAAATCCCGCTGGATCAGATCTGCCACAAATCGCGCTTCACTGCGTATCTCGATATCGGCGTCGATACGATTCCGCGCCCACGCCGCTGCCCGCAGCGTCCCTGCCGCGGTGGCCGCTATCAGGGCGGTAATTGTCACCGTCACCAGCATTTCCACCAGAGTAAATCCGGTTTTATTCGCGCTATATCTACTCATCGCCATTGAGTTTTCCCGTTATGTATTTACTTATCATAAAAAAAATTACATCTGGCCCTGCCAGGCTAAACAAAACCATCAATTTGTTAAGTCCGAATCAAGTAAAATTATCCCTTGACCATTCAACATGGTCGAAGCCGTTATTTTGTGGCTTCGATTCCGCCTTTGCCAAAAAACGTCAACATCCACTCGATAAAGCGCGTCTTCGCTCTCACTTGCCAGCTTTGCCTGCCAGGAATACTTTATATCATATTCATTCTCTCCGCCGAATTCCCCTTCCCGCTGCTCCTGCTCGATAAAATTATCGATACCCATAGATTCGATCATCGTTAGCTGGCGATCCATCAGCTGCCACGCCATTTCATAGTCCCGATTTAACTGCACGTAGGACATACAACGTGTACTTATTCCCGTTAGCGTCACCAGCCCTGCTGCCAGAATCACACTGGAAACCAGCACCTCTACCAGTGTAAAACCTTTATCAGAATATCCTGGAACCATCTTAAGCTTAACTTTCGCAGTTTTAACGGCCCAATATTTCATTCCTCAGGGCCTTTTATCATCATCGGCATTGAGTTTGCCCATTTTCCTGTTATATATTAACTTATCCGAAAAACCTTAACACCGGGCCCTGCCAATACGTTGTCCTAAAATCTCACACCAGAAAAAGTGCGACACGCAGCCAAACACAGAGCCCGGAACGGAATTCGCACTCAAACTGAACACTCGCAAAGATTATCGATCCAGGTCTGTCACTTCGTCCCATTGTTTGTCCGGTAACCCAAATATTAATTTAGCTCTGCCCGTCGCGGCGGAAATCATCAGAGTGTAGCAGGCCCGGGAATCTCCGCTTGCTAAACCGATAGTTATAGCCGCTGTCTCGGCCGTTCCATTAGGAAAAAAAACAACTTCTAAAGCCTGCTCGGAACCTCTCTGATATCGCGCCGAACCACTCACCTTTCTTGACTGGATGGATATATTTCTAAATTCTATTTTGTCCTGAAAACGAAACGGAGAAGAAAATCGGTTCTTGATGACTTTCTCTTCTCGATCACTATTAGTTGCATTGCCCCGGATAAGATAAAAACCGTTGTTGGCGGCATCGAATCTAAATACGCATTCCCGGTGTGTTTCGATGGCCGTAATCCGGGCATATTGAGCAGCCAGCAACATTTCCCGTGCCGTCCGCTCCAGCAGTCTGCGCTTGTAAGAGCCGGCGTAAAGACCCCCCGATACGCCGACCAGAAGAACCGTCAGCGTAATAACCACCAGCAGTTCCACAATTGTAAATGCCTCGTTATTTCGCCGCATAAACCGCCTCGAAAAACAGCCCCTGCTTATACCCCATGGATATTATTCACTACTGTCAAAGTCCTCATCCTCTCCTTCTCCGCCTTCCTGGCCGTCGGCTCCCAGACAGATCAGCACATATTCCTCATCCCCCTCGCCATCCCCTTCTATATAAATGTAAGGATTCCCCCAGGGATCAAGCAGTTCGCTGGGCTTGAGATACCTTCCATTCCATTTCTCTTCCAGATCTTCCGGCGCTTTCACCAGAGCGTCGATCCCTTCATCCTGAGTGGGAAACCGTTCGCAATCCATGAAAAATCGTCCCAGCGCACTTTCTATTTTAGACATTTGCGGCCGAGCCAGATCTTTCTTGGCTTTACCCAGACTTCGAAAAACTTTCGGTGCCACAAAAGCCGCCAGCATCGAAATAATGAGCACCACCACCATAAGCTCTATGATGGTAAAACCTTTACGCTTAATTTCCCTTGTCATTTTCATATTCCTTTTTCGCTCTAAGTTGGGTTGCTGTTATGAATCAAACTCCCAGTTGCATTACTACGATGGGCATAAGTATCGCCGCTATCACAAAACCAATCACCACCGCTAACAACACAATTAGTACCGACGGCAACAGGGTCATAAAACGGGTAATAGCCGCATCCGCTTCCTCGTCGAACGTTTCCGCCGCGTTCAGTAACAATTCATCCAGTTTGCCTGTCTGCTCACCCACCGACACGATCTGCACCAGTAACGGCGGAAATTTTCCCGAGCGGGACAACGGCTGCGCTAATGGCTCACCGCTTTTCACCGCTTGGGCTAACTGATCGATCTCTCGTCCCAGTGATTCGTTTCCCAGCGTATTGCGAACTACACTTAAAGCTTCCAGAATCGTCACTCCTCCTTTGGTCAACGCTCCCAGTGTTCGCGTAAATCGCCCTACTGCGACAGTACGCAGCACATTACCAAAAATCGGCAATCGCAATTTAAATATATCCCACCAGATTCTACCGCCCGGAGAACAAATCCATATCCTCAGCAAAAAATAAAATACCAAAAAACCGATAATACCCAGCAAGCCCGGATAACTCCAAAATAAATCACTCAGGCTTAACAACAGCCTGGTGGGCCAGGGTAGCCGAACACCACTTTCCTGAATCGTTCCCACAATTTTAGGCAATACTTTCGTTATGATAAAAACGATTGATACCAGGCCTAATCCCAAGACAAATAATGGATAAGCAGCGGCATTTTTCATATTTGTTTTGATTTTTTCGTCCCGTTTCAGCAAACGCACCAGCTGCTCGGTTGTTTGTTCCAGAATCCCGCCGGTTTCACCCACCCGAATCATGGCAATATACAGGGGGCCGAACACTCTGGGTTGAGCAGCCAGCGCCTCGGAAAGCGATTCGCCCGAACTGACCGCCTGCTCCAGATCGATGATTAATTGCTTATGCGCCGGCTTGTGCGCCTGCTGTTTAATGATGCCCAGACAGTTCAATAACGGCAATCCCGCCTGCAATGCCGTACTTAACTGGCTGGTAAACGATAAAACATCCTTACTACTGATACGAGACAGAATAATATTGTCCGCCGGAGAGGAGGAATACCCTTCCTCGATAGTTTCCGACTCGGATACACCACTTTCGTTGATCAATAGCTGGGTGACAAAACAGCCCTTTTCCGTCAGCATCCTGATTGCCGAGCGGCGATCTGTCGCTTCGATCGCCCCCCGAATCGAAATACCCGATTCGTCCATGCCCTGATACTCATACTGTGCCATACATAGCTGCCTTTGTCAATCACGGACCGCCTTATTGCCTTACTCTTCCATCTCATAGGTGGCGCGAAACACCTCTTCCGGCGTGGTAATCCCCTGGAGAATCTTCTCTATTCCGTCATGCCTCATACTTACATGATCTTCCGGCGCCATCCTGGAAATTTGTTCCGGGGTCACTTTTTCATTGATTAATTTTCGCAACTGATCGTTAATCCGTAACAATTCGAAAATCCCTGTTCGGCCGCTTGTCCCTGTCTGCATACATAAATCGCAGCCAACACCATGAAAAATTTCTGTGCTCTCGTCAAGCGTGATGGAATTACTCAGATTCTGTAACAGGTTTTCGTCGGGATGATAAGGCTCTCTGCAATGAGGGCATATCTTCCGCACCAGCCTCTGGGCCAGAACACCTTCGAGAGAACTGGCCAACAGAAATGGCTCCACGCCCATATCTATCAGACGAGTTACCGCCCCGGCCGCGTCATTGGTATGCAAGGTCGACAACACCAGATGCCCCGTCAACGCCGCCCGGATAGAGATGTCCGCTGTTTCCCGGTCCCGAATCTCTCCCACCATAATAATATCCGGATCCTGACGCAATATATGTCGCAAACCCGTAGCAAAAGTTAATCCTCGCTTGGGATTCACCGGCATCTGGATTATACCTTCCAGTTGATATTCCACCGGATCCTCAATTGTGATAATTTTCACCCCGGGTGAATAAATCTTATTCAAAGCCGCGTATAAAGTTGTCGTTTTACCGCTGCCGGTCGGACCCGTCACCAAAATAATACCGTGTGATTTGCTTAAACATCGATGAAAACTCTCCAGCGATCTGGAATTCATTCCCAGTTCTCCCAGACCAATCAGCGCCGCGGATTTATCCAGAATACGCATCGTAATCGACTCCCCGAAAATTGTCGGCACTGTCGAAACCCGGATATCCACCTTACCATGAGGTCCGACAAACTCGATATGTCCATCCTGGGGAACAAAACGCTCCGCGATATTCATATTCGCCATAATTTTAATACGCGAGATTATCGCCGCTTGCAATCGTTTCGGCGATGGTGACTTTTCAATCAACATACCGTCAATCCGGTATTTGGTTTTGACTTGATGCTCGAAAGGCTCGATATGCACATCACTGGCTCGGGCTTCGATCGCTTCCAGCAGAATTAAATTCACCAGATTGACCAGGGATGGCTCACGGGCCAGCTCCTGCAGCTTGGCCGGGGAATAATCACCATTACCATTGGCGTAGCCATTTTCCGGAGCCGCTTCTGTCGGTGCCAGATCTTCCAGCATCCGGGCCACATTACTCCCGTAAAATTTCAGAATCGCCCTTTCCATCTCCAGCTGATGACCATAATAACGATGAATACCCAATCCCGTCACTACCCGCATGTCTTCTAAGGCACTATAATCAAAAGGGTTAGCCATTACTAACCCTATGCGACCATCTTCCTGCCAGATCGGCAAAGCCACATATTTACTTACCAGTTCAGCCGGAATCAGAGATAAAACCTGTTGTTCCAGAGAGATATCAGATAAATCCACCCATTCGATACCCGCTTGTACCACTAGGGCTTCTATCAATTGATCCGATGTGACATAACCCATTTCCACCAGAATCTCTCCTAGACGGCGATGATGCTCTTTCTGGTGATCCAACGCTTCTTCCAGCTGATTCTCTTCCAGATGAGACTTCTCACAAAGCAATTGACCCAATTTTCTCTTGGTTGATTCTGTCATAGGATATCTCAGTGTGTTTTCGCACTTTTTCCGGGGTAATATTTTAACGCAACATATTGACAGGGTATTATACTCATCACGATTGAGTTTTCCCGTTTGTGTGTTATGTATTTACTTATAAGCTAAACAATTACATCTGGCCCTGCCAGGAATATCATACCCGATGGGCATAATAATGAATTTGTCTCTTTTTTAGCAACTTCGAGTTATTTTCCGTACCTTCATTAAATTCTCCTGTTGTCAGCCCACGCTGGACCAGATTCTGCCGGTGGCAAACAGTAACGCTTGTCTATATTTGCCCTATATTGCCTGACTTAAAAATTCCTATACGATTTAGTTTACCAAAGGGCCCTGAAAAAAGGAAATTCTAACAGTAATAACTGCGAAAGTTAACTCTCATATAAGGCGAGCATAAACTACATTGTGTTATTATTGATTATTAAACAAGTGTTTATGTCAATTATCTGTCTTGTTTATATATTTACTACCCCAAAAACACACATTCCATTCTTATAAGACGCTTAAAATGACTGTTTGTTGCAAAGAAAATAGACTATTTTAATTTCAGAACCTTTGAGCGCTCAAAGGTTCCGAAACTCCAAAACCGCCCCGCCCGGACTTTTGGGGCAGGCCTTCTGGAATGATTATGTGATAATGTTTGTTCTCTACTTTTAACTGGGCTTTAAAAAGGGAGCTTGATCCGATGGAATGATATGGGGGACGGTTATTTAAAATGTGAAGGTTAAGATTGCTTCGCTGTGTTTGCGATGACTGGAACAGGATAGACACAAGTCGAATTTAGAAAAACAGGGGGGAGAGGTAAGAAGATAATCGATTTTGGTTTTTGTGAAATTGGTTGCGGGATGGGGAAAAGATGATTATATCCCCCATGGGCATGAGAATTCCCGGCAGGGCCGGGAACCAAATAGGGTTTCCAAACGCCATCAGTACAGTTTTTTGCCATACACGAGAAAGTTGCGGAAGTGGAAGCGGCCCGACGGTTTGGTTTGATCGGGATCAGGCACAGGTTCGATGCGTACATAACGCGCCTTGGGATTACTATCGGTGAGGTCCACGCGGAAGACCGTTTCGGCGGTTTCAAAGAGAGCCACTTCGGTCCAGTTTTTGGCGTCAAGCGAAATGGATACCCTCAGCGGCACGGCCCGTTGGAAATTCGCACTGGTTACGGCGCACTCGTAACGATTGACCAGCACAATTCCCGTCAGATTCCCTTCGCCGGGCAACTGGACCTGGGCCCACGGATTTTTCTTGCTGTTTGGTTCAAAGTAGCCGCCAAAGCCCCCGCTTAGAACCTGCGCATACGAAAGCGGACGGTCGTTCCCGCTGGTGCCGCTGGTCTGGAGTATGCCATTTTTGCTCAACAACTCGCCCGGGAAGATTTCGTAGCTGGGCACGGCGGCGGCCTGGGCGGCGTTGAGATGGACGTCTTTAGGTTTGAGCGGGGGCAGCATTTTCGCTGCAATGTCGGTCCAGAGGCGGTAGCTGACGATATCGCCGGACTCACTGGCCCTGCGGATGCCGGAGGTAATCGTTCTGGTAAGCATTTTTTTGTCCACAGCATCGCCTTGGGACTGGAAAAAGTTTTCCATTACTTTGGCATAGGCCGGGGCGGTGTCGGGGTTGTCGGCAAAGCGTTTCTGGCCCCATTTCAGTACGGCGGCGAAAATCCAGTTGTCGTTCGGGTTCGGGCGTTGATGGATAGCGAGCAGTTTGCCGAAGAACTCTACCGCCAGCACCGGGTCGCCGATACTTTTCGCCTGCCAGTTGAGATTGCCGTCGTAGGGGAACGCCACCGGTTTAACCCATTTTTCCTGCCGTAGATCCCGGTTACAGGCCAAAAGAAGCTCCATGCGTTCGGCGGGAGCCATGCCGGGCAGCGCCTTTTTGAGGCAGCGGCGGACAATCACCCATCCGGCTTCGTGGGCAACGGCGAGGTCTCGCGCGGCACGACGGGCCAGGTTAAGCCAGGTCGTATCGGGCAGGTCGCTGACGGTTTCCAGCAACTTTATATATTCAAGCCAGGTTCCATAGTTGGATGGCTGCGTTTCGATGGCCTGGTCGTATGTGCGTTGCCAATCGGTGTCCGTTGCGGTTAGGTCGCCATTCAAATCAGCCTGCAGTCTTGCCAACCAGCCCAGGCGTGTGGCTGCCATGAACCGTTCAATATCCTGGTGTACCGGCTCATAGAGTCGATGCAGGGTGGGATATCCCGTGCCGTCCCATCCGGGAGCGCCCCCGCGGGTGGGCCAGGTTACGCTGTTTCCGACCGGCCATTCCTGACCGACCCGGATGATATAGGCGCAGTGACCGGGTTGGGGGACGGCTTTTCCCGGGATGCCGTGGATCTGAGCCACCGCCGGGGCGTAAGTGGAAAGAGTACCGCAGACCCCGCCCACCTGCCGATGGGCAGTGAAAGGCCTACTTCCCGTGCCCGTTCCATAGACATGTGTCCAGGGGGCGATGTAATTCCACTGGTCCTGGACGGTGAGGCCATAGACATTGTAGCTAACGTATCGGATGGCCCCATGCGCGCGGAGGTAATCCCGAAGCCTCGTTTGTCGGTCGTCGAGAAGAAACTGGAAATCTTTTTCCGTGCCAAAGGTGGGCACCGCCCAGCGCATTTCTCGTACGTTTAAGCCCTCGAAACTTATATGCATAAGGCCATCCCTTAAGGCCTGGCGGATTTGCCGGAAGCGTTCCACGAGCCGGTAAGGTAATCTCTTGCCCCACTGCAATGCCAGGGCGGTGGCGAGCCGACGGCTTAATGGACCGTCCCATTTTAAAACATATCGATGCAAAACGTACAGATTTTCCAGCGCTTGCGGCCAATCGGCTTTACCCGACGCGAGAAAAGATTCCAGCCAGTCCCTATTTTTAAAAAACAACTGGAGAAACAGCGTCCCACCGTCTTGGGCGGCGATGGCCGCTATTTTTTTTACTCCGCAGACACGAATCAACTCGGCCTGGGCCAAGCTGGTGCATAATTCGGGTGACTCGACAATCGATTTTACCCCGTTATCACCTTGTGCTGCCGCCATTAAAGCATCCCTTAGTTTCGCCCGCAGCGTCATAATCTCGCCCTGGGCCATCATTTTCGAAAGTTTATCTGTTGCCGCGGGCTGCATGGCAATGGGCGGCGGGGGCAACAGTTGCGGATCGACCGTGAATTTTCCTTTGATGTCGGTATGGTTTTCGGCGGCTTCGACCTCTACTCGCAAAGTCACGTTCCGATCGGCGCGCCAATCTTTGAAGTCAAGGTCCACTTCGACCGTGGTGTTCCTGGGGCCGAGGGTGGCGTTTGGTCTGGCTTCGGTGAGAACGGCGGCACCATCGAGCAGCGCGACACGTCGGATATGCAATGTATCCTTGCCGCCCCTGCGGATCAGGCGGAATTTGTATGGTCCGGCATGGTCGAAAAAATAAGCGGTGTCGGTCATGTTCCACACGTTCGGGCCGGGCTGGACCTGTCCGGCAGCCCAACCGTAAGTCAGCATCGGTGTTTCGCAACGGTGCCGCAGGCCCAGTTCGCCCCTGGCGCCGATGCCCCAAAACGTGTCGGGATCGAGCGCCGCAATTTCGCGTTGCACATCGAAGCGCCGCTCCTGGTGCCCCGGCCAGCGGGCATATACGCGGTATTTAGCAATCATGATACGCTGGACGCGTTCGTGGTCGAGGACCCGGTTGCGTGGGTCGTTTAATTCCTTATCGATCCGGGCCAGGGCTTCTTCGTAGTCAGCGTCGGTGAGATTTTTTTTCGCCAGCGCTTTTGCCCAATTTGGTTTGGACCAGGGTACGCCATCGCGCGGGTCGCGGCCAAAGCGAAGCCATCTAACCGCACCGCTTTGGTCTGTGGGATCAGCCTTGCGGATTCGGTCGTGGATGAACTTGTAGCATTTTTTATTGCCGGCCCAGTTGGCGAAGCCGAGCAGTTTCAGGCTCTGAAGCAGTAACTCGGCCCTTTCCGGCCCCGCCGCCGCTTCGGCCTGTGCCCACAGAGCGTCGCGTTTGACCCGGACCGCGCGCATTTGTTTGACGCGTGCGGCCAGGGCAGCCGATGTCAGGCCCAATCGCGGTTTGTTTTCGCAGGCCACGGCTCTGCCCATGCAGTCCATCAGCGCCACCCGCGGGCAGTGGGTGGTGTCCCACCAGGAAAAGGTGCGGTTTTTTGATTTTAACCATTGTGCGGTGGATACCCGCATCATATCGTCCGCCAAGGTCTGGTCCGGCAACACCGCCGCCCGCACGCATCCGGGAACATGATGTGAACCCATCAGGCAGAGAAGTCGTACAGACAATACCGTTCCGGCAGGAAGAGGATTTTTCATCGCCAGCAGGAGGGTTCGGCGTTTATGATGGTTACCCTTTGCATCCCAGAAGTTATCGCCCTTATCGCTGATGCCGTCGATAACATGCCAGGGTCCGCGTTCCCCGCTGTAGGCGTCGGCCCATGCCGAGACCAGCTTGAGCCGGTTTTTGCCGGACGTTGCTTCGATCTCTGAGATCACGAAGTTGCCATTCTTCGCCCGGCCCGGTCCGCTACCAGGCAGGCTGGGGTCGGTGGGGAAATCCAGACGCAACACATTGCCGGTTTCGGTTGTTTTGATCCGTAAAGTTATCGTTTCCCGAACGTGATTGGCGCCGTCGGCCAACCAAGCGCCGTCGGCGCGCCGTTTGAAGACCGAACCGCTGTTGGTCTCTATAGCTGTTACCTCGTTGGCCGGCAGGGGCGTTTGATCTTGCGACAGTTTCGCCAATCGCAAGGGGGGTGAATCTTTGGTCCCGACGCCGACACAATCGTCAACCGCCGGGGACCAGGGCCCCGACAGGGCATGGCTACCTTCCAACTCGGGGAGATCCACAGCCACGAGAACGAAACCATCGCCAAGGTTCCGGGCGAATTCTTCCCGGCGCCATATGTCATTGTAGAGCATTTCCCCCAACCGGTTCCAATCGCTTCCACGTTGGAACACTACGATATCCTTACCGGTTGCCTTTGCGCGAGCCAGGGCCTCCTGGTAATGTGCCGCTCGCTCGGCGGCTATGGTAAGCGGTGCCGCATCGGAGTATGGGCTATGGAAAATGGCTGCCAAGGTTATGGCTGCCAACAAGGAGGTCGGAAAGCGGAGTACATGATGGATTTTCATTTTGTTCTTTCCCTGGTAGCAGGACGGAATACCGCATCATATTTTTCCAATAAGACAGGAATTCCCGGTTTGCAGCCCGGGTGGCTTATAGATGCCACGGCGGGCGCATCGAGCGGGTCAGCATCCGATTGGCCAGTTGGTCGTTGATAAATGTTTCTTTTTTCGGGTCCCATTTCAATTTGCGTTTGAGTCGGATAGCGACATTACTAATCATACATAAAAGGTCTGTCTGGACGGCTTCCTCCACCGGGCAAATGGTAGGCTTACGACTTTTGATACAATCCAGGAAATTTCGCACGTGATTTCTGCTTTCATACAGGCGGTTGTCATTCGGCCCCCATTTCACTTTCAGCAGACTATTCGGATGGGCTCTTATCCCACTACGATCGACGAGTACCCAACCATCGGTCCCCTCAAAAGCAGTGCCGTGCTCTATCGTACGGCCATATCTTTTTTTCCATTCCCGCGGACAGGGATCGCTGGTAAATCTCATTGTCATGCCGCCGGCATATTGCATCTTTACATCCCATTCTACGGCAGTATCGCACACTCCCTGGGTGGGGAACCGGCCGGTACCTTCGATTTGATACGGACCCTGCATTTTTTCCGATGCGCCCCACAAGGCAATATCCATCGGATGGATCCCCCAGCCGGCAATAAAACCAATGGCATAATCTGAGATAAACCACCATAAAGTATTAGAAGTGCGATCTCTGGTGTAGGGCTTCTTCGGCGCCGGTCCCAGCCACATATCATAATCCAGCCATTCCGGTACCGGCAGCGGTGTCGGATCGCCACCCGAACGACTGCCCGAAGACCACACATTTACCCTTTGCAGATCGCCGATGAGACCGTTCCGCACCAACTCACAGGCAAATCTGAAATTGCGGCTCGACCTCTGTTGTGTCCCGAACTGGAATATCCGTCCGTACCGCTGCACCGCTTTGCGCATCTTCTGGTCTTCTTCCAGGCTCATCCCCATCGGTTTTTCCATGTAAACGTCTTTTCCCGACCGAACCGCTGCCAATGATGTCAGAACATGCCAATGATCGCACGTCGCTACGAGACAGGCATCGATGTCATCCCTAGCCACCAACTCCCGAAAATCTGTATATGCTTTACAGCTGTTATTCTGATAATGTTTGTTTACCAGTTCCTGCCGATTTTTCAGCACGTTCGATTTCACATCACATACGGCCACTACCTGCGCATCTTTTTGGCCTAAGGCCGCACGCATCACTTTGGTGCCCCGGTTGCCAACACCAATGCAACCAACCGTAATGCGTTCGCTGGCGGGTACATTACCGGCCTTACCCAGGGCAGCCGATGAGACCACATAAGGAAACGCTAAAGAGCCGGCTGTGTGCTGTAAAAAACGCCGTCTGGTAATCTGATTGGATTTCATTGTGAAGTTATCCTCATGATAAAAATCTACTCTATATTTTATTACTTTTAGTAGGCATTGGAAGGCATCATGTCCCAGGCGCGAACGACCGGTACGCGGGTGGGGCCGCCCTTGGAGAAGAGGGATACGTTGAGGCTGTCCCGGCGGGTAGGATAGATGCGGCGGGCGACGGCCTGGCGGTCGTTGGCAAAGACTTCGACCACGGATTTATCCACGTAAACACGCAGTGTAAGCGTTTCGTCGTTCTTGAGCACAAAGGGGGCGGCTTCGACGACTTTCGAACCATGCTCAAGGCTGGATTTGCGGGTATCGACCTTGAGTTTTTTCTCGGCAGTGTCGTAATATATTATGGTTTGCTCACTGCCGTCGGGGGAAGCGCAAACGATAACACCGCATTGCTGGGTAGAATCGGGAATCATTTCAATCATGAGTTCGAGACTGTTGCCGCGGATATTTTTTAAAGGCAGTTGCGAATCGGCAGCCAGAGTCAGATTGCTTTGCTGTCGCGGATTATACCGGAGGCGGTTGAGTTCGCCAGGCGGACGCATGCGGAGCGTGCCATCCGCGCCCAGCGAAAGCACACGGGGCAGACTCATCGTGCCGGACCAGCCGGACGGGGCCCAGGCCCGAATACCGGGCAAATCAAGAAGCCAGGCCCACATGATGCGGCGGCCCTTATCGTCCAGAAGGCTTCTCGGGGCAAAGAAGGAGTTGTCAACCCAGCTCATCTTTCCAAATCGCTCGGGATAAAACTGTTCGTTTTTCCACTCGCCAAGGTAATAACCGGCGCCGCGACGGTGACTGATGCACAGGAGCATATGCCTGTTACCGATTTTGAAGAAGTCGGGGCAGGAGACGTCTTCTTTCATGGAGACGCCCCCGACGCCGTGGGCAAAGAGGTCGCCGACGTAGTTCCAGGGGCCGGCCATGGATTTGGACCTGGCGATTGCGGGGCGTCGGCCACCGAAGACGGCATAGTACGTGTCCCCCTCCAGCCAGCCGTAAGGGTCCCAGGAAGCATATTTGCCATGATGCTTGTCGCCGGGTTTGGTTTTGGGGGTGATGGGATTCGAGTCCAGTTTCTTCCAGTTGTCGAGTTGGTCATCGAGCGCGACGGCCAAGCTGTTGCCGCCCAGAAACTGCTGATGGTAACACATAGTGGGAACGCCTTCTTTATTGAGGAAACAGTTTCCACTAAACATGCCTGATTTTAATCCGGTGGGGTGCTGTCTCCAGTGGACGAGGTCCAGGCTCGAGACATGTCCCCAGTCGTTATCAAAGTCCGTACCATTGTTGTAAATATAGAAAAGGTGATAGCGTCCCTTCCAGAAGATAGCGCCATTAGCATCGAACGGTCGGTTAACGCCCTCAGGGCAGACCAGGTGATAGCCGGGCCGATAAGGGTCGCGAAGCAGAGTCTCGCGAAAGGTACGCAGATTGAGGTTGATATGGGTGAAAGTCCATTGATCCGCAGTCATGGCCGTTTTAGGTATGCCGCGGGTGACGACTTTGTCCCTTTCATCAAACGACCATAGGTCCGCAGTCATGGCCATTTTAGGCAGCAAGGCGCCGGCGATCATGTAAGAAGTCTCGCCGTCGAGACGGAGTTTGCCGTCGACGACGCGGGCGCGGCCTACGAGAACAGTACCGCCAAAAGTATTCATGTGATCTTCCGCGCGGCCGTCTTCGAAGGACCACCAAGCCAGGGGCTCAGGCCCGGTGCGAACATTGGGTTTCAGAGAAGAGATTGTCTTGGCGTCGAGGGCTTGTGCGTAAACGCGCGCGTCGTCAATGGTGCCGCAGAACAGGCACATATCCTCCGCGTCAACATGGCGACGTCCGAGCAGAATGAGAGTATCGCGGGTAAACGTTACCGGTGCGGAGGTCATGTTGAATTGCGCGTAGAGCTTTCCATCGCGGTAAATTGTGACTTGTTTGCCTTTATAGACCAGGGCCATCTGGATCATCTCGTCCACATCCAGCGACTTACGTCGCCAAGCGAGGTCGTGGTAGCTCGTAGTCTCGGCGGGATATTCTTGCTGGTCCTGTTGAGTTCGGGCAAACCCGTTGCTGCCGGCCATCCAACGGGCGGGCTTAACCTCGCCGAGCACAAGGGCGTCATAGGTGCCGCGGGGGTACTCCAGGGACAAAACGCCGCCGCCTCTTTGCTTCAGCGTTGTTGGAGTGACCCAAGCGACGAGGGTTTTGTCGGTAAAGGACAAAGGAGAATCCTGAGCGGTGGTACTATCCGGGAAAAGAGACAACACGAATAGCAGAGCCATCGGAAATACAGGCAACAGATTAGGTTTCCTGGCGGCCATGAGACAAACTCCTTTTGTTCTATACCCCCTGGGTATGAAAAATCCTGGCAGGGCCAAGTGTAAATGTTTTCTGGATAAGTATATACATAATGCAAAAACGGGAAAACTCAATCGCGATGAGTATATGAACGATTAAAAATAACTCTGTTTCTGTGCGATTTCACGTTATTAGAGTAGTGTCCATGAGATAGTCGGCACGGTGGATACCGTCATTCCGGACTATCTTACATCCAGAGATTCCGGCAGCAGAGGCGCTTTAAAATCGTAGACGCCCTGATCTTTCGGATTATCGATTAGTATTCCCTTCGAGTAGCGGTTTTCCTGGACAATCACATTTTTGGCGCCCTTTTCGACCCGAACGGCAGTACCCTGCTCGGGTCGGTTCCAGTCATAGATCAGGTTTCGCCGAACCAGCGCCGCCTCGTTGCCGGCGTCCACGTAAAAGCCGATCGTGCAGTCGATAACCTTGTTGAACTCGAAAATGCTGCCCAAGAGGGCGGGGATAT
>Ga0180435_10001520_pt1 | contig 24130 bp, 16 predicted proteins | sample SS_ome_3_FD_132467 | JGI IMG/M metagenome (GOLD analysis project Ga0180435, IMG submission 132467) | Hypersaline lake sediment archaeal communities from the Salton Sea, California, USA - SS_3_S_1 metaG | ecosystem: Environmental > Aquatic > Non-marine Saline and Alkaline > Hypersaline >... | reverse complement strand
GTCATAGATATCCTCGAGTTCGCTGCTCTCTGAAAACAACGCGTATTCTGACTGGAGCGAGGCGGGCGATTCTTTGACATCCCACACACAAACGTCGCGGTGGTCAGCCGTGATGACCGTATGTTCCTCGTTCGAGAACCTCGCGAAACGAACTCCCTTGTGAGGCAACCGGCGCCACACCTCGTGACTCGGCATGATCTCCCAAAATGTCACTGACCCATCGAGGCCCGCAACCCAAACCGACTCACTGCTCGGGCCAAATGCGATAGCCGTCACGTTGGAGTTTTGGAGTAGGTGCTCACCCATGATTTGCGTGGTGCGAACCTCGCCCAGAACTACAGCCTGACTCCCCGTGGCGGCGGCGTACAAACCGCCGTCCGGGCTGATCCTCAGATCGTCGCATGAAGCGGCGCCAAGCCGCTCGCTTCTCCTTAGCTTTCGGCCGGCGACACTCCAGAAATGAACGAGTCCATCGAGAGTTCGACTGATCAACAGTTTTCCGTCGGCGCTAAAGGCAACTGCGGTCACGGCGCGTTTGTGTGTGAAAGGCTCACCGCGTGGCTCGCCGGATCGCGCATCCCAAGCCTTTACTTCGGCAATACCGCCTTCGGTCAAAGTAGTCGCGTCGATCTTCAGGTCATTCATACCCGCCACGAATGTGCTGCTGTCCGGGCTGAAGGCGGCACATAGAATGTCGGGGACTGTGCGAATTGGCTCACACAAGGGGTTTCCGGACGCGGAGTCCCACAGCCTTGCCACGCTTTGTCGCACTTCGACCGACTGAACCACGGTTAGAATCGTCGCCCCATCGGGACTTAGCCGGCAGATCCCAATTGGTGCTTTGTGTTGCGGTGACGCCCAATCTTGTTTGCGAGTCTCAACACTCCAGCGACGCAAAGTCCGATCATCACAAACCGTGAAAAGAAACTTCCCATCGGGGCTGGCAACGGCCAATCGCACGCCGGACGGGTGTTCGAGAGGCGCCCCCGCCGGTTCTGCTGTCGACACTTGCCAGAACCTAACTGTTCCATCCTTGCACGTTGTGACCGCCAACTTGCCATCAGGCAGAAAGAGGATCTCCGTGACGACATGATTGTGGTCAAGCCGCATTGCCTGAGGGTTGTCGACGTCCAAATTCCATAGCCACACCTCTGAGTTATGTGCGCCGCGTTCGACGAGGGTCATTAGCCGTTTGCCATCCGAACTCACAATCATCTTGTGGATGGGACCGTCGTGTTCTAAGACACCCCTGAGGGGGTGAAACCGAGTGGAAAGGAAGTTCAGGTTCGACCTTACCATGTGCTGGATATCTTGGTGCGCCGGCAAGGCGATTTGTAGGCTTTGGGCGAGCCAGAGTACAACCATCCTGAAATTCATATGGTCAAGATTCGTCTCAGCTTGCATGAGGCCAAGGTTGGCAGATAGCTCTGTGAATCGCTCGACTTCTCTCCGCCGTTGATCGGCGATTCGTTGTTGTTCTTCCGCGTTGCGACGAGCCTTGTTTTCCTCGATCGCGAGTTCGGTCTTTTCTTCTGCCAGTTCCGCAGCTTTGGCTCGTGCCGCATTGACCGCTACCAAGGCAATTACGGAGACAACGGTGATCATCAGCAGGGCCATCGCAGCGGCTACGGTCCAACTGCGGTTGCGGCGAACCCAGCGCCAAAGCCGTTCGACGGTTGGTTCCTCGTAAACCGAAACCGGCTCGTCCGCCAAGTATCGATCCAGGTCTTTGACCAGATCGCCAACCTCTCGATAACGGCGCGACCGTGTTTTTGCCATCGCCTTGAGACAGATGGCTTCCAATGGACGTGGAATGCTCTTGGACAAACTACGCGGACGAGGGGGTTCCGAGTCTTGCAAGGCACACAGCAAGTCGGTCCCAGATAGCCCTTGAAACGGCAGCTGCCCGGTTAGTAGTTGATACAGGATCACGCCAAGCGAGTAGATGTCGCTCTGGTGGTCGATGTACTTGGTCCGCCCACCGGCTTGTTCGGGCGACATGTAGGCCGGTGTACCCTGTACCGTACCTTCTCGTGTCAAGGCATCATCTTCCACGCCGGATTCACTCGAAGCGTGCGTCCGATCGGTGGGATCGTCCCTATCCGCTGTGCCCTTTGCCAGCCCCCAGTCAAGAATGATTGTCTCGCCGAAGTCGCCTAGAACGATGTTTTGCGGTTTTAGGTCGCGATGAACGACTCCATGGGCGTGGACATACTCCATCGTACGGCAAATACTGAGAAATGCACCAAGGAGCCGCTGTTGATCGACGTTGCTCGCGGAAGATGTTTGCCGTTTGTCGTCGAACTCACGCATCGCCTCGTCAAGCGTTCGACCTTTGACGAGCTTCATCGTGTAATAGGGCTGCGTCTCATCCAGTTGGCCAAGATCGTATACGGGCACAACGCCAGGATGCTCAAGTCGCGCCGCCGTGCGAGCTTCCAGGACAAACCGACGGCGTAGATCCTTTTGGGAGGTGAGTCTTTCGTTGATTTGTTTCAACGCAACCCGACGTTCCAGTTTGGGATCGTCGACCTGCCAGACGCAGCCGAAGCCGCCTCGCCCCTGCTCATCGACAATTGAATAACGGCCGATGTTGCCGCCGGGTTTCAGGGTTTCAGCGTCTGCTTTGTGGACACCGAGGCTCGCGGGATCAACCGTCGCCAACTGTGTGTCGCTGAGTTCTACATCAGGAAAGCGTTCGCGATACTCCTGCTTCGAAGGAGGGATCGCGTACTTGCAACGTACGCGGTGTTCCTGCAACACGAGTCGCGCGAGGATGCTAGGCGTCGTCAGTTCTGGAAAACGCTTCAGGTAGTTCTCGACCTTGTTCGGCGTGGCTGTCGTTTCGTCGCCCTTGCCCTTGGTATCTGTCCTATACGTCCGCCAGGCAAGCTCTAGTTCAACGTGGACCAACTCTTCGAGGGTTGGGAGGAATGCGGGGGTATTTTGAGGAGGTACAAACTCTTCGATGGGGCGCGGATTGCCGGTGAGCCATGCCGACTCGAAATCGTCGACCATGGTTTCATCGATCGACACGTTGGGTGTATCGGACATCGAATTCTCCCTTCTGACTCGGGTGCAGGCGCGCAGGGCCGTGCTCACGTCTGAAGTAAACGACGTTCGAATTCATTACCGATTTGTTGAAGTCTCCGGCGGACCGTCCGCTCTGTACAGCCAAGTCGTTGGGCAATTTCCACATTGTCGATGTCCTGTAGTTTCAATTCGAGGACATCGCGCTCACGCGGATCAAGGCTTGCCATCAGAGCGTCGAACTCATCAGCAAAGGCAAGGGCGGCGTCGGGGGTATCAATTGCGCCTTCCAAGCTGGCCGCCTTCGGACGACCATGTTGGTCGACAGAATCCATGCTCTGTTCGTGGCGAAGATCTCGCTTTTGTTGGCCGTGATATCGCGCTTGTTGTCGCAGTTTCGTCAGCGCGATTGTGCACAGCAATCGCCAGAATGCGTCCGCATCAGGAATGTCGAACTCACCGTTTTGGGCTCGTCGCAAGAACGTGCGACAAGCTGACTGCACAACGTCTTCCGATCCAACGCGTCGACGCAGGGGTTGAGCCAGGTTGCGATCGACCAGCCGTTCCAGCATGGGCCCATAGCAGTCCCAGAAACGCTGCATGGCCTGGCTGTCACCAGACCGCAGCCCAGCAATGAGCTGATCGACGGAGTCACCACCACCCGACATGCCCCGACCCCCGAAGCTGTTATTCGCCGCGATTGCCACGAAAGAGACCGCGAACACACCATCAACCGTATCAGTTTTGCTGCGGCTAAGCAACATCCTGCCGCAGGCGGTTTGACTTGGGCAGGCCCGAGGTTGTCAAGCAGACGGATGCCGAATTCGCCTCGCACACGCATACCGCGTCGGAGGTTGGCGCCGTGCCTGAGACCGGCGGCAGCTTTTCGGGCAATGTGTCGGAGGCCAATACATTGCCGACAAGGATGTTCGCGGTTGGCATTGGGCCGACTACAAGTCGTCGTTTCAGATCAACTCGGTTTGTAGCGGTGCGATTATCAATTGCGACAACGACCGCGAGATCTACAGTTTTCACCCCGGTGGGGCCGTGTTTGTCTATGCCGACGGCTCGACTCAATATCATGCCGAAACGATGGATTTTGAATCGTTCGTTGCCCGATTCACCCGGGCCGGTGGGGATTTCGCCCACGAGTAGTTGCCGAGGAACCTTTTGGCGGCTATCCTCGTCCAACCACTCGGTTCACAATTGCACGCACTCGCAACGCAGGAGAATTAGGCATGAAATTGGCATCCCTCGGCATTCTCGCCCTGTTGGTGTCCTCGGTCACGGCCGCTGAACACAAGTATTCGAAGGCGTTTCCGGCGGCGGAGGAGGGCACGAAGCGATGTGTGATTCTGCTGCCGCACAAGGAACGGGGCGAAGATGGCAACTTCAAGGTGGAATTGATCGTCGGCAAGGAAATGATGACCGACGGGGTGAATTCAGTCCGGCTCGGCGGCGCCATCGAAGCCAAGCCATTACAAGGCTGGGGGTTCACCTACTACGAGGTCAAATCGCTTGGGCCTGCGGCTTCTACGCTGATCGGCGTTCCGCCGGGGACGCCGCAAGTCAAGAAATTTGTGACCGGCCCGTCGACCATCATCCGCTACAACAGCCGCATTCCGCTGATCGTTTACGTGCCCAAGGACGCGGAGGTCCGTTACCGCATTTGGTCGACGACCGACGAGACAACGACCGCGGACGAGGGATAGTCACCGCGATCCAGGGGGCGTGAGAGTCCAGACCGACGTTGCGTCCGGCTATTCACTCGTTCCCGGGCTCTGCCTGGGAACGCAGTGCACGCAAGGCTCTGCCTCGTACGGCTGGCGGTCGTCGCATTCCGGGAGGCGGAGCCTCCAAAACAGTGCGCACCAAGGCGGGCGCCTTGGCACGAGAGGAAACTACGGACTCACCCTCAACGGCGGATCTGTCTCGGGAGCCGGTTGCGTCTGCTTGGGGGCAAGACTTGGAAGCTCGTTCTGCTCCTGCTCTTCACCTGCGGAGGCTTCTGAGTTGTCCTCCTTCTCAAGTACCCACACGTCGCGTTCAGATTGTCGAACAACCACCTTGAACTCGATGACCTCTTCGTCGCCGACGCGTTTCCCGTTTTTGTCAACGTCCTTCTTCGGTAGCATGTGGCGTTTTGTGTAGCTGCCGACGACCTCGTATCGCTGGTTTTCATGTGAAGGCGAAAGATCGGCACCTTCTTTGTCGGCCTGTAACCTCGTGACCTCGAACTTGCTGGGGTTGGCGGTTAGTACAATGCCGGCGGTCGGGTCGGTTTGACATAGAGCGGATTCGCTACATGTCCCGAACAGTAGGGGCAAGTCACGACGGGATGCGAAACCGCCGTTCCCGGTGCGATTGGCCCGCCACAGTTGGGACAAGAAAAGCTCGCCATTAATAGCTTCCACCACGATTGTCGACTTGTAGCAACAACTGCCTATTCTGGGCGAGCAAACCAAACAGCACAACCGAGGTATCGTTAAACACTATTAATCGGCTTGTGCTTCACGCCGCCGAACCATGCGAGGTTATCGGGTCTCGTTAACATGTGGTTTGGGGCGCACGCCGAACGCCTGAGTGTTTAGCCGTCGACTGCTCATCGTTTAAGAGTTGTTCGTTCGCAATCAGACACCGTTGATACTGGCCTGCGCCCAAGTTAGAATAACTCCGCTCCTTCGGGTAGCCTCATCTCTTGCAGAAGGGCTGTAATGGGTAGTAGTTCCTTCAACGCTTACGAACAATGGCTGGGCATTCCATTGTCCGAGCAACCGCCGAATTTCTATCGGCTGTTGGAACTCCCCCTCTTTGCAAGCGACCCTGCCGTCATTACAGCGGCGGCCGAAAAACAGACGGCTCGTTTGCAGAGTCATTTGGATGGTTCGCGCGCAACCAAATGCAAGCAGGTCATCGGACAGATATCGACAGTAAAAAAACGCTTGCTCGACGCCGACAAAAAAGCGGCGTATGACGAGCAGTTGCGTGCTATGATACCGCCGACATTGGCGCCAGAACCACAACCTGTCGGCGCAATGTCGGAACCGGCGTCCGCGCCACAACCGCCGCCCGTCGCTGCACCGCCCAAACCGAGGCAGGCACGCGCGGCGAGCCCTCCGCAAACGTCAACGCCTCCAAGTGAGGAATGTCCAGAGCCCGACGAAACGTTGCCACCCTCGCCGAGCCCGTTGTCGTCGCCCGAGTCGCGTCCGGAACCGGTTCCTCCGCCGGCTCCCGGTGAGTCGGTCCAGCATGAGCCCGCCGCCACGCAAACGGCCCAGCCGCCGGCCGATGACTCGAAGGTCACGCGGCAGTTGGGGGTTTACAAGCTGTATGGCAAACTTGGTTCAGGAGGCATGGGAGAAGTCTACCGAGCCGTTCACACAGAGATGGATCGAGAGGTGGCGATCAAGGTGCTGCCACCGGGCCATCTGAAAAACGAGCGCTCGGTGGCGCGATTCAAGCGCGAGATCAAGGCTGTTGCCAAGCTGAAGCATCCAAACATCGTCGAGGCCTACGACGCCCGCGAAGTTGACGGCACGCGATTCCTCGTGATGGAGTGCGTCGACGGGATGAGCCTGGCCACCATCGCCAAACGGGTCGGACAGTTGCCCGTCGCCGATGCTTGTGAATTGATCCGGCAGGCCGCCGTCGGGCTTCAATGCGCTTTCGAGCATGGCCTGGTCCATCGCGACATCAAGCCGGCCAACCTGATGTTGACTCCGGATGGGCGGATCAAACTGCTCGACTTGGGATTGGCAAGATTCGAATCCGACCCCGTCGACGACGAATTGACGAACGATGGCGAAGCGATGGGGACGGCCGACTACATGGCGCCGGAGCAAGCGACCGACAGCCGGACCGTCGATATTCGCGGCGACATTTATAGCCTTGGTTGTGCGCTGTTTTACCTGCTGGCCGGCCAAACCATGTATCCCTCGCCGCAGTACAAAACACCAGTGGCCAAGTTAATGGGGCACGTGCAGGACGCGCCGCCGAAGTTGTCTCGGTTGCGGCGCGGTGCGCCAAAGCAACTCGAAACACTGCTCGGCAGAATGCTGGCGAAGGATCCCGACAAGCGGTTTTCGACGCCCGCCGAGTTGGCCGATGCGCTTGGCCCCCTGACGGTCGAGAAGAACCTGACAAGGCTTTACTCCAAGGCATCAGGCAAACCACCGGTCGAGGCCGACCAAGCCGACGCATCAACCAGTAACGGCCAGACATCCAAGCGGACACGATTTGTCGGAAAGTCTGGTCGACGCTCAGCGATAACGAAGGGCGCGGGAGCATCTCGCCACCCACGGCACAAAGTACCGACCATGTGGATCGCTGTGGCGTGCTTGAGTACGACCATGTTGGTGGCGACACTGGCGGTTGTCGCTTGGATGATGACGCGCGACAAGGACACGGTACAACCAAAAGAGGTCGCAAAAGTCGAAAAAGATGACACCGAACCGACGCCTGACCCCGTCGAAACAAACACGCCGAGTGAAGAACCCGAAGATGACGACGGGGAAGAACCGCCGGCCGATGTCCCCCCCGCTGCTAAAAAACAGTTTTTGATCGTCCCCTGGCCCGCCGATCAAGCCGACGATTCGTCACTAATGATCGATACCCGCACGATCTCCACCAGCAAGGCGGTCGACCCTGATAACTCCGAGCAATTGCGAATCGAAGTCACCACCGGCACGTTTGAGGTGCAGATCGTGCGGCGCGGGTTCGAACCGTACGAACAAACGGCTGAGGTGAACGCCGGGCAAACCGTCGCCATTGTTCCCAGGTGGAAACGCTTGCCGGGGCTCGGCGCGATACCAATTGGTGGGCTGGATCCCGATGACGGTTCTTCCGAACCGGGACCGGGGCTTGGCGAGTTCGTGAACAATTCCGATCCTGACCCGGAACCAAGGCCGGAGCCGCCGCCCGAACCGGTCGCCGATCCTGCAGTCCAGGTTCGAGAAGAGCAATGGCTGCGGGCGATGGTCCCGGTGAATGAACGAACAGCGATTTGGGATTTCGCCGGAGCAACTGCCGTTTTAGAGACCGTTGAATTGGACGATCCGGCGCTGCAACAGCGATTGGCTCGCCGTCGCGACGACATTAAGCGGATGGCGGCGATCAAAGCAGGAATGATCGCAGCGATCAAAGCTGCACCTTCGCTCAAGAAAAGCGACTTGATGCTCAAAGGGCTCAATGGCGGCGTTAGCGGGGCCGACGACACCGGCATTCACACGATGCCAAGTTCCGGACGCATGGAAACCATCGCCTGGGGCGATATCAATGAAAAAGCGCGGGCCAAGCTGCTGCAGTTGGCTGTCGATCCTTCCTCGAAAGACGATTGGATCGGCGGCGGCTTGACGGCGATTGCCGCTGACGACACGTTGCTGGCCGAACGCATGCTGGCAAAAGCGAAGTCGATGGGAGTCGACATCGCTCCCTATCTTGACTCGGTAGCCCTGGCTGCGTACGCCGCCGCGGCCGATCTGCTCGAGCGAAAGCACTACGCTCAGTCGCAAGCAGCTTTCGAAGAGCTTATGAAGGCATACGGTGACACGCCTTGGTATGCAGAAGCTGAATCGTTGATTGTCGCAAGGCACTTCAAGGCGAAGCGCGGCGTTTACAACCGAGAAGCCGAAGAAATCTATGCCAAAGCCGCGGCGCTGTACAGGAAAGAGGCGTTCATCGACTTGAAGCGACTCGTCGAGCAACTCAACGATCAGTACCCTTGGGCAAACCTGATAACCGACGACCAGCGATCGCCGTCCTTTGCCGAGTTGGAACTGGCCACCAAAGAAGTTGGTGTGTTTGTTACGGTTCGGATTGACGGCAGAGGAGACTACAAAACCATCCAAGAGGCGCTCGACAACACGGCTTCCAATAGCGTTATCGAGATCCAAGACAATGGGCCGTATTTCGAGAAGATCGTGATTCCCCGTGGGTCGGACGGCATCACGCTGCGCGGCGGCGAAGGCAACTGGCCTGTGATTATGTCGGGCGGGCCAGTGGGCACGATATCGACTTTGGTTTACATCGGCGGCAGGAATATAACTCTCAAGCGACTCGTGATGCTTCACAAGGATTCCGGTGGAGGCCCGTGTTTGAAGATCGAATCCTCGGCGCACCTGCAATCTTTGGTCACAGGTGGCAAGGCGGAAGTTGGCCCCCACAGCGATCTGAAGAGTTGTCTCCTGCTTGGCGGATCATCGTTGAAAACGCCGATCACCGTGCAAGACGCCATCCTTTGCGGCGGCAACGGACTAGAAGGAACACATCGCGGCGCGGTGAGCAACACCGTCTTGCACAATCCGGGCAACTCAAGTGGCGGCGGCGCCCCGGTCGATTTTCAGTTCTGCACCTTGAACGTGAAACTGCAGCTTCACCCCGAATCGGTGGTGACTAACTCGATCCTCGGATCTGTGCAGGCGGGCAAACCGGGTACGCGATTCGAATTCTGCAACGTGACATCGGGCAAGTGGATCGATGCGGCCAAGCCAGGCAGAAACTGCTTCAGTGCGCCGGCGCAGTATGTCGATCCCAAGAATCGCGACTATCGACTAAAACCGACCAGCCCTTGCCGCGGGCGAGCTTCCGACGGCGGCGATCTCGGCGTACGTTATACGCCGGAAATGGTCGAAATCCTCCATGTCGCATTGCAGCTCAAGCACGCCAAGCTCATCTCCTTCTAGCAACCGCGTTTGGCGGGCTTCACGGCGTAGCGCTCGGCAACCATTCCACGTCACTTGCTACCGATGGCCCCACGAATTCGCTGCCAGAGCGATGGGGACGCGCCGTTGCCACTTAGTTCGCGAATCACATCGTGCATCGAAGCGAATCGTTGTGCCGGGTCTTTGGCGAGCATCTGTCCGAATGTTCGATCGATACGCGACGGCACATCCTTGCGAGCCTTTCGGAGAGACGGAATCGGGCTTTTGCGATGCGCGGCGATCTTCTTGATCGTCGACTTCACGGGATAGGGAGGCTCGCCGGTGATGAGATAGTGCAGCGTGCAGCCGAGCGAGTAGATGTCGGCCCGATGATCGACCGATCGAGCGTCCATCGCTTGCTCGGGGGCGAGATAGTCGGCCGTCCCCATCATCTGTCCCGTGCGAGTCAAGTTTTCTTCGTCGTTGAGGTCCGTGCTGTCGCCGATCTTTGCGAGAAAAAGATTGGTGACTTTCACCTGGCCTTGGACATCGATCAGCAGCACATGAGGTTTGATGTTGCGATGGAAAACGCCGTGTTGATGCAGTTGCGCGAGTCCGCTGGCGGCTTGGATCGTGTAGTCGATAGCCCGCTCGATCGGCAACGGACCACGACGCGACACCAAGGTCGCCAAGTCGCTGCCGACCACGAATTCCGTCACCAGGTAACTTGCACCTTGATAGGCGCCCGCTTCAATACCCGAGATCAAATTGGGATGTTGCAGCTTGACGACAATCTCCTGTTCGCGACGAAATCGCCCCAGGATCTGGTGATCCTTGGCCGACTCGCCGCGTAGCAACTTCAACGAAAAGTGCCGACCGGATCGTTCGTGCCGCGCCTTATAAACATCCCCCAAACGGCTGCGTCGCAGACGCTGTTTCAGTTCGAACTCGCCGAACATTTTGGGCGATGAATCCTGACTCGACGTAGCTTGTGCGTCGGGGGTCGCTGGTTGCTGTGCGTCGCCCTCCACGACCATGGCCGTGTCTGCCGGCACGGCGCCCTTGAGCACCGTGTCATACATTGCTCGATGTTGGGGGTCGGTCAAGTCGGCCCGCGCCGCTGCCACTTCGCCGAGGAGTTTCTCGGCAATAGAAACGTACTGCCCGAGCGCCTTTTGCTTGAGGTGGGCCATGGCGCGGTCGGCGCCCGCATGAATCACCTGCTGATCCTGCTCGAATGGACTGAGTCCGAGCAGACGATACTTGGTTGGCGGTTGTTCCGCCGGGGGAATCCCCAGCCACTTGTGATAAGGATCGAAGGCGGGTTCCATACTGCCCTCGCTCTTGGAAGAGGGGAAAAGCGAATCACGGCCTCGCACCAATGAGCAGTCTATTCTCCCCCACCCGAAACTGCAACATAAACAGCGCCGGTCATGCCCGCCGCGGATGACACAGATATCGGCAACCGCGGCTAGCGAAGTCGCACAAAAAAAGGCCGCCGGAGGGGGAGCCGACGACCAGAGTCATCTCAGAACGTGTTTTGAAATCCAGTGAGGATCGTTTCCCCTGTACGATGGACATTCCTGTCCGTCGATTCTGCCGAGGCTTCGTCTATTACGACGGGTTAGAAAACCCATCGTACGGAATTTCAAAACACGTTCTCAAGGGTGGCTGAGGGGATTTGAACCCCCGACTTTCGGAACCACAATCCGACGCTCTAACCAACTGAGCTACAGCCACCACGATAAAACGAACATTCAAATCTATGGCACGATCTGTTTGGGGTCAATAGGGCGGCGAAAGGGGTGAGTGATGGGGTTCAGCCGTGAGAGAAGAACCGCTGTCACTCGCAACAGCCTCATACCTCGCGCCTCACTACTCAAGCCTCACGCCTCCCCCGCCTCGAACGGGAACCAATCGTCGATCTCAGTCTCCGAAAGCTCGACGAGGAATTGCCCCAACCGCTCAGCAAGCAGGTCGATCAGCTTGTGGCCCTTCTCCGCCGTCGCCGCGTGGGGGTTGCCAGACCCCGCGTTGGTCGTCAGCAAGTGCCAGGGCCGTGAAATCGATACCCAACCTGCCTTGAGCGCTTCGAACCTGAGCGGTCGCGTCGCCCCGGCGTCAGCGATCAGCGTGCCGTCATCATTCGTGCCAACCAACTCAGGCCAGTATGCCAGAGCGATCGAGGTCTCCATCTCGCCGGCATGATCCTCGGGGGCCGCGAAAATCTCGTTGTATTTGTCGCCAAAAGTCGAATACCAGTTGCACACAAATAGATGAGCCGGCGTCTCGCCCAAAAGTTCGCGCAAAGCCGGTTTCAAATCGTTGCCGCCGTGACTGTTGAGCAACACGATCTTGCGAATGCCGCTATCAACCAACGTGTGCACCAAATCCTCGACGATCACGTTGAGTGTCGAAGGGTTCAAATTCATGGCCAGCGGCAGTTCCCGCATGTTGGTTTGCGTGCCGTAGGGGATCGTCGGCAGCAGAACCACGTTTGCCCCTTTGTTGTGGGCGGCTTCACAGATCTTCTCGCCGATCAGATCGCCCTCGAACAAGTCCATCCCGTAGGGCAAATGCAGGTTGTGCGGTTCGGTCGCCCCGAACGGCAGCACCGCCACTTCATACTGATGATCTTTGACGAACGCGTAGTTTGCCTCGGCGAGTTTCCAAGTGCGCATCGCTGGCTCCGTGTTGATTGGGGGAACACAAGTGTTTATGGTAAACGGTCGAGCCGCCATCTCAAAGGCCGTGCGGCCAGTGGCGGTCGACAGGCGACCAACACTTTTCGTTCGCGAGCGAGCCATAATCGACGATGACAAGCCGCGACTTGGTTCCGCTGAATAGCAGTCGGGTCGCACGAAGTGGATACCTGCACGGAAACCCCAGCCATGAAATACTGTCTTCCAGTTCTCTTTGTGACGTTGGCTTCGTTCACGCTCGACTCGGCCGAAGCCGCCGATTCGCCGCCGCGCCCCAACGTGTTGCTGATCCTCGTGGACGACATGGGCTACAGCGATATCGGCTGTTACGGCAGCGAGATCGAAACGCCGAACCTCGATCGGCTGGCTCGCGAGGGGATGCGGTTCACCGATATCCATAACACGTCGAAGTGTTTTCCCTCGCGGGCGTGCCTGATCACGGGCGTGTATGCCCAGCAGTGCGGCATGGCTCGCGGGCACGGGGCAATCGTCAACGCGGTCACATTCGGCGAGGTGCTGCGGTCGGCTGGTTACACGACTCTGTGGTCAGGAAAACACCACGGCACGGAGAACCCGTTTACCCGCGGTTTCGATCATTATGCCGGATTGCGGGATGGAGGTTGCAACCACTTCAATCCCGGCCTGCCGCGTGAAGGCGAACCTGTGCCGGCCCAAAAACGTAGCTTTGGCAAACGGACGTTCTGTTTTGACGAGAAGACGGTGCAGCCGTACACGCCGCCGACGGGGTTTTACACGACCGACTCCTTCACCGATTGGGCGTTGCCATGGCTGGACGAGGTCGGCAAGGGCGAAGCCGACAAGCCGTTCTTCCTCTATATGGCCTACACCGCGCCGCACGACCCGATGATGGCCTGGCCGGAAGACATCGCCAAGTACGAGGGCGTCTACGATGTCGGCTACGAACCGATTCGTCAGGCCCGCTACAAGAAACAAGTCAAACTGGGACTGGTCGACCCAAAGGCCTCGCCGCTAAGCCCCGGCGAGTTTCCTGACTGGGATTCGCTCAACCCCGACGTGAAACGCGAGGAGATCGCGCGGATGCAGGTCTACGCCGCGATGGTCGACCGGGTCGATCAGAACATCGGCCGACTGCTCGCCAAGATCGACCAGATCGGTCGGCTGGACAATACGCTGGTTCTGTTCGCCAGCGACAACGGGGCCAGCAGCGAAGTCGTGCGGATCGGCAAAGGCAAGATCGGCAACATTGATCGTTGGTCATCACAAAAAGGCGCTTGGGCGAACGTCTCGAACACGCCACTACGAAAGTACAAAAACTTCAGCTACGAAGGCGGCATCCGCACGCCGCTCGTTGCCTGGTGGCCCGGGCAGGTCAAATCAAACGCCATCAGTCGTTTCCCTGGCCATTTCATCGATGTGATGCCGACACTGGTCGAGATTTCCAGAGCGGAGTATCCTGAGGAGTTTGGCGGCAAGGCGATCACCCCCATGCAAGGCGAGAGCCTGCTGCCAGCAATGCGCGGCGAAGAGCCGCAACGCGCCAAACCGATTTTCTGGCAATGGTCGAAAGGCCGAGCCGTGCGCGAGGGCAAATGGAAATTAGTCTCGCAAACCGGCAACGCGCCGACGTGGGAACTCTACGACCTCGAAGCCGACCAAACCGAACTCAATGATTTGGCCGCCGAGGATTCCGATCGCGTCAAACGCATGATCCAGATGTGGCAAGACTGGTTCGCAGGGGCGAAGTAACAGCGAAAGTTTTGGCAGTCTCGGGCGTTTCAATGACCGTGTTTCTTGCCGACCAGATGTGGCGATTTGCCCTGATCTGTGCGACCTGCATCCGCTGCAAACCCTTTTATAGAAGCAAGTTACGAGCGGCGAGATCTCTCCGCCCTAGCTTCTCGCCCCCAAATCTGCGATCATTGTCGTAGGGATCAGCGGTGACATTTCGTTTGAAAGTTCTGTCATCGCACAACACAGGGGAATCTATTGCAAGAATCTGGTTTCACACAACGTGTCCACGGTGCGCGGACGCGACCGGTGCCGTTTCGGGCCTTTTCCGAACGCAATCTTGACCAAATCGAGCCGCTTGCTCGTCTTTCCGAGGAGCAGCGGTTTGCGATCAGGGTTGTCGCTCAGGTCCTGCCGTTTCGTGTGAACCAGTACGTCATCGACCACCTGATCGACTGGGATGCCGTGCCGGACGACCCGATGTTTCGGCTTGTCTTCCCTCAGCCCGAGATGCTCGCCACCGAGCACTTTCACCGAATCGCCGATTTATTGCGGTCAGGGGCCGATCGGTCGGTCATCAAAGCGGCGGTCCGGGAGATCCACCAGGAGTTGAACCCCCACCCGGCGGGCCAGCAGACGCTCAACCTGCCGCGGATTGGCAACGAAGTATTGCACGGCTCGCAACACAAATACCGCGAATCGCTGCTGTTTTTCCCCTCGCAGGGCCAAACTTGCCACGCCTACTGCACTTTTTGCTTCCGTTGGCCGCAGTTCGTGCAGAATGCAGAATTGAAAATCGCCTCGCGCGAGGTCGCCACGCTGCACGAGTATTTACAGACTCACGACGAAGTCAGCGATCTGCTGTTCACCGGCGGCGATCCGATGGTGATGAAGGCGTCGGCGCTGGCGGACTACCTCAAGCCGCTGGTCGATCCCGCCTTCGACCACGTCCAAAACATCCGCATCGGCACGAAATCGCTCACCTATTGGCCACATCGGTTTGTGAGCGACCCCGATGCCGACGACATCCTGCGTTTGTTCGCCGATTTGGTTCGCCAGGGCAAGCACGTCGCGGTCATGGCCCACTTCGAACACGGTCGGGAACTGCGGGGCTCGATTGTGCGCAGGGCCGTGCGGCGGATTCTGGATACGGGTGCTGTGATTCGCACCCAAGCTCCCGTGCTGCGACACATCAATGACGATCCCGACGTTTGGGCCACAATGTGGCGGAAGCAAGTGCGGTTGGGAATGGTGCCGTATTACATGTTCGTCGAACGCGACACCGGCCCCAAGCAGTACTTCGAACTGCCGCTTGAGCAAACCTGGCAGATCTACCGAGAGGCGATTGGGCAGGTTTCGGGTTTGGCTCGCACGGCCCGCGGCCCCTCGATGAGCACGGCTCCTGGCAAAGTCGAGATCCAGGGCGTGACCGAGGTCGCCGGCGAGAAGGTCTTTGTGTTGCGAATGATTCAAGCCCGCAACCCGGAGTGGGTGCAACATCCCTTCTTCGCCAAGTACGACCCCGACGCCACCTGGCTCGACGACTTGCAGCCAGCCTTTGGCGAAGAGCGGTTTTTCTTTGAGGATTGAGTAGTCGCTCACGCCGTCATCTTCGCGGAGTGTTTGTCTCGCAGGAACCCGCCCAACGTCGCAGCCGGGACTGTCAGCACAATACCGATCGGCACGAACCAACTTGGCTCGCCCTGATTACTTCCTCTTCCACCAAATGTCTATCACTTTGGAGAACGATTGACCGCCATCTCTTTGACCCAACGCAGCCAACCTGATATCGTACAAATAGGAGGTCTTCCCATGACGGTAACCATCGAAATACCGCCCAACTTGCGCGAGTTCATTTCTCACGAGATCGCCGCCGGCGAAGCCAAGACGGAAGAAGAATTCGTCCGAACTGCGCTCCAGGCGTACTGTGAAATGCGGGATCGGCACACCTCATTGAGGTCGAACGTGCAGCGATCGCTCAATGAAGCGGAAGGCGGGCAGACAGCACAACTCAACATGGATGCGATCATCGCCCGCGGCTCGCAACGTCTGACCGACGGCGTTACGGACTAGCTACTATGGCCCGTGTCGAAATCACGCCGACGGCGGAACACAGTCTGGACGAAATCTACGACTATATTGGTCAAGAACGCAAGAGCCCGGTTGCTGCAGCGAACGTGCTGCGCCGCATATCAAACAAGTGTGAAACCTACGCGACACAACCGCTAGGTGGTGAGGCCCGGCCTGATCTTGGCGAGGGCGTTCGCTGCTTCCCCGTCGATAGTTTCGTGGTCATCTACCGACCGATCGATGGAGGTATTGTCGTTCTCCTCGTCATCCACGGGGCAAGAGACATCCCCATCGTTTACCGCGAGCTGTTTCGTTAGCTGAAACCGTGCGTTTCTACTTCGACAACACTGCCAGTAGGTCGAGCAAGTGTTGCGGGATCTCGCGGTGGCGGGAGTAGGTTTCCTGGAAGGGCGTGAGCACGTTTTGGTCGGCGATCACGCCAGCCATCACGCCGGTGGCGCCGTCGAGTATCGAACGCACGGCGAAGTCGCCGCAGCGCGACGCCAGGATGCGGTCTTCAGGCGTTGGCGTGCCGCCGCGTTGCAAGTGCCCCAACACGACCGTACGAATCGCCCAGGGGGCGCCGGCGGCTGTGAGTTCGCCTTTGATCTTGGCGGCATCGCCTAGTTCGTCCCCTTCGGCAACAATCACCATCACCGACGACTTGCCGCGTTTGCGCAGCACGTGCAGGTGTTCGACAATGCGCGGGATGTCGGTGGCGGTCTCCGGCACGCAGACGACCTCGGCCCCGGCAGCGAGCGCCGTGTATGCGCCGATGTACCCGCTGTGTCGCCCCATCACCTCGATCAAGAACATCCGTTCATGGCTCTCGGCCGTGTCGCGGATTTTGTCGACGGCCTCGACCGCCGTTTGCACGGCTGTCGAAAAACCGATGGTGTAGTCCGTGCCGATCAGATCGTTGTCGATTGTGCCGGGACAACCGACGATCTTGCCGTCCCAATGGTCCGCCAGCGCGACCGCGCCGTGGAACGTGCCGTCGCCGCCGATCGGAATCAGGGCGTCGATGCCGTGTTTTTTCAGCACTGCCGCGGCTCGCTTCCGCCCGGCTTCCTCACGGAACTCTTTACTACGGCTGCTGTGCAGTACAGTGCCGCCCAACTTGCCAAGGTTCGAGACGCTGCGCAGCACCATGTGCGGTTGGCTATCGGCGGCGATGAAGAAGTCCTCCTCCAAAAGACCTTGATAGCCGCGGTAGATGCCGACCACTTCATGGCCGGCGCCGACGGCCGAACGCACGACGGCTCGCACACAAGCGTTCATTCCGGGAGCGTCTCCCCCGCTGCAAAACACGCCAATCCGCATAGTTGCGTACCCCGATTGAGTTCCGGTTGATGAAAGGGCCGAGTCTGTTTCAAGCCATCTAGTTTACGCCGCAATTCGAGTCGCGGCCACCCACCCTTTAACGCGGTTGGCACTTGTGATAACCTCGCGCAGCGTCGGTCACACGCAACTCAGTCAGGGGCGTCTGTCATGGAGCTGGTCATCAGTTGTAGCCTGCACCCGCAAAGCCGTAGCCGGACGATGGCTCGGTTGATGCACAGGGGCCTCGTCGACCACGGCTCGGAAGCCGCCTTCGTCGATTTGCGCGAATTCTCCCTGCCCTTTTGCGACGGCGATCGAGCGGGCGACGAAGATTCGGTTGCGCGGTTGACCGACCTCGTCGCTTCAGCCAGCGGAATCATTCTGGCGACGCCCATCTACAACTTCGATGTCAACGCCGCCGCCAAAAACATGATCGAACTAACCGGCAGCGCCTGGACGGAAAAGCTCGTTGGTTTCATCTGTGCTTCGGGCGGGGCGCGTAGCTACATGTCGGTACTTGGTTTGGCGAACAGCCTGTTGCTCGACTTCCACTGTCACGTTTTTCCTCGGTTCGTCTTCGCTCCTTCGGATTCGTTCGACGACGACGGCCGACTCACCGACTCGAATGTGCAAGAGCGGATCGAGCATTTCGCCGATCGATTTCATCGCCTCGCGGAGATGCTGGCGCGATTTGTCTGAGTGATCTTGAAACAAAGGGGAAACCATGCCTGACGAACCGAGAGATTGGAACACGCGATACGCTGAAGGCGACATCCCCTGGGATACTAGCCGGCCATCGACCGAATTGACGCGCGTGCTGGCAGAAACGGATCTGCCACGCGGCCGAGCTTTGGAGATCGGTTGCGGCACCGGCGACAACGCCATCTTCCTCGCCCAACAGGGATTCGAGGTGACGGCGTTCGACATCTCGCCGTTGGCGATTCAGCAGGCTCGGGAAAAGACGGACGAGGCAGGGGCGCCAGTGAACTTCCTGGTGGCCGACATCTGCGACCTGCCCGATCTTGGTGAGCCGTATCCTTTTGTATTTGATCGCGGTGTCTACCACGTAATGAGACAGGAACACCTCGACGCCTTCTTATCGATGCTCGATCGCTACGCCGAAGAGAACGGGCACTACCTGACGTTGGCGGGCAACTCGAATGAAGAGAATCCGCCCGAGGGCGGACCGCCGCGAGTCACCGCCGAGGAGATCTGCCGAGAACTTGATCCGCTGATGCGGCTGATTCAACTTCGCGAGACGCGATTCGACTCCTCGATTGTGATCGAGGGCGAGCAGATCTGTCCGTTGGCTTGGTCTGCGCTATTTCGGCGGCGACCGAAAACGTAGCGAGACTGAATTGTAGGGTGGGACGAGGTCGCGTGGATCGCTGGTGGGCCGTCGCAAGCCAGATGACTCCGATGATTCCCGGCGACAGGAAAGAAATCAGCCAGATCAAACGACCGACGGCCCACCAGAATACGGCTTGCTTGTCCCACCCTACGAATTCCACGAACAGAATCAAACAGAAACCCAAACGCGTTTGCAAAGGAGGAACAGATGCGAACAGATCAAACGCTCGTGTTCACAGTCTTCGCTTTGCTGGCGGCCGGTTGTTCATCTGCGGCAGATCGGGCGGCCGCGCGTCAAGCCAGCGCACTTGCAACGGTCATCGAGAAGATCGAACCGCTGCATGAAAAGTTTGGCAAACCGCGGCCGGGTGATTGGGTCACGCAACATCACGAATCGGGCCAAACGTTCGATCAGTACGTGCGTAGCCGTCCGGTTACCCCGACTGGCGTACGCCGCATCATCTACGTACAGCCGCTGGGCGACTTCACCGAGAAACAACGCGGCGTTGACGTACTCACTGCTCAGCAGGACGGGATGGCCCGATCAAACGACTCCGAATTACTGGACCGCGCAACCTCGCTCTTGCGGGTTCTATTCAGTCAGGACAACGACTTGCTTTGCGAGGCGACGAAACGGCAAGAACAAGGGGTAGCGTTTGCGACTGCGCAGCAGATTATACTTCTGCCCCAATCGATATCGAACCTCAATCGATATGCAAACTCGCCCGTCCCGGCCGAAGTCGAACACCAAAATCGGATGACTCATCCAGGGCGAACCCCAATAGAAAAGGAGCAAGTCGACACGGTGCAAGTGATCGAGATTGTACGTTCGAGTGTCGTAGTTTGGCGAATAGTCGTATCGCGTGCGGTACTCGGTGTTGCGGACGTTCTCGATTGTAATCAGATTGCCGTCTCGATGGACCTTTGCCAAGACAGCCGAATTGGCCTCCCACTGCCTCTCGTTTGACGGCCTTTGCGACAACCACCAGACCACAAAGAGGGTGAACACCACAAGCAACGACACCGCCGGCTTCCAGGCAGGTTGCCAGACAATGAACGCGGTTGCTGAAAACACGACCCAACCCATCGCAGGCCATTTCGCCCATTTGCCGCCCCCGGCGACATCGTAATACAAGGCGCCCGCCATCCACGATATGGCGACAATGGTAACCACCACCAGCAGGCTGGTCAGAAGAATGCCCGAAAAAAGTACCATCTATGGTGCCGCTTCGATTGCAGAGGCACTTGTCTTGAGATCTTAGTCGCGCAGCGCCGACGCGCCATCATAAACGATGGAGTTCGAGCCCACTAGTCGACGGGTTGGTGCGCAGCAATCGCGCGTCGGACGGGTAGCCAAACGGAAACCGCACGGTGTAACATCGTCCGGCTTACTTGCACAGCATGCGTTGCATTTCATGGCCCAGGGCAAGCGCGGCGTCATCCTGGGAGATGGTTCGCCGGCTCACATCGTGTAGAACTCTTCCCAGCCCTTGCGGGGAGCGTGTCCCTTGAGGAGTTGGTTGGCCCGCTGGTTGTTCGTGATTTCTTTCTTCTCGGCATCGAACTTGAGCGTGCCGCCAAGTCGCTGTGCAATACAGCCGAGCATGAAGACTTGCGTAAGCGGTCCGGACACGGCGAACTTCGAGTTGCATTCTTCCTTGCCCATGGCCGCCAGCATGAAGTTTTTCATGTGATGCTGGTTGGTGTCTCCCGAGGGGATTTCCGGCAAGTCGTCTTTCAGATCGGTATCCGTCAGAATGCTGAGTTTTCCACTGTGGGTGCCGCCCAGGAATGTCAAGTCGTCACTATACATCACCTTGCCACAGCCCGGCACGTTCTGCTTCTCACCAAGTTCCTTTGGCTTTGGTGGCTTGTTTTTGACGCCGTCGTACCAGTTGATCGACATGGCCGGCATGCCAGGCCCGCGTTCGGCGAATTCGAACGCGATGGTTGTCGCCAGCGGATAGATGAAGTCGTTTTGGCCTTCGAGTTTGTCGGCCCGAATCTCGTAGGGCAGGCCCAATTTCAGGAAACGGTGGATGGTATCGAGCGTGTGGGGGCCCCAGTCGCCGAAGGCGCCGTTGCCGTAGTCGTACCAGCCACGCCAATTGCCACCGTCAAAACGGCGGCTGTAGTTGTGCATCGGCGCCGTTCCCGTCCAAACATCCCAGTTCATCCCGGCGGGCATCGGATCGGCATCGGGAAAAGCAGTTACGTTGCCCCAGGGGTGCCAGCGGCGTCCCTTGTTCATACAGGCGTCGACTCGGCGGACGTTCTTGATAATTCCCTTTTCGACCCAGGTTTTGAACTGCATTCGCTGCGCAGACGAGTGGCCCTGATTACCCATCTGGCAAATACCGTTGTGCTTCTTCTCGGCGGCGATCAGTAGTTCGCATTCTTCGAACGTATGTGCCAGCGGCTTCTCGACATACACGGCAGTCCCTTCCGCCATCGCACGCATCGCAATCGGGAAATGGGCGTGGTCGGGCACTCCCGCCGTACAGGCGTCGATCTTGCCGCCCATGTCGTCGAACATCTTGCGAAAATCGTCGTAGACCTTCGCGCCGGGATGCTGCTCCTTGAATCGCCCGGTGCGCGATGGTTCGACGTCGCAAAGGGCGACGACATTGGCCATGCCTGTATCGATCGCTCCCTTGCCGATACCTCCGCCTTGGTTGGTGCAGCCGATGATCGCCAGATTGACCTTGTCGCTCGACTCCGCCCCTTGAGCGGGCAGAATGTTGAACGTGCTAATCGCGGCAGACGCAGCGGCGGTTGTCTTCAAGAATGAACGTCGGGTTGTCTTCGTCATTGTGTTACCTATCGTGTGGTATTCCATCTTCGTGTTGCGGTGTACCGGACCTGGGCGTCAAAAAACCACTTTCGGGAGATACCGCGTTACCAGATCTTGCTGTCGTATCCCCGAGCCGAGAGAAGCACGCTTCAAAACGCCTCTTTGGAAGCTCTGCGCCCGAAAATCCATTGTACTGCGGCCCGTGGTTGCTTGAAAGCAGAGGATTTCGTAGGCCGAAACAAGCCAACTGAAACGACGCCGTAACGTCGGTCGCGAGTACCCTTTACCATGAGAAAGCGACGTGTTGCATCGCATCGATGTCGTTTGCGAAGCTACGGCAGAGACTTTGGCGCCAAACAGCTCAATCCCCTTTCCGGTCACTTGTCGCCAACGTATGGAACTCGTCGGTTCGGTCCTGCCAAAGCCTCGCCAGTCGTTTGACGATCTCAGGGTGCTCGGCCGCGAGATCCTGCGATTCACTGCGGTCCTCGCTTAGATCGTACAATTCCCAGGGAGCGTCGTTGCCGGCGGCAACCAATTTCCAATTCCCTGTTCGGACGGCGCGATTGTTCTCGTGCCACCACCAAAGATAGTCGTGGGCAACCGTGTTGTCCTGCGCGAAAACCGGCACGAGGCTTCTGCCAGGTGCATCGGGTACGGGCGCGCCTTGCCAGTCGTCGAGCGGTGTACCACCGACGGCGTCGAGAATCGTGGGAGCCAGATCGATCACGTGGCCGGCGTTGTGGCGAAGCTGGCCGCGGGCGGAGATGCCCTTCGGCCAGTGCACGATCAATGGCGTGGAGATGCCGCCCTCATGAACCCAGGTCTTGTGCCGCCGAAACGGTGTGTTGCAGGTGGTCGACCAACCCGGCCCGAGGCAAAGATACGAGGCCGCCGAGCCGGGGGCGGCACTGGGATCGTGGCCGTCGCTACGCACCATGATCTCGGCACTGGCGCCGTTGTCGGAAAGGAAGAGGACCAACGTGTTGTCAAAAGCGTCCATGCGACGCAGTTGGTCGAGTACGCGGGCGATTTCCCGATCCATCCGGTCGATCATTGCGGCGTGAATCGCCATCTTGATCGCCTGAAACTCCTGCTGCTCTTCCGATAGCTCGTCCCACACGAACGGACGATTGACCTCACCTGCCCCCAGGATCTTCAACGCCTCGGGGAAGTGGTAGGGCGGACCAACCTCACGTTCAACGGCCGACAACCCGCCGCTCACGAGCCCCATCTTCTGTTGCCGCCGCCAACGTTGCTCCCGTATTGCCTCCCAGCCTGCGTTGTACGTGTCGCGGTATCGATCGATATCCTCAGGCAGTGCGTGAAGCGGAAAGTGCGGTGCGGTGAAGGCGAGATAGTGGAAGAACGGTTTGTCGTCGTGCTTGTTGGCATGTTCTGTGAGGCACTCGATCGCGTGATCGGCAATCGCGGTCGTGCCGTAGTAGTCTGTTCCCTTGGTGACCGCCGGCAGTCGTTGATCATCCTTCCAGTGCACCTGCGGATTAAAGAACCTACCCTGATCTTTGAGGTAGTAGGACCGGTCGAAGCCGCCAGCCAGTGGCAGGCCATCGACGTGCCACTTGCCGGAGTGGTACGAGCGGTATCCAAGCGGTCGCAGCACGTCGGGCAACAGCCTCGCCCACTTCGGCCGAACTCCGCCACCGCCGCTTTTGACGCCCGGCAGTTTGTCGCGACGGACCTGTTGAGCGTAGTAGCCGGTCAATAGTGCCGCCCGTGTCGGCCAGCAACGCCCTGTGTTGTAGAACTGCGCGAACCGCAGGCCGCCGGCCGCCAATGCGTCCAGGCCCGGCGTTCTGATTTCGCCGCCGTAGCAACCGGCGTCGGAGTAGCCCATGTCGTCGGCAAGGATGAGTACAATATTAGGTACACTCCTCTCTTTGCCGTAAGATGCCTGTATGATGCAGAATACGAGCATCACTGCGATGAATTTCGTAAGGCTGATTGTAGTAATCCTGTGTAGTAATTGTCTGGGTTTTTCTGAGGGCTGCGTGAACGTGTACGTCATGTTGGTGTCCTGGATCGGAAATAAGATTCATCAGGTTCTTGGGTGCGGGGGCCTCGGCCTCATCGATCCCCAAGACAAAAACTACCACAGAGAACGCAGCGCGCCAGGGCCGCAACCAAACCGTAGGGTGGCACGAGGTCGCGCAATTCATTGGTGAGCCGTCGCAAGCAGACCTCACAAAATTCGCCTGTGAGCATGAAAACTAGCTCTAGCAAGCGACCGACGGCCCACCAGAAAACAGCTTGCTTGTCCCACCCTACACGAATCCACTCGCAAAAAACTTGTCACGAAAACAAGCTTTCACGAGTGTGTTATACGGAGGCCACTGAGAGAAAAGAAGGAATGGCAGCTTTCACTCGCCGGGAATGCCTGTCTCGAAGGCAATCTCCTCATGCGAGTCAATTCGGAGAAGAATCCGGTGCTTCCCTGCCTGTCTCTTGCAGCTATGAAGAAACTGGCAGCTTGGTCTCTTCCCTTCTCT
>Ga0180435_10001517_pt1 | contig 24141 bp, 25 predicted proteins | sample SS_ome_3_FD_132467 | JGI IMG/M metagenome (GOLD analysis project Ga0180435, IMG submission 132467) | Hypersaline lake sediment archaeal communities from the Salton Sea, California, USA - SS_3_S_1 metaG | ecosystem: Environmental > Aquatic > Non-marine Saline and Alkaline > Hypersaline >... | reverse complement strand
GATCAGTCAAGATCGAGGAAAGAACGCAACTGCTCGGAACGCGTCGGATGGCGCAATTTTCTGAGCGCCTTGGCCTCGATCTGGCGGATACGCTCTCGCGTCACGTCGAACTGCTTGCCGACTTCTTCCAGCGTGTGGTCGGTGTTCATGTCGATACCGAAACGCATGCGCAGCACCTTCGCTTCGCGCGGCGTCAGGCCTGCGAGCACGCCCTGCACGGTCCCGGTCAGGCCGGAACCGGTGGCTGACTCGACCGGGCTGGATATGTTGGCATCCTCGATGAAATCGCCGAGGTGCGAATCCTCGTCGTCGCCGATCGGGGTTTCCATGGAGATCGGCTCCTTGGCGATTTTCAGCACCTTGCGGACCTTGTCCTCGGGCATCTCCATGCGCTCGGCCAGTTCGTCCGGCATCGGTTCGCGTCCCATTTCCTGCAGCATCTGGCGGGAAATACGGTTCAGCTTGTTGATCGTCTCGATCATGTGCACCGGGATGCGGATGGTGCGTGCCTGGTCGGCGATGGAACGCGTAATGGCCTGGCGAATCCACCAGGTCGCGTAGGTCGAGAACTTGTAACCGCGCCGGTATTCGAACTTGTCCACGGCCTTCATCAAGCCGATGTTGCCTTCCTGGATCAGGTCCAGGAACTGCAGGCCGCGATTGGTGTACTTCTTCGCGATCGAGATCACCAGGCGCAGGTTGGCCTCTACCATTTCCTTCTTGGCCCGGCGCGCCTTGGCCTCGCCGATGGACATCGTGCGGTTGATGTCCTTGAGCTCCGCGATGGTGAGCCGTTCTTCCTTCTGCATCCGGCCGAGCTTTTCCTGCACGGTGCGAATTTCGCCCTCGTACTCGGAAAGGGCCGGAACCCATTTCTGCTTGCCCTTGAGAATGGGCTCGAGCCAGTCGGGGTTGGCCTCGTTTTCCGTGAACGACTTCAGAAACACCGATTTCGGCATCTTGGCCTGGATCACGGCCATCTGCAGGATCATTCGCTCGAGGTCGCGGGTCTGGGAAACCGAGTAACGCAGGCGGTCCACGAGGTGATCGACCATCTTGGCCGGGTACTTGATGCGTAGGAAAATATGCGCCATTTGATCCATGACCTTGTCGGCATTCTTGTGGCCGGGCCCGTGCTTGTCACTCAGCGCGATGTATTTCTTGTAAAGCTCCGCCAACTCTTCAAAGCGCGCATCGACCTCTTCCAGGTCCGGTCCGGTCGGACCCTGGTCTTCTTCCTCCTGGTCATCGTCATCGTCGTCCTCGTCTGCATCATCTGCTTCGGAGTCACTGTCGGTCTTCGGCTTGGGCTTGGCCGGTTTCTGCGGTTTGGGAATTTCCTGCTTGGCCAGTTCTTCGGGATCGATGAAATCGACCATCAGTTCGGTCAACCGCTGGCGGCCTTCCTTGTAGTTGGCGTACTGGACCAGCAATGCCGCGTAGGTTCCGGGAAAACGCGCCAGTGCGTGGTGGACCTGCAGCAGGCCGTCTTCAATCCGCTTCGCGATGGCGATCTCGCCCTCGCGCGTCAGCAGTTCCACCGTGCCCATCTCGCGCATGTACATGCGCACGGGGTCGGTCGTCCGGCCGATCTCGGTCTCGACAGCAGCGAGTGCCGCTGCGGCTTCCTCGGCGGCGGTGTCGTCCTCCGTGTCGGTCGTCGCAGAGTCATTGAGCAGCAGGGTATCGGTATCCGGGGCCACTTCGTGCACCTGGATTCCCATGTCGTTGAACATGTTGATGATATCCTCGATCTGCTCCGGATCGACGATGTCATCGGGAAGATGATCGTTGACCTGGGCATAGGTCAGGAAACCCTGTTCCTTGCCCTTGGTGATCAATTCTTTCAATTGGGATTGCTGATTTTCGTTCATAAAGCGTCTCTGGACTTCAGCTCCGCGATGCGTTGCCCCAGCAACAGGTATTCTTCTTTTTCTTCCCTGGTCTGGTCTATGATTCTGGGCATTCGGGACTGGCGCGTTTGCAACCACGTCAGTTCCAGTTTAGTCACCGTGTCGAGAAATTCCTGCACCAATTGCTCATCGTCTCCCGGAAACATCCAGGTCGCCATCGCATCGAGGTAGGAATGTGCCGGGTGATCGTGCCATAACTCCAATAACTGAGCCGTAGTCATATTGGGGTTCCCCCGGCAGAAGTCAACCAATTCGCAGAAGATTTCGATACCGGGCAAGTCGCAATCCTGAAAGACGTCCAGGCCGGATACTTTCTCCGCCAGCGCGGGCTCCCGCACCAGGTGCGCGATGGCTGTGCGCATCAACGTCCGGTTCTGTGCGGGCCTCCCCGCTTTTTGCCGCGAAGCCCCCCGCTCCCGGGGCCTCGTGTCCGCGCCGGAGAGGCGGTGCCGGGCCAGGGTCTCCAGGCGGCTGAACATCATGTCGCGAAAAACGCCGGGCGGAATGGTCTCCAGCGCGGGGCGCACCCTTTCGACAAAGCTTGCCCGGCCGTCCATGGAGGACATGTCGACCTCGGCCGTGAAGTGATCGAAAAAAAAGTCCGACAGCGGCCGCGCCTCGCTCAGCAGGGCGTTGAATGCTTCGGCGCCTGCCTCACGGACCAGGCTGTCCGGGTCTTCGCCCTCGGGCAGAAACAGGAAGCGCGCCTGGCGCCCCTCGCGCAGGCGCGGGAGGGTGTTTTCCAGCGCCCGCCATGCCGCCTTGCGCCCGGCCCGGTCACCGTCGAAACAGAACACGACTTCGTCCGCGGTGCGAAACAGCAACTCCGCCTGGTCGCCCGTGGTCGCGGTGCCCAGCGTCGCCACGGCATTGCGCAGGCCATGCTGCGCCAGCGCCACCACGTCCATGTAGCCTTCGACGACCAGCACCCGATCGAGACGTGCACTGCCCCGTCGCGCCAGGTAGAGACCGTAAAGCTCCCTGCCCTTGTGAAACAACTCGGTTTCCGGCGAATTCAGGTATTTCGGCCCGTCGTCGGTGAGCGCCCTTCCACCGAAGGCGATCACGCGTCCGCGGCGGTCGTGGATCGGAAACATGATGCGATGACGAAAACGATCGTATTCACCGCTCTTGCCCTGGCTGAGCAGTCCGGCGGCCCTCAGGTGGGCAAGCTGCTTTTCATCGCCGCCGAGCGTGTTGAGCAGGCTGTCCCAGCCCTGCGGGGCATAGCCGATACCGAATTCACGGGCGATTTCCCCGGACAAACCACGCTGCTTGAGGTACGCGACAGCTTCCTGGCTCGGCTTGAGCTGCTGCTGGTAGAACCGTGCGGCCTTGTCGAGTACGTCGTAAAGCGACTCTGAAGGGCGCGGCCGGGAGGAGGCCTCGCGCGGCACCTGGAGACCGGCGTGTCGCGCCAGTTCCTCGACGGCGTCGACAAACTCCAGGCCTTCGAAATTCATCAGGAAACCGATCGCGGAGCCATGGGCGCCGCAGCCGAAGCAATGGTAAAACTGCTTTTGCGGGCTGACCGTGAAGGAAGGTGTTTTTTCGTCGTGGAAGGGACAGCAGGCCTGGAATTCGCGGCCCGCTTTCTTGAGCGGCACGCGCCGCTCGATGATCTCCACTATGTCGATCCTGCCAAGCAGTTCGGCGATGAAGGATTCGGGAATCAGGCCGCCCACCGGGCACTTACGCCATGAGCTGGTTCTTGACGACCTGGCTGACGGCTTTCATGTCCGCCCGGCCCTGGACCTTGTCGCGCAAGGCGTTCATGACGGGGCCCATGTCGCGAACGCTGCTGGCTCCGAGTTCATTGATGGTTTCCGAGATAATCCGCGCCAATTCGTCTTCACCGAGAGGCTCCGGAAGGTAGCCCTGGATGATGTCGAGTTCGTACTGCTCCTGATCGGCCAGGTCGCTGCGCTTGGCTTTTCGGTATTGCTCCAGGGACTCGCGGCGCTGCTTGACCATTTTTTCCAGCACGGCAAGCACCTGGGTATCGTCGAGTTCTACCCGTTCATCCACTTCCTTCTGCTTGATGGCAGCCGAAACCAGGCGCAAAACCGCCAACCGCCCGCGCTCCTGCGCGCGCATGGCGTTCTTGACGTCTTCCTGGATGCGGGCCTTCAAGGACATCAGGTCCCCGGTAAAACCTCAGTAAAGGCGGGTGCGGCGAACGGCTTCCCGCGAAAGGCGGCGCATGTTGCGCTTCACGGCTGCTGCGGCCTTGCGCTTGCGCTCCTGGGTCGGCTTTTCGTAGTACTCGCGGCGACGGGTTTCAGCCAGCACACCGGCTTTCTCGCACGACCGCTTGAAGCGGCGCAGCGCGTACTCAAAAGGCTCGTTTTCGCGAACTTTGACACTCGGCATTAAACTTCACTCTTCCTTTTTGCCGCCAATGGGCAGCGTTGATTGACGTAGCCGCTTATTTTACCCCGAATTTATCAGCCTGCGCAATTCCCGGAACAACAGTTTTGCTCAGGACGGCTTGCAGGCAAATCCGGCAGCGCCGCCGCGTCGCGGGTCGCCGGCGCCCTCGAAGACGCCGCCCGGGGCGACCGACACCGTGTGCACCCCGCCGAAAAACAGGTTGCGCTCCGGCCAGTGATGGCTCGACGGCACCGTGGAGTCGAGCACCTCGACCGATTCGGCCGGCAAGTCAGGTTCAACGCTGAGCAAACCGCCTTCGAGGTGAATGCGCGGCGCGGCCACGGCATCGATCGAAGCCATGCCGAAATCGAGCAGGTTGACCAGGACCTGCGTCACCGCGCTGCGAATCCGGTTGGACCCCCCCGAACCGAGTGCGAAGCGCGTGCCGTCCGGTTTCTCGACGACGGTCGGCGACATCATCGAAGCGAGGCGCACGCCCGGTTTCCAGCGATTGAACCCGGCCGGATGCAGGTCCTCCTCGCCAAGCATGTTGTTGAGCATGATGCCGGTACCGGGCAGCACATAGGCGCAGCCCTCGCCATTGGACGCCGTCAGGCTGGCCAGGTTGCCATCGGCATCGGCCACGCTGATGTGCGTCGTGCCGCGACTGAACAGGGAATGCAGCCGGATCGACTGCTGCCACTCCTGAATGGTATCCTCGCTCAGCAAGCGCCCCATCACCTCCGAATCGAGGCCGCCCTCCATCGAAAAATCATGCCGGGCGATGCTGGCTGCCCGCATCGCCCGGAGCAGGTTCATCATGTGTTCCGGCCCACCCCAGTCACGGCCGCTGCAGTTCCAGTCGGAAAGCACGCCGAGCGCGAAAGCAACCAGGCAGCCGCCCGGGGAAGGCGGCGGATTGATCGCGATTTTCACGTCCCGGTATCTGAAAACAACCGGCTCCCGGCGCACGACGCGGTAGGACGACATGTCCTCGAGGCTGATGTGTCCGCCTTTTTCCGCGCAATCGGCGGCCAGGCGCTCGGCCCACTCCCCGCGATAGAACAGGTCCGGTCCCTCGGACGCCAGTGCATCCAGCGCGTCCGCCGCTTTCGGATTGCGCAACAACTCGCCCGCGGAGATCAATTCGCCCGGGGAGCCGGGCGACTCGTAAAGCCCGAAGGCCTCGGGGGTCGCGGTGATGATGGCCTTCAGAATGCGGATGATGTAGTCGTGGAACGCATCCACGAGCACGCCGGACCGGGCCAGCGATGCGGCGGGCTGCATGATTTCGGCGATCGGCATGCGGCCCAGGTCGGCGTGAGCGTCAAAGATGCCCGCCACCACGCCGGGCACCGCACCCGCGCCGAGCCCGACATGAAACTCCTGGTGGGCCGCGCCGAAATCCGCGAGGATCGGGAAAAAGTCGATGTCGCCGGATGGCCGGCAGACACCCGGGGTCTGGCAGAAAAAATCGTAAACGCGGGGCCGCTCTTCATTCGGCAGTGCGACCAGGAAACCGCCGCCGCCGAGACTGGCCAGCAGGGGTTCCGCGATCGAGGCCGTGCACAGCGCGCCCAGCGCCGCGTCGAACGCATTGCCGCCGGCCTCGAGAATGTCCACCGCCGTTTGCGTCACTTCTGCACTGCCTGATGCTGCTACACCGATTTTCCGCGCCACAAAGCCGACTCCGCTGACATCGTCGAAACGATAGCACAGCCTGATCGCACCGCAAGCATTGCGATTCTGTGCGGACGCACCTATAAAGGGCACATGCGAATACTGGGTATCGAAACCTCCTGCGACGAAACCGGCGTCGCGATTTACGACGGCGAACGCGGCCTGCTGGCCCACGCGCTTTATTCACAGGCCGAAGTGCATGCCGAATACGGCGGCGTGGTGCCGGAAATCGCCTCGCGTGACCATGTACGCAAGCTGCTTCCCCTGCTGGAAGACTGCATGGCGCGCGCCGGCTGTGAACGCGGCGATATCGACGCGGTCGCCTACACCGCCGGGCCGGGCCTGGTGGGTGCGCTGCTCGTCGGCGCTTCCACCGGTCGCGCACTGGCCAGTTCACTGGGCGTTCCGGCCATCGCCGTTCATCACATGGAAGGTCACCTGCTGGCGCCGCTGCTCGAGGAGCATCCGCCGAAGTTTCCGTTCGTCGCCCTGCTGGTGTCCGGCGGACACAGCATGCTGATCGAGGTGTCCGGAATCGGATCTTACGAAGTGCTCGGCGAAACTCTGGACGATGCGGCCGGCGAGGCATTCGACAAGACCGCCAAGCTGCTCGGACTGGGTTACCCCGGCGGCCCTGCCGTGGCCCGCGCAGCCGAAAGCGGTGACCCGGACAGATACCGTTTTCCGCGCCCGATGACCGACCGTCCCGGACTCGAGTTCAGTTTCAGCGGCCTGAAGACCCACACGCGAAACCTTTACCGGCAGCATCACGATGAGCCGAACGCCGTGGCGGACATCGCCGCCGGGTTCCAGAAAGCCGTCGTGGACACGATGGTCATCAAGTGCCGGCGCGCCATGCAGCAAACCCGCTGCTGCCAGCTGGTCATCGCCGGCGGCGTGGGGGCCAACCGCATGCTGCGGGAGTCGTTGGCGAAGGCCGGAGAAAAACACGGCTGGAACGTCGCCTACCCGCGTATCGAGTTCTGTACCGACAACGGCGCCATGATCGCGCTGGCCGGATACTTCCGGCTCAAGGCCGGCCAGATCGAAACCGACGTGATCCGGGCGAAGCCACGCTGGCCGATGAGAGAACTCGAACCCATGCAGGCGGAAACCTGATGGACCGCGTATTCATCGAAAACCTGACCATCGAGACCGTCATCGGGATTTTCGACTGGGAACGGGAAATCAGGCAGGCCGTCAGTATCGACCTGGAGATGTACTACGACGTCTCGAAACCGGCGGCCACCGACCGTATCGACGACGCCCTGGACTACAAGGCCGTCGCCAAGCGTCTGATCCGTTTCGTCGAACAGGCTGATTTCCAGCTGGTCGAGACCCTGGCCGAGCGCTGTGCCGAGATCGTGCTGAACGAATTTCCGGTCGAGCGGCTGAAGCTGAAGCTGGGCAAACCCGGCGCGGTGCGCGGATCCAGTTCCGTCGGCGTGATCATCGAACGCAGCAAGCCGGCATGAGTACCCAAACAGCCTACCTGGGTATCGGCAGCAATATCGACGCCGGGAACAATGTCCGCTCGGCTATCGAATCCCTGCGACAATCCTTTGGAGACCTGTCCCTTTCGCCGGCCTACCGCTGCGCGCCGGTGGGCTTCGAAGGCGATGACTTCATCAACCTGGTTGCCGCCGTCCAGACCACGATGACGCCCCTGGAACTCGTCGATTTCCTGCACGGCGTGGAAGACGCCCACGGGCGCGACCGCAGCGCAGCGAAATGGTCCAGCCGAACGCTGGACATCGATATCCTGCTGTACGGCGACCTGTGGTTGAAATCCCCGCGCCTGGAGATCCCGCGTGATGAAATCCTCGTTTTTCCCCATGTACTGAAACCGCTGGCCGACTTGGCGCCCAATCTCGTGCACCCGGTCGAGCGAATCAGCATGGCGGAGTTGTGGTCACGCTTTCCGAAGGAGCGGGTTTGCCTGGTCGACTTCAGGCTGTAGGAAACGGCCCGGCGTTGCCCGTATCCACATCGGACTGACTCTGGCCTGATTTCACGCTCATGGTCAGCGGTCCCTTCGGGACTCTCCTCGCATTCCACTCGCAAACGGGGCCGCCCTGGAGGTACATCCCTGATACCTTCAGGGCTCGATTGGCCATCCGGGCCAATCGTCCCCTATGCGAGTTCAATGCTCGGCGCTTCTAAATCCCGTGAAACCATGCCAGAGCGAGCCCAGCAAGGGACGATTCGCTTCAGGGCTGCCGGTGCCTTGACCCCCTCGAGAGGCACTCGGCTGTCGGGAACAGCCGAGTAGCGCACAGGGATGTCTCGAGCGTGCCGCGAGAGGTGAGTAAGGCGCTGGCAGCCAAAAAGCAAAACCACACAAGTCCTGGTGAAAGCGAGATACAGCGACCCTCAGATATTTAGGGACCGGCCGCCGTCCACGGCCAGGTCCTGGCCGGTAACGTAAGGCGCGTCGAGCGCCAGGAAGGCCACCGCGTTCGCGATGTCGCTGGCCTCACCCGGACGCCCGAGCGCCGTGCGGTCGAGGATCGCCTGTTTTTCCGCATCACTGGTCTCGTGCTCCGGCCACAGGATCGCCCCGGGCGATACGCCGTTGACGCGGATTTCGGGGCCCAGCTCGGCTGCCATGAATTTCGTCATCATCGCCAGCCCGGCCTTGGATATGCAGTAGACCCCGTGATCGCTCATCGGCCGGTCGGCGTGCACGTCGAGGATATTGATCACAGAGCCTCCGGCCGCCTTCAGTTCCGGAAGCAATGCCTGGACCAGGAAATAGGGGCCGCGCAGGTTGCTGTTGAGCAGGTCATCCCACTGCCAGGGCCGCGTCTCGCCCAACCGGGTCGGATAAAACCGCGATGCGTTGTTGACCAGCACATCCAGGCGGTCGAACGCAGCCCGGCAATCGGCGGCAAGACGTTCCACGCCCTGTGCGCTGGAGAGGTCCGCCTGGGCAACGCCGGCGCTGCCCGGCCGGGTATCGTTGAGCCTGGCGGCGAGGGCCTCGGCCTTTTCAACACTGGAATTGCAGTGCAGCAGCACGTTGCAACCCCTTTCGTGCAGCGTTTCGGCCGTGCAGGCCCCGATGCGGGCGGCTGCGCCCGTAACCAGGGCGTTTTTTGTACTGGACATGAATCCTGTGCTCCAACAAACTTGTTTCACATGACGCGCACCATCCTGCCGGAACCCCCCGACGAGCTCAAGCGGCACAGCGATCGCCTGGCCGCGCTGATCCGTTCTGAAATTCACGCGACCGGCCCCATGCCGTTTTCACGCTACATGGAAATGGCGCTGTACGAGCCGGGGCTCGGCTATTACTCGGCCGGGCTGCACAAGCTGGGCGAAACCGGTGATTTCATCACGTCCCCGGAGATCGGCCCGCTGTTCGCGGCCTGCCTGGCGCGGCAGGCTGTACAGACCGCGGAGGAGCTGGGTGAATACGAGGTCCTGGAGATCGGCGCCGGCACCGGAAGACTGGCCGTGGACTTCCTGTGCCATGTCGACCCGCGCCGGGAGCCCCGGCGCTACCGCATCCTGGAACGCAGCGCCGACCTGAGACGGGTGCAGCGGGACCGCATTGAAAGCGAAGCGCCCGGCTGGCTGGACCGCGTGGAGTGGCTGGACGGTCCGCCCGGCGCTTCATGGCAGGGCCTGCTGATCGCCAACGAGGTGATCGATGCGCTGGCGGCCGAGCGATTTCAGATCGAAGCCGGCGGCGAGGTCAGCCAGATGTGTGTTGACCTCGACGGCAACACGCTTGAGTGGACGAGTCGGAGGGCCCAACCCGAACTGGAAAACGCGGTCCGCCACCTCGAGGAAAGCACGGGAGACACGCTTCCCGCGGGTTTTCGTTCCGAGCTTCGCCTGCGCCTGCCGGAATGGCTGGATTCACTGACAGAAAACATGACGCGCGGCCTGGCGCTGTTTGTCGACTATGGCCACGCCAGGAGCGATTTCTACCATCCGGACCGTCGGGAAGGCACGCTGATGTGTCACTACCGCCACCGGGCCCACGACGACCCGTTCTTCTGGCCCGGCCTCCAGGACTTGACGGCATGGGTGGATTTCACCGCCCTGGCCGAAGCGGCCGACCATTGCGGCCTGGACGTTGAGGGTTACGCGGGACAGGCGATGTTCCTGCTGGGCAGCGGGCTGGAAGCGGTGCTGCAGGATCTTGCAGCCGCCAGCGAGGACCACGGCCTCGCCCTGGCCGCCGAGGCCCGGCAGCTCACCCTGCCGGGCATGATGGGCGAACGATTCAAGGTCATGGGGCTGGGCCGCGGACTGGAAATTCCTCCCCGCGGTTTCGAACTGGAAGATCTCAGGTACCGGCTATAGCTCGCACACGCGCTTCGCGCAGCAGATTACCCACCTGGGTGCCGTTCAGGCCCGTTGTATCCAGGTCCCGCGCCCGCACCGACAGCGCAGCCCGCAGTGCGTCCGCCAGGATGCCGGCCTGCGGATAGCTGCGGTCACGAAAACCACCCCTGCCCCGGTAGTCCGCCTCGCAGGCACGCAGGAAATCATCGAGGAGCTCGGGGCGGCGCAGCAGATCCGCTTCCTCGATCAGCCTGAGCTTCGCTGCGGGCTTCATCCCGGCCAACTGGTGGCAGCGCAGGTGCAGCGCGGTCACCATCAGGGCCAGGCGGCGGTAGCGGTTGGGCGTCTTGAGGCGTTCGCAGACGCGTCGCGCCAGCGGCACGCCACGCTGTTCGTGCCGCAGGTGTGAAGGCCACTCCTCCCGGGGCGTGATGCCCTTGCCGAGGTCGTGCAGCAACAGGGAAAACACCACCTCCGGCCCCCAGCCCATTTCCGCGGCGAAGTCCATGGCCATTTGCACGTGCAGTCCGGTGTCGATTTCCGGGTGGTACTTTGCGGGCTGCGGGACGCCGAACAGCACATCCACTTCCGGCAACAACCGCTGCAATGCCCCGCAAGCCCGGAGCGTCTCGATAAATACGCCCGGCCGCGCCGACGCCATGGCGCCCTCGATCTCCGCCCAGCTGCGCTCGGCGGCCAGGTGCTCGAGTTCACCGGATGCCGAGATATCACGCATCAACGCCATGGTGGACGGGTGCACGGTGAACCCGAGCGGCGCCAGGCGGGCAGCAAAGCGAGCGACACGCAGTACGCGCAGCGGATCCTCGCGAAAAGCGGGCGACACGTGCCGCAGCACGCGGCGCTCCAGGTCCTCGCGGCCGCCCAGGGGGTCGATGATGCAGCCATGCTCGTCCCGCGCCATGGCGTTGATCGTCAGGTCGCGGCGCAGCAGGTCTTCTTCGAGCGTTACGTCGGGTGCGAAATCGACCGCAAAACCGTGGTAGCCGTGCCCTTCTTTTCGTTCCCGGCGCGCCAGCGCGTATTCCTCACTGCTGTCGGGGTGAAGGAATACCGGGAAAGAGGCGCCGACCTGGCGGAACCCCCGGTCGAGCAAATCCTCGGGACGGGCGCCCACGACCACCCAGTCGTTTTCCCGCGGCTCGAGCCCGAGCAGGGCGTCTCGAACCGCGCCGCCGACAAGGTAAACGCGGTATGCCATTTAAGGGGCGATATGCCGGCGGCAGGCGTCCAGTCTGCGCTGGTGTTTTCCCTGTGCCAGGTACCCGGGCACCACGGCCTCTATCGAAGCCGGCTGAATACCGAATTCCGGCAGGGCATTGTCGTCGCTCGTGTTCGCTGTCTGCAGGGAGCGGTAGTTGTCGGTGGAAAACGGTTTGCCCGGCACGAAGTCCATCACGGCCGCCTGCAAACGGGCAAGCGCATTCGGCAAACCCACGACCTTTCGATTGAGCCCGGCCGTTTCAGCGGCGAACTCGACCAGTAGCTTCAGGCTGTAGACCCGCGGCCCGACGGCATCCAGGGAGCGGCCGTAGGAAGCCGGGTCACCGATCACGCGAGCCAGCAGCGCGGCGACGTCACCGGCCCAGACCGGCTGCATCCGCGCGTCCGGACAGGCCAGCGGCAAAACCGGCGCTGTTTTGAGCAGACCGGCAAAGCGGTTGAAGAAGGAGTCGCCGCGCCCAAAGATGACCGAAGGCCGAATAACGGTCGCATCGATATCGTTCGCGGACATCAACTGGGCCTCGGCCTCGCCCTTGCTGACGAGGTAATGGCTGCTGCCCTGCCCCGCTCCCAGGGCGCCGACCTGCACGATGCGGCGGACGCCGGTTTGTCGGCAGGCTTCCAGCAGTGTGTTCGTCAGTTCGACATGCGCCTTGCGAAAGCCTTTGCCGCTGCGGCCCGGCTCGTTCAGGATGCCTACCATGTTGACGGCTGCGTCGGCCCCTTCGAGATGCCGGGCAAGGGCTTCCGTGCTGAACTCGCGGTTCTGCACTACGCTCACGCCCGGCAGCAGGGCCAATTCGCGGCAGCCCGGGCGGTATCGGGTCAGCGCGATACAGCGGTGACCGTCATTGGCCAGCGCCGGCAGTACGAAGTGTCCCAGGAAACCGGTTGAACCGAGTAATACGATGCGCATCTTCCGCTCCTTGCGGTTCGAACAACGACAAAGGCCAAGTGTACCCATCAGCCTGAGCAAGGTCGAATACCGCTGTCGAAAAAAAGGCCGGAGCGGTACACTCGCCAGGCATACCGTCAAGCTGGGAGGCCCGGGGGCCGATGTTGTTGATCGAACTTCTCATTATCGGACTGCTCGCCGGTTATCTCGCCGGCTTCCTGGGCATCGGCGGCGGTTTTGTCGTGGTGCCGGCACTCACCTACCTGTTCCTGCAGGACCCGGCAACCGCTCCCTGGGCCATCCACATGGCAGTGGGCACCTCGCTCGCCACGATGCTGGTCACCTCGCTCAGCTCGATCATCGCGCATCACCGCAAAAAAGCCATACGCTGGCCCCTGGTCGCAGGGCTGGCTCCGGGCTTGCTGCTCGGCGCGGTTCTGGGCGCTGTCATCGCGGATTTCCTGCAGCCTGAAGCATTGGTGCGCGTGGTGGGCGTATTCGCCGTTCTGGCCGGTGCGCAGCTGATTTTCGGACGCAAGCCCGCGGGCGAAAAATCGCTCCCGGGGCAACCGGGGCTCAGCCTGGTCGGAACGGTGATCGGCGGTATTTCAAGCCTGATCGGCATCGGCGGGGGCGCTCTTACCGGACCGTGGCAACTGTGGCATGGCATCAGGGCGCAGAATGCGGTGGCCACGTCAGCCGCCTGCGGTTACCCGATCGCGATCGCGGGCTCCATCTCTTTTTTATTGCTGGGCCTTGGTGGCGACCTGCCCGAAGGCGCGGTCGGATATGTGCACCTGCCTGCGTTCGCCGGTATAGCCGTGGCCAGTGTCGTTGCGGCCCCGCTCGGTGCGGCCACCGTGCATCGCCTGGCGCCGAATACCGTCCGCCGCGTTTTCGGTGTTTTCCTGGTGCTGGTCGGAATCAGGATGCTGGTCGGATTCTAGGCCTGCCGAGGTGGTTCACCGGCCTAGACCCAGCCGTCGCTTTCGACCGTAATGACCGGGCGCGCCGCCGGCAACTCCAACCCTTCGGGCCAATCAATTTCCAGCGCAATCGGCAGGTGATCGGAAAAAGGCGCATCGCAAACCCTGGCCGTGCGGGCACTCAGGCTATCACTGAGCAGAATGTGATCGATGGCGCGCTGCGGCTGCCAGGCCGGGTAACTCGCCAGGCCGTCGGTCGGCGCGGTCAGCGCCATGGTTTCGCAAAAGTCCCGGACCAGTTCCGAACCGGCCGAAGTATTGAAGTCACCCATGACGACCAGGTGACGGCCGCTGTCCAGTTCGCGCGACAGGAATTTCAGCTGCTGAGCCCGCGCCCGCTTGCCGAGCGCGAGGTGCACGACAGCGACATCCAGGCCGTTAGAGCCGGAACCGAAGCGGGCCAGCAGGGTTCCGCGCCCAGGGATAACGCCCGGCAGCCGGTGTTCCTCTACCGCGTCCGGTTCGAACCGGCTCAGGAAACCGTTGCCCGCGTATGCCACCGAGCCGACCTTGCGGTTTGACTGGTGGCACCAGAACGGCATGCCCGCGTGGGCGGCGATGTATTTCGACTGGTTGATGAAACCCGACCGCAGGCTGCCGGAATCCGCTTCCTGCAGCCCGACCATGTCGAACGCCGACACGAATTCGGAAATGGCGTCGAGGTTCTCGATGCGCGCGCTGTGCGGCAGAACCTGCCGCCAGCTGTGGGTTACGTAATGTCGGTAGCGGGCTGTCGTCGTACCCGCCTGGATGTTGAAACTCAGCAGACGAAGCGTCCGTTTCTCCCGGCTATCATTCTGCTGCGACACGTTCTGTCTGCATGCGGTAATGCTCGATTTCCACCAGATAGTCCACCGCGTCCAGCATGGACTGGAAGCTGGGAAGCGCCGACGATGCGGTCACGCGGTAACGCCCGTTGACCACGATCGAGGGCGTTCCGGTAATTCCGTAGCTGCGCACGAGCTGCTGGTCCTTGCGGATCTTTCCATCAACCGCGAAAGATTGTGCCGTCGACAGGAACTTCTCCTTGTTCGCCCCGAACTGAACGTAAAAGTCGGCGATCTCGTCCAGGCTGCGCATGACCTTTCGCTCTTTCCAGAGCCGATCCATCATGGCCATGTGGACTTCTTCCGGAAGACCCATGATCTGCGCCGTGGCGAAAGCCCGGGCGTAAAGTTCCCAGGATCCGCGACCGAAAACGACCGGCACGCGTCTGAAATCGACGTGGTCGGGCGCTTTCTCCACCCAGGGGTTCACGAACGTTTCAAAGGTGCTGCAATGGCTGCACAGGTAGCTGAACATCTCCAGCACTTCGACCTTGTCGCCCTGCAGTTCCGTGGCGTTGTCGATCCTGAAGTAGTGCAGCCCTTCCTGGTAGGGAACCAGCCCACCACCCTGCGCGAGGGCCGTTCCGGTGAAAAACAAAAGGAAAGCGCCCAGCGCGGACGCGACCCGGATTCTGAATTCCGTCATTAAAAACTCTCCATCAAACCCGTCTCAGCCGGGCCTTTTTTTACTGACCCCGGCCGGGAAGATCAGTTCAATCCCCGGCCAGGTGCAGACCTTCAATGTAGCTCGCCACTGCCTCGATTTCCTCGTCGGACAAGTGAGCAGCCGATCCGTTCATGATCTGGCTCTGCGCGTCTTTTTCACCCCAGTTTTCACCGGCGCGGAAACCCTTCAGCATCTTGGCGGTGTACACCGCGTGCTGACCCGCCAGGACGGGATAGCCCGCCAGCGGATTGCCTTCGCCTGCCGGACCGTGACAAGCCATGCAGGCCGGAACACCCGTTTCTGCATTGCCAGCCCTGTAGATGCGCTCACCCAACTCGACTTTCAACGGGTCGGCCACACCGCCGTTGTTGGTCTGCGAAGAGAAGTACGCCGACAGGTCCTCGATATCCTGCTCCGTGAGGCCCGGGGTGATACCCGCCATCTCCGGGACCATGCGCGCACCGGCCTTGATCAGCGTGGCCTGCCGCACCAGGTATTGCTCGTGCTGTCCGGCCAGCTTGGGCCAGGTCGGCACCATGCTGTTTCCATCCACCCCGTGACAGGCGGCGCAAATCGCGGACTTGGCTTGCCCTGCGGCCGCATCTCCCTTGGCAAACGCCGGCAGGCTGACAAGCAGCAATGACGCAACGGCGATATGCAACATTAGACGCATAGTGAAAACTCCCGAGATCTCATCAAACGTTCATCAAGCTGGAATAAACGCGTTATTATCGCGATTTCCGCGGCGACGTTCCAGCAAATACAGGCGAAGCGATGACATCGGAGGCAAGAACCCGCAACCCGTACCGCTCGGCACATTACGTGATCAGCGCCCATCACCTTGCGCAGCTGCCGCCCGATGAAGGCTGCGAAGTGGCGTTCGCCGGTCGCTCCAACGCCGGCAAATCGAGCGCCATCAACACCCTGACCGAGCAGAAATCACTGGCGAGAACCAGCAAGACGCCGGGCCGGACACAGCAGATCGTGGTTTTCGAACTCGACGCAGAGCGGCGCTTGATGGACCTGCCGGGGTACGGCTACGCCAAAGTCCCGGAAAAACTGCGCGCTCACTGGCAGGAGGTGATGCAGCGTTACTTCGAAACCCGGAAAAGCCTGCAGGGAGTCGTTCTGGTGACGGATATCCGTCACCCGATGAAGCCCTTTGACGAGCAGATGCTGGCCTGGTGTGCCGCAACCGGTGTGCCTTGCCACGTGCTTCTGACCAAGGCGGACAAGCTCAAGCGCGGTCCGGCCCAGGCCGCGCTGCTGAAAGTCCGAAAAGCCCTGCCCGAGGGCGCGACCGCCCAGGTGTTCTCCGCAAAAACCCGTGACGGCATGGATCGTCTCATCGAACAGCTGAACCGGTGGTATCGCTTCCCTGAGCCGGATAGAATTCGCTCAGAACAGAAAAAGGATAGCTGAATGACCTTTCCCTCGACCCGCATGCGCCGTATGCGCGCTTACGATTTTTCCCGCAGGATGATGCGCGAAAACACGCTGACGCCAAATGACCTGATTTGGCCGGTATTTGTCCTCGAAGGTGAAAACAACCGCCAGGAAGTGAGTTCTCTTCCGGGGGTAGAGCGCATGAGCATCGACCTGCTGCTGAAAGCAGCGGAGCACTGCATGGAACTCGGCATTCCGTCCATCGCTCTGTTCCCGGTCGTGGGCGCCGAGCGCAAGTCGGATGATGCCCGCGAAGCCTGGAACCCGGACGGGCTCGCGCAGCGCGCAGCCCGTGCGCTCAAGGAAAACCTGCCGGAACTCGGAGTCATCACCGACGTCGCGCTCGACCCTTTCACTTCGCACGGCCAGGACGGCCTGATCGACGATACCGGCTACGTCGTGAACGACGAAACCGTTGACGTGCTGGTCAAGCAGGCGCTCTCCCACGTGGCGGCCGGGGCTGACTGCGTCGCCCCTTCGGACATGATGGACGGGCGTATCGGTGCGATACGGCAGGCACTGGAAACCGAGGGTTTTCCCAACAAGCTGATCATGGCTTATTCGGCCAAGTACGCCTCCAGTTTCTACGGCCCCTTCCGCGATGCGGTGGGTTCGGCCGGAAACCTGGGCGGCGGCAACAAGTATTCCTACCAGATGGACCCGGGCAACAGCGACGAGGCGCTGCGCGAAGTCGAACTCGACCTCGAGGAAGGCGCCGACATGGTCATGGTGAAACCCGGCCTGCCCTATCTCGACATCATTCGCCGGGTGAAAGAAAACTTCGAGGTGCCGACTTTCGCCTACCACGTGTCCGGGGAATACGCGATGCTCAAGGCAGCGGCGCTCAACGGATGGCTCGACGAGGAAGCCGTGGTCCTGGAGGCGCTGACCTGTCTCAAGCGCGCCGGGTCGGACGGGATCCTGACCTATTACGCCGTCCAGGCGGCCGAATGGCTGAAACACAGGAACTGATCCGGCTGGCCGTTTTCGGCCGGCCCGTGAAGCACTCGCTTTCGCCCCTTATCCACTCGGCGTTCGCCGGGCAGTTTGGACTGCCCATCGACTATCGCGCGATCGAGGCGACAGCCGAAAGTTTCCCGAAGCGCGTGGCGAAACTCGCGCGGGACGGCGGCCGCGGCTGCAATGTCACGGTGCCGCTCAAGCATGAAGCCTGGCGCCTGGCGGACCGCTGCAGCCCGGAAGCCGAGCGTGCGCAAGCCGCCAATACGCTGCAGTTTGATTGCGATGGCCTCTACGCGACGAATACCGATGGCGCAGGCCTGGTAAACGACCTGGAAAAGATCATCGGCTTCGAACTGCGTGGCCGCAAGGTCTGCCTGCTGGGCGCCGGGGGAGCGGCCCGGGGGGTGCTTGGAGCGCTGCTGGGACGGCAGCCGAACAGCGTGACCGTTTCGAACCGGACCGTGGATCGGGCCCTGGCCCTGGCAGACCGTTACTCAGACCTCGGTGAGGTTCAGGGTACGTCGCTTGACGCCGCGGCATCGAGGGGCCCGTTCGACCTGGTCATCAACGCCACTGCACAGGGGCACCGGGGGGAAGCGCCCGGCCTGGACGGAAATTGGTTTAGCCCTGCGGCGCTCTGCTATGACATGAACTACGGCCATGCAGCCGACCCGCTGGCAAGGCGCTGTTCGAAGCTGGACGTGCGCTACAGCGACGGCCTCGGCATGCTGGTCGCCCAGGCCGCCCTGTCCTTTGAATTATGGACCGGCAGGAAACCGGACACCCTCCCGGTGCTGGAGGATCTACGCGCTGCCGCGCGGGAATGAGCCGCGGATGTTGCCGTCCTCATCGAGTTCCGGGTAGTCCAGGCCGCGCTCCCGGCAAAAGCGCGCAACCACCGGGTGCAGCCATTCGAAACGCTGCACGCGGCGCGTTGCGGCGTCCAGTCGCGGCCGCTCGTAAAACCCCTCCCGGTCGCGCTGCCGCTGCGCTTCGTACAGCACGATCGCGCAGGCTACCGAAACGTTCAATGACTGGGTCATGCCGCGCATCGGGATCATCACGCAGCAATCCGCGAATTCCAGCGTCTCCGCGCTGACTCCGAACAGTTCGGTGCCGACCACCAGCGCCGTGGGTTTCGTGTAATCGATGTCCCGGTAATCGACGGCGCGGTCTGAAAGGTGAGCCGCAACCAGCTGAAAACCCCGCTCGTGCAGGTAAGCGCAAGCGCTCGGTACGCTTTCGTGCGACCGCACCTGCATCCACTTCTCGGCACCCTGGGAGGTATTCCAGTGCACTTCCAGGCCGTCCTCGCCCGGTACCGCGTGCACCTCGTTGATACCGACCGCGTCACAGGTACGGATGATCGCGGAAAAATTCCGGGGTTTGTGAAGGCGCTCTGCAAGCACGGTGAGATCGGGCTGCCGGCGGTCCAGCACCGCGTCGATGACCGCGCAGCGTTTATCTTTCAACCCGGCCTTCTCTCAGCATCATCGTGCAGTGTCGCGCGGTCACGACGGCCTGCAGGAGCAGCAGCGCCGGCAGCACAAGGATCAGCGCCTTGAGCAGCCACACCAGCGGCAGGCCGCCCGGCTCCGCAGAAGTCTCGCGAACCTGCCAGGCTACCAGCACGTAGTCCCATCCGATATACAGAAGAAACACGCTGAACGGTGCCATGAACAGCAAGGTGCCGGCCAGATCCACCCACAGGCGGTAGCGCATCGACCGGGCCCGGTACAGGATATCGACGCGAACGTGTTCGTCGCATTGCATTGTCCATGCCGCCGCGACCATGAACACGGTTGCGTGCAGGTAAGTCACGCTTTCCTGCATCCAGATCCAGCCTTCGTTCAGGCCGTAACGCAACACGACGACGAGGAACGTCAGCAGGGTCATGGCCAGGGTCAGCCAGGCCGCGGCGCGTCCCAGCGCGGCGATCGTGCGCGCAAGCAACCCATCCTGTGTCGCGGCCGCTTCGCTCAATCCCACTCCTTGACCTTCCAGTAAACCGGCTGCACCGGGTTGCGGGCGCGCTGGTCCTCGTCCAGCTCGAGACGGCCGTCACCGTCCGTGTCGATGTAGTAGTAAGGCGCGCCCTTGTTCGGAACGATCCGGACCATGTAGACCTGCCCGTCGCGCCGGTATTCCTCGATCCTGCGGTCTTCTTCCTCGATAATCCGCACCGTCGGCTCGATCTGCTCCTGCTGAACCTTGGGCGGAATCGGCACATCGCCTTCCGCCTCCGTTCCGGGTTCGGCCGCGGAGTCGGGTTCCAGGGGCTGATATTGTTCTGATACTTCAGGGATGGGCGGCGGTTTCGCCAGGTCTTCTTCCTGCTGTGCCGCTGACGCGCCGGGCAGGCACAGAATGACGCCTCCGGCGATAACCGCAAAAATACGTCGTTGCACACTCATCGCGCCATCCTCGCTGGGTTAGACTGGTCTGCAGGCGGAACCCGGCCGGGCCTCACCGGCTGACGGCTTCCATGATATCAGACCACCGGCGCAAGCAAACCAGACGGCGACCATGAACAAGAAACCGACGCTGTACCTCGTTGACGGATCCTCCTACCTCTACCGCGCCTTTCACGCGCTGCCCCAGCTCAGCAACAGTCGCGGCGAACCGACCGGCGCGCTGCTCGGTGTGGCCAACATGCTGCGGCGCCTCATCAAGGAGCACGATCCGGAACGGATCGCGGTGGTCTTCGATGCGCCGGGACCGACGTTCCGACACGAAATGTTCGAGGAATACAAGGCCAACCGGCCGCCGATGCCGCAGGAACTTCGGCAACAGGTCGAGCCGAACCTGGCGTTCACCCGCATGCTGGGCCTGCCGCTGCTGCAGGTCGAGGGCGTGGAAGCGGACGACGTCATCGGCACGCTGGCGCAGCAGGCCGAAGAAGCCGGCATGGACTGCGTGATATCCACCGGCGACAAGGACATGGCGCAACTGGTCAGTGACCGCACCACGCTGACCAACACCATGACCGAGACCTCCATGGACCGTGACGGCGTGGTTGAAAAATTCAGCGTCACACCGGAACAGATCGTCGATTACCTGGCCCTGACCGGTGACAAGTCGGACAACATCCCCGGGGTCGAGAAATGCGGTCCCAAGACGGCCGCCAAGTGGCTGACCGCCTGGCGGACGCTGGACGGCGTGATGGAGCACGCGGACGAAGTCGGCGGCAAGATCGGGGCTTATCTCAGGGAGGCGCTGGAATGGCTTCCACTGTCACGGCAACTCGCCACCATCCGGCGCGACCTCGACCTCGAGTTCGGCATCGACGACCTGGTGCGCGGGGAAACAGACCGGGAAGCCCTGATCGAAGCCCTGAAGCGCTATGAATTCAGCAGCTGGCTGAGAGAAATGGAGGTCGCCGGCGACAGCGCGCCCGGTGAGACGTGCGCAGACGAGGTCGAACCCGACTACTACATGATCACGACCGAGGATGAGCTGGCAAAGCTGATCTCGGAACTCGGCGCGGCGGAGCTCATCGCCTTTGACACCGAGACGACCAGCCTCAACCCGATGCGGGCCGAACTGGTGGGACTGAGTTTCTGCACTGAACCGGGCCGCGCCTGCTACCTGCCCGTGGCGCACGACTACCCCGGCGTACCGCGGCAGCTCGACCGCGAAGCGGTCCTGGAGCAGCTGAAACCGCTGCTGGAAGATCCGCACCTGCCCAAGGCAGGCCAGCACATCAAGTACGACATGAACGTGCTCTCCCGCTACGGCATCGCGGTTCAGGGCGTGGCGTTCGACACCATGCTGGAGTCCTACGTGCTGAACAGCACCGGCAGCCGCCACGACATGGATACGCTGGCGCTGCGTCACCTCGGCCTGAAAACCACCAAGTACGAGGATATCTGTGGCAAGGGTGTGAAACAGATCCTGTTCAGCCAGGTCGAAATCGACACGGCCACGCAATACGCCGCCGAAGACGCGGACATCACCCTGCGGCTGCACCGGGTGCTGTGGCCCGAGCTGCAGAAGATCGATTCACTGGCCGCGGTATTCACGGAGATGGAGATGCCCCTGGTGCCCGTCCTGGCGCGCATGGAACAGACCGGTGTGCTCATCGACGGCGAGCGGCTGGCGAAACAGAGCCGGGAACTCGCCGCCCAGATCAACCGCCTGGAAAAAGAAGCCCACGCGGAAGCGGAACAGCCGTTCAACCTGGGCTCGCCGAAACAGCTGCAGGAACTGCTGTTCGGCAAGCTCGGCATGCCGGTGATCCGAAAAACGCCCAAGGGCCAGCCTTCCACCGCCGAGGACGTGCTGCAGGAACTGGCGGCCGACTATGAACTGCCGCGGCTGATCCTGGAGTACCGTTCGCTGTCGAAACTGAAATCCACTTACACCGACAAGCTGCCCGAAGAAATCAACCCGGATACGGGGCGCGTACACACGTCCTACCACCAGGCGGTGGCGGCCACGGGCCGGCTCTCCTCGCAGGATCCCAACCTGCAGAACATCCCCATTCGCACGCCGCAGGGCCGCCGCATCCGCGAGGCTTTCGTGGCGCCGCCCGGATGGCTGGTCATGGCCTGCGACTATTCCCAGATCGAATTGCGCATCATGGCGCACCTGTCCGGTGACGAGGGCCTGCTGAAGGCTTTTCGCGAAGGGGTGGACGTGCACCGCGCCACGGCCGGCGAGGTGTTCGACGTGCCTTACGCAGACGTGGATGACCGGCAGCGGCGCGCGGCCAAGGCCATCAACTTCGGCCTGATGTACGGCATGTCGGCGTTCGGGCTGGCCAGGCAACTGGGCATCGGCCGCGCCGAGGCGCAGGCCTACATGGATACCTACTTCATGCGCTACCCCGGCGTGCAGGAGTTCATGGAAGCGACGCGCGAGAAAGCACGCGAAGCCGGGTTCGTGGAAACCCTGTTCGGCAGGCGTCTTTACCTGCCCGACATCCGGGCCTCGAACATGCAGCGCCGGCAGGGTGCGGAACGTGCGGCGATCAATGCGCCCATGCAGGGCACGGCAGCCGATATCATCAAGCGGGCGATGGTCCGGATCGACGCGTGGCTGCGCGCGGAAAAACCGGCGGCCCGGCTGATGATGCAGGTGCACGACGAACTCGTGCTCGAAGTGCGGGCGGACCAACGCGAGGCCGTGCAGCAGGCGATCGAATCACGCATGGAGCAGGCCGCCTCGCTGGACGTGCCGCTGGTCGTGGATACCGGCTGGGGTGACGACTGGGACACCGCGCACTGAAGCGGTGATCCCGGTGGATTGCTAACCATGAGCTAGTACCTTGACTCCGCCGTGGCGACCGTTTCCTCGTCGAGCCAGTCACGCGGCTTCAGGAAGGCGTGAAGCACAGCCTCCTCGGAGCCGGGCTCGGGTTTCCAGCCGTAACGCCAGGCCACCAGCGGCGGCAGCGACATCAGGATCGACTCGGTTCGTCCGCCCGACTGCAGCCCAAACAGGGTTCCCCGGTCATAAACCAGGTTGAATTCAACATAGCGACCGCGCCGGTACAGTTGGAAACTTCGCTGCTGATCGGTCCAGGCCGTCTTGCGCCTGCGCTGCACGATGGGCAGGTAGGCGTCCAGGTAGCTGTCCCCCACTGCCCGCATGAGGGAAAAGCAGCGCTCGAACCCTCCCTCGTTGAGGTCGTCAAAAAACAGCCCGCCAACGCCGCGCGCCTCGTTCCGGTGCTTCAGGTAGAAATAGCGGTCACACCAATCCTTGTACCGGGGATAAACGTCATCGCCGAACGGCTCACAGGCGGAACGGGCCTCCCGGTGCCAACCGACCACGTCCTCCAGCACCGGGTAGTACGGCGTCAGGTCGTAACCGCCGCCGAACCACCAGGCCGGCTCCTCGTCTTCTTTTTCAGCGATAAAAAACCGCACGTTGGCGTGGCTCGTCGGAATGTGCGGATTCTCGGGGTGGATGACCAGCGAGACGCCGAGCGCCTCGAAGCTCCGCCCTTCCAGTTCGGGGCGGGACGCGGTAGCCGCAGGCGGCAGGCTGGCCCCGGTCACGTGGGAAAAATTCACGCCCGCCTGCTCAAAAACCGCACCTTGTGCCAGCACGCGGGTGCGACCGCCGCCGCCCAAAGCGGCCTCGCCGCCGCGCGTCCAGGCGTCCTCGATGAATTTTCCCCGGCCGTCCTCCGCCTCGAGCGCTGCGCAGATCCGATCCTGCAGCCCAAGCAGATATTTCCTGACAGACAGCGTGTCCACGGTCTCCGTTGCGCTCATTCAACCGCTCCGAATGACTTTTCCGGTCAAGAGATCGCGAATTTCACTGGGCTGGTTTTGCTCACCCAGTTCGCCCGCCAGGATGCCGCAAAGCTCAGCGGAAAAATAACGCTCCACATCGTCCGCGGTGCGCGCCGGTTCTTCACCGCGGGGATTGGCGCTGGTCGAAACGACCGGTCCTCCAAAAGCGCGGCACAGAGCCCGGCAGCCCTCGTGCGCCGTGACGCGCAGCGCAATCGTGGGATGCGAGCCCGCGAGCCAGTCAGGCACGCCGGGCGCGCGAGGAAAGAGCCAGGTGACGGGGCCGGGCCAGGAAGCGAGCGCCGGCTGCCAGTGTGCTTCGTCCACCGGCCGGATATAAGGTGCAAACCGCTCCGGCTGGTCAGCGATAAGAACAAGGCCGGCCGAAGCCGGGCGGGATTTCAGTTCGAGGATGGTGCGAACCGCGGACTCATTGCCCGGATCGCAGCCCAGACCGTAAACAGCCTCGGTCGGATAAGCGATTACGCCGCCGTCGTGCAGACAGCCAGCACCTTCTTCAATGGTCAGCAGTCGGCTTTCTTTCACTTTGAATCAAGCTTTTGAAGTTTTCCTGGACGCGGCCTTTTTTCGGCCTGTTTTCTTCT
>Ga0180435_10001516_pt1 | contig 24143 bp, 17 predicted proteins | sample SS_ome_3_FD_132467 | JGI IMG/M metagenome (GOLD analysis project Ga0180435, IMG submission 132467) | Hypersaline lake sediment archaeal communities from the Salton Sea, California, USA - SS_3_S_1 metaG | ecosystem: Environmental > Aquatic > Non-marine Saline and Alkaline > Hypersaline >... | reverse complement strand
TGTACGTTTGACGACAGTTCCTATACCTGGCCAAAAGAAGGATGGTTTTTTGCCGTGCCCCTGCTTGATGTCAGGGACGCTAAAGACGTTGAACGACTGTCTCGAAAAATAATTGAATTATGGACTGCAAAAGTAGTCGGATGAGGCATTCGACGTCCTCGCCGCCGGTAACCCCTACTCGTATCTCAGCGCCTCGATGGGGTCGAGGGCGGCGGCCTTCCTCGCCGGGTACCAGCCGAAGAAAATTCCCACCGCGGCGGAGAAGACCAGGGCGGCCACTACGGTCTCCGGGGAAATAGTGGTGGCCCAGCCGGTGAAGCGGCCGATGAGCGAGGCCCCGGCAAAACCGACACCGATGCCGATGGCCCCGCCGAGCAGGCTCATCACGATAGCCTCGACGAGGAACTGGGTCAGCACATCGCTGCCCCGGGCGCCGATGGCCATGCGGATGCCGATCTCCCGGGTGCGCTCGGTGACCGAGACGAGCATGATGTTCATGATGCCGATGCCGCCGACGAGCAGCGAGATACCGGCAATGGCCGCCAGCAGCAGGGTCATCACCTCGGTGGTGCTCTCCGCCGCCTCGGCCAGCTCGGTCTGGTTGCGCACGGTGAAGTCGTCTTCCTCCCAGCCGGCCAGCTCGTGGGAGTCACGCATGATCAGCGCCAGTTCCTCCTGGGCCGCGGGAATATCTTCCGGGGACGAGGTGGAGGCGAGAATCTGGGCAATGAAGCTGCGGCCGGAGAGCCGGTTCTTCACCGTGGTGTAGGGGGCGAAGACCACGTCGTCCTGGTCATTGCCCTCGGCGGTCTGGCCCTTCTCGGCCAGCACGCCGATGATCTCCACCGGCACGTGGCGCAGCTGCACCCGCTGGCCCACCGGGTCGACGTCGGGGAACAGCTCGTCGGCCACGGTCTTGCCCAGCACCACCACCTTGCGCATGGACTTGATGTCCGATTGGTCGAAGAAGCGGCCCGAGGCGATGGGCCAGTCGCGGATCAACTGGTAATCGGTGTCCACGCCGTAGGCGGCGGTGCGCCAGTTGCCGGTGCCGCCCACCAGGTGGCCCATGGTCATGATCACCGGCGAGACGGCGAAAACGAGCAGGCTCTCCCGCTCCACGGCCTCGGCGTCGTCGAGAGTCAGCCGGTTGAAGCTGCCCGCACCGCGGCTCACTCCGCCGGAACTGGACGAACCGGGAGTGATGACCAGCATGTTCGTGCCGAGATTCTGAATCTGCTGCTCGATCTGCGACTGGGCGCCGAGACCGATGGCCACCATCACGATCACCGCGCCCACACCGATGATGATGCCCAGCATGGTCAGCAGGGTGCGCATCTTGTTCTTGAGGATGCTCTTCACCGCCACCCGGATCAGGGTCCGCGATCTCATCGGTCACCCTCCCCGTTCCGCCGGTCACTGATGATCCGGCCGTCCCTGAGCGTGATCACCCGGCGCGCCGCCGCGGCCACGTCGTCCTCGTGGGTCACGAGCAGGATGGTGATCCCCTGGCGGTTGAGGTCGCGGAAAAGGTCGAGGATCTCCACCGTGGTGCGGCTGTCCAGGTTGCCGGTGGGCTCGTCGGCGAGCAGGATCGGCGGCTGGCTGACCAGCGCCCGGGCGATGGCCACCCGTTGCTGCTGGCCGCCGGAGAGCTCGCTCGGTTCGTGGTCCACGCGTTCGGCCAGGCCGACACGCGCCAGCGCCTCGGCGGCCAGCTTGCGGGTTTTGAGCTTGCGGTCGGTGCGGTCGTAGAGCAGGGGCAGTTCCACGTTCTCCAGCGCCGACGTTCGGGCGAGCAGGTTGAAAACCTGGAAGACGAACCCGATCTTGCGGTTTCGGATGTCGGCCAGCCGGTCACGGCTCATCCCGTCCACCCGGGTGCCCTCCAGCTCGTACGTGCCGGAGGTGGGTGAATCGAGGCAGCCGAGAATGTTCATCAACGTCGATTTTCCGGAACCGGAGGCGCCCATGATGGCCACCATCTCGCCCTGGCGCACATCGAAATCGACGCCGTCGAGGGCCTTGACCGTGGTCGCGCCAGGCCGGTAGTGGCGGGTGAGGCCCGCGGTGCGAATGACGATGTCCTTTTCCATGGAACTAGAACCCCCCGCGCGGCGGGCCGCGGCGGCCGGACTGCTGGCTGTTGTTCTGGAAGGGGTTGGTGAAACCGGATGAACTCTCGGTGCGGGTCACCCCGGCGATGACCTGCATCCCCTCCTCTATCCGCCGGCCGAGGACCTGGGTCGACTGGCCGTCACTGATCCCGGTGCGCACCGGGGCCATGGCCAGTCCGCCGTCATCATCGAGATACCAGAGCAGGGCCATGCCGTCGGGCATCTGACCGCTCATCATCCCGGCCATCATGCCCCCCATGCCCCCGCCGGGCCGACTGCCCTCGCCCTGGCCCTCGGGACGTTCCCCCCGGGGCCGGCGTTCGCCTTCACCGCCCCCGCCTTCGGACGGACGGCCTTCCCCTCCGCCCTGCCGCGCCTCGCGGCGGGCCTGCATCCGTTCGCGGGCCTCGGCCATCATCTCCTCGGTGGCCCGGAAGCGCAGGGCGGCATTGGGCACCTTGAGCACGTCGCTCACCGTCTCGACGAGGAAGTCGACGGTGGCGGTCATCCCGGGCAGCAGCCGACCGTCCGGGTTTTCCACGTCCACCACCACGGTGTAGTTGACCACGTTCTCCTCGATGGTGGACTGCAGCCGCACCTGGCGCACCGTGCCCTCGAAGGTGTCGTCAGGATACGCCTGAACGGTGAAACGGCCGGTCTGCCCCTCGACGATCCTGCCGATGTCGCTCTCGTCCACCGAGGCGAGGATCTGCATCTTCGACAGGTCGTCGGCGATGAGGAAGAGCTGGGGCGTGGAGAGGCTGGAGGCCACGGTCTGGCCCACGTCGACGTTCCGTTCGATCACCGTGCCGGAAATCGGGGCATAGATCGTGGCGTAGGCCAGGTTCTGCTCGGCCTTCTCCAGGGTCACCTCGGCCGACTTGACGCCGGCCCGGGCCACCTCGAGGTCGTACTGGGCGCTGTTGAACTCGTTCTCGGCCACGATCTCCTTGGCGTAGAGCCCCTCGATCCGGGCAAATTCACGTTCGGCCTGGCGCAGCTGGGCCTGGTTCCGCTCGAGGTTCGCCTCGGCATCGCGCACCGCACTCTGCAGCAGGGTGGTGTCCAGGCGGGCAATGACCTGGCCTTTTTTCACCGTGTCGTTGAAGTCGACGAGGATCTGGTCGATGATCCCCGAGACCTGTGTGCCCACCTCCACGGTGGTCACCGGGTCGAGGGTGCCGGTGGTGGAAACCACCGACTCCAGAGCGCCGAGCTCGACGGTGACGAAACGGTACGATGCCCCCTGGTCGGCGGTGTCGCGGAGAAAATACCAGCCCACGGCGCCGGCCACGGCGAGCAGGGTGACGAGGATGATCAGCTTTTTCACGCTATGCCGTCCTTTCCGGTCGGGAATCGGCTCCGGTGTTTACCGGCGCGGTTCCAGGTTCGCCCCATTAGACGCCAGAATCGGATTAACTACCGTCAACACGACCTAAAGAAAGGTAAAGAACTCTCTGGAAACGTTCAATCCGGCGCGATACACCCTTTCCGGGGCGGTTGCTTGGATTGACTATCCATATGTGTATAATAGGTTTTACATGCCATGGGCTTCGCCGGCCCGGATGGAATCCAGTCCACAGCCTTGCCGCTCACCCTGACGACCCGAAGAATGAGGTGCGCTATGTTGAAAAGGAAGAGTCTGCTTGCCATGTTCGCGGCCCTCGCCTGCCTTGGGGCAGGCGCCATGGCCGGTCCGCTGGTGGGCGATCCCGCCATCGAGATCACGTCCACCGATGTCTGGGGCAACCAGCACAGCCTCAGCGATTTCCAGGGCAAGACCGTCATCCTGAATTTCTGGACCTCCTGGTGAGGGGGGTGTGTTGCGGAGTTGCCGCATCTCAATGACATCGCCATCGAATTCGAAGCCAAGGGCATCGAAGTCATCGCCATCAACCTGCAGGAAGACCTCTCCGTGGTCCAGAGCTACCAGGAGAGCTATCCCGGCATCCTCTTCCTCGTGGATAACGGCACGGTCTGGGACGACTACTATCAGAACAACTACATCCCGCTTAACTATGTGCTGAACCACGACTTTGCACAGACGGTGGAATACTGGAAGGAAGGCTATTACGAGGACGAGATCCACAACACGATCAATGACGTGCGTTCGCGCCTGGTGGTCACCCTCCAGCCCAACGGCGACAATTTCGGCCCGGGCGACAGCATCAGCTACGATGTGGCAGTGAAGAGCTGGACGCTGCTGCCCATCGAGGCCTACGTAGTGGTGGAGGCGGTCTTCCCCGGCGGCGGCACCCTCTCGCTGGGCCGGGCCTATCTCCACTTCAATCTCGGTGAAACAAAGGCCTTCCAACGCCAGCACGTGATTCCGCTGGACGCCCCGGCCGGTGAGTACACCATCCGGGCCCGGGTGGGCCTGCCGCCCGACGACCTGTGGAGCGCCGACGGCTTCGCGTTCACGGTCACGCCCTGACCCGATGATCCGTACATGAAAAAGGCCCTCGGCGCCATGCCGGGGGCCGTTCCCTGTACCAGGCCAGCGGTTACGCGGTGACCTTGGCTCCCTGGGCCTGGTGGGCCTCCTTCGACTCGCAGCAGGCCATGCAGCCCGGGGAACCGGCGTGGAGACCGCAGGCCGAGCAGGTCTTCAAACCTTCCTTGCAGCAATTCTCGCTGCCCTTGATCTCGCCGCAGGTGCAGATGGCCACGTCAGTGCCCTTTTCCATCTGGCAGCAACCGGGGGCGCCGGCGTGCAGACCGCACTTGGCGCAGACCGTGGCGTCGGCGGAGCAGCACTTGCCGCAGCCCTTGAACTCACCGCACGCACCGCAAAGGGTGAGCTTGCAGGCCGTGGGATCGCACTTGCCCTTGGCCGCGGCGGCACAACAGGCCTTGTCCTTGTCACCGGCAGTGACCACGGCACCGGTGGCCGGGCAGGTCATCGCAGCCGTGGTCACGGCGGCGCAGCTGGAAGCGCAATCGGTCCTGGCATTGGGGTTCGCGGCCGTGGAGGTGCAGCAACCGGGGGCGTCCTTGGCCGCGGCGGCCATGCTCGGGCAGCAGCCCGCGCCGGCCTTGGCGGTCCTGGCGGAACAGTCGGCCTTCGCCTCGGCGGCGGTGACGGCGCACGTGGATGCGCAATCGGCCTTGGCATTGGGATTGGCCTCGGCGTCTGCGGTCTTCGCGGAATCACAGGTCTTCGGGGCATCGCACTTGTCGTCATTGGCCAGAGCCGCATAACCGAACAGGCCCGCCACGGCAACGATGGTCAGAACGAGCAGGATCTTTTTCACTTTGCTTCTCCTCAAGCTGATTGTCCGGGGCGGAACGCCCCGCGGATGACATTGAAAATTCCAATGGCCGCCGGCCCGCAATAGCTTCAGGGCCTCGACCGGAATACGTTCTATATTACTGCGCCGCGACCTCTTTTGTCTATAAATTTGGTAGGAATTATACATCTTCTTTTAATACTATAATTTAAAACCACAGCCAACCGGCCCTTGACAACGGTGCACTCGAATTAACAAGATCTACACATTGCCCGGGGACAATCCCCGGTATTCAAGCAAACAAATGGTCGTTGAACCTCAGGACGGCATGCCGCCGCCGCTGAAATCCCTCCTCAACGCCGATGACAAGGAGAGGAAGATGAAGAGGATCCGTCTCACCGCCGTTGCTCTCGCCCTCTGCGCAATGGCCCTTGCCGCCCCACCCGCGGCAGCGCAGTCCGTGGATGCCACGGAATACGTGCTGGATAACGGGATGCAGGTGCTGCTGGTGCCCCGGCACGAAACGCCCACGTTCATGGCCGCCATCGTCGCCCGCGTCGGTTCGGCCAACGAGACCACCGGGATCACCGGGATCTCCCACCTCTTCGAGCACATGATGTTCAAGGGGACCGAGACCATCGGCACGAAGGACTATGTCCGGGACAAGGAGATCATGGACCGGCTGGACGCCCTGCGCACCGAAATGATGGCCGAGCAGGCGGTGATGCGCGAGGACCTCAGGCGGGGCCGGATCGACGACATGCTCGCCCCCGAGGCGAAGACCGACCGCTACCGCGAGCTGGAAACCGAGTTCGACCGGCTGATCGAGGAGCAGCGGCAGCTGATCGTCAAGGACCAGCTGGACGAGATCTACACCAAGAACGGCGGCTCGTTCCTCAACGCCATGACCTCCTACGACATGACGATGTACTTCATCCGGCTGCCGAGCAACAAGCTGGAGCTCTTCTGCTGGATGGAGTCGGACCGGTTCCTCAACCCGGTGTTCCGCGAGTTCTACTCCGAGCGGAACGTGGTACGCGAAGAGCGGCGGCTGGGCGTGGACTCCACCCCCACCGGGCTGATCGAGGAGGACTTCCTGGCCATGTTCTGGAAGTCGTCCTCCTACCACTGGGACGTCATCGGCTGGCCTTCCGACCTGGACAGCATCACCCGCCAGCAGGCCGAAGACTACTTCGACATGTACTACGCGCCGAACAACCTCACACTGATCCTCGTCGGCGACCTGGAGCCCGAGCCCACCATCGCCATGGTCAGGCAGTATTTCGAGCGGTTGCCCCGGGGAACGAAGGAGCCGCCCGAGGTGGTGACCCTCGAAGAAAAGCAGTACGGCGAAAAACGGCTCACCGCCAGCGCCGAGACCGACCCCCAGGCCGAGGTCTGGTACCACACCGTGGCCTGGAAGCACGCCGACAGCTACCCGCTGCAGCTGCTGGGCGGGATCATGAGCGGCAAGACCGGCCGACTCTACAAGAAGCTGGTGGAGGAAGAAGGTATCGCCAAGGGCTCCACCGGCGGTGGCGGCCGCATGATGGGCGGTGGCGGCGGCCTGGGCGTGCGCGCCATGCAGGACTCGCGAAAGTACGCCGGTGCCTTCCAGATCAGTGCCGAGGGGCTCGCCGGCGTGAAGGCCGAAGCGCTGGAAGCGGCGATCCACGAAGTGGTGGACGAGTTGAAAGCCGAACCGGTGACCGAACACGAGCTGCAGAAGGTAAAAAACCAGGAGATGGTGAGCAACATCCGCTTCATGGACATCATGGGCGGCATTGGCATCCTCTTCCTCATCGCCCCCAACGCGGCGATGGGCGACTGGGAGGAGGTGAACCGGGCGCCGCAGCTGCTGGACGCGGTGACCGCCGAGGACATCCAGCGGGTGGCCAACACCTACTTCACCGATGACCAGCGCTGCGTGCTGATCATCAACAGCAAGGAGGCCCCCGAGGGGGAGGCGCGGAAGCGCGGCCCGGGGGACGGCGGCATGGCCGAACGCATCAAAGCCATCGAAGATCCGGCAATGCTGGAGCAGGCCATCGGCATGATCAACATGGGCCTGGGACAGGCCGAAGATCCCGAGCGCCGGGAGCAGCTGGAGCAGATGCTGTCCCTGGCCACCACCCGCCTGGAGGAGTTGGAAAAGGGCGAAGCGGCCGATGAAGCGGCGCCGGCCGGGGAGGAGGAATAACCATGAACAGCAAGAACTTCTCCCTTACGTTCATGCGCATCCTGCCGGTAGTGGTCCTTGCCCTCTCGGCCCTCGCCACCGCCGGTGAGCTCGTCGACCACCCGGACAAGCTGACCTATCCCGAACAGACCTACACGCCGCCGAAAGCCGCGGACTACCGGCACACCCTCGACTGCGGGGCCACCGTCTTCATCGCCGAGAACCACATGGTGCCCACCTTCGAGATGACCGTGCTCGTGCGCACCGGCTCGCTCTACGTGCCGCCGGAGAAGGCCGGCCTGGCCGGGATCACCGGTTACATGATGCGCAACGGCGGCGTGGAAGGAATGACCGCCGGCGAACTCGACGAACGCCTGGCCTTCCTCGCCGGCTCCATCTCGGTGAGCATCGGCGAGGACAGCGGCCGGGCCAGCCTCTTCTGCCTGGTCAAGGACATGGACGAAGGCCTGGGCATGCTGCGCAAGATCCTCGAGAAGCCATTGTTCGAGCAGAAGGAGCTGGACCGTCACCGCGGCGATATCCTTTCCGAACTGGCCCAGCGCAACGCTTCCACCTCGGCCATCGAAAACCGTGAGTGGACCTTCCTTCTCTACGGCGATCACCCCTCCACCACCCGGGCCCGGCGGACCGGGGCCTCGGTGGGGTCGATCACCCGCGAAGACCTCATCGCCTTCCACCGGACGTACTTCTTCCCCGGCAATTTCACCATCGCCGTCTCCGGCGATTTCGAATCCGGGGCGGTGCTGGAAAAACTGAACACCCTGTTCGCCGACTGGCCCAACCGGGAACTCGAACTGCCGGCGATCCCGGACAAGATCAGCGGGCCGAAGCCGGGCGTCTACATGGTGAAGAAGGAGGACGTGAACCAGTCGCGCATCCGCGTGGGCCACATTGGCGTGAAGCGGGACATCCCCGACGAATTCGCGCTGATGGTGATGAACGACATCCTCGGCGGCGGCGGGTTCACCTCGCGCATCGTCCGGCGGGTGCGCTCCGACGAAGGGCTGGCCTACAGCACCGGCAGCCGCTTCGGCCGCCCGGTGCTCTATCCCGGGACCTTCCAGGCCTGGTTCCAGACCAAGCACGCCACCGCCGCCTTCGGCACCCGGCTGATCGTGGACGAGATCAAGCGCATCCGCGAGGAAAAAGTCGAGGAGGAGACCATCGAGATTTCGCGGCAGAGCCTGATCGGCGGGCTGACCCGGCCGTTCAGCAGCAGGAACTCGATGGTCAGCACCTTCGCCAACGACCACTACACCGGCCGGCCCGATGGCTACTGGCAGACCTACGAAAAGAAGGTCAAGGCCGTGGGCGCCGACGAGGTACTCGCCGCGGCGAAGACGTATCTCCACCCGGACAAGCTGGTTTTCCTCGTTGTCGGCGACCCCGAAGCGGTGGAGCGGGGTTCGGACAAGCACCCGGAGAAATACTCTGACTTCGGCCCGGTGACCATGCTGCCGCTGCGTGATCCGCTGACGCTGGAGTAACGGAACCGGCAGCCAGGAAATTCACGGCGAAGCCCCCGCCCCCGGGCGGGGGCTTCGTGCGTTCGGGGCCCGAAGCGGGAATGATCAGGCCGCAGGGGCCAGCGGTTCCTGCACCTCGCGCTCGAGGAGCCGGCGGGCGATGATCGGCAGGGCCATGAAGAGCCAGAACGAAGGTTTGGTCACCACCTCCAGCGTGGCCGCGGCCAGGAGGAGCAGCGGAATCATCATCGTCAACGCCTCCACCAGGCACCAGAGGAATGTACCCTCGCTCCCGGCCACGAGCCGCCGGCAGGCAAGGAGGTCCTTGACGCAGGCGGCGAGCAGGACCATGAAGATGGCGAAACCGATGATGCCGGTTTCACCGATCAACTGGGCATACTGGTTGTGGGAGCGATAGCCCTGGCCGCTGAGGTTGCGGGCCACATAATCCCGGTAATCGAGACGGGACGTGAGGTAGGGGAAGTTGCCGGGCCCGATGCCGAAGACCGGGTTGATCGCCACGATCCGTGGCAGAAGAAGGGTCAGGCCGATGCGGTTGCTGATCGACTGGTCCTCGCTGAGCGTGAGGTCCTTGACCTTGGAGATGCTGGCAAAGCGCGTGACAAGGTCCTTGCTGGCCACCGCGGCCAGGAGGACAAAGACGATGGCCGCACCGGCGACCAGCCTCCCCGTTCCGATCCGTTGCCGGAACCGGACGATGAAGACCGTGGCGGCAATGACAAAGAGCAGCATCCCGGTGCGGGAGAGCGTCTGGGTCAGCAGGAGCAGGAAGCTGATGTTGAGCCCGATCACCAGACCGCGCTGCCAGCGTTTGAGGTCCTTCCAGAAGCTCAGCACGGCGAGAGCGAGGATGCAGAGCACCAGCACCACGGCGAAGTTGTTCGGCCTGAGCCCGGCCATCCCTTCCAGGCGGACCGTGGCCCCCCCACCCTCCACTGCGGCAAGAATGGCGTCACCGAAGAGACGGCTGCCGGTGAGCTTGTGGCCCACCAGCGAGATGATGCCGCCGCCGCCCAGCATGACGATGTAGCCGATGAAGAGCACCCGCAGCTTGAACTCGTCGTCCACCAACTGGTAGATGAGGAAAAACAGCCCCAGGTTGCTGATCATGTTGGGCCAGACGTGGGCGGAGTGGGCGAAGCTCAGGGCGGTAATGGAACAGATGGTGAACCACACCCCGTAGAGCATGATCAGCCGGTTCTGCGGATGGGGGTGGAACGGGTCGCGGGTACGGAAGACGAAGCGGTGCAGGAATACGGCGATGAAGAGCCAGAGGGCCAGCGACCGGTTGACGGTGAGCACGCCGAAGGAGCCGACGAGCACGGCGAAGAAGCGCCGCACCGTGGTCAGCAGCACGATGATGACCAGGCCCCACGAAGGTTTGATGAACAGGGCCGTCAGCGCCGCCAGCCCGACAACCAGGGCGACGAAAAGCGGGATCGACCCGGCGCCGATCAGGAGCACGGCCAGGGCCATGAACAGGGCCGCCGCGGCCAGGCCCCACCAGAGGGGACTGCCCAGGGAGAGATCGGGGTGATCCCCGCCCCTGAAGATCGCCGTTTCCAGTCGTTCTCGTATCATCGCACGCCGAAAAGGTTGAGAAAATCGATGACCGACGACAGTCGCCGCGTACAAAGCATATCAGCTACTGCATCGGAGACCCGGCACCTGTTCTTTAGACTCGGTTCACTCAATATACCCTACGGCCTTGAGCAGGCCCAGCGTTTTTTCGTCCATCACCGCATCCCCGGACGCCAGGTCCTCGGGTGTGTTCTCGGCAATCCACTGCTCGAGCTGCGCGGACAGGTCGGCCAGCGCCCCGGGATCGTGAGCCTTGAGATCCTCAAGGTCGGCCATCGACTGGTCGTAATCGAAGAGCCAGTCACCCCGGTCGGTATTGATCACCAGCTTCCGGCCCCCGGCATAGTAGGCCCAGACGCTGCTCGGCCGGCCCTGCTCATCCTCCGGGCCGCGGCCGTTGAGTACGCAGACGGCCAGGTCGTCGGCCTCGCCGCCGAGCATCGACGCCCCGGACAGCTCCCGGCCCGGCTCGAACCCGCAGACCTCGAGGATCGTGGGCACCACGTCGGTCAGCTCGACGAGCTTCCGTTCACGCCGCCCCCCAGGTTCACCGGGCAGCCGGACCATCATCGGCACCCAGATCTCGGGGGCGTAGAGTGACCAGCCATGCCCCTGCTTGCCCCGTTCGCCCTGGGATTCACCGTGGTCGCTGGTGACCACCACCATCGTGCGCTCCCAGTCCGGCCGTGATTCGAGGTAGCGGAAGAACCGGCCGAGTTGGTGGTCGAGGTAAGCGATCTCCCCGTCGTAACGGTCCCGTCGGATCTCGAAGTAGCGCTGCTGCCGCTCATCGTACCCTTCGCCGTCGAGGGGCATCCAGTCGGAGCCCGCCCCCCCGGCAAAGCGCCGGTAGAAGTCCTCCGGCGGCGTGTAGGGATAGTGGGCATCCATCAGGTTGAGGAAGAGAAAGTAGGGGTGACCTTCTGGCGTGTCGTCCAGCCAGTTCACCGCCTCGTCGACGATGACCTCCGCGTCCCGGTAGATGTCCATGTCCCAGACCCCGCCGGCCTTGCCGCCGAGCAGCCGGTAGCCCACATGGGCCATGCGGGGATAGAACCAGAGCCGGTTGCCGTGCCGGTCGTCGTAGTAGTGGAACCCCTGGTCGAAATTGAACTTCCTGGTGATGTAGAAGCTGTTGGCCGAGATGGCGCCGCAGTGGTATCCCCTGTCGGCGAGCATCTCGGTGACGGTGGCCTGGTCCTCGGCAAGCGCGGTGGGCACCACCTGTTCGCCCTGCCCCTCGGTGCTCACCGTGTGGTGGTCGCACTGGTGCTCGATGGGGTAGAGCCCGGTGAACAGGCTGGCGTGGGAGGGCAGGCTGTAGGCCGAGGGGGCCACCGCCCGCTCGAAGACAACCGCCGATTCGGCGAACCGCTGCAGGTTCGGCGAGAGGTCGCGGCGCCCCCCGTAGGAGTTGAGCCGATCGGCGCGCACCGTGTCGATGACGATCAGCAGCACGTTGACCCGGTCGCCGCCGGGCGGCTGGGCCCCTGCGGCGTACGGCGTCTCCAGCGGCATGGCCTTGCGGCCGTTCCACCAGGCCACGGGCAGCAGCAGCAGCGACATCACCGACAGCACGACCAGGGTGTGGCCCACGGCCCGGAGCAGGGCCGCCCCCGGGCGGAGCGCCGATCGCGCCAGCCCGGGCACCAGCCGATAGCCGGCCCCCCAGGCAACGAACGCCAGCAGGGCGCAGAAGGCGGCACGCACGACCCAGGATTCGCTCCAGGCCGGCATGCGCCGCAGCTGGCAGGAGAGGAGGGCAAAACCGATTTCCGCCGCCAGGACGTAGACATACACCGCACGGGCAAAGGGTCTTCGTTCAAAGGCCCGTCCCAGGCGGATGAAGAGCAGGAAAACGAGCACCGCACCGGCGAGAACGAAAACGGAGAGGGCCAGGCTCAGCGGGTCAGCGGGCCGGCGATGCACTTTCTGCAGAAAAATGAGCGGGAAGAAACCGGCCCAGGCGAAGTGGAGCCCCAGGGCCAGGGCGATGCCCACGGTGCTGCCGCGCCCGGCAAGGGTGGCCAGCAGACCGGCCACGAGAAAAATCAGGCCGACCATCAGCCAGTCGAAGCCGGCGATCCACAGCATCTGGACCAGGGTAACGTTGTAGCCGAAGATATAGGACCAGAGGCCCTCGACGGTGCCGGCCACGGCCCCGGCCACCAGGCCCCAGGCGAGACAGGCGCCGACCCGGTCCGGCAGGGTTTCGGTTCGATTCATCGGTTTGCAGCCCCCAACGCAGTACAGTGTCAACCGCAATAACTGTCGAAATCAGTATAGAGGCTTCCCACGGCAGCATCAATGGCAGCGCGCAACCGGGAGAATCCCGAGCCGGGGCCATCCAGTGGACGGCCCCGGCGTGAGGGGGATCAGGGGGCGTTACCAGTGATCACCTGTCGGCACCTTCCCCGTTGTAGAACCCGTTCTCGTACGTTGCGGCGGTGGCCGGGCGGTATTCTTCATCCATTGGCCGAGGACCACCCTTCCAGCCAGGACAGGGATAAGGAGAAAAAGCGTGCGCACTCTGCGAAATGGGGGCGCCTGCCCGGGAGCATGGTCCCAGCACGTCCCCGGTCAGGTCAGACGGAAGCGCCATCCACTGGCGGGGAGTGCTTCATCTCGAGGCAGGGGGGCTGAAACCGGTGACAGCCGGTCAACCGGTCCCAGAGCGGTATCGTCCGGAGGGCCGCAGCTTCCGCTACCGGCTCCACGCGGTCGAGAAACCGTCTCGCCCAGAGTTCGAAGACAACGAGTTTGCCGATTTCGTAGAACAGCTCGTGTCCCCACTGCTCCTTTTTGAGGAGCTGGAGCATCCCTTCCCGGTGGAAGTATCCGCGGTCGAGAAAGCGATCGCTGAGCAGTATCCCCTCCACCCAAGACCGGAGCCTCAGGCAGCGCCTGAAATCCCGGTCGTAGTGCATGTAGCGGTCCTGGTCGGTCCACTCGAAGATTCCCCGGGTCAGCTTCCTGGAATACCAGATGAACTTTCGCTTCAAACTGGTTTTTCGCATGTGCGCGGCTGAGGGCCTGCTGTAGAGGTCCACACCCGTATTGCTCCAGGGGATCCGGGCCAGTTGCGGCAGCTTTCGTTTGAAGATCTCCTTGTACAACCGGTGCCCCAGCAGGAGCTCGGACCCCAGGCTGAGGTAAAACCGGTAGAGATCGAAACTGGCGAAGGGGAGCAGGCTGCGGTAAAAGTAGCGGTTCATGTCCAGGCAGTTCATCCCCCGGCGAATGCGGTTGCGCAGGTAGAACTGGTCCTTGCGGAACGCCGGGTCGGGGCTGGAGGCGGCCGTCAGTTCCCATTCCTCCCGGATGCTTTCCTGGCGGTGGGCCCGGACGGCATCGTTGAGTTCGCGGGAAGCGCAACCGGCAAGATAGTATTCATATCGATGCCCCTCCAGGCCGTTGACGATCCTGTCCAGCTTGCCGTCAGCAAGCGCCCGGTCATCCAGGTCTCGCTGCCTGAAGTACGGTGAGCCGAACGACAGGTGACCACCGAAGATGCCGTTGAGCAGGCCATCGAAATCAGTGCCCATCACCCGGGCGAAGCCGCAGATCCTGGTCGTGGCCAGCGTACCGTAACCGCCGCCGCCCATGCGTACCAGTTCTTCCCCATACCGGGGGATCCAGTCCTTTTGAATCCCCACACGGGTGTGGTCGGTGACACCGAGCTCGCGGCACAACGCAACCGCCACCCGGTAATCGTGGCCCTTCTCGCTGCCGAAAGTTGCTGCGCTGACATCACAGCCCAGTTCCAGCGCCACGGCGAGGATCAGCCTCGAATCGAGCCCGCCGGAGAGGGGGACGAGAAACCGCTTGCCGTTGCGCGTCCTCCGTTCCATCGACTGGCGGAACAATCCGTAGCCCGTCTCCACGGCATCGTCCAGGTCAGCGTCGCCGAGTTCACCGGTGTAACGTGGTTCCCAGTATATCGAGCGCCGTACCCCGCGGTCATCGAGCGTGACACTGCAGGCAGCAGGCAGGAGCCTGACCTTTTCAAACATCGTCCGGTCGCCGAGGTGATAGAAGTAGTTGAAATAGTCCGCCACCCCCTGCTGATCGATGGAATCGGAAAATCCCGGGTAGCAGAGAAATGCACTGGCGTGCGGGGCGAAGATGAGGATCTGGTCGTCCTCGTAGAGGTAGGTGTGCCTGAACCCGAAACGATCGTTGAACAGGACGAGGCGATTCTCACCGGGGTCGTGAATCACCACATTGCCGTCGCCGTCAACCGCATTCGCCAGGGCAGCCCCCTGCCTGAGATAAGCGGAAACGATCTGTTTTTCCGCCGAGCCGGCATCCACGTCGGCGCCGGAGCAGCCATTGCCGCCGATGGTGAAGATAGCCCCGTACTTCGCACAGGCAATGCCGGTCCGCTCATCGATGTGGACGGCGGCGCTACCGGATGTGGAGAGATCGACAACGCCAAACCCGGTGGCCCCGGAACTGTAAAGAGAAGCAGAAAAACCGTCGTGGTAGAGCAGAGCCCGGGACATCTCATCAATCAGTTCCTGCGATCGGCCCCGTGACCCGTCCCTCTTCCATTGGAAACCGAATATTCCCGGCATCAATCAATCCCTTGAATCAGCGCCAGAAGCCCTTTCCATATCGCTGTTCCATCCGGTCCAGGAGCATCCGGTTCATCTCCGCTCCCTGCTCGAGGGGTATCTCCCGGCTCTTCGCTGAAGTCTTCCTGTTGCAATGCGTCCCGACGAGGGATTCGATTCGCCGGGGATCGACCTTGATCTCCAGCTTGGCGACCATCTCCAGCAGGGCGTCCTTCTTGTTCAAGTCCGATGTCCGCATCTCGATCCATGGGATATCCGGGTTCGAAGCCAGGAACTCCTTGAACCGTGTTTCCACTTCGTACCAGTACCAGAGGCACTTGAAGAAATCGTGCTGGAACCTGGTGTCGGCATAGAGCAGATCCGCCATCTGTATCCGGTTGTCATCCGAACGCGGGTCGAGAAGATAGATCCGCCCGGTTCTCGTCTGCCCCGGGATCGAACCGATGGAATAGAACGAACCGGCAACAGCCTCTGCCCGGCGAACCAGGTGGATGATCTTGATCTTCTTTCGAAAATGGGTCACCGCAAGGGAGGAGAAATTCTTGATGAACTGGTGGTTGGTTTCGACATAATATCGATAGCCAGCAGCCGACCGGCGGATATTGATACGTTTGATCTTGGAAAAGTTCCTGGCGAAGTATTTCTGCGGATCGGTTCCATCCGGACAGTCGTTGTACATGATGGGATAGGGTTCATGGTAACAGACCGCCCCATCGACGCCGGCCAGAATCCGGCTCAGACTCTCCGAACCACTTCGGCCTGTGGTGGCCACGAAGACATAGGCATCGACGCTCCGGCAGCGGCTGGTCAGAAAAACGTTGTACACGGCCACCGTCACCGGGTTGTACTTCAGTAAGGCGCGCATGAGAACCTCACTTTCCGTATTGGAGACACGAGCCTCGCAACAGTTCTAACCCGTCCCTGCTCGGTTGACAACGGTATGCTGCTTAAATGGATCTCTGATGAAATGCTGTTTAGTTTTGAACAACTTGAAGCAACATCCATACCACGGGAAGGACCGGAAACTGGTCGATCATTCTCGTCCAATCTCCCCTGTGGAACACCACTGGAACCACTCATTTTTAGCAATGCCACGCCAGGCAGCACCAGGCAATGGAAATCCGATTCTATTTTTGTGAAAACAATTGCCTCCGATTAACGGAGGGTTCCACCGTCCGATCGGCAGCAGGATGACATCTTGACCCTCTCCCGGACCGCACGGATAATAGCGCCACGCGGGTCATGGTGGCCGCAGCGGGGAGGGCGGGTGCGACAGCACATCTCTTTGAGAATGCGGAGGACGAGATGAGTGATTTCAAGGACATCGTGGCTGCCGGAATTCCGGCCGAGATACCGCCCATGCCGGTCGAGGAACCGGGCATCAACCACGCCCCGGCCCGGCCGATGCTGCTCAGCGACGCCGAAAAGGCCCTGGCGCTGAAAAACGCCCTGCGCTACTTCCCCGCGGCCATGCACGCCGAGCTGGCCCCCGAGTTCGCCCGCGAGCTGGCCGAGGACGGCCGGATCTACATGCGCCGCTTCCGCCCGGGCTACGAGATGCATGCCCGGCCCATCGACGAGTACCCGGCGAAGTGCCGCCAGGCCCAGGCGATCATGGTCATGATCCAGAACAACCTGGACAAGCGGGTGGCCCAGCACCCCTACGAGCTGGTGACCTACGGCGGGAACGGCACGGTCTTCCAGAACTGGGCCCAGTACCTGCTGACCATGAAGTACCTCTCGGAGATGACGGAAACGCAGACCCTGGTGATGTACTCCGGCCACCCGCTGGGCCTCTTCCCCTCGCACCCCGACGCACCTCGCGTGGTGGTGACCAACGGCATGGTGATCCCCAATCACTCGAGTCACGACGACTACACCCGCATGTCCTCGCTGGGCGTGACGATGTACGGCCAGATGACCGCCGGCAGCTTCATGTACATCGGCCCCCAGGGCATCGTCCACGGCACCACCATCACCCTTTTGAACGCCGGCCGCCGCTACCTCGACCTCCCCGAGGGCGAGGGGCTGGCAGGCAAGCTCTACGTCACTTCGGGCCTTGGCGGGATGAGCGGCGCCCAGGCCAAGGCCTCGGTTATCGCCGGCGCGGTGGGCGTCATCGCCGAGATCAACCCCCTGGCGCTGAAGAAACGCCACGAGCAGGGCTGGCTCGACGAGTATGAAGAAGACCTGGACAAGCTGCTGCTGCGCATCGAGCGAGCGCGCCAGGAGAAGAAACCGGTCTCCCTCGGCTACCTGGGCAACGTGGTGGACCTCTGGGAGCGGATGGCCGAGGCCGGAATGGAGGTGGAAATGGGCAGCGACCAGACCTCGCTGCACATCCCCTTCACCGGCGGCTACTACCCGGCCGGACTGACCTTCGAGCAGTCGAACCGCATGATGGTGGACGACCCGGACGGGTTCAAGGAGAAGGTCTACGAGTCCCTGCGCCGCCAGATGGCGGCCATCGACACCATGGCCGGCCGGGGGATGCACTTCTGGGACTACGGCAACGCCTTCCTGCTCGAGGCCTCCCGGGCCGGGGCCGAAGGGCTGCTCAAGCCCGACGGCACCTTCGCCTACCCTTCATACGTGGAAGACATCATGGGGCCGATGTGCTTCGATTACGGTTTTGGTCCCTTCCGCTGGGTCTGCACCTCGGGCAACCCCGACGACCTGGCGAAGACCGACGAGATTTCGGCCGGTATCCTCGAGGAAACGGCGAAGACCGCCGATCCGCGGATCAGCCAGCAGATGCTGGATAACGTGCGCTGGATCCGCGAAGCCGGTCGCAACAAGATGGTGGTGGGCTCCCAGGCCCGCATCCTCTACGCCGACCGGCAGGGGCGCATCGACATCGCCCTGGCCTTCAACAAGGCCGTGGCCGACGGCACGCTGGGCGGGCCGGTGGTGCTGGGCCGCGACCACCACGACGTCTCGGGCACCGACTCGCCCTACCGCGAAACGGCCAACATCCGCGACGGGTCGATGTTCTGCGCCGACATGGCGGTGCAGAACTTCATCGGCGACGGCTTCCGCGGCGCCACCTGGGTCTCGCTGCACAACGGCGGCGGCGTGGGCTGGGGCGAGGTGATCAACGGCGGCTTCGGCATGGTGCTCGACGGCACGGCCGACGCCGCCCGGCGCGCCAGGGCCATGCTCTCCTGGGACGTCTCCAACGGCCTGGCCCGCCGGGCCTGGGCCGGCAACGACGGCGCGGTCTATGCCGCCGGTCGGGCCATGGAAGCCGAGCCCGACATGAACGTCACCCTGCCGGCATCAGCCGACGACAAGCTGGTGGCCGACGCGGTGAGCCGGGCATTCGGGGAGTAGCCACTTCACGGCGAGGCGTCACGCCATCTCCGTCATTGCGAGCCCCAGACCGGCGGGGGCCGCTGGTCGGGGGCTCGCGATGACAGGTACTACTTCACCACCACCGTATCCCTCGCCAGCAGCGCGGCGGAGTTCGCCGCCTGCGCCTCGTAGTAACCGACGAAACGGTCCGTCTCGGCCGAGTCGGTGTCGGCCAGGTTGTGCGCCCAGCGGTAGCCGATGGGCTGGTACCACAGTTCGGCGCTGACGGTGAGCGGTCCGGCGGTGTCCAGCGCCACTTCGTACACTACACGATCGAAGCCGCCGATGAAGTCGCCATCGTCCGACGCCCCGCCGTAAGCCGCGATGTCATCGTGCGCCGTGGCCTTGTTGAAACCGGTGGGCAGGAGGCGGTTATCCTTGAGATAGCTCACGCCGCTGATCAGCGAGGTGGTGACCGCACCCCGGTGGTCGCCGAGGATCGGCTCGTAGACCTGCACCTGCCCCGCGTCGCTGATCAGCTCGTAGTGCGGCTCGTAGGCCGCGGCATCGGTGTCGTTGTCGTTGCCCTTGATCGAGCCGTCGGCGTTGAGCGCACCCGATTCGAAGAGCAGGTCGCCGTTCCCGTCCCGCACCGTGAGATGTAGCCAGGCCCGGCGCGAGGGATAGGCCGAGGGCAGTTTGTGCCCGGCCAGGTTGGCCACCCGCACCTCGGCACGCAGTGAGCCTCCGTCCAGTTCAACGTTCTCCAGGCCCAGTTTCGCCGAGGCCGTGGCCAGGTTCTCCGTGGCGGCGGCGGATGTCGCCGCCAGTTCCCCGGGCAGGGCCTTGACGCCGAGATCAGCCCGGTAGGTGTTAAAGATCTGCGGCATGAAGAAATTGCCGCCGCGGAAACTGTGCTTCGAGACGTTTTCGTGCTCCTGGCCCAGCACCCCGGAGACCATGGCCTTGCCCGGCACTTCGGGCATGTGGCACGACTGGCAGCTTTGCTCACCGGCGTAGGCGCTGTGCTTCCACTCCAGGTACGGCACCTGCTCGGGCAGCTCGCCCACCACGTTGCCCTTTTCGTCGAGGGCATGGGTGTACAGGGTGTGGCAGGTGGCGCAAAGCTCCGACTCCTGGACGTGCCCGGCCTTCTCATGGTGGTAGAAAGACGCCGAGTGCATCAGCTGACGACGCCCGGGCTCGGCTTCGAAGGGGCCGTTGATCACCCGCTCGCCGAAGGGCCTGTCGTTGTCGATGCAGAAACCGGCGGTGAAGCTCTCCTTCCCGCCGAAGCCCTCCGGCGTAACCTGGTGGCAGAGCGTGCAGGAAACGCCGTCCACGGCCAGCATCCCGCGGGGCGACTGCTGGCCATTGACCGGCAGGTTGGCAAAGACGCCGCCGTGGCCGCCGGCCAGTTTGGCGTGGTAGCGCATCATCGGCATGTGGCACGCCGAGCACTCGTGCTGGATCGCCGACGAGGCCGTGGGATGCATAATGGTCTCCCGCCGTACGGCGGCCTGCCAGTAGGGGTCACGGGACGAGTTGGCCATCATCGAGGAACGCCAGTGTGCACCGATGGAAATGTCCTCGCCGGTGGGGGAGGAAACACCGTTGTGGCAGCCGATGCAGCGGTCGGCAGTGACGAACAGTTCGGGCTGGCCGGTGAGGTCCTCGTCCGGGGCGGCAGCGGCCCCGGCGCCGGCATCAGCGGCGGCGGGGATGGCCCACACCGCCGCCAGGGCCAGAACCACAGCGCTCAGGTATCGTGCGTGCTTGATCTTCATATCACCACCCCTCGAAGAAACCGCCGTCGAACCAGTCCCAGAGCAGGTAGACCCCCACCTGGGTGGAACGACCCTCGCTGTTGTTCAGCGGCGTGCGCACACCGATGTTGAGCATGATGTGCTGACGGGTATTCAACGTCACCTGGAACTGCGGCGCGATGTCCCAGTCGGTGTCGGCGCCGGAAACGAACTCCCGGCCGCCCAGCACTTCCACCATCGGCGTCCAGGCTCGGCCCCAACGGCCCACGGTGAAGGTGCGCCCCAGGGCCAGGCGCAGAAACCCCTCGTTTTCCGCCTTGTCGGTGTCCAGCGGCAGCTCGGTGCCCGCCTGGGCATGAAGGAAGAAGTCGGCGGGCAGGATCTGCCCGTAGGCCAGGAAAGGTTCGAAGATGAAGGTGTCTTTGCCGAACCCCTCGTCCTCGTCGCCGGTGGGCGTGATGATTTCCCCGGCCACGCTGAAAATGCCCCCCCGGTCCTTGCTGTGCCAGACCACGTGCTTGACACCCACGGCGATGTCCCCCACCGCAGAGGTCCAGCCGTCGGTCTCACCTTCCGCTCCGCCCTCCACCGGCTTCTCCGCCCAGCCCATGGGCACGATCAACTCGAACTGGCTCCTCGGCCCGAAGCGCTGCTCGTAGATCACCTTGGTGGAGATGGTGTCCCGCCCCTCGGTATCCACGGTGGCGGTGAACACCGCCTCGTCCTCGACAAAGGCTTTCTCGGTGAACAGCGCACGCGGAAGGTTGAGGTCGCCGCTGGGCCAGCGCTTGTCCTGGCAGAAGGTCTGGATGTGCTCGATGATCAGTTCCAGCTCGGCTTCGGTGAGCACGCCGCCGAAGGCGGGCATCATCTCGGAAAAGCCCCGGGTGGGCCCGCCCTCGTAGGCCACGCCCACCCAGTCGGCGCCCGGCTCACGACTGGCGAAGTCGCAGTCGGTGAAGTCGGGCATCTGCTCCTCGAAGGCCAGCAGGCTGGGAGGCGCCCCCCGCCCGTCCGCACCGTGGCAGTTGGCGCAGGCCTTGATGTACAGGTCTGCCCCGCTCAGCGGCTGATCGGCCTCCGGCGTATCGGCCGGGGCCGCCACCGGCAGGGCGAGGATGGCCAGAGCCAGCCACACCAGCCGCCAGGGGCATGGGCAACGTTGATAGATCATCTTTTCACCTCGGGTATGAAGATGAATCAGTCATGAGTATTGTGCATGACACGCAACTTGTGCCAGCGTCCCACATCACCAGATCTCCTCATACTACCCGGGACTTGCAGACAATGAAAGGCATCCCGGCCCCGGCCCGGTTCATGATCCATTGCCAGGGCCCGTGCACCACAGTAATCGCTTTTAATACTCGTTTTTTTGTGACCTTTTTGTTCCTGAACAATCTTAAAAATCGAACAGCGATCGGATTTTTTATTTGACAACCATTGACATATGGATAAAATCGCTCGATCTTGTTCATCTTTTATGCATCACCAGATCTCGGAGGGGGGTGGTCATGTTCCCGCTCCACTGAGTTTCGAACCATCGGTCTCGATTTGAAACCATCTCACGGAGGAACGCAAAATGGACAACATTGACGGGATTGTCACACTGGTCTCCCAGCTGGTCTCCACCTGGGGGCTGCGGGTCGTAGGCGCCATCGCGGTACTGATCCTCGGCCGGATCGTTGCCGGCATCATGCGCGGATGGACCAGGAGGCTGCTCACCAAAAGCCACACCGATGCCACGCTGGTGCCCTTCCTTTCCAGCATGGTCTATTACCTGGTCATCGCCTTCACCGTGATCGCCGTGCTTGGCCTCTTCGGTGTGCCCACCGCCTCGTTCGTGGCCGTGCTCGGTGCCGCCGGCCTGGCCGTGGGCCTGGCCCTGCAGGGAACGCTCTCCAGCTTCGCCGCCGGGGTGATGCTGCTCGTCTTCCGACCGTTCAAGGTCGGCGACTTCGTCGAGGCCGGCGGCAGCACCGGTGTGGTCAAGGAAGTGGGCATCTTCACCACCACGCTGAGCACGCCGGACAACGTGAAGACCATCGTGCCCAACTCCCAGATCTACGGCGCCACGATCAGCAACTACTCCGATATCGAGAAACGTCGAGTGGACATGGTGGTGGGCATCAGTTACGACGACGACATCGGCAAGGCCATCGAGGTGATCACCGGCGTGGTCAAGGCCGACTCCCGCGTGCTCGCCGACCCCGAGCTGCAGGTAGCGGTGAGCGAGATGGCCGACTCCTCGGTGAACCTGGTGGTGCGGCCCTGGTGCCAGCCCGCCGACTACTGGGGTCTGAAATTCGACCTGACACGCCGGCTGAAGGAAGAGCTTGAAGCCAACGGCTGCTCGATCCCCTACCCCCAGCAGGACGTGTACATGCACCAGGTGGGCGACAGCGCCGCCTGAACCAACTGAAGTGGTGTCTGTCACCTCTTTCCACCTGTTTCGACAACCAGGATTGATCACGGGGCCGCCCTGTGCGGCCCCGTGCTGCGCCTAAAGGAAGCGATAGAAATGACCTTGAAGGAAACCATGAGAAGCGTCAACGTCAAGATCTGCACCACGCTGGCCCTGGCCGCCCTGCTGCTGGCCGTGCCGGCCCTGGCCGCGGCCCAGGATTCGGTGGACGATGCCGCCTCGGCGGCCGACGACCTGCTGGGCGGCCTCGAGGACGAGGAAGGCGAAGACATCCCGCCGCACTGGAAAAGCACCATCGCCTTCGGCGGCAGCCTGACCTCGGGCAACAGCGATACCCTGGGCCTCAACCTGGCCGTGGGCAGCGAGAAGATCGGCGAGAAGAACGAGTTCGTGCTCGGCGCCGTGGCGACCTACGGCGAGACCGACGACGAGACAAGCACAGAGAAGGGCAGCCTCTTCTTCAACTACAAGCGGATGTTCGGCAGCTCGTACCTCTACTCGGACACCGAGTTGTTCCACGACAAGATCGCCTTGATCAAGTACCGCTTCACCACCGCCGCCGGCTATGGCCGCTACGTCATCGACAACGACAGGACGAAGCTCGGCGTGGAACTCGGTGTGGCCTACATTCACGAGGATTTCGAGGATCCGCCGGAGGATGAGGACATTGTCGAAGAGCTGGACAGCGAGGACACCTTCGCCCTGCGCGTTTCCCAGACCTTCGAACACCAACTGAGCGAGAGGGCGAAGATCTGGCAGTCACTGGAGTACCTGCCAGAGTTCAGTGACTTCGATAATTATCTGCTCAACGCCACCGTGGGCATCGAGGCCGCGCTGAACCACAAACTCAGCTTGCGCTTCGCCGTCGAGGACCGCTACAACTCGCAGCCGCCTTACGGGTCGAAAAAGAACGACCTGCTCTCCGTGGCCGCGGTGGCCGTGCGGTTCTGAGTCCGATCAACCCCGGAAGCGGCGCAGCAGGTATTTAACGGCGTGTTTCATCACCCGGGGCTTGACCAGGTAGCGGGCATTGGCCAGCAGAATCCGCGGGCGGAGGTAGAAGCTGAGAAACGCCCGGCGGTGCAGTCGGCGCAGGTCCGCCCTGGTCAGGCCCCGGGGCACGTACGCCCCGGCCCAGAAGAAGCCGCGCTCGCTGTCGATGCGTTCGACCTCCCCGCTCTGTTCCATCTCGCGCCAGAGGGCCGTTCCGGGCAGGGGCAGGAAGGAGTGGAAGGCGGCACGGTGCAGGGGCAGTTCGCGGGCGAACCTGAGGGTCGCCTCGATGTCCTCGCGGGTCTCCCCCGGGATACCGAGCATGAAGAAGCCGGTGATGTCGATGCCCCCGGCCTCGCGGACCAGCGCCACCTGGCGCCGCACCTGGTCCGTGGTCGAGCCCTTGCGGATCAGTTTGCGGATGCGATCCGATCCCGATTCGATACCCACGGCGATGGAGTAGAAGCCGGCGCGTT
>Ga0180435_10001515_pt1 | contig 24150 bp, 18 predicted proteins | sample SS_ome_3_FD_132467 | JGI IMG/M metagenome (GOLD analysis project Ga0180435, IMG submission 132467) | Hypersaline lake sediment archaeal communities from the Salton Sea, California, USA - SS_3_S_1 metaG | ecosystem: Environmental > Aquatic > Non-marine Saline and Alkaline > Hypersaline >... | reverse complement strand
GGGACCTCTCGCGGTAAGCACCTTGTTTTTTTCCAGGCTACCTGATGACCACACCTGGATTAACTCCCCAAAAATAGAAACGGCGAATGCAAGAAAATAGTGTTCCTGTCGACCATAAACCAAAATAACTAAAAGGAAACCAATTCCCAGAAAAACCCTGCTTTTTACAAGTGCTTTTCGGAGTCCGGGGTGATTAAAGACCTTGTTGATAAACTCCATAAGACCTACTTTCGTGAATGATTCAGGTTTACCAAACCAGAACGCGTGAGTTACCTCTCCTCCGTGCTCTGGGGTAACGGGGTTTCAAAGCCCTCTGGTTTTTCGAGCTGGAAGATTTCTTCCGGTATTGCCTTATTGAATACCACCTGCTTCAGGTCAAATGTCAGGTCACTGCCAGTTCGAGGATCGCTTAACCCCACTTTCCGGGCATAGAAAATGCCATCTTCATTTTTAAAATCTGAAAACGTCAGCCTTATGTCCTGCTCGGGAAAAAGCACCGAACATGGGGTACGGCTTTGCGGGTGAAAATCAATAACCTGCACATACTCCCCATTTGTGTTTAGAAAGGTGATCTGATTCTCTTTTAAGGAAACAGCGCGATTGTGTTCCCGGATGACGGGATATCCTCTTATAAAGGTCCAGATCTGATCGGGTTCTAACGTGCCCGGGAAAACCCCCGATGGTTCAAGAGACCCAAGATATCCGGAATAATATCTCTTCTCGCTGAAGGAGAGAATTTGAAACCGCCTTTCACGGAGAAGGAGATAAAGAAGTGGGCGACCCCATGGATGTGTGATTTCAATCTTGATTTTGCCAGAATCCCTAACGCCAGCGGCTAACGTATTCAGTTCGGCTTCTGAACCGCGTCTTTTGATCGTTAAGCGACCTAAAGAGAAAAGCGCATGGACTTGTCTTTCCTGATCCCGGCTCATGGAAACAAGATCGCTAATTTTTTCAGGACCAAAAGGGCGAGACGATTTCTGAACGGAGACAGGGGCACAGCATGGCAAAAAAAAAGAGGAAAAAAGCAAAAGAAAGAATACACCCCGGGGAATTTGTTTTTTCATATTCAATTTCTGTAATTCTCAAAAAGTTTTGAAACGTATCGGGACATACGGGTTCCCCAGGAAATGAGATGATATTCGAATTTTTAATACCTGAATTTTGCACCCAGTATCGTAGCGAGGCGCAGAAAGCTTTATGTTTAAAGCGAAGTTGGAGTAATTTTGATCCGCAGGCATATACCCTATATGGTGAGGATCAAAATCATGAAACGAGCTTTAAAGGCAAAGCGCTTCAAGCCGTAGTAGGTACTTGGTGCAAATTGCAGGTAATAGTTTACTCATTTTTTTCTTTAAGAAGCCGTTCAACCTCAATTATTTTTTGCTTTATCTTGTCTTCTTCGGGGTGTGTCAGCGACAGGGCCCTTTGGTAATGTTCAATGGCCTTCTTAAAGTCCTTCTTTTTAAAGTAAGCATCACCAAGGTGTTCATTGATGGTTGGGTCTTCAGGATTCAGCTCAGCCGCTTTTTTGAGGTAACGGAGTGCATCATCATACAACCCTTTCCTGAAATAGACCCATCCCAGGCTATCGATAATGTAACCGCTTTCAGGCTTTATTTTTAAGGCCTTTTGGATCAGTTCCATCGCCTCGTCCAGCTTTATCCCTTTGTCAGCGTAAGTATACCCTATGTAGTTTAATGAATCCGCATGTTCGGGATCTATTTCTACGATCTGCTTCATCTGCCTCAGGCATGATGCTTTATCGCCGGACTTATCGAGAAGCACACCCAGACGGAACATCAGATCAATATTTTTTTCATCCTGTCTCAACCCGTTTTTGACAACCGCCATGGCTTTTTCGTATTCTTCCATTGTTTCGTAAACCGACGACAGCATCAAATAGAGCTCAATCTTTTCTTTTTTCAGCTGAATGGCTTTTTCGATGACTTTTATGGCTTCATCATATTTTTCCTGCTCACTGAGAAGATACCCCATATGCATTTGTGCACTTAAGAAATATTTTGACTCCGGCTTGATCTGGCCGAAATGCGTCAGGGCATTATCCATATCCCCTTTTTCTTCATAGGCCGTACCGAGATAGTACCTCGATTTGTCATCACCCGGCCAGGCAGAAACAATCAGGTTTAATTCCTCTATGGATTCATCAAGCTTTCCCTGCCTGAGGTAGATCAGGCCAAGCGCCTGCCTTCCCGGTTCACCAGGCTTTGAATGCTCTTTAATTTTTTCTGTTTGTTGCTCAGCCTTCTCACTCTGACCGAGCGCGAGATACAGATCCACCAGCCTTTTCCTGGCCCCGATATTATCAGGATAAAGTGCCAACAATTTCAAATAGATTTCAACCGCATCCGTGTTTCTGTCAGTCATTTGATAGAGTGTTCCCAGGTCAAACATGGCGGGCTCCAGGGTTTCGTTGAGTCTCAGTGCATCAAGGAACGCCTGCTCAGCCTCTGTATAGCGACTTTGCTCCAAGTTAATCCTGCCCCGATAATAATAAGCGATGACAAGCTCGGGATTCCGCTCTGTCAATATGTCCAACTGGCTGAGTGCTTCATTGAATTGCTCCTTTTTGATGAGAATGGTGGTTAAAAGAAGCCTGATTCGCTCTCTTTCCGGATCAAGATCCACGGCCTCGCGGTATAGTTCCAGGGCCATGTCATCGTCACCCGTGAGGGTATAGAGATCGGCAAGAAGGATCTTGTTTCTCACATTTTCCGGCTCCAGATCTTCACATTCGAGTGCATATTTTAAAGCCCCTGGATAGTCCTTCATGCTCTTCAGAAGCAATGCCATTTTTCGGAATAGATAAGGGGATTCGGGGTCTTTTTCGATGGCCCTGGAAAGATAGGTTTGCGCATCCTGGGGCTTGCCATTCGTCACGGCAATAGTGGCCAATGCAAAATTTTTATACGCCTCCTGGACATTGTCCGTTTCTGTAGGGGAGACCGCCTTTCCAGCTTCAGGCGAAACAGACTCTACAGGGGTGACCCGTGCCCGGGGACCAAGCCCAAAACATCCTGAAAGGGGTCCAATTAGAAGGAAAAGTGATAGAACGCCTGTAAGTCTATGGTATCCGAATAGGGTTAAGCTATTTCGGGTTATGAACTGTGGGTTACGGCTTGCGGGTTTTTCTTTCATTTTATAAAGTCAGAATATTCTTCTTCAAAATCCGGAATCTGTTCTTTAAGCCACTTTTTGATATTTTTGGTTATCTTTTCCTGGATTTGACGGACTCTCTCCCGTGAGATGTGGTATTTGTCTCCAAGCTCTTGGAGGGTCATGGGCTTTTCTGCCATAATCCGGTTATCAAAAATATCGGCCTTATTCCCAGAAAGTGTACTGCGGAACTCCTTGAGCTTCTGCATTAAAATCTGCTGTCTTTGATTTTCAGAAAGCTGCTCATCGGTGCCCTTACCCGGGTCTGGCAGAAGGGAACCATAGGCTTCCCTCGAATCTTCCCCAACAGGGGCGCTAAGGGAAATTTCCCATCCACCAAGACGCTGGCTCATCTCCACAACCTCATCCTCCTTGACATCAAGACGCGCAGCCAAAAGCTTGGGTTCAGGGCTAAATCCTTCGGCGATCAGCTTGTCTCGCTCCTTGGCTAAATTGAAAAAAAGCTTGCGTTGGCTCTGAGTTGTTCCAATTTTGACCAGTTTCCAGTTATCCATTACGAATTTCAACATATAGGCCTTAATCCAAAAAGACGCATAATATGAAAATTTTATGCCCCGATATGGATCAAATTTTTTAACCGCCTGTAAAAGGCCCAGGTTCCCTTCCTGGATTAAATCTAACAGATTTTTTGTCCAGTACCGGTGGAAATCCATGGCAATTTTCACAACCAATCTCAGGTTTGAGGTCGCAAGCTTGTAGGCGGCCTTCTGGTCCTTTTTCTCTCTGACCCTTTTGGCCAGTTCTATCTCCTCCTCCCGGGTCAGCAGATTATATTGCTTTATCTCAAGAAGGTACATCTGAAGCGGATCATAAGGGACCAAGGTCCTTTCTGATTGGGCAACAGGGGCGAGGTGCAATTCGCCGGAGTCAATCGAATGCCCTTTCTCTGTTTTTTTATCCCCTTCTTGGATGGATTTGTCTTCTGTATCTTTCATAATCGTCACATGCGCTATCGGCACGGCCGCAAAACCCCAGCCCTGTTTTGAAAGAACGGGCTCCGGGCTATTCCGGCATAATCCTCACGTACCGCTTTTTACCTGCCCTTAACAGCAAGACGTCCTGCTGCAAATCACTGATGCGGACTGACTGGTCAAATGTTTTGACCCTTTGCCCATTCAGATACCCACCCCCCTGAGAAATAAGTCGACGGGCCTCACCCCGCGTCTTACAAAGGCCTGTTTTTTCAAAAAGGATATAGGCCGGGATCCCTTGATCAAGTTCTTCTTGACCCATGTGGTAGGTTGGGGCATCCTTGGGAAGCTTTCCCCTATCAGGGCCAAAGAGCTGCTGAGCAGCTTCACGTGCACGGTCTGCTTCTTTACGACCATGGCACAGTTTTGTGGCCTCATAAGCCAGCACCTCTTTTGCGTTTCGAATGTCAGCCCCCTTTAAACGTCCAAGCCGACGGACGTCCTCCATGGGGAGAAATGTAAAAAGGCCTAAAAAACGCTCCACATCACCGTCGTCCTGGTTAATCCAGTATTGGTAATAGTCATAAGGCGACGTCAATGAAGCGTCAAGCCAGACTGCCCCTTTGTGGGTTTTACCCATTTTTATCCCTGTAGATGTGATCAAGAGAGGAAATGTCAGACCGTGGATGACTTCCCCTTCAAGACGTCTTGTGAGATCCGCACCGGCCAGGATGTTGCCCCACTGATCATTTCCCCCCATCTGTAAACGGCAGTCGTAATGCTTGAACAGGTGCCAGAAATCGTATGCCTGGAGTAGCATATAATTAAACTCTATAAAGCTCAGCCCGGTTTCCAGTCTTGCTCGGTAGCTTTCTGCTGCAAGCATCCGGTTCACTCTAAAATGCCGTCCAATATCCCGAAGAAACTCGATATAGTTGAGATCCGTGAGCCAGTCAGCGTTATTGACCATGATGGCCTTTCCATCACTGAAATCAATGAACCGGGACAATTGCGTCTTTAGCCCTTCAGCATTTTTATTGATTTCTTCCAGCGTCAAAATATTACGCATTTCCGTTTTTCCGCTGGGATCTCCCACAAGACCGGTCCCGCCGCCAACGACACCAATCGGCCGGTGCCCCGCTTTCTGCATATGGACGAGTGACATAATGGGGAGAAGATTCCCCACATGGAGACTTTTTGCAGTTGGATCAAATCCAATGTAGCAGGTCGTGGGGGTTTCAAGAAGCTCAAGCACCAGGTTCCGGTCCGTGACCTGTTCAACAAAACCTCTCTCTTCAAAGATGTGGAAAACGTTTTTCATACTAGTCCTGCAATTTTTTTCTTTTGTATCCTTCTGGCAGGTTTAGACGAACCACCTGCCCGGGGTCTCCAATATTTTCAATCGGTACACCATTAAACTCGAGACCAATACCGCCCGCGTTGCCGATCAGCAATTCCATACCCGTTTTGGCTTTCCACACGGGACGACTTCCGGGCGCGAAGATATATTCTTTGGGGTCTTGATCATCCACAAAGACCCTGACCCATGTCTTTTCTCTTATGTTGGCCTTGAGCGTCAACTCTCGGATTTCAGACTCAGGGCGGGTTTCAGGCTCATAGGCTAAAAACGGTTCTGCTGAAAATGATGGGACCGCTTCTTCTTCTGAGGAATTGCTTGGGGTCTCAACGTCAACAGTTTCAGAAGACAGCTCCGGTGGGGACGTCTCTGGGATAACATCCTTCTCCTTCCGGGAGACCTGTTCCACCGATTCGTGGATCACCGCCGATACAGACTCTTTTTGCTCCTTCAAAGACGGCTCTTGGGTTCCGCTGAAGCGTTCCTGATCGGGCTCTGAAACCACCCTGCGGCTGCCAGCTGAATGAATTGCCGGTGCATTCTGCGAGGCGTCCTTTCCAGGGATAACCGTCTTCCACAAGAAATAGGCCATTGCCGCTGTAAGGATTAGAAGGGCCAACACAATTGAGACAACCTTCCTGCTACCCACAGGCTTTCCAAGAGGCTTCGGAGGGGTTGATTCAATGGGGGCGATTTTTTGATACAGTTCGACCACCTCCCGCTCATCCAATCCCACCGCATGGGCATAAGAACGGACAAACCCCCTCACAAAGATCGGTGATGGGAGACTGTGCCAGTCTTCGTTTTCCAAGGCCTGAAGAATATGAGGCTGGATCTTGGTCATTTCAAAGACCTGATCAAAATCGAGCCCCTTTTTTTGCCTTTCATTTTTCAAAAGGGTCCCTACACCACTATCCGTAATTATCCCTGTTTCACCATCCGCCAAATCGGGTCTTCGCGCCGGGCTATGCTCCGAAAGGGGGCCTGATTCGAAGGCAAAGGTTTTTTGGTCGGCAGGAGGCTGATATTCAAGGGTATTCATGTTCGCCCGATTTTAAAAAATGATTTTTGTATATGCCTTTTCTCTCAACTCTTTTAACCAGGAAGAATATCGCTTATTGACCTTCTCCTTATAAAGAATTTCAAAAATGGCTTCTCTAACTTCTTCAAATGGCTTCACTATGCTGTCCTGTCTTTCTAGAAGCTTAACAATCTGTATCCCGGCCGGTCTTATGATCGGCCGGGTAACATCTCCCGGTATCATGTCCTTTAACACCTTCAGAAGATCCGGATCAAGTTGGGATGTCTTAAAAATTCCAAGATCCCCGCCCTCTTCGGCACCGGGGCCTTGAGAGAACTTCTTGGCCATTTCACCGAAATCCTCGCCCTTTTTCAGTCTAAAGACGATATCTTCTGCTTTTCTTAAGAGGGCAATGGTTTCTTCTTGATTTGACGGGTCTTCCTTCTTCAGAAAGATGGTTGCCAGATGCACTTTTGCTATGAGCCTGAATTTATCCTTGTTATTGGCGTAATAGTCTTTTAGCTCTTCCTCCCTTATAACGATCTTCGACTTAACTTCATAATTGATCAGTTTGTTCCGTTCCAGTTGCCTTTTGATTTCCGCCCTGTACGACTTAAGACTCACGTCTTGCTCTTTAAGTCTGGCAATCAGGTCCTCCTGGGTCAACTGGTTGCTTTCCTTTATCCTTTCAATGGCTTCATCAATCTCGCCGGGTGTAATCTCGATACCCAATTCTCGAATTTTTTCGAAGGCAATTTTTTCATCGACCAGAAGTTCTAAAACCTGACGCCGTGTTTCTATATATCTCTTTTTGTCTTTGAGTTTAAGCTCATCCGGCTCATAACCGGTCACCTCCTTGATCCTGTTATCCAATTCGTAGAGGGTGATCACATCGTCGTTCACCTGTGCCACCACCCTGTTAAGGATTTCAGCCCTTACCCCGGGGTGAAATATCAGGACCAAAACCGCTATCCAAATGGTTATGGAGAAAATCTTAAAAATTTTCATACAATTCCACATTATTCAACAGGTCTTGATTAATCTTGACTTCAAAATGAGTGCCCAGGTTTTCTATCCATTTTTCAAGAAATATTTCACGTTTCTGGCGAAGAAGCTTTGTTTCTATTTGCTCAATGACATCCGGGAGTTCCTTTACGATACCGGGTCGAATGGCAAGCACTCTAAAAATATGGTATCCATAGGGTGTCTCGACAATGGGACTCAGTTTACCTTGCGGCATTGAAAAAAGCCCCCTGCCCATTCCCTCTTCCAGATGAGCACGGGCAATCCAGCCGACCTCACCGCCACTTTCCGCTTCAGGCGCTATCGAATATTGACGGGCCAGTTCGCTCATGTTTTCCCCGTTTTTTATCCGTTTGAGGAGGCTTTCGGCCTCGCCCCTGGTCCTGGTAACAATCTGTCTGAATCTTACCATTTTGGGGCACCTGAATTCAGCAGGATTATTTTTAAAATATTGCTCAATCTCCCGGTAAGTCGGCGGAGCAACATCCTTTGAAACCGTCTCTAAAATTTTAAATTCAAGGAGTTGTTCTCCCAATTGATCTTTCCATTGATCAAAATCCACATACTCCCGAAGTAACGCCTCCTTAAACGCTTCTTCCCCATATTCCCGGGTGATGTCATCCAGGGCGCTTTGTAGCGCCCCTTCGGGGAGGGCAATCCCTTTTTCCTTGCCATATTCTAGGATCAGATAATGACCGATCAACCGTTCAGCGAGCTGGTTTCGATACTGATCCTGGTGCCTCTCCAGCCCATTCATACCCGCACTCAGGAATTCCATATCCTTCTTTAGTGCCTCAGTGGTAATTTCCCTGGCGCCGACAACCATGACGACACGGCTCTTTTCCTGTTCACCGAGACCACAGCCAAGGAAAAAAAATACTGCTGCATTGAAAATAAAAATAAGACCGCAGTTTGAAAAGGTCATTCGGGTCTTGTTCTTCACACCAGGGATCATTGAAACATCAATCCTCAACACCCCATTACCAGATCAGCCCTATCGCTCTCTTCCCTCTGTTTCAGGATGGGATTTATTGAGACCATAGAACCACAATTTCTTAAACTGTTTAAAATAGCAGTATTTTTTTAAAATGCAAATATCTTTTTCCCCACAATACGCCTAAATGCTGTTAAAACACCCGTTCAAAGATGTCATTGACATGCTTCACATGATAGTTCAGGTCAAATATGTCTTCGATCTCTGTCTTGCCTAGATGCTCTAAAATCTCTTGATCTTCCATGATGAGATCCTTGAACTCCTGCCCGGTCTCCCAAACTTTCATGGCATTTCTTTGTACCATAACATAGGCGCTTTGTCTTTCAATCCCCTTTCCTGCCAGTTTCAGGAGTAATTGCTGCGAAAATATAAGGCCCTTTGTTTTATTGAGGTTTTCGGTCATCCGGTCCGCATGGACTGTCAGACCGCTTAAAATTCCCGTTAAACGATGAAGCATGTAGTCGATGAGAATCGTGCTGTCCGGCGCGATTACCCTTTCCACGGAGGAATGGCTGATATCCCTTTCATGCCACAAGGGCATATTTTCCATGGCGGCCAGGGAATTAGATCGCACAAGACGAGCCAATCCTGAAATATTTTCACAGCCAATGGGGTTTTTCTTGTGGGGCATGGCAGAAGAGCCCTTCTGTCCCTTTGCGAAGGGTTCCTCTACCTCAAGCACTTCTGTTCTCTGAAGATGTCTTATCTCGACAGCTATCTTTTCCAGGGTTCCGGCAAGAATTGCAAGACTTGAAAAATACTGGGCATGCCGGTCCCGCTGGATAATCTGAGTGGATATTTCTTCAGGCCTTAGCCCAAGTTTTTTGCATACCAGCGCTTCGATCTTTGGGGACGTATTGGCAAATGTACCAACGGCCCCGGAAAGCTTTCCGTAGCTGATGACGTCGCGCGATTCACCCAGCCGCTGCAAATTCCGTTTCATTTCAGAGTACCATACGGCCAGTTTCAGACCAAAGGTTATGGGCTCTGCATGAATTCCGTGGGAGCGTCCGATCATGGTTGTAAACTTATGGGAAATGGCCTTGGTCCGGATAACATCCATGAGTTCATGGAGATCCTGAACAATGATATCCATGGCCTGCTTCAAAAGGAGTGCAAAACTCGTGTCCAGGATATCGGAAGAGGTGAGGCCCAAGTGAATATATCGTGAATCAGGACCCACGTGTTCTTCCACGTTCGTCAAAAATGCAATAACATCGTGTTTGGTTTCCGCCTCAATCTCCAGAATACGCCCCACTGAAAATCCGGCTTTTTCCTTGATATTTTTTAGGGCCTTTTCAGGGACAAGACCTTCCTGTGCCATGGCCTCGCAAGCGGCAATTTCAACTTCAAGCCACTTCGCATATAAATTTTCAGGCTCCCAGATCCGACCCATCTCAGGTCGTGTGTATCGACTGATCATTTTGTTGCCTCCCGCGAAAGAACATAGCCCCCTTCGCTCTGTCCCCGCTAAAATTGCGGAGAGAATAATGGGTTTAATTACAGACTTAAGGTCAATTTCATTAACTTAATGCATATAAAAGAACTGGTTTCGAATTTGGGGGGGGTCTTGAAGGCACTCTGTAAACCTAAGGAGGAATGTGACCCAATATTTGGGATTTTAGGAAATAGCGGAGCCGAATGCCAGTCGTTTGGGCGCAACAAACCCCACATATTGGGTCACTGCCAGATTTCGTTAATTGCCCTCATTGACAGAGTCCCTTCAAGACCCCCCAAATCCTTCACCCTATCTTAAACGTTGGTCTTAAGTTAACAACACTGGGCTTATTTTCCTGCTTACGAGGCCGATGATTCCCGTTGACAAGCCTGTATCGTATATCATAGCCAGCGTTATTCAGTCAAACGGTTCCCATCCCTCAAGTGGGCAGTGGGCACAGAGCGGCTTTCTGCGACAATACATCTTTCCGGTTTGTACAATTAAAGCGTGAAATTCATTAAAAAGAGCCGTATCTTCGGTCAGATGGTCCATAAACAGGCTTTGGAGTTCATCATAGGTCGTTTGCTCCTCAGACATACCATGGCGGCAGAGAATGCGGTGCGTATAGGTATCAATGACAAATACCGGGCGATGTGCCGCATAAAGCAGGATGCTGTCAGCGGTCTCCGGGCCAACCCCTTTGACAGAGAGAAGGCCCCGCCTGAGGTTTCGAGTCTCATCTTCCAGGAACAAAGACAGATCTGCCTGATAGGCTCCAACGATAAAATCGATCAAATTCGTTAACCGTTTAGCCTTGATATTGAAATAGCCGGCCGAACGAATTTCTTGCGCAAGCTCGCCAAGGGAAAGGGAACGAAGGCCTTTCAATGAAAGCAGACCCTTGTCCTTTAAGTTTTCAATGGCCTTTTCCACATTTTTCCAACTTGTATTCTGGGTGAGAACGGCCCCAACGATCATCTCCAGCTCGGTCTCAGCCGGCCACCAGTTTTGAGGACCAAAGTGGCTCGATAAAAGCTCAAATATCTTCATCAGTCGCTGACCCGTTAACGTATGGGACCGCATTTTATGAAGACCTCTCCTTCCTTATATTCTGGATGCCTGAAATCCAATTAGACACCGTGTAAGACTTGGCTAAACACGGATCTTATTGCCTTGACAGGCAACGCAGGATACCTTAGATTTACGCGTCGTGTCAATGAAAGGGCCTTTTCATCAAAAATACTAAACCCGTAACCCTTGAAAAGGCTGGTTTGAAACAATAAATAAAATTCCTTCCCTTAAATAGATATGTTATAGCAGTTTAGCTATTTGAAAATAGCGGTACATGGGCCGTGGGGGTCTCTTTTCAAAGCGCTAAACGGTTACGATATGTCAAGACCTCATCAAAAAACTGATAATATATGATATTAGGAGATGAAATTTTAATAAAATGCCACCGGAATCAAAACTCACCAAAACACGCAACATCGGAATTATTGCCCACATCGATGCAGGGAAGACCACCGTGACGGAACGCGTCCTTTTTTACTCCGGCCGGGTCCACAAGATGGGGGAAGTCCACAATGGCGAGGCTACCATGGACTGGATGCTGGAGGAAAGAGAACGGGGCATCACCATAACCTCTGCCGTCACTTCGTGCAATTGGCAGGGCCATGCGATAAACATCATTGATACCCCCGGTCACGTGGATTTCACTATCGAAGTGGAACGCTCCCTTCGTGTCCTGGATGGCGCCATAGGGGTATTCTGCGCAGTGGGTGGCGTGGAGCCTCAATCCGAAACAGTCTGGCATCAGGCAGACCGGTACAAAGTTCCCAAAATCGCCTTTATAAACAAGCTGGATCGCATCGGAGCCGACTTTTTTAGGGCCATAGAAATGATCAAAGAGCGGCTCGGTGCCGTTCCACTTGTTCTCCAAATCCCATGGGGGAGTGAAGATGATTTCAAGGGTGTCATCGATCTGATTAAGATGAAAGGAATTCTGTGGGAAGAGGAAACCCTGGGTGCCGAGTTCATTGAAGCCCCTATCCCCGCCGACATGCAGGAAGAAGCTTTGAAGCATCGAGAGCATCTCCTGGAAACCCTGGCTGATAAAGATGATGTGATCATGGAGAAGTACCTCTCAGAGGATAAATTCGACATTAAGGAGATAAAACAGGCCATACGAACCGCCACCATTAAGCTGGAACTTGTACCGATTTTTTGTGGCGCCGCCCTTCGGAATAAAGGCATACAGCCCCTTTTGGATGGAATTGTTGACTTTCTCCCCTCACCTCTGGATATTCCCCCCATTGTTGGGCAGGTCCCCTCGTCAGAAAAACAAGAGTCCCGTCCGGCAGAGATAAAAGGGCCCTTTTCGGCCCTTGTCTTCAAGGTAATCATGGATCAGGGAAGGAAAATGACCTATATGCGGATTTACTCGGGTACCGCTAAAATGGGGGATTCTGTCTACAATCCGGGCAAAAATGCCAACGAAAAACTGTCGCGACTCCTTAAGATGCATTCCAACAAAAGAGAACGAATCAATAGCACCACGGCAGGGGATATCATTGCGGCCATGGGTCTGAAACTGGCCACAACCGGTGACACCCTGTGTTCAAAAGAGAAACCCATCCTGCTGGAACCGATTCAATTCAACGAACCGGTCATCAGTGTGGCTGTGGAACCCAAAAAAGTCGGTGATAATGATCGGCTTTTGGATGCCCTAGCTAAACTTTCGGACGAAGATCCCACTTTTAAGTTCAAGATAGACGAAGAGACCGGTCAAACGGTCATATCCGGCATGGGTGAGCTCCATCTGGAAATTATTGCAGGACGGCTAAGACGTGAATTTTTTGTGGAAACGAACCAGGGAAAACCTCAGGTCGTTTTTCGGGAGACCGTGACAAAAACCGTGACGCATGAGGAGGTCTTCGATCGGGAAATCGGCGGTCAACAGCATTATGCAGGCGTAAAAATCGAGACGTCCCCCTTACAGAGGGGTAGCGGGAACCGTTTTATTGACCGTTGCGAAAATCCGGACCTCACCGAAGACTTTCTTCAGGCCATCAAACAGGGCATTGCTGAAGGAGAGGCCAGTGGTGTTCTTGCAGGCTATCCCGTACTGGACGTGCAGACATGCCTCCTGGATGTTCAGATAAAGGAAGCATCGGATGTGATGGCATTTAAGATAGCGGCTACCATGGCATTTAAAAATGCCTGTCAAGGGGCTGCGCCGCTGCTCCTCGAACCGATCATGAAAACCGAGGTCCGAATCCCGGAAGAATTTACTGGCGATGTCATCAGCGATTTCAATGCCAGGCATGGAAAAATTACGCATATCACCAGTACGGGGACGATCCAGGTCCTCACGGGCAGTGTCCCTCTTTCCAAAATGTTCGGGTATTCCACCGCTCTCCGATCCGCTTCTCAGGGTCGGGGGACATTCACCATGCAATTCAGCCACTATGATAAGGCATGAGCGTAACATCCCAGTCAAGACATTCCACCCATAAACGCTACGTTGTTTTTGCCTGGGAGGGTCTGGAAAAAATGAACATCGAACATCGAACGTCCAACTCGCCAGAGGCGAGCAAGCACTTGTCCGCCTGGGCGGATCGAATTTTGAATGGGAAAAGATGAAGAAACAGACTTATGACCTGGAAAAAGGGCTGCTCGAATATTCGGTACGAATCATAAAGATCGTTGAACAACTAACAAATACCAGAGCAGGCACCCATGTTATCGGCCAATTGTTAAGATCGGAATATTCGCCTTATCCAAACCATGGTGAAGCCCGGGCAGCGGAGTCCCCAAAGGACTTTATATTCGTATCTCATCATTGGATATTCGTTTTTTATTCGATGTTGGACGTTCGATGTTCGACGTTCATCTTTAGAAATAGACCTGAACGGTGAACTCTGAACCATTGAACACTTACCCAAATCCTTTGTCAGGCCACCCATTTTGAGACAGGGGCATTGGCCTCCTCTAAGGGTTGAACGACCACGTCTACCAAAAATGGGCCCTGAAAACGCATTGCCCGGCCGAGCACGGAATTCAGGTCTGCCGGGTCCTCCACCCGCTCTGCTTTAATCCCGTAGGCCTGGGCCACTTTGGCGTGATCTGTAGGCGAAAAATCTACCCCAAAATAATGCCCTCCTGTCGCCCGCTGACCGGCCTTTACCCATCCAAACCCGGAGTTTGTCAGAACGATCAGAACGACAGGGATATTGAGCCGGGCGATGGTCTCCAGTTCCCCTGCCGAAATCGCGAAACTACCATCCCCCATGATGCCCACAACCCGATGTCCGTCTCGGGCAAAATGGGCCCCAACCACGGCCGGCAGGGAATAGCCAAGGGCACCGTGGGCTCGGGGGGCGACAAACCACCGGCCGGCATTGGGCAGGCGATAGTATGCGGCCATATAGGGAGTCGGTGTGCCTGGATCGGTGATAACCAATGCATCGACGGGCAAGACGTTGATGAGCTCAGCCACGAACCTCTCGGGTCTTATTGGGATCCTATCGGAGGTAAAATCCGCCACGGCCATCATGTGGGTCTGTCGACTGCGGGAAATCAAGTCGGGATCGGTTTTGTCTGCCGTCCCGCCCCCCAGCCGATCGGCCATCTCCTCGTTCAGAGCGGACAGACCCAGCTTGGCATCTGCGACAATGCCCTCCACAAGCTGAAAATTGATACCGATATGGTTCGGATCTGCGTCTAATTGGATAATCTTGGTCGATCTATCGGCTGGCAGGGTCCACTTGCTGGTCGTTACAGAGCCCGTATGGCAACCGATGTAAAATATCAGATCCGCCGATTGTATAAACTCGTGGCGATAGGCAAGCCCGCCATTGCTGCCAATGACGCCAAGGCTGTAAGGGTGAATCTCAGCAAGGGCGCCTTTTCCACTGATGGATGTTGCGACCGGACAGCCCAACATTTCTGCCAACTGCTTAAGTTCAGGCCATGCCTTAGATCGAATGACCCCGGCACCGGCAACCACCACCGGGTTTTTGCTCTCTAAAAGCAGGGCAGCCGTTCGTCCCACCGGACCCGGATCAGGAGCGGTGCGAACGGCAGGATAAACAGCGAGGTTAGGATTAATATAGACATCCGCATCAGCCACATCCGCTTCCTGTACATTCATAGGGAGACAGATATGGGTCGCCCCCAACCGCCCGGAGTTCGCCTGGCGGAAGGCCTCACGAATAACCCCTGGAAGTTGCCTGCCCTCAACCGGTGTATTGGACCACACTGTAATGGGTCTAAATAGGGCATCCTGGTCAAGTTCGGTCAGGGTCCCCCGGCCCCGATCGCACAGGTCAATATCAGAGGTTATTGACACCAATGGAACCGAAGATTGATTTGCCTCTGCCACCCCCGGCATAATATAGGTGACGCCGCCGCCGCTTGGCCCCTCGCACACACCGACGCGGCCGCTAAATCGAGCATACGCGTCTGCCATAAAAGAAGCTGAGCGTTCGTCACGGGTCAGGATGTGCTTTACGTCTGGGTTTATCTCCCAAAATGCCTCATAAAGGGGCAAACTGGTATCCCCACACAACCCGAATACCACCTCCACACCGATCTGCTCTAACATACGGACTACCGCCTGACTGCCTTTCATGGATTCGCCGTCCTTTCAAAATTTAAGACTGTTATAAAAAAAGGGTTGACAATGGTTTACAGATACAATACTATCAGAATGCTAAAAAAAGGAAAAGGAATATGACCGTTACACACATCGCCGATCGATTTTATTTTTATTTTAGCTGGAGGACCGGTATGCCTTAGTGTGTGACGACGCAAATAATTTAGGGAAAAAAGCGGAGCACATGCTCCGCTTTTTTTTTAACAGCATTGACGGCTTCGTAAAAAGTCCAACTGCACCGTTACGCTTCATCTTTCGTCATTGCAGCGTATTGTGAGTAAGCCTCATTCCTCAAGATTCGCAAGCCTTGCATTTGGCGCTTTTTACTGTGCCGTCTAAATGATGACTTTTTGCGAGTTCACCAGCATTGATACGCTCAAAAAGTCAGGAAATGCTTTTTCCGTTAATAAAATGAGGCGGTCTAAGATGTCAACAAAACGCATAACACAATTAAACAAACAGATCGGACTCAATGAAAGACTGGGACTGATCAGTCTTATTGATGAGGGGATGCGCTTAGGGTCTGCCGAATGCCCTATCATTTCAGATCTCTTCAATGACCTTTGGGATCTTGTAAATACAACTGTATCCGGAAGTAAGATTAGCAGCCTGAAGCCTGAAGAATCAAACAACGGTTTCAGGGTATTTGAGATAAATGCTGAAACAGGGGAAAACCTGGGCAGTCTCAATATGTTATACCTTAAAAAGCCCATCCCCTGCTATTACCTGGTCTATGTTGAGGTGGCAGCGCCCTTCAGGAGAAAGGGGCTGGGCAATCGCATACTGGAATATTTTAGAGATATTTTAGACAAAAAATCTGCAGTTGGGATTCTGGACAACATCATTCCAGAAGACGATCCAAGCTACAGTATCTATTTTAAGCAGGGATGGGAACCCGTTGAAGCGATCATCGGTGACGGCATTATTGATTCGGGTGACAATTACATGCTCTACCTTCCACCCGCATTTCAAGGCAAAGACCTCAGCGGGTCTATTCTGAAACTGGTGTACCACTTGAAAAGAAAACGCGCTGAAATAGATATGAGGGACAACCAGGTGATGGTCCACCGAACCATTGCCGAGTTTAAAGCACTCCACCGGGCGCTACTCACCTACTTTGAATCGGAAATATACAAAAAAGAACCTGCGCCGTTTATGCGGTTTATGTTCACCCGTTTTGCTACCAAACTGATTGCGTTCAGACGCCGCATCGGAGATCTGATAGGGTATACGGGTGGGGATTCCCTTGAACAGATCGTGCTGGCGCCTGAGATCGCAGCACTGCCGGTACAATCCTATTCTCCTGACGAGTTGGCCAGCAAGCCATCTTTCGTGAGCGGAGACAGGGAATTTTATATGCGTCTCCCAAGGGCGATAAAAACCCATCCCGCCCGCAGCATTGAATCTCTGCCCAATTACAACCGGCCAAATTTTGTCAACTGGTTGAGGGAAAAAGAAATAACGGCGAAAGACACTTTGACCATAGGGGACCTCATGGATCTGGGTTTTGATCCAACGCGTCTCAAAGAAATCACCCTAGACCACGAGGATTTTATATTTGAAAGGATTCAGGCCAGACAACTTGCTGCCCTGGAGAAAAAACAAAAAATATTAGATTGCCTGGCATCAGAGGGATGCGGCATAAAAGCCAAATATGCACAGTCAAGAACCAACCCCCCCCTGCTGGCGATCAGGGACAGGGGCAATGCCTATGTGCTTCGTCGTAAGGTAGCCGGCATTCACTGGGAAGAAGCTGTAGAGCAACTCCAGTGCCACCCCCAGTTAAAAAACCTGAACGCTTCTATGAAGATTGACCGGCTGATTGCTGCTACTGTGCGGGACGCTAATGAAAAAATGGCTGAGCACCTCGGCGTGGAAAAAGAAATGCTAGCGGACCTGTTGGCCATTTTTGTTTCATGGGATCTCAAGAAAAATCAGCCCAAATTGATGGTTGATTTCTCAGGCACGTTCTTTGAATCCGTTTGGATGGCATAAAAAGGGGCGCTTCACAGCTATTTCATCCGGTATTTATTCGAGATCGGCAGTCTTCTGTCTTTACCGAGACCTCGGGGGGTTATCTTGATCCCTGGAGGAGATTGCCTGCGCTTATACTCATTTCGATCCACTAAGCGTATGACCTCTTTTACGGTCTCTTCTTCAAATCCCATGCTGAGGATTTCTTCCACGCCTTTGTCCTCTTCTACATAGGCCTGAAGGATGGGATCCAGAATGGTGTAAGGGGGAAGAGAGTCGGTGTCCTTTTGTTCGGGTCGCAGTTCGGCAGACGGGGATTTGACAAGCACCCTCTGAGGAATAACGTCCGTTTCCTCAATGCTATTTCGATATCCGGCCAGTTCGTAAACCAAGGTCTTGGGCACATCCTTGATAACGGCAAATCCACCGGCCATATCCCCATAAAGGGTGGAATAGCCGACACTACTTTCGCTTTTATTTCCTGTTGTCAGGACTAACCAGCCAAATTTATTGGACAGTGCCATGAGGATATTGGCCCTTATCCTGGCCTGGAGGTTCTCCTCTGTAACATCAGGTGTTAATCCCCTGAACTCGGAAGATAGCATTCTATCATAGGCCTTAATGGCATCGACGATGGGGATGGACTTAAATTCCATTTTGAAATTTGAGGCAAGGGTTTCCGCATCTTCCTGGCTTTCCAAAGATGTGTAAGGGGAAGGCATCGCCACACCGATGACACATTCTCTACCCAAGGCATCCGCAGCAATGGCTGCTACCAAAGAGGAATCGATACCGCCACTCAGCCCTAAAACGACCTTTTTGAAACCGTTTTTGGCCACATAATCGGTAACTCCCAATACAAGCGCGCGGTAGACCTCTTCAAGACGAGAGAGTTCTTCCCTATCACTTTGGGTCAGGGCCGGTTTTTTTTGCGTTTTGGACATCTTCAGGTCTATTTTTTTTACCGTATCTGTTTGGTTTGAAGCGATAAATTTATCCTTTCTCCGGCGGGGGTCATGAATCCGTTGGAGAAAGACCGCGTCTAAGTTCAGGTCAGTAACGATAAAGTCCTCTTCGAATTGCTTTCCCTGAAAAATCGGCTCTCCTTTTTGATCCAGTATCATACTGCCCCCATCAAAGATAAGCTCATCCTGTCCTCCCACGAGGTTGTTAAACGCCACGATTGCGATGTTATCCGCCGCCCGGGTGGCCAACATCCTCTTCCGGCTGTTGCCTTTTTCTGCGTGATACGGGGAAGCGGAAATGTTTACAATCAATTCAGCCCCCCCCTTGAGGGATTGGGTGGTTGTAGGGCCTTCCGGATACCACATGTCCTCGCAGATATTTAGCCCAATCACGGTTTCCCCGAGGCTGAATACCGGAATTTCGTTACCTCCCTGAAAATATCTGTTTTCATCAAACACGCCATAGTTGGGGAGATATATTTTGTGATAGACCCCGGCTAATGTTCCATTATTAATTATGGCCGCAGCATTGTATAGATCATCTTCCTTATCCACAAAACCGACCAAGACGCAAATACCAGATGAGGCCTTCACTATCTTTTTAAGGCAATCCAGGTTTTCGTTAACAAATTGGGGCATTAGAAGCAAATCCTCCGGTGGATAACCGGTGATAGCCAGTTCGGGAAAAGTGATCAGATCGACGCCAGTACCTCTTGCCTCGTCGAGGTATTGGCATATTTTTTTTGTATTGCCGTCCAGGTCTCCCACAGTTGTATTGATCTGGGCCATCGCAATTCGTAACGTTCGCATTTTTTGACTCCCTCCTTCGTAAACAACTCCTTTTTGGCGTCATCTTATACCATATCTCATTCATGTCAAAACGGGTTTTGGTTTTCTGGAGGATTTAAGGTCGATTTTTCGTATCATCTCAATACATCCGGGGTTATTTTCATCTTTAGGGGGCATAGGGGTCGCTTTTATAAACACTGTCATCCGCATGGGTCTGCTGGTTTATGGCCGCCTGCCTTCCGGCCGATCCGGTGCCTGAAAAAAAGACCCATTTCTTTGCGGGAACCAAACCTTTTGAAATTTACCAAATTTTTATTGTCAACACCCGCTTTTTAGGTTTTAATAGACGCATTACGGATGCAATGGCCAATCCTGTACAAATTCGTCACCGGTAAGCGTATGAGCGGGCGTATTTAGTGTTCAGGATCAGTTTGAGATAACGATCTTGTTGGGGCTTAAATGATGCTTTCGCGCTTTATTTTTAAGGGAGTGATTCATGCATTTTGGTGGGGTTGATTTTCCAGGCAGGCCCCTCGTGGCCGTTTTTTTCATTGTTTCGCCTCTTTTTTTTGGAGCAGCCTGTTCACAGGAGGAGCCGAAAGAGGTTCAAACGCCAAGGGTCGTGGTCCCCATAAAAAGCCCTGTGCGGGAGATTCCTCAGGTTGCGTTGGTTGATGAAAGATTAAATACCGAACCAGGATTAATGCCCGCCGCAATTGCTGAAACGGCTTCCCTTGAAGATGAAGAAGGGCAACCGGATTCGCCTGCTTTGATAGAAAAACCGGAAGAGCAGATCGATATTCAAAAAGAAGACGGCTACTACCGGGTACAAAAGGGCGATAGCCTTTCCAAAGTGGCCGGTAGAGCGGATGTGTACGGCAACCCATTAATGTGGCCCAGTCTTTTCCGTCTTAACATGGATAAACTTGGCGGAATCAAAGTGGCCGAAGCTTTCGACCTGAAATGGTCAAGCCTTTTCAGATTGAACACGAATATATCTAATAATTTGAATGTACTGGAAAATTTTGAAACTGAAGAGCTTCCCGAAGGTCTTAATCTGAAATTTTTGACAGAAAAAGAAACAAAAGAAAATCTGGCCAACGTGGCACAAAAGATTTGGGTGGTGAGTGTGATGTCTTCCCAAAACATGAAAAGCCTTGTCCCACCTGCCATTACGTTGATGAAAAATGGTTACCGAGTGTACATTAGCGAAGCAATTGTAAAAGGTGAAGATTGGTTGAGACTCCGTGTCGGCTTTTTCGCAACCGAACAAGAAGCCGCTGAACAGGGAGAAAAAATCATGTCCCTGTTGGGTGAAGACGAAACCTGGGTTGCCAGGATAGCCCAGAAAGAACTTGAGAATTATGGTCGATACTGAAAAGATCGAAATTTAGGGATGTTATAGATATGAATGGAAAAAAGGTGATCGTTGGCGTCTGTGGGGGGATTGCGGCTTATAAGACAGTAGAGCTGGTCAGACGGCTTGTAAAGGCAGATGCTCAACCATTCGTGGCCATGACATCAAATGCCGCTCGATTTGTGGCTCCCCTAACATTTGAGGCGCTCTCGGGAAACCGGGTTATCAGGGACATGTGGGACAGTGAAGGATCATCCATAGACCATATTAACTGGGGCCAGGAATCAGATCTGATTATTATTGCCCCGGCAACGGCCAATTTCATAGCCAAAATGGCGCACGGTATCGGAGATGATTTTTTATCCACCATGGTGCTCGCAGCCACAGCCGGGATTTTAGTCTGCCCGTCTATGAATAGTCAAATGTTCAACCATCCGGCCGTACAGGATAATCTCAGGTTATTAAAGGCGCGGGGAATCGTTGTCATGGCGCCGGGTGAGGGGCAACTCGCCTGTCACACAGAGGGTCCCGGGAGGTTGCCGGAGCCCGAAGATATTATTGAGCAGGCATTTACCCTGATTTCCCGGCAGGACCTTTCAGGATTAAAGATCCTTGTGACGGCGGGCCCCACCATAGAGCCCATCGACCCTGTGCGATATATCACCAACAGGTCCTCCGGTAAAATGGGGTATGCACTGGCCAGGGCCGCCAGAAGGCGGGGGGCCTCAGTAACCCTTGTTAGCGGACCCACCTGTCTGAAGCCACCGTATGGCGTTGAATTTTGTGAAACAAAAACGGCTGAGGACATGAAACAGGTTGTTTTTGAAAATCATCCCAAGTGTAATATCATCATCAAGGCGGCGGCGGTTTCTGATTACAGGCCCATGGATAGGGCGGCCCACAAGATCAAAAAAGAAGCGGACACCTTATCTCTCGAATTGATAAAAAACCCGGACATCCTGGCTGAATTGGGCTCTGCCAGGAAAAAGGCCAATTGCCTGCTGGTGGGGTTTGCCGCCGAAACAAAAGACTTGACAGCAAATGCAAAGAAAAAGCTACGGGGCAAAAATCTGGATATGATCGTGGCCAATGACGTCTCAAGGGCGGATTCAGGGTTTGAAACGGATACCAATATCGTCAAAATCATTTACAGCGACGGTAAGATTGAAGAACTGGCACTGATGACAAAGGATGCGGTCGCCGATTTGGTGCTCGACAGAATAAACGCAATGTGGGAAAGTCGCGGTGAACTCAGAAGCGGAAATTAGAGATATCTTTGATCATTTAAAAAAACTGATAATGATCAATGATGAGATGGGCATTGACTTACCGCCCATACCCTCAGAGGCATTGAATTATCTTGAGGATGGAATCCCAGCGTATCAGGGCAAGAAAAAAAGAGCGGATAATCTGACGTCTCTTGAAGCCTTGAGAGCCTCCATCGGTGACTGCCAGCGGTGTAAACTTCACAGGGGCAGAAATAACCTGGTCTTTGGTGAGGGCTCTCCTCACGCAAAGCTTGTGTTTGTGGGAGAAGGTCCCGGGCGGGAGGAAGACATCATTGGCAGGCCCTTTGTGGGCGAAGCCGGAAAACTGTTAACCAGGATCATCGAAAACGGTATGGGGCTCACACGGGAAGCGGTCTATATCTGCAATGTGGTGAAATGCCGTCCACCGGGCAATCGCGATCCTGAGAGCGACGAAATCGAGACCTGTCTTCCTTTTTTGAAGCAGCAGCTCGGTATCATTAAACCCGAAGTCATCTGTATCCTCGGCCGGATAGCCGGTCAGGCCCTGTTGGGGGGCGACTTCAAAATTACCCATAAAAGGGGGGTGTGGCATTCTTATATGGATATCCCGGTCATGCCCACCTATCACCCGGCCTATATCATCAGGAATCCGTCACGGGAGCGTGAGTTAAAAGGCCAGGTTTGGGAAGATATCAAAAAGATCATGAAACATTTGGGGCTCCCACAAAGCCCATAAGCCTGGAGGTTAAAAAATGGCGAAGCATGGAACCACAACCTTTTTCGGCTTTGTTTTTTTAACGCTTGCCTTCCTGGGAATGCCGGGTCTTGGAACACCTGGAATGGCCATGGCCGAAAACGAAGTCTTTATTATTGAGCTTGAAGGTCCAATCAACCCGGGTACGGCCATGTATGTGACCAGAGGTCTGGAAAAAGCCGTCAAACAGGGTGCAGGGCTTGCCATACTTCGTCTCGACACCCCGGGTGGGTTGGCTTCTTCCATGCGTACCATTATGAAGGCCATGCTGAACTCACCCATCCCGATTGCCGTATGGGTGGGTCCCAGCGGGGCCGGTGCAGCCTCTGCAGGGGTCATGGTCACGGTGGCGGCCCATATTGCGACCATGGCACCCGGGACGAACATCGGGGCGGCCCATCCTGTCACAGCAGGCGGCAAAGACATTGATAAGACCATGTCAGAGAAGGTGGTGAATGATATGGCCGCCTATGCCAGGGGAATCGCGGAAGACAAGGGGAGAAACGGGGAATGGGTAGAAAAGGCGATTCGCGAAAGCGTTTCCATAACCGCTGATGAGGCGCTCGAAAACAATGTCATTGACCTGGTCGCCAAGGACATTGACGAACTCCTCCAAAAGATAGACGGAAAAGAGATCCGTGTATCCGGAGGCAAAGTCACACTTAAAACCGCAGACCTTAAAAAGACCTATTTTCGCCCCGGATGGCGCGATAGGGTCCTCAAGACCATCAGTGACCCGAACATTGCCTATATCCTCATGATGATCGGTCTTGCCGGGCTTTACTTTGAGCTGTCGCATCCAGGGGCTATCTTTCCCGGTGTAATTGGAGCAATCTCCCTGATCCTCGCTTTTTTTTCCTTTCAGACCCTGCCGGTCAATTATGCCGGACTCATTCTCATTACCCTGGCCATTATCTTCTTTATTGCCGAGGTAAAGGTGACGAGTTATGGTATTCTCTCCATTGGGGGATTGATTTCCTTGACCATAGGCTCTATCATGTTGTTTGAGGATGTGAGTGTTTCGCTAAAACTGATGCTGCCGACCATCCTTTTGGTAGGGGGATTTTTTGTTGTGGTTGCGAGCCTGGCATTCAGGGCCTATCGGGCCAGACCCATAAGCGGCTCAGACGGCCTGTTGGGTGAGGTGGGCCTGGTGAAGGAGCGGATCGACCCCGAGGGACTGATCTTTGTACACGGTGAGTACTGGCGGGCAAAGGCCGAAGAACGGGTTGAACCCGGAGAAAAAGTGAAAGTTGAAGGTGTCGACAGGCTGATTTTGTCAGTGAAAAAGATAAAAAGTTAATTCAGTTCACGCCTCCTGCCAATTAGTGTCTGAAAGAAAACTAGGAGTTTTTCCCAAGATCAAGGAAGGCGAAAATTATAACCACAGGAATTCATAGAAGTATTTTGAGGATTTATCCGCCTCTGGCGGGTTATACTCTGAGTCTGACGCAGAGATTGGG
>Ga0180435_10001514_pt1 | contig 24152 bp, 21 predicted proteins | sample SS_ome_3_FD_132467 | JGI IMG/M metagenome (GOLD analysis project Ga0180435, IMG submission 132467) | Hypersaline lake sediment archaeal communities from the Salton Sea, California, USA - SS_3_S_1 metaG | ecosystem: Environmental > Aquatic > Non-marine Saline and Alkaline > Hypersaline >... | reverse complement strand
GGCGAATGGGCGACATAGAGCCGGTTGTCGCGGATCGCGAAGGCGGCGGGATCGCCGGAGGCAAGCTTGCCCTCCGACAGCGCCCAGGCGCAGTAGCCGCCGAACCGCGGCGCATAGGCGCGCGGGTTCATCTCGAAGGCCAGAAGCGTTTCGGGGCTGGCGAAGAGCCAGACCGCGCCGCGCCATTTCAGCGCGTGGCGGCGATCGCCGGGCACCGGCCGGCCCTCGGTGAAATAGGCCACCACGTCATGTCCGCCCAGCGCGAACCCGCCGATGGCATGGACCGGCGGTTCCTCGGCCCGGATCGACACGACCGGCGCAAACCACAGCAGCACCGCGGCAAGCCACGGCAGAACGGCAGGCAGGCGGGGTCGGGGCAGGATCATGGCGGCACCTTTCGCCGTGAAGATGGCACCCCGCGCCGCATCGCGAAAGCCCGTTCCCGCAAGCGTGAACACAGGGTCCGCGCCGCTCACGGACCCGCGCGGGATCAGTCGACCAGGTCGACGATCTCCTCGACGATATCCTCGATCCCGTCGAACAGGCGCTTGAACAGGCGCTTGCGCGGCCGGCGCCGCCGCGGCGGCGGCCGGCCCGGTGCCGTCGGGCGCGGCGGCTTGGCCTTTTTCGGGCGTTCGGCCGCGGGTGATTCCGGCGCCCGCACCGCCTTCATCCGGCTCAGCGGCGCGCCGCAGGAGGAACAGGCAAGCTGGTGCTGCACCGTGCCGGCCAGCGTGAGCATTGTACGGCGGCCGCAATAGCAGCAGGTCGCGATCTTGGTGCGCTCGGGCATGGGCTGCGGTCCTCAATCCGGTTGTCCCGCACTGGCATATAGGGCGATCGCGGCGGCATTTGAGACGTTGAGCGATCCGAAGGCCCCGGAAAAGGGAATCCGCACCATCCTGTCGCAGGTCGCGCGGGTGCGATCGCGCAGGCCCGGCCCCTCGGCGCCGAGAACAAGGCCGACGGGACGGCCGGCGCAGGCGGCCAGCGCGACGTCGAGCCTGTCGTCCGCGCCACCGTCGAGGCCGAGCAGCACGTAGCCCATGTCGCGCAACTGCCCCATCGCCTCGGCGAGATTTCCGACACGCAGGTAGGGCTGGCGTTCCAGCGCGCCCGAGGCGGTCTTGGCCAGCGCCCCGGTTTCCGGCGCGGAATGACGCGCCGGCGCGATCACCGCGCGGGCGCCGAAGACCTCGGCCGAGCGCAGGACGGCGCCGACATTGTGCGGGTCCGTCACCCTGTCGAGCAGCACCACGAGCGGCCGGCCCGCGCCGCCGGCGCAGACCTCGGCCAGGCTGCCCCAGGCCAGCGGCCGCACCTCCAGCGCGGCGCCCTGGTGGACGCTGCCGCGGTCGAGCGGCACGGCGGTGTCGAACTTGCGCGCATCCACGATCTCGGGCGCAAGCCCGCCGGCGGCCACCGCGCCGCCCAGCCGGTCGGCGGCGTTCCTGGTCAGGACCAGCCGCAGTTTCTCGCGCGCGGGGTTCGCCAGAGCGTCGCGCACCGCGTGCAGGCCGAACAGCCACACGGTTTCGGCCGCCGCCGCCTTGCGCGCGCGTTCCTTCTCGACCACCCAGGCGGGTTTCTTCATCGCGGGCCCCCTTCGCACGGTCCCAGACCATGGCCCCGGCCCGGCCCGCTTGGCAAGCCGCCGGGCCCGCCGGGGCCGGATTTTCCGCCTTGACGCTCCGGGGGGGCTTCGCTATCCCGCGCGCAGCGTCGGGCGACGTGCTGCAAGGTGCGGCAGCGGACTGTAACTCCGCCGGGGAGACCCATGCCTGGTTCGATTCCAGGGTCGCCCACCACTTCCCCCGGAACCAAAGATGTGCCGGCCGCGGCCGGCCCCTTTCAGCCTGCCTGTTCCACCACCGGCGGCAGGGTTTCCGGCGGGATCGGGCATTCGTAGGGCGTTTCGGCCAGGTGTTCGGCATGGGCGCGCCGCGCCGCCTCGCGCAGCGCGGCGTCTTCCAGAAGGTCGCGCGCCGTCGCCGCCATGATCTTGGCGGCATGGATCATCCCCTTGTGCGCGGCCGGAGTCTTGCCCTGCGCCACCGTTTGCCAGGTGTGGAACGGCGTGCCCACCGCGCAGGTGGCGACACGGGCCTGCACCGTCGGCACCGCCCAGCTCACGTCGCCCACGTCGGTGGAGCCCTCGCCGCCCTCGCTCTTGCGGTCCAGCGGCACGACGAAATCGCACAGCGGCAGATCGGGATCGGGCTTCATCCCGATCCGGCGGAAGGTGGCGCGGATGTCGTCGGGGGTGAAGGTGGCTTGCATCTCGCGGGCGAAGGCGCGGTCGGCCGCGTCGAAGGGAACCGGGCCGAGCTTGTCGAGCGCGCGCTGCATCGCCTCTTCCAGCGGGCGGTTGCCCAGAAGGTTCGAGACGCCGGAAAACACCTGCGACTCCACCCGCGTCCCGGTCATCAGCGCCGCGCCCTCGGCGATCTTGCGCACCCGCGCGACCAGCGCGCGCAATTCCGGCAGGTTGCGCGCCCGAATGAGTTGCCGCACCGTGGCGCGGGCCTGCACCACGTTCGGCGCCACCCCGCCGGCGTCGAGATAGGCGTAGTGCACCCGCGCGTCGTCAGGGATATGTTCGCGCAGGTAGTTGACACCCACGTTCATCAGTTCCACCGCGTCCAGCGCGCTGCGCCCCAGTTCCGGCGCGCCGGCGGCATGGGCGGCCTTGCCGTGGAAGGTGAAATCGATCCTTGTGTTGGCCAGCGAACTGGCCTCGTTCACCCCGGTGAAGGTCGCCGGGTGCCAGGAGATCGCGGCATCGACATCGTCGAAGAGGCCCGCGCGCACCATGTAGGTCTTGGCCGCGCCGCCCTCCTCGGCCGGGCAGCCGTAGTAGCGCACCCGCGCCTTCACGCCGGTTTCGGCCAGCCAGTCCTTCACCGCCGTGGCGGCCAGCAGCGCGGCCGCGCCCAGCAGGTTGTGGCCGCAGCCGTGGCCGTTGCCGCCCTCTTCCAGCGGCCGGTGTTCCGTCGCGCCGGGTTCCTGGCTGAGGTAGGGCAGCGCGTCGAACTCGCCGAGGATCGCGATCACCGGCCCGTCCTCGCCGGCCTCGCCCACCACCGCCGTGGGCAGGCCCGCCGCCTGCGCCGTGATCCGAAAGCCGTGATCTTCCAGCGCGCGGTGGTGTTCGGCGACCGACCGGAACTCGCGGTAAAGCGTTTCGGGCATGTCGAACACGCGGTCCGACAGCGCGGTGAACGCCGCGCGATGCGCCTCGACATGGTCCCAGATCGGATCGGTGTTCTTCATCTTGGCTGTCCTTTCCTCGTCATCCGGCCAGCGCGACCCCGGCATAGGCCGGGTCCGCCGCGGCAATGCATCGGCCCGTGCCCTCCAGCCCCGCGGCCTGCACGATGCCCAGGTGATCGACCGGCCCGCGATCGGTGAAGGCGACCCGCGCGCCGGCATGGTCGAGCCGCGCCTCCAGCCCCGGCGGCGCATCGACATGGGCGCGCACATGGTCGCCCACCCAGTTGCTGCGCGGCGCCGCCAGCGCCCGGTCGAGCGGCGCGCCGGCCATGAGCGCGCGGATCACCGCGGCAACCGCGCCGGGAATACGCTCGCTGCCCGCGCCGCCCAGCGCGTAGCGCGCGGCACCGATGTCCAGCAGGCAGGGGCATTGTTCGGTCACGTCGCGGGCGCCGGGTTCGGGCGCCTCGGCCATGCGGTAGGAATGGGCGATCAGGATGCCGGTCTCGGGATCGGCCACGCGGGCGCCGAAATGCGGCCCGATCGACTGGGTGAGCGCCACGCGCATGCCGGCGGCATCGACGACCGACAGATGCGTCGTGTCGCGATCCTCGGCCGCGGCCGGGCCGCGCGCCTGGCCGATCGCGTCCGACAGCGCCGCCGGGCTGGCCCAGTCGGCCGGCAGGTGATCGCCCAGCCGGGCGACCAGCACCTCCCACGCCAGCGGATCGGGTTTCGGCTTGAGCGAGCGCAATTCCTCGGGCCGTTCGTCGAAGGCGCGCAGCACCGCCAGCAGATGCGCCAGTTCCGCCTCCAGCGCGTCGGTCGCGCCAGTGGCGGCGCAAAGCGTGACGATACGAAGCAGCGTGTGCCCCCAGCCCTGCCGCCCGATGCTGGCCAGCCGCCAACCTTCGCCCCCGGCGCTGACCACCTCGCCCTCTCGCGGGGCGGCGGCGGCAAGGTCCGCCACCGTCCAGAACCCGCCCTTCCGGGCCAGACGGTTACAGAACGGCGCGGCGAAGGCCAGATCGGCGAACGGGTCGCGCCCGGTCTCGATCAGCCGGTCGAAGAAGCCGGCAAGGCCGGGCTGGGCGAAACGGTCGCCGGCGCGCGGGGCGCGACCGCCGGGCAGATAATGGCGGCGGGCGTCGGGATCGACGATCTCGGGCGCGCGCCAGGCCCAGACCTCGGCCAGTTCCGGCGCAACGGCGACCCCGTCGCGGGCGAGGTCGCGCGCCGGGCCGGCCACCGTCGCCAGCGGCAGCCGCCCGCCGCGGTCGTGCAGGGCCAGAAGCGCCCGCACCGCGCCGGGCAAGGGCAGCGCGCGCGCATCGGGCAGCCGGGCAAGCCCGCCGGGCAGGACCGACGGCGCCGCCGTGGCGCCGTCGATCGCCGCCGGCGCTTCGCCGGGCCGCGCCCAGATCACATGCGCGCGGCCGGCCGGCGAGGCGTTGGGCGGATCGGCGACCATCATCGCGAACCCGGCCCCGGCCGCGGCATCGGCGGCGCTGCCGCCCGCCTCCAGAAGCGCCATGCCGATCCGCGCGGCGGCGGCAGACCCGCAAGCCACCGCGCCGAACCGCCCGGCGCCGCTTGCCGCCAGCGGCCGGTCGGCGCCACGGCGGCGGGCCAGCACCTCGGCCGCCTCGGCGGTCAAGGCCGCCGCGCCGCGCTCGGCGGCCAGCGCCAGCCAGGCCGCGCGCCGCGCCGCCGGATCGCCCGGCCCGTGCAGGATGTCGGCCAGCGCGCTCATGTCACCTCGCCCGTCTCGCGCAGGCAGGCCGCCAGCCGCCCGCCCGGCCCCGGCGCCAGCTTCGGCACGATCTCGCGGCAGGCCGGGGCGGCGACCGGGCAGCGCGGGTGAAAGGCACAGCCTGGCGGCGGATCGAGCGGCGAGGGGATCTCGCCTGTCACCGGCGTGAAATCCTGCGCCCGCCGGTCCAGCCGCGGCGCCTCGGCCAGCAGCGCGCGGGTGTAGGGATGGCGCGGGTCGCCGAACACGTCGTCGGCCGCGCCGATCTCCACCACCCGGCCCAGGTACATCACCGCAACCCGGTCGGCGATATGGGCGACCGCGCCAAGATCGTGGCTGATGAACAGGTAGGCGAAGCCGAATTCCGCCCTGAGATCCTCGAACAGGTTCAGCACCTGCGCCTGGATCGACACGTCGAGGGCCGAGATCGCTTCGTCGCAGACGATCAGCCGCGGCTTCAGCGCCAGCGCCCGCGCGATGCCCACCCGCTGCCGCTGACCGCCGGAAAACTGGTGCGGATAGCGGGTCATCATGTCGGCGGCCAGCCCGACCTTGCCCATCAGGTCGGCCACGTAGTCGCGCCGGTCGCGGGCGCGGATCAGGCCGTGCACCACCGCCGCCTCGCCGACGATCCGCTCGATCCGCATCCGCGGATTGAGCGAGGCGAAGGGATCCTGGAAGATCATCTGCACCTCGAGCTGCCAGGCGCGGCGCTGCTCGCCCGTCATCGCGTCCAGCGCGGTGCCCCTGTAGGCCAGCCGCCCGGCGCTCGGCGCCTCGACGCCGGCGACCATGCGGCCCAGCGTGGACTTGCCGCAGCCGGATTCGCCCACCAGCCCCAGAACCTCGCCCGCCGCGATGTCGAGGCTGACGCCATCGACCGCGCGGACCCGCGTCTCGCGGTAGCCGGCGCCCATCAGGTTCGCGGCCCGCTCGGCCAGGTCGGGGCGGTTCACATAGGTCTGGCACAGGCCATCGAGCGACAAGAGCGCGGTCATGCCCCGGCCTCCAGCGGATGGTGGCAGCGCACCAGCCGGCCGTCGCCGGTCCGCCGCTCCTCGGGCCGGGTCTTGCAGGCGGCATCGGCGCGTGGGCAGCGCGGCGCGAAGGCGCAGCCCTCGGGCAGGTTCAGCAGGCTGGGCGTCATGCCGCGCACCGGCTGCAACCGTTCGCCGCGCGGCGTCGCCGAGGGGATCGAGTGGATCAGCCCGTGCGTGTAGGGATGCGCCGGACGGTCCAGCAGATCGTCGACGGCCCCCATCTCGACGATCCGTCCGGCATACATCACCGCGACGCGATGGGCGAGGCCGGCAACCACCGTCAGGTCATGCGTGATCCAGATCAGCGCGGTGTTGCGCTGCGCCATCAACCGCTGCATCTCGTACAGGATCTGCGACTGGATCGTGACATCGAGCGCGGTGGTCGGTTCATCCGCGATGATCAGGTCGGGTTCCAGCATCAGCGCGGCGGCGATCACCACGCGCTGGCGCATGCCGCCGGACAACTCGTGCGGATAGGCGCGCAGCCGCTCCGCCGGAGACGGGATTCCGACCTGCGCCAGCGCCGTCTCGGCCATCCGCCGCGCCGCCTCGCGGCCGACATCGCGATGCGCGCGGATCGTCTCGATCAGCTGGGTGTCGATCCTCAGGACCGGGTTCAGCGTCATCATCGGATCCTGGAAGATCATCGCGATCCGGTCGCCGCGCAGCCGGCGCATCGCGTCCTCGGGCAGTCCGCGCAGGTTCTGGCCGTTCAGCACCACCTCGCCCGCCACGATCTCGCCCGGCGGGTCGATCAGGCCGAGGATCGAGAAGCCGGTGATCGTCTTGCCCGATCCCGATTCCCCGACCAGCCCCAGCACCTCGCCCGGCCCGACATCGAAGGACAGGCCATCGACCGCGGTCAGCCGCCCGGCGCGGGTGGCGAAGTCGGTCCGAAGACCCCGGACGGACAGCACCGGCGCGGTCATCGCGACAGCCGCGGGTTCAGGATGTCGCGCACATGGTCGCCCACGACATTGATGCACACCAGCGTCACCAGCAGCGCGACGCCGGGATAGAAGCTGATCCAGTAGCGGCCCGACAGCAGGTAGTCGAAACCATTCGCGATCAAAAGCCCCAGCGAGGGTTCGGTGATCGGCACCCCGACGCCCAGAAACGACAGCGAGGCCTCGATCGCGATCGCGTTCGCGACCTGCACCGTGGCGATCACGATCACCGGCGGCAGCACGTTCGGCAGCAGGTGGCCGAACAGGATGCGCCAGCCCGGCAGCGCCAGCGACCGCGCGGCGGTGACGTAATCCTTGCGGATCTCGACCAGCGCCGCGCCGCGCACGGTGCGGGCGAAATAGGCCCATTGCACAAGGATCAGGGCAAGGATCACCTTGTCGATCCCCTTGCCCAGCGCGGCCAGCAGCAACAGCGCCACCAGAAGCGCCGGGAAGCTGAGCTGGATGTCGACGATCCGCATGATCAGCCCGTCCACCCAGCCGCCGCGCCAGGCCGCCGTCAGGCCCAGCACCAGCCCGACCATCACCGCGAAGCCGACGGCGACGAAGCTGACGAACAGCGAAATCCTGAGCCCGTAGATCATCGCGGAAAACATGTCGCGGCCCTGCTCGTCCGAGCCGAGCCGGTAGAGAAACCCGTCGAATCCCTCCGAGCCCGGCGGCAGCGTGCCGTCGAGGATCGTGATCTGCGCCAGGTCGTAGGGGTTCTGCGGCGCCACCGTTCCCGCGAAGATCGCGGCCAGCGCGATCACGCACAGCCCGATCCCGGCGGCCACCGCCGTCGGGCTTTTCACGAAATCGCCCGCGAAGCGGCCCAGCGGCGTGTCGGCGCGGGCGGTCATTTGCCGCCCCCCCGGATCCGCACCCGCGGATCGAGCGCCGAATAGGCGATGTCGACCAGCAGGTTGATCATCACGAACAGGAACACGGTCAGCATCAGGTAGGCCACCACCACCGGCCGGTCGAGCAGGCCGATCGAGTCGATCAGGAGCTTGCCAATGCCGGGCCAGGCGAAGACCGTCTCGGTCACCACGGCGAAGGCGATGACGTTGCCGGTTTCCAGCCCCAGCACCGTGACGACCGGGATAAGGATGTTCTTGAGCACGTGCACGCCGACCACGCGCACCGGCGACAGCCCGCGCGCGCGGGCATATTTGACATAGTCCTGCAACGCGACCTCGGCGGTGCCGGCGCGCGCCAGCCGGATCACCAGCGACATCTTGTAGATCGCAAGGTTCAGCGCCGGCAGGATCAGGTGGCTGAGCCCGTCGAGCGTGAGAAACGACAGCGGGATGCCCAGCACGTCCACCGTGTCGCCGCGCCCGCCGGCGGGCAGCACCCCCCAGAACACGGCGAACAGCATGATCAGCATCAGGCCCTGCCAGAAATTCGGCGTGGAAAAGCCCACGACGGAGGCGGCCATGATCGCCTTGCTGGCCGGGGCGTTCGGCCTCAGCCCGGCATACATCCCCAGCGGCACGCCGATCAGCACCGCCAGCGCCATCGCCAGGAAAGCCAGTTCCAGCGTCGCGGGCAGCCGCGACAGGATCAGGTCGAGCGCCGGGCGGTTGTGCACGAAGGAGGTTCCGAGATCGCCCTGCAACAGCCCGGCGAGGAAATAGCCGAACTGCACGTGGATCGGCTTGTCGAGGCCGAGCCGCGCCATCGCCGCCTCCTGCGCGGCGAGATCGTCCTCGGGGTTGATCAGCAGGTCGACGGGGTTGCCGACGGTGTAGAGCCCGAAGAACACGATGGTCGCCATCACGCCCATGACGAGAAGCGCCTGGCCGATGCGGCGGATGAGATAGGCGAGCATGCGGGAAAACTCCGGTCGGCCGGCGCCCGTGCGGGCGCCGGCCGGTTTCGGGCGCGGATTACTCGGGCCGCACGCTGGTCAGCACCGTGTGCTGGTCGGCGCGCGGGTCCATCGTCAGACCGGCGCGCAGCGCCCAGGGCGTGACCTCGAAATGCAGCGGCAGGATGCCGACATCCTCCACCACGATCCGGCTGGCCTGGCGCAAAAGCGCGTCATGCGCCTCGGGCTCGACCGTCGAAAGCGCCTCTTCGATCACCGCGTCGAGGTCCGGGTTGGAATAGCGACCGCGATTGGTGCCGCCCAGCCCCTTGTCCTTGTTCTGCGACGCCACGAGCGCGCGCAGCGGCGAGGCCATGCCCGCCCCCGAGGCGCCCCAGCCGGCGAGGTAGAGCGAGAACTCGTAGTTGTTGCGGCGCGAGAAGAACACGCTGGCCGTCATCGCATCCACCTCGGTCTCGATGCCCGCGCGGGTCAGCATCTGCGCCACCGCCTGGGCGATCTTGGCGTCGTTGATGTAGCGGTCGTTCGGCGTGCCCAGCACCAGCTTGAAACCATCGGGATAGCCCGCCTCGGCCAGCAGCCGCCTGGCCTCGTCAAGGTCGGGGGTTTCCAGCGCGATCTCGGGATCGGTGCCGCGCATGAAATCGGGCACCAGCTGCCGCGCCGGCACCGCCAGCCCGCCCATGATCCGGTCGACGATCAGCCCGCGGTCGATCGCCAGCGAGATCGCGCGGCGCACCCGCGCGTCCTGCATCGGGTTCTTGCCATCGGTGCCCTCGACCCCGGGCGTCGGATCGCCGGCATGGTCGAAATGAAGGTAGATCACCCGCGACGAGGCGCCCTGCACGACATTGACGGACTCGTCGGCACGCAGCCGCTCCAGATCCTGCACCGGCGGTTTCTCGATCACGTCGACATCGCCGGCCAGAAGCGCGGCCACCCGTGCGCCGTCATTGGTGATCGGCCGGATGGTGATCGTCTCCCAATACGGCGCATCGCCCCAATGGTCGTCGAACCGCTCCAGCACGATCCGCTCGCCCGGCACGAATTCGACGAACTTGTAGGGCCCGGTGCCGATCGTCGCGGTGCCGTCGTTATAGGCGTTGGAATCGAGGTAGCCGTCGATCCCCGGGCAGCCCTCGGCAAGGTATTCCACCGGCCCGTCATGGCCGTTGGCCGAGGCCGAGATCACGCCGAAACTGGCGAAATCGGTCAGCAGCAGCGGATAGGGCGCCGCCGTCGTGACCTCGATCGTCATCGCGTCGGGCGCGGTGATCGTCTGCGCCGACTTGATGAAACCCGCCATCGACGACGGGCTGTTGGGCACGTTCGGGATCCGGCAGGCGGTATAGAGGAAATCGCGCGACGTGAAATCGCCGCCATCGTGGAACTTCACGCCCTCGCGCAGCTTGAAGGTCCAGGTCAGGCCGTCGTCCGATGTGGTCCAGCTTTCGGCCAGCATCGGCACGATGCCGAGGTTCTCGTCCTCGCCGACAAGCGCCTCGAACATGTGTTTTCGGGTGGCGTTGTTCGGGCCAAGGTTGTGGTAGAGCGGATCGACCGAGCTTGGCTCCGACGCGAAGCCCGCGGTCAGCGATTGCGCGGCGGCCGGCAGCGCCAGGGCGGACCCCAGCGCCAGCGCCACCGTGGCGGTGGACAGGTTTTTCATGATGTGCAACTCCCAGTTGGCAGCGGAATGCTGACGCCGGCCCGGACCGCGCACAATCTTATTAGGGTTCGGACTTGCCCCATTCCATTCAGGAATGGCCCTCCGGGATCCGCTCCACCAGCACGCCGCGGCGCCGCGCCATCGCCTCTACATCGGCCACAAGGCAGGCGAGGAAGTCCGACACGGTGTCGGGCCGCGGCCGGCCCAGCGGCTCGACCAGCGCCAGCGTGTGGTGGATGCGCGGCTCGAACGGCCGGATCGCGAGCGTCTCATCGGCCGAATAGCCGGCCATCAGCGCGTTGACCACGGCGATGCCAAGCCCCTCGCCGGCGCAGCGGCAGGCGGTGGCGACGTTCGAGGTTTCGACCCGGATGTCGGGGGCCACGCCGGCGCGCAGGAACGCCTCCTCGATCAGGTGCCGGGTCGGCTGCCGGCGGTGCAGGAACACCAGCCCCTCGCCGCGCAGGTCCGCGGCCGAGATACTGCCCCGCGCGACCAGCGGGTGATCCTGGCGCATCACGCAGCAGCTTGTGGCGCGAAACAGCGGCGTCACCGTCAGCGTCGGATGCGAGACCGGCAGCGCCATCACCGCGAAATCGACCTGGCGGCGCACCACCTCGTCGACCGCCGCCTCGGTGGTGCGCACGTCGAAGGCAAAGCGCGCCCGCGGATGGCCGACGGAATAGGCCCGCAGCACCGAGGGGATCAGCGCATGCGCAAGGCTGGGCACGGTCGCGAAGCTGAGCTTTTCGGCCGCGCCGCCGGGCTCGTCGGCCCGAAGCTCGCGCAGGCCCGACATCGCGAACAGAACCTCGCGGACCTGCACCAGCACCACGCTGGCGCGCATCGTCGCCACCAGCCGGCCGTTGGCGCGGCGAAACAGCGGATAGCCGAGGTCGCCCTCCAGCCTGGCGAGGATCCGGCTGACGGCCGATTGCGTCATGCCCAGTTCCCGCGCCGCGGCCGAAACCGTGCCCGACCGCATGATCGCCTCGAAGACTTCCAGATGCTTGAGGTTCATCGCTTCCCCGCCCGACCGGCGCGGGGATCATTCGCCGTTGCGGCCGGAAAGGCAATCGCCCGCGTCGCGCGGCCGGCGCCTCATGCCTCGGCGACCCGCAGCACCAGCTTGCCCGGCACCGTGCCGGCCTCGATCCGCTCATGCGCCTGCCGCACGGCGTCGAGCGGCAGAACCTCGGCCACCACCGGCGCGATCCGGCCCTCGGCCAGCATCGCGAACAGCGCGGCCAGATCGGCGCGGAACCAGTCGGGATGGCGCCGCCGCATCGCGCCGATCGAATAGAAGGCCGTGGCGCGGCCGTTGGGCAGCCAGTTCCACAGTTTCAGCTTCACGAAATCCATCGGGATCGAACCGCCGCGGCCCAGCACCGCGCGGTGAAACCCGAAGGCCACGAGCATCCCGCCCGGCTTCAGCGCGTGCAGCGACCGCGACAGGCTGGGCCCGCCCAGCGGATCGAAGACGAAATCGACCCCGCCGCCCGTCGCCGCGCGCAACGCGGCCGCCTCGGCATCGGCCGCGACCGGCGTCGCGCCGAGGCCGCGGATCAGGTCGTGCTTGGCCACGATATCGCTGCCGAAGGCCGTGACCCCGGCCGCGCGCGCCAGTTGCAGCATCGCGGTGCCGACCGCGCCGCCCGCGCCGTGGATCAGCAGGCTTTGCCCCTCCCGCGCCGCCGCCACGCGGTGCAGCATCTGCCACGGCGTCACCGCCGACAGGATCATGCCCAGCGCATCGACATCCGAAACGCCCTCGGGCACCGGCGTCAGCCGATCCTCGGGCAGGCAGATGTATTCGGCCTGGGCGCCGATCGTCGTCATGTCCGCCACCCGGTCGCCGGGGCGGAAACGGGTGGCCCCGGGGCCCGTTGCCTCGACCACGCCGACGAGGTCGTAGCCCGGCGTGAACGGCGGCTGGTCCCGGAGGTCGGGATAAAGACCCTTGCGGATCATCACGTCGGTGAACGCCGCGCTGGTCACCAGCACCCGCAGCCGAACCTCCGCCCCACGCGGCTCCGGCAGCGCCGCCACCGTCTCGATCCGCAGCCGCTCGGGGCCGCCGAACCCGGTCAGGACAACCCGTTTCCACGTCATCCGTCGCGCGCCCCCGTCGCCACGCCGCCCGCCCGGCCGGCAGCGGGCCGGGCGCGCGGCACGACCTCGGTCACCGCGCCGGTGCGGTCGAACATCCGCGCCCGGTTCCACCACACGACCGCCGCCGTGACGCCGACCAGGATCCAGGTGTCCCAGGGCTGGGCATCGGGCCAGAACGGGTTGATCAGCTGCCAGTGAAACAGCATCGGCAGCAGCAGGCTGCCGCGTCCGGCGTTGAAGATCGGGGTGACGAGGATCGCCAGCGTGACATTGCCGATGAAGAACGGCAGGAACGACCAGTCGGCATAGACCACCCCGGCGAGGTAGAAGGCCGGCAGGTGCCACAGCCCCCAGGCCGCGCCGATCAGCGCCCCGGCCCAGACCGGCGCCATGTGCCGTTGCAGGATCGGCTGCGCCACGCCGCGCCAGCCCAGTTCCTCCAGCGGGCCCAGAAACAGCATCATCGCCATGACCGCGACCAGCGCCCCCGCCCCTTCCGGCGGCAGCGGCGTCAGCACCGGCCCGCCCTTCAGGAGCGAGCCGACGATGAACACCGTCGGGATGCCGATCAGGATGAAGGCCCACCATCCCGGCGCGGCGCGCCAGATCAGCAGCCGCGACAGGAACGCCCGCAGGCCGCGCAGCCCGGCAAAGCCCGCGACGACGGCCAGCCCCGCGATGGCCGGTGCCCATGTCGCGAGGAAATAGGCCGGATGGCTGCCGCTGATCGGCCCGAAGAGCGCGACCGTCGTCTCCGGCGCGAAGATGTAGCTGCCGATGACGCCCCAGGTGAGCGCGAAGGTGAGCAGGACGAAGATCGCCAAGGCCCGCGTTGGCACCGCGGCTTCGGCCGGGTTGCGATGGCGCTGCATGACGACTCCTCGAAGGCATGACTGCCGTGCGGCACAGCCTAGTCCGCCCGCGGCCGGGACGACATGATGCCGATCAAGTCGTGCCGCGCGGGGCTCAGCCGTCGCGGGCCAGGCGCCGGCCCTGTGCGGCCCAGATCGCGCCGCGCCGGATGATCTCGGTCACCTGCGGCACCTGAAGATCGGCCAGCCGGTGGCCGATCGAGCAGTAGAAGATCCGGCCCCTGTCCCAGCGGCGTTTCCACACGACCGGGATCACCGTGCCCTCGATCCACCACAGGTGATCGCCCGAGAAGGTCGTCGTCGCCAGCACCTCGTTGGACGGATCGACGAGCATGTAGTATTGCTCGGAATGCAGGCGGAAGCTGCGGATGCCGGCCACGATCGGATCGTCGGGCCGGCAGATCGTGACGTCGTAGTCCACGAAATCGTCCGAGGGCACCGGGTTGTCGGGCCAGCCCGGCGGATGCGCCACGAACTGCCCGCCGATCATGAAATGATAGGTCGGCCGGTCGCGGAACGCGTCGCCCATGTGGCCGTGCCAGCCGGCCAGTCCGCAGCCGTTGCCGACAAGTTGCAGCAGCCCGTCTTCCTCGGCCTTGGTCATGTTGCCGAATTCCGGCCGGTGCGAGGACCGGGCCGAGGACCAGATCGGCACGATCAGGTCGAGATCGGCCAGCGCGTCGGGCTCGGCCAGCGGTGCGAGCGTGTCGTGAACATCCACCTCGAAGCCGTTGTCGCGCAGCAGCGCCGCGCACCAGTCGGAGAAATCGGTGGGCCGGTGGCCTTCCCAGCCGCCGACGAAAAGGGCTGCCTTCATTGCCGTGCCTTTCGCGTGAAATCGAGCATCGCGGCCATGTCGCGCGCGCCGTAGCCGGCCGCCTCGGCCGCGCGCAGCCGGTCGAGCGTGATCCGGCCCTGCGGCATGGCGGTGCCGAAGCGGTCCGCCAGCGCCGCCGTCACCTCCATGTCCTTGCGCGCCAGCGCCACCGTGAAGGTCACCGCCTGCGCGGCCTCGTCGAGGTAGAGCGGCCGGCGGTAGGACAGCATCGGCGCCGCCGCCGCGCTCGCCTCGATCACGTCGAAGGCGGCAGCAGGCGCGATGCCCGCGGCCTCGGCCAGGGTCATCGCCTCGGCCAGCGTCTGGTTGATGCCGTGGATCAGCGAATTCACCGCCAGCTTCATCACCGCGCCCGCCCCGGTTCGTCCCAGGCAGATCGTGCGGCGGCCCATCGCGTCCAGAAGCGGGGCGACCGGGTGCAACGCAGCCTCGGTGCAGCCGGCCATGATCATCAGCTGCGCCGCGGCGGCCGCCTGCGTCGCGCCGGACACCGGCGCATCGATCACCCGGCTGCCCGGCGGCGCGGCGGCGGCGAGCGCGGCGATATGGGCCGGGCTCATCGTGCCCATTTCGACAAAGACCCGCGCACCCGGCACCGAGAACAGGCCCTCCGGTCCCATGTGCACGGCCTCGGACGAGGGATCGTCGGCCAGCATGGTGACCACGGCCTGCACGTCCCCGGCGAGCGCGGCGGGGGTGTCGGCGACGGTGCAGCCCAGCTCGGCGGCCAGCGCCGCCGCCTTGCCCGGCGTGCGGTTCCACAGCACCAGGTCGTGCCCCGCGGCGGCGAGGTTGCGCGCCATCGGCGCGCCCATCCGGCCCAGCCCGGCAAAGCCGACCCGCATCAGGCGACCTTGTCGGCCGCGATGCCGGAAATCGCCTGGATCAGGTTGTCCTCCGTCACCTCGTCGGAGGTGAAGGTGCGCATGATCCGGCCGCTGTACATCGCCACGATCCGGTCGCTGACATGCAGCACCTCGGGCATTTCCGAGGAGATCACGATCACCGCGTAGCCCTGCGCGGCCAGTTCCCGCAACAGCTTGTGGATCTCCGACTTGGAGCCGACGTCGATCCCCCGTGTCGGTTCGTCGACGATCAGCACGTTAGGATGCATCGACAGCCACTTGCCGATCACGATCTTCTGCTGGTTGCCGCCCGACAGGTTGCCCACGGTCTGCTTCCAGCCCGGTGTGCGGATGTCCAGCTTGTCGCGATACTGGTCGAAGATCGCCACCTCGGCCCCCTCGGCGACGAAGGGCCCGGCCTTCAGATCGTCGATCTGCGGCAGGGTCATGTTGTCGCGGCAGTTCATGCCCAGCACCAGCCCCTGCGCCTTGCGATCCTCGGGCACCAGCGAGATGCCGTTGGCGATGGCATCGGCCGGCGAATGCAGGCGGACCTCGCGCCCGCCAAGCAGGATCTGCCCGCCGCTCGGCTCGCGCAGGCCGAACAGCGTTTCCGCGATCTCGGTGCGGCCGGCACCGACGAGGCCGTAAAAGCCCACGACCTCGCCGCGCCGGACCTCGAAGCTGACATCCTCGAACAGGTGGCCGCAGGACAGGCCGCGCACCTCCAGCGCGACGTCGCCCAGCTCGTGATGGCTGACATTGCGGCTGAGGTCGAGCTTGCGGCCGATCATCAGCTGCGTGACCTCCTCTTCGTCGGTCTCGGCGGTGGTCAGCGTGCCGCGATACTGGCCGTCGCGCAGCACGCTGATCCGGTCGGTGATCCGGAATATCTCTTCCATCCGGTGGGAAATGTAGATGATCCCCACGCCGCGACCCTTGAGATCGGCGATCACGTCGAACAGCACGACCTTCTCGGCATCGGTGAGCGAGGCGGTGGGTTCGTCGAAGATCACCGCCTTGGCATCCACCGTCAGCGCGCGCGCGATCTCGACCATCTGCTGGTTGGCGATCGACAGGTCGGCCACCCGGGTGCGCGCGTCGAAGCCGACCTTCAGCGTGGTCAGGATCGCGTCGGTCCGGGCATAGAGCGTGGCCCAGTCGACAAGCCCGAAGCGCCGGCGCGGCAATTCGCCAAGGTAGATGTTCTCGGCCACCGTCAGTTCCTCGGCGAGGCTGAGTTCCTGGTGGATGAAGACGATCCCCTTGGCCTTGGCCTCCAGCGGCGAGGTCATCGCGACCGGTTGCTCGGCCACGACGATGCGGCCGGCGTCGGGCTGGTAGATGCCGCCCAGCACCTTCATCAGCGTCGACTTGCCCGCGCCGTTCTCGCCCATCAGGGCATGCACCTCGCCCGGCATCACCGCGAAGGACACGTCGTCGAGCGCGCGGACGCCGGGAAAGGTCTTGACGATATGTTCGAGCCTGAGGGCGGGTGTCGCGCCGGTCATACCTTCAACTCCTCCTTGCCCTTGACGTTGAGCTGGCGGTCGAGGAACAGCACCGCGATCAGGATCAGCCCGATCACAAGGTTCACCGTCTCGGTATCCGCGCCGATATGCGACAGCCCCTTGCGCAGAAGCTGGATCGCCAGCACGCCGCCGAAGGTCGAGATGATCGAGCCGGCGCCGCCGGTCAGCTTGGTGCCGCCCAGCACCACCGCGGTGATCACCCAAAGCTCGTAGAGCTGGCCGTCGTTGGGATTGACCGAGCCGCTTTCGGAATAGAACACCACCGCCGACAGCGCGGCGAGAAAGCCGATGATCATGAAGTTGATCATCATGTGCGGGCCGACCCGGATGCCGGCATTGACCGCCGCGGTGCGGTTGTCGCCGATCGCATAGGCGTTGCGGCCGTGCACCGTGCGGTTCATCAGGAACCAGATCGCCGCCGTCACGACCAGCAGGAACCAGGTGGCGGTGTGCAGGCCGAGGAACTGCGCCTCGGCGAAATCCACCAGCGTCCAGTTCAGATGCGAGGTCGGCTGTTCGCCGTTGTACATGAACACGAGGCCGCGATAGCCCAGCATGGCGCCCAGCGTGACGATGAAGGCATCGACCCCGGTCTTCCACACGATCAGCCCGTTGATCGCGCCGAGCACGATGCCGGTCAGCAGCGCCAGCGCCCAGGACACCGGGATCACCCAGTCGCCGAGCCCCGCGAAGATCGGCCAGGTCATGCTGTCCAGCAGCACGATCGCGGCCAGCGCGAAGGTCGCGCCCACGCTGAGATCGATGTTGCCGTTGATCATCACGATGGTCATGCCCATCGCGATGATCCCGATTGGCGCGGACTGCTTGAACAAGAGCAGCATGTTGCCCGCGTCCATGAAGGCCTTTTCGCTCAGCGACAGGAACTGCCCGGCGACGGTGAAGAAGATCAGCTCCAGCACGATGAAGCCCCAGATCGCGCCGCGCTTGAGGAAGGTGGAAAGGGTTCCGGGCTGCATGTCTGTCTCCTTCAGGCGATCGGGGACCACAGCTTGCCGCGCTTGGCCGCGATATCGAGCCAGACGGCAAGGATGATGATCACCCAGGTGACGACGTACTGGACGTAGAACTGCAGGCCGACCAGCAGCAGGCCGTTCTGGATGAAGCCCAGGATCAGCACGCCGATCACGGTCTTGAACACCGTGCCCGACCCGCCCATCAGCGAGGCGCCGCCGAGGATCACGGCGGCCAGCACCTCAAGCTCCATCCCCTGGCCCACGGTGTTTTGCGAGCCCATCGACCGGCTGGCCTGGATCAGCCCGGCGGTGGCGACGCAGAAGGCCGACATCAGGTAGCACGAAAACACCACCCGCGCCCGGCGCACGCCCGAGAACGTCGCCGCGACGCCGTTGCCGCCGACGGCATAGACCTTGCGGCCGAACGAGGTCTTGGCCAGCACGGTGCCCAGGGCCGCCGCCAGCAGCAAGAAGATCAGGATCGGCACCGGGATGCCCAGCGCCTCGCCCTGGCCGAAGACGCCGAACCAGGTGCCTTCCTTGTCGGCGATGTCCATGTTCTTGCCGCCCGACCAGGTCAGCGTCAGCCCGTGGATCGCCGACAGCATCCCCAGCGTGACGATCAGCGAGTTGAGCTTGAAATAGCCCACGAGAATGCCGATCAGCGCGCCCAGCGCCAGCGTCATCGCGAACATCGCCGGGATCGCCAGCGCCGGGCCGATCTTGTCGTGCAGGTCGAGCACGACGATGGTGGAGAACGACATCATCGAGCCCACCGACAGGTCGAGATTGCCGCTGATCACCACGAAGGTGACGCCCAGCGCCATCACGCCCAGGATCGCCGAGGAGCGGATCACGCCCAGCACGTTGTCGGGATCGAGGAACCGCTCGTTGGCGAGCGTGAACCCGATCATGAACAGCACGAAGGCGACGAGGATTCCCTGGCGCGCCAGGAAGCCGCCGATCTCGCGTTTCGACATTGCCGTCATGCTCTCCTCCCTGTGGGCGCGGCCCGGCCTGCCGGGCCCTGCCATTCCGTCGCGGGCGCCCCTGCGGCCCGCCAACCGGTTCAGACCAGCGTCATGCCGCCGTCGATCATGACGATCTGCCCGGTCATGTAGTCGCTGTCGGCCGAGGCCAGGAACGTCGTCGTCCCGGTGATGTCGGCCGGCGTGGCGACCCGGCCCTTGAGGATCCCGGCCGCGAACTCCTCCATCGCCTGCCCGGGCCGCTCGGCGGCGCCGATCTCCATCAGGTCGCGGTCGACCTCGTCCCACATCTCGGTCGCGACGACGCCGGGGGCGAAGCCGGTCACGGTGATGCCGTGCCGGGCAAGGTCGCGCGCGCCGGACTGCGTCAGCGAGACGACGGCCCACTTGCTTGCGCAGTAGGGCGCCACGTTATCAAACCCCTGCCGGCTTGCAATCGAGGCGGTGTTGACGATCTTGCCGCCGCCGCCCTGCGCGATCATCTGGCGCGCCGCCTCCTGCATCCCGATCAGGCAGCCCAGGCCGTTCACCCCCATGATGAAGGTCCAGTTCTCCTCGGTCACGTCGAGGAAGTTCATCGGCTTGTTGACGCCGGCGTTGTTGAACATGACGTCCAGCCTGCCGAAGGCCCCCACGGCGCGGCCGATCATCGCCCGAACCGATCCGCGGTCGGTCACGTCGACCGCGGCATGCGCGACACGGCCGCCGCCGGCCGCGGCGCGCGCGGCATTGTCCCGCGCCACCGCGGCGGCGCCCGCCTCGTTGACATCGGCAAAACAGACGTCGGCGCCCTCGTCCAGCAGCGCCTCGCCGATCGCGCGGCCGATCCCGCGCGCCGCCCCCGTCACGATGCAGGAGCGGCCAGACACCCGGCCCATGGCAATCCTCCGGCCTGTCGTCCCCGGCCCGCCGTCACGGTCCGGCGGGGCGCCGCTGCACCCCGCCGGCCGCCCGGCAGGTTCAGAACACGGGCTTGTCGAATTCGCTCATGTTGTCCTGGGTGATCTTCGGCGTGTCGAAGTAGTTCAGGAACGGCACGTCGTTGCCGTTGAGCACGTCGATGGCGGTCTTCAGCGCCGCCTCGGCATCATCGACGGGCGACTGGTAGATCGAGCCCCAGTATTCCCCGGCGGCCATCGCCTCGTAGCCCACGGCGAAGTTCGTGGCGCCGACGAAGATGATGCCGTCGCGGCCCGCCGCCTTGGCGGCGTTCAGCGCGCCGACGCCCATGTTGTCGTCGCCCGAATAGACGCCGTCGATGTCGTCGTACTTGACGAGGAAGGCCTCCATCACCTGCTGCGACTTCTCGCGGTTCCAGTCGCCCGGCTGGGTTTCGACCAGCGTGACGTCCGGGCAGACCTCGGGCAGGCGATCCTCGAAGCCCTTGGCGCGCTCGATCGCGGTGGTGTAGCCCGGCTGGCCGGAGATCTGCACGATCCGGGCCTCGGACTCGATGCCCATCTCCTTGAACTTGTCGCACATGATCTCGGCCGAGCGCGATCCCTGCGTGATGTTGTCGGGGCCCGAGAACGAGGCGACGAAATCGAAGCCGGCCTCGGCGATGTTGGAATTCGTGACGATCACCGGGATGCCGGCGTTGTGCGCCTTGCGGACCGCCGGGATCACCGCCTCGCCGTTCGTCGGCCAGATGATGATCGCGTCCATCTCCTGCTGGATCAGGTCTTCCATCTGGGCGATCTGGCGCGCCACGTCGCCGCCGGCGTCAAGCACGACGGTTTCGACATCGGCATTGGCCTCGGCCGCGGCGATGAAGGCCTTTTCATAGGTCGTCTGGTAGCTGTCGACGCCGACGTTGTTCTGGGTGATGCCGATCCGCATCGTCTCGGCGGACGCGGCGCCGGCGAAGGCGATGGCTGCGGTCGTGCTCGCAGCGAGCGCGGTGCGAAGTCTCATTCTGGATGTCCTCCCGAAGTAATCCTGACTCTCTTGCCGATTCCCCCCTCCGTCCGGGGAATCATCATCCGGCATGGCGGACGACTTTCGACAGGATGGGCAGTCGGCCGCGGCAATGGCCCCCCGAAAAAATCCATTTCGGATACCCGGATGTTCAAGCCGGATGAAACGCGGATACGATCCGGATGTCACTTTGAACATTTTGCGAGGACACCGACCCATGCCCGATTCCAACCTGTCCAAGTCGAACAGATCGGGGGTCGGCGCGCAACGCCAGGCCGCCGGATCGAACGACGGAACCATGAACGCCCAAGGGATGCAGACCGAGCACCGCAGCGTATCGCCCCAGGCGATGACCGAGATGGTCGATGTCGTGGCGTTTCTCGAGGATTTCGGCGACGAACTGGCCGGCACGCAGGAGCTGTTCGCGCCGAACCCGTTCCTGCGCATGGCGCTGCACCTGATGCGCGGCCATCTGGAAGGCAAGGTCATCACCCCGACCGCGCTGATCAGCGCCTCCGGCGTGCCCTATGCGACGGCGACGCGGCGGCTGCGCGACATGATCGCGGCGGGGCTGATCGAACAGCGCCCCCGCACCCGCAGCGGCAAGACCTTCTCGATGCATCCCAGCGAGACGATGCTGGAGCAGTGGATGCAGATCTGCGGCCGGGTCCGGCGGCTGGCCGAGGCCCGGTTCGGCGGCAGCGAGGTGCCGCGCCAGACCCGCGACTACTATTTCGGCGGCTCCTACATGGAGGCCCGGACCCTGCCGCCGATGCAGGTGCTCGCCGATCCGCTGAAGGCGCCGGGCGGCATCCGCGTTCTGGTGCATGGCGATCCGACCTTCATGGTGATGGAAAACCTCAAGCGCCAGTTCGAACAGGTGATCGGCACGCAGATCCACCAGCGCGCCTTCTCGATCGACCGGCTGCGCGAGGAAGCGATCCGCAACGCCGAACGGCGCGCCAGCCGCTACGACATCATCGCCGTCGACCTGCCCTGGATCGGCGGCTTTGCCGAACGCGGCATCCTGATGCCGCTTGACGAGGCGATGGACCTCGCGCGGCTGGACCCGGCCGATTTCCACACCGCCGGCTGGAAGGCCGCGCATTGGGGCGGGCGGCCCTATGGCGTGCCGGCGCAGACCACGCCGGAGCTTCTGTTCTATCGCCGCGACCTGTTCGCCGATGCCGGGCTGGAACCGCCGGCGACGACCGCGCAGCTGCTGGCCGCCGCGGAACGGCTGCACGACCCGCAGCGCGGCCGCTACGGCATCGCCTGGAACGCGGCGCGCGGCACCGCGCTGGGCCATACCGTGCTGATGGCGATGGCGGATTTCGGCCAGCCGGTGCTCGACCTGCAGGCCAATGCCGGTGGCTTCGACACCGACGCGCTGGCCCGTCGCCGCTACCGCCCGACGATCGACACCGCCGCCGGCCTCGCCGCGGCGGAATTCTTGATGGAGCTATTGCGGTTCTCGCCGCCCGACATCCTGTCGATGTCCTGGTACGAGCGCATCCGCCCCTATGCCGAGGGCCGGATCGCGATGGCCTACGGCTATACCCTGCTGGCACCCTATTTCGATCTCGACGCGGGCTCGCCGGCGCATGGCCAGACCGGGTTCCTGCCGCATCCCGCCGGGCCCGGCGGCACCAGCGTCGCGCCGGTGGGCGGCTATGTCATGGGCATCCCGGCCAACCTGCCCCGCGACCGGCTGCATGCGGCGGTAGAGGCGCTGATCGTCTTCACCTCGCCGCAGGCGCAGAAGATGTACGTGCAGAACGGCAGCCGCACCAATCCCCGCTATTCCGTCGCCGCCGACCCCGAGGTGCGCCGCGCCTCGCCGATCTTCGAGGCGGTGGACGCGATGTCCTGGCGCGACGAGTTGCAGTTCTGGCCGCGCCCGCCGGTGCCCGAGATCTGCGACATCATCCAGATCTGCGGCGAGGAATTCCACGACATGCTGCGCGGCATCATCCCGCCGCGCGGCGCGCTCGCCCGGGCCCAGGCCCGCGCCGAGCGGCTTTTCGAATCCACAGGGTTTACGTGACAGGAGGAGACACAATGGACCCCAACCGCCTGAAGGGAAAGCACATTCTGATAACCGGCGCCGGCCGCGGAATGGGCGCGGCCAATGCCGAACACTTCGCCGAACAGGGCGCCGATGTCTGCCTTGGCGATCTCGATCTGGATGCCGCGCAGGAGGTGGCCGACCGGATCAACGCCGCCGGCAACGGCCGCGCGATCGCGGTGCGCATGGATGTCACCAGCCGCGCCGACAACGCCGCCGCGGTGGGCGCCACCGTCGAGGCCTTCGGGATGATCAATGTCGGCCTGTTCAACGCCGGCCTGAACAAGCCCCGGTTCTTCATGGATATCGATGAGGACAACTGGGACATGATCATGAATGTCAACACCAAGGCGATGTGGCTGGGGATGCAGGAAACCGCCCGCCAGATGATCGCCCAGGGCAAGCAGGATTATCCCTACAAGCTGATCAACGTCGGCTCCATCGCCTCGCGCAAGCCGCTGGTCGACGTCACCGTCTACTGCACCTCGAAATACGGCTGCCTGGCGCTGACCCATTGCGGCGCGGTGGCGCTGTCGGAACACAACATCACCGTCAACGGCTATGCGCCGGGCGTGGTGGTGACACCGCTGTGGGAACAGCTCGACAAGGATCTCGTCGACATCGGCTTCAAGGATCGCGAGGGCCAGGCCTACGAGGACATCGTGCGCGACGCGCTGCAGATCAAGCGTGTGTCCTATCCCGACGACGTCAAGGGCACCGCCGCGTTCCTGGCCAGCCCCGACAGCGACTACATGACCGGCCAGATGATCCATATCGATGGCGGCTGGTGCATCCAGTAGCCCCGCCGCCCCCCCGATCCTTGGTTGCAACATGGGTGCGCCTGGCCGCGCCCGGAGGAGATCGCAATGTCCCGCGCACTGATGCCCAACCTGCTCACGCCGCAGGATCTCGAACCGAACTGGCGCTGGGAGGGGCGGCTGCCCGCCTGGGGCCATACCTCGGTCGATTTCGAACGCCGGATCGACCATGACCGGCTGCGCCGCTACCGGCTGGCCCGCACCCGGCAGGCCTTGCAGGCCTCGCCCGCCGGCACGCTGCTGCTGTTCGACGTCAACAACATCCGCTACGTCTCGGCCACCAAGATCGGCGAGTGGGAGCGGGACAAGATGTGCCGGTTCTGCCTGCTGACCGGCGACGACAGCCCCTACGTGTGGGATTTCGGCTCGGCGGCGATGCACCACAAGAAGTTCTCGGACTGGCTGGAGCCCGACCACTGCCGCGCCGGCGTGGTCGGCATGCGCGGCACGATCCCGCCGGAATTCGGCCTGATGCGGAAATACGCCAAGGAAATCGCGGGCCTGATCCGCGATGCCGGCATGGCCGACATGCCGGTGGGCCTCGACTATGCCGAAACCGCGATGTTCCACGCGCTGCAGGAAGAAGGGCTCAACATCGTGGACGGCCAGCAGATCATGCTGGCGGCGCGCGAGATCAAGAACTGGGACGAGATCCAGCTGCTGACCCAGGCGGCCAGCATGGTCGATGGCGTCTATCACATGATCTACGAGGAGCTGAAGCCGGGCGT
>Ga0180435_10001513_pt1 | contig 24156 bp, 16 predicted proteins | sample SS_ome_3_FD_132467 | JGI IMG/M metagenome (GOLD analysis project Ga0180435, IMG submission 132467) | Hypersaline lake sediment archaeal communities from the Salton Sea, California, USA - SS_3_S_1 metaG | ecosystem: Environmental > Aquatic > Non-marine Saline and Alkaline > Hypersaline >... | reverse complement strand
CTGATACACGAGAAACGAGACCGAGTGGCCGAGGCAATCCAGGCCTACACGACATCGTTGTCTCTGCAGTCGGGCGGAAAGACCGCCCGGCTGGTTCGCGGCCACCTTGACCAGTTGGTGGCCAAGAAGCTGGAGCAGGAAGCCGAAGCAGCCGTAGCCGGGGAATCCGGAATCAACGTTGACACTATTCCTAAGCACACCCTGGTGGTGGCAGGATTCGACGGATCCAATCTTCCCGATGAGATAGCTCCTTTGGCTCGTGGCATTACGGCCCTGACTTCCCAGGATCTGGCCAAGGTCAACTCCCTCACAGTGCTTGACCGCATGAAGCTGGACCTGATCATGAAGGAGCTGGAGTTGGGGCAGTCTGGTTACGTTGATCCGACTACAGCGCCCCGCGTAGGCAAACTCATGGGCTCCGGCCGCATTGTCACCGGCACCGCTCTTTCGCTCGGTGACGACGGTCTGAAGCTGGACGGTGTTCTGGTAAACACTTTTGACAGTTCGAGCAGCCGCACCAGGAGCATCGAGGGGAAACTCGAGGACTTCTTCCAGATACAGAAGGACTTTGTCTTCTCTCTGATCGAGAACATGGGGATCACTCTTTCTCAAGCCGAGCGCGACGCCATTGAAGAGGTCCCCACCGAGTCCTACGTAGCGTTCCTGGCCTATTGCCGCGGCCTGGAATATCAATCCAGGGGGCAGCATGGTGAGGCTAAACAGGAGTTCATTACAGCCCAAGAGGCTGACAAGGGCTTCGGTCTGGCCGACATAGAGATTGCCGCCGCCGAGATGGGTGAACTGGGCTACACCGAATCGTTCGCGCAGCTCGAGGGAGCCGTACAACAGTTTGGGGATCTCCCCCGGCCGGATTTCGGCAACCTTGGCGGAAGTCTTTCCAACATATTGGCCAATACCGGATTCACTCCTCCACCTGGACAAGGGGGCGCACCGGTACTCAACCCGCCGGCAACGGCGGCAACCGTCAGAGTTATCATAAGGGGGAATCTCGATGCGTTCTAGATTAACACTTGTGATAGCAGCTGTGCTCCTGCTGGCAGCATCATCACCTTCGGCCCAGATCATCTACGGTCAGCCGGCCGGTGCCAATTTCGGAGTTGCCTACAGCAGTTGGAGTCTCGATGTCGAAGGTATCACAACCGACATCACCCAGATGGCCATTCCGTTCCGGGGTTTCGTTCCGATCCGGGACAACTTCGAGATAAGCCTGTACGTCGACAACTCCAGTAACACCGTGGACATCTCCGGACTAGAGTCGAAACTGAACGGACTCGGCGACGTGCGCGTTCAGGCCAGTCATTCTTTCATGGAAGACCAGGTTGTGTTCAGCCTCGGTCTCAACCTTCCCACCGGTAAGAAAGAGCTTTCGGCGAACGAAGAGGCCACGGTTTTGGCCCTCTTGGCTCAGAACTACCTCAACCTGCCGATGCGCCGCTTCGGTCAGGGACTGGGGATTTCTGCAACCGCCGGACTCGCTCAGATGCTGGGAGAATGGCGCTGCGGAGTCGGCGCCAGCTACCGCTACACCGGCGAGTATGACCCCTACGAAGGATACACCGACTACAATCCCGGCGATGTCATGACGGTCAATGCCGGAGCCGATCGCATGTTCGGCGCCACAGCGTTTTCTCTGAATCTGATCTTTTCGTCGTATGGCGCCGACAAGACCAGCGATGTGAAAACATTTCAGCAGAGCACGCAGATGGCCGTTCAGGCCGGTTTAGGCCACGAGCTAAACAGCGGACGGCTGAACTTTGGTCTGGGCTATCTCAGCCGGGGAAAGAACGACCTGTTCGTGGGCGAAAACTCCGAGTTGAAGTACTTCGGTGACGAGTTCACCGCTTTCGGACAATACATGCACCAGCTCAATCAGCAGGTTCAAGTAGGGCCGATGGTTGAGTACCGGAGCATTGGAGCCAACGATCTTGACTTCGGCAGTACCTCTCTGATAGGCTTCGGCGCCGGATTGATCGCCAACCCTTCCCAGAGTTTCGGCGTCAATCTAGGCTTCACTTATTCTACCGGCACGACCGATGGCGGAGACATCGATGTGACCGGACTACAAGCAACCCTTGGCCTCTCAGCCAGCTTATAGGAGGCGTCTCGATATGAAAACTACTCATATACTGCTGGCGGCCTCAATGCTTTTCGCGTTGGTCATAGTCGGTTGCTCACAGGGACCGACCGAGAGTCGACCGGATGCCGGCAGCGTCGTGCTTGATCTCAACTTCGCCTCGGGTGCAGAAGTCCAGGCGATCGACAGTATTACCGTCACCGTTACCGGCGAGGGAATTGAAGTGCCGATCGTGGCCTCCCTCTCGTACATCGACGGTGTCATTGTCGGCGTGGTGGATGTCCCAGCCGGGCCGGCGCGAACCTTCACTATCCGGGTCTTCAGCCTGGAACACGGCCTGATATACGAAGGCTCAACCGTGCGTAACGTGATCCCTGGTGAGGATATGACGATCGCAGTCGATCTCGCTCCCGCTGAGGATGCCACAATTGCGCGTCTCTCCCCCGGTTACGTCGCGGTGGGCGAAAACTCGCAGTTCACGCTGGATCTCGAGGTGAGCGGTCTGCCTAATCTAATTGGAATCAGCTTCCGAGTTCATTGGGACGACTTTGCAGCCTTGCCCGATTCGTTCTATATCCCGGCTGCGCTGGATGACCAGACAACGCTGCTGTTCGGTCAGTTGGACCTCACCAATCAGTTCATGGCGTATACCTTCACGCGTACCCAGGGCAACACCACGCCACTGGTCGATGTCAACGGCGACGGCTTGCTCGGTTCGGTAGTGATGTTCAGCAACTCCTTTGAAGGGCCCGACACTGCTACCTCCAACATCTCGCTGGAGATCACCGAGCTTGATTTCGGGACCAGCCCGGTGATTCCGCTGGGTGACATTGCGACCGAAGGATCTGAGATATTCGTCTCGTCGGATATTGCCCGAACCGTGCATTTCCCGGATCCGAATCTGGAGCAAGCTGTACGGGTCGCTATCAACAAGCCGACCGGCGTGATTCTTGAGACCGATGTCAACCAACTGCAGACACTTTCGGCCAGCCAGGCCGGAATTGCCAACCTGTCAGGGATTGAGGCATTGAGTGGCCTCACCGTACTGGCACTGGTAGACAACGAGATCACACGCTTGGAGCCGTGTACCAGTTTAACAAACCTGACGGCCTTGCTTCTCGGAAGAAACAACATCCGCGACACCTGGCCACTGAACGGACTCCAGAGCTTGCAGGTGTTGGAACTGAACGAGAACCAGATCAACGTGCCCAGTCAGATCAGTACCCTTACTTCGCTTCAGATACTGGTACTGAGCAATAACCAGATTACAGATACTGGTTGGCTGGTCAACATGACCGATTTAAGAGTCCTGGACCTGGACAACAACGGCATCAGCGACATTTCCGTGATGCAGAACCTGACCAACCTCCAGGAGTTGGAACTGACCAACAACGAGATCTCAGATATCAGCGCCCTGTTCAACAACTCCGGGCTAGGTTCTGGTGACGAAATCTTCTTGCAGGGAAATCCGCTAGATGGGGCCGCGCTACAAATACACATCCCCGCGCTGGAAGCACGGGGAGTGTCGGTAACTTTCTGAAGGCTCGTTGACGAGCCGGTCGGAAGACCGGCTGCTACTTAAGCAACATCATCCGCCGAGTGAGCGATCGCTCGGCGGTTTCTAGTTTGTATAAGTAAATCCCGCTCGCAACATCGGGAGAGGCCTCCCACGCAAGATCGTGATAGCCGGCCTCAAGGCGTCCGTTGGCCAGGACCGCAACCGTTTGTCCCAACATGTTGAAAATCTCGACCCGAACATCACTTGCCTCGGGGAGGAAGAAGCGAATGGTGGTTGAGGGGTTGAACGGGTTGGGGTAGTTGTGATAGAGCTCCACACGATCCGGAAGGGCTTCGGTAGCGCGACCGAGCGACGCTGCCAGCAGTTCTTGCAGGATCTTACTGCCCTGGGACGTGGGGCAATCGACGGCGGCAGCCAAGAGCAGCTCTCTGATATCTTCATCCACCTCCTGGAGCGCCTCCACCGATTGGGCCCTGGTCAGAGGACTCTTGGCAGAAGTTGAACTGCTCTGTAGCCAGTTGTCGCCTATGGCACAGATGTCCATCGCCCCGACTTCACCGTCGCCGTCGGTGTCGGCATACAGGCCGGCGATAGGATTCCATCGGCCCTGGGGATTGTACACGTGAGCCGGTGTGGACTCGAAAGTCCAATCGGAGGCTCCCGGTCGCGCCGGACCGGTGTTCCCCCAGTTACGGGCAATTGGGAAGATGTCCCGTTCGTCCACAACCTGATCGAGGTTGGCGTCGCCCGGATAGAGCGTGGCGCCGGTGTAATAGACCGCCAGGTAAGGAGCCGAAATCGGTTCGCCGGCTTCATCTGAGAGGTTTAGCGTAACACTAACTGAGATCGTATCAAACTCGGGAAGGAAGCCCTGATCCGGCATAAGAACAACCGTCTTGGGGATCGGGTAGTAGTACTTCCCCAACTGGGCTCCTTTGGCACTCTGAATGACGATTCCGGAAGAGACCGAGGAGGAGTTGAGCTTCTCGTTGAAGTACAAGATTATCGACTGATCGACCAAAATGTCACCGGCATAGGTAGGACTGGGGCTCATGTCGTTTAGCAGCAACGGCTCATTGATGACGTCGATTTGGATTGTCGTGTCGACCGGAATGTAGCCATCATCGACCGTGAACGTCACCGAGTACATCTCCCCTACCTGATCGGCGGTGGGCGTGAAGGTCAGGCGACCGGTAAGATCACCGTTGTCGACAAACGTGGCGCCCGGAGGTTGGCTGTTCCAACTTAGAGTTGTCGTCACTCCGTCCGGGTTGGCCAGGTCGGTAGCGACAATGTCGCACTCCAGGGTTGAGCGCTCAGCGACCGAGGAGTTCCCGCAGAGAGTTGTCCAGGAGGGGGCTTGGTTGATATCAACCGTTGCTTGTTGCAGTACCGATTGCGCTTCGTCGGATGCCTGTACCTCGAGCACTGTCATGCCATCGGTTGTCGGAACCGGACTCCACACGAAAGTGGCGGTACCGTCTTCGTTGTCGGTGAACGTCGCATTTGCCGGAGGAGACTGCATGCCCAGACCGGGAATGGTACCATCGGGATCTGAAGCCCGGAAAGTGATTACCAGGGTCTCTCCCGACTGGGCGATGATCCGATCAGGCGACCCGGGGATGATCGGCGCGGTAGTGACGTAAGGATCAAACGCCGGAGGCTGCGACATTATCACTTCTAGTCTAACTGGGAACATCGCCGGGGAGTTTTCGGCATTCGGATCGATGAACGAAATCGTGTCGTAATAGATTCCTACATCCAACCCGGTGGCATCGGCGGTGACCGTCAGAGTGTCCGGAGCGTCGCCCTCTACAGAACTGACGTCCAACCAGCTGCTCTTCCAACCGGCTGTCCAGTTGAGATAGTTGCCCCCGCTGTTGGAAACTACCAGCGTGTAGGGATCGGGGTTGCCCATGAGATAGGTGGCGTCCCACACCATGGACGACAGGTCAAACTCGAAGCTAATGGCACCACAACTGGTACCGTAAGCACCAATGTCCTGATTGCAGCTGTTGTATAGCGCAGCACACGGTGAGTTGGCCACGACTCCGTAGTAAAGCGAGTAGGCGTCGGTCGGTCCCTGGTAACAGAAGAGAGGATCAGCCGAGAAGTTTCCGTTAAGTCCGGCCTGCGATGCGACCGAGTCGACCCAGTCGCCACCGCTGTTGCCGTAGATGTTTGTGCAGCCAATCGTTGTGAAGTAGTCTCTCGTCACGTAGATGGGCTGGTTTCCCTGGTTGAAGGCTATCAGACAGTTCTCGATATCTTCGCCGACTTGGGCGAGCCGCGAACGTTCCTTCCCCGACAACCCTGCCACAAAGTCCAGGTAGAGTGCGCCACCGTTGCCGTTCACTACGTTGCCCGTGAAGGTACAGTTTCTCATGACAGGATGGTTACTCCCCCCCATCCACCAGGCACCGGCACGCTCCGTTGCCTGGTTGTTGAGAAAGAGGCAATGTGTAGCGGTAATGTCGGAACTGTATGAATACAGCGCTCCACCTGCGAAGTCAGAAAAGTTGTTAACGAACACCGTACTGTCGATGGTCACGGTTGAGTAATAGAAGTTGATGGCACCACCCTGAGGAGTGTGCTCCACATCATAAATGTCTCGGTTGTTGTCAAACACGCAGTTTTCGATCGCCCCCGTCATATAGTAAGCGCGAATGGCTCGACCGGTGTTGTTTTCAAAGACGCAATTGCGGAGCGTAAGATTAAACTGGTACACATCGATTGCACCGCCGCCGTAGTTGCGATAGCTGTTGCGGATCGTGAAGCCTTCGATCACAACATAGGCACTGGGGTAGTCATACCCGTCGAGATAAAAGAATCGCTGTTGATCGGAAATGCTGGCGCCGACATCGATGAAAGTGTTTCCGGGACCGGCTTCTGCCAGCAGATAGAAACTGATACCGTTAAACCGCAGATTTCGATCCTCCAGCGTGTCCCGGTAGAGTCCCGGAGCCACTAGTACCGTATCACCGTCTCCGCCAAGGGCATCAATACCTTGCTGGATCGTCGTATATGTTTCCGTCGCTCCCACCCGAACCGTCTTGGATGAGACGTCGCCAACGGCAATAAGCAACAGCATTACAAGTGACAGGCTTACCCATCTTATCGATATCACAACTGATTCCTTTCGACTGGATATGTTCTTTAGTCTTCGAGGCCCTACGTCGGCCTCGCGGGAGAGCTGCCCCGAAAGGTAACGAACAGGAGTCTACAGTCAACCAAAAGGAGACCGTCTAGCACGACGTTTCTCGAGGGGCAAATCACACAGGCAATACGAAAAAGACCGGCCAAAAAGCCGGTCCTTTGGAAAGTTTCTGAATGCGACTCTTAGTCGTTGGTAACAACGACTATATCTTCCGCCACTTCAGCCTTGATCGGCATATTGGCTGCGATGACGCCGTTGCTTCCCTTTACGAGCGGGCTGAATATCAGCGTACAGATCGCCAAGACAGTCTTGGACTTGCCTTCAGCACGGATCTTTCCTTCGTTACCGATCGCTGCCAGCTGGATATTGGCTCCGTCCGGAGTCAAATAAGCATCGCCGGAAGTGAGCTCTACCAATTGGACCTCGATATAGCCCTTGCCGCCGAAACCACTGTTCTTCTTGGCGTCGGTGACAACCGCCTTGCCGGGAGCGCCGTCGCGTACGACAATCTTGCCGCCGATATCGATCGGAGTCAGAAGTTTGATGGGGATTTCGTCGCCGGTCTTGAACTCTTTGGACGAGGCATCCTTGTCAAAAACTATGGTGACTTCCTGTCCCTTGGGAATAATCAGGTCGGCTTTGGTCGAACCGGCCGCAAACAAGGCAAGCGCCAGACAGGTCACGACGGCCAGTATTCTTAGATTAATACGCATTCTTGACTCCTTCATTATTCTGCCCTCCTTTAGAAGCTGGGCAGCTCGCCTCTGATATCATCTTCAAAACTGAGCGACACCTTGTCGCCACTGTCGAACGTGACCCCCGTCTCAAGATCGAACAGGGCCACCTTGCCGTCGAATACCTGGGTCGACTTGGCCACCTCGCCCCACTTTTCGCCGCCACCGTCATGATTGTTGGCGTCGATAGCAACGATGATGTGGTCTCCCATTTTCCAACGAATGGTCCCGCCGCGCCCCTTGAAATACTGCTTGGTTGGGTAGTTGGCATCCTTTCCACCTTGCTTCACAATCACGTGCAGGTGGTGACCATCGGGTATATTGGTGACCGTAAAGGTGTAGCTATTACGTTTCTCGAACTGCTTAACGTCTTTGAGATATGAATCGATCCTCAGCACATCAGCCTCGCGAGCCGGATTGCCGGCCAGGTCGGACCTGATCGCCTTGAGTTCCCTGACGGCTCGAACCAGGAGATAGTTAGGGTCGGAGCTTGACTTGATCTTGGCGACCAGAGTTTCGAACTTGCCGCCGGCCTGAGCCACAACCTTCTTCTTCTCTTCCTTGATTTCTTTGACCACCTTAGCACCCAGAAGGGCATCGCCGAGAGTATTCTCGGCCTTGCTGAGATCGTTGGCATACAGGGATCGGTCTTCGTTGACCTTATCGACCATCTGCTGCCAGGCAGTTTGATCGTCCGGCTGTAAACGGGTTGCCTTGAACAAATCCCAGTAGATCAGAGCGCGATCGCTTCGCCGATACAGTTCGGACTCGTCGCCGCCTACATGGAAAGACTCCAGTTCCGCGGCGAGATTGACATGCATCTCCTGAAGGATCAGACTGTCCTTCTTGTAGTTCGGTTTGGGCCACATAGCCGAGTCCGAGACTATCGTCGTCAATCGACCAATGGCTTCGTCGAGATTGGCTTTAGCCTTGGCCAGATCATACTTGCTGTAGTGGATCTTGATGCTGCGCGCCGGCGCGACAAAATCGGTAAACATGTATTTGGCCAGGAACGAAGTCTCATACCGACCATAACGGCTTGAAATGCGAGCGCGCTCGGTGGCCGGAATGTTTGCGGCCGAGCCACCGTAGGTGGCGACCACGTCTCTTTCGACAGCTTCGACACGTCCCAGGACCCACCAGAAATGGTAGGCATAAGGAATCGATATCCCCACAATCCAGAGTAGTCCCAAAATCGCAGCGTACTTTGCCAGCGCTCTGAATCGAGACAGACCACGACTGCGACCGATTGACTTGAGCACCCAGCGGAACGGCTCACGCACGCCGACCGGTGTGATCTTGTCAGGGGGAGCATAGACGGAGCGGCCGACATCGGTACCGATTTTCACCGGCGCCTGACCGGTCGACGAAACAAAGAAGACCTGGAAATCAAGGGTGCGGCCAACCGTCACTTTGAGGAATTCTTTCAGTTTGACCAGTACTTCGCGAACCGAACCGGCCCAGTTGGAGTCGGAGTTGATCCGATTGCTGGCGAGCACCTTCTCCAGGAACGACTCATAATTCTCGGCCAGAATACTCTCTTCCTCGGCCGGTATCAGAACCGCCTGGGAGTCATCTTTGAATCCAGGAAGCACGTCCGCCTTGGTAATGACCAGGCCGACCGGGATATCCAGTCGTTTCGTGACCGGAGCAAGCCGTTCGAGCATGTTCACGAACGAGGCGCAATGGGCCTGGCACTGAAGCTCGGATCCGAGCGCCTTGGGATCGAAGAAAAACAGAATGCCGTTGGCGCCCGAGACAAAATCGATCACCTTGTCGGTGAGTTGGTGGGGTTCACCGATGGCCACCGCACGGCCATCATAGTCATATGCGACGATAGGAACCTTGTCGCCATCCATTATGGCATTAAACTGAAGTACCCGATCGCCGGCAGTATTGTCAGGAAACCGTTTTTCTTCCTTGAGATCCACGACAGTGCCGACTGTCGACGTCTCCCCGATACCCCAAATGGCGCGATAGTTGGAGAGGAACTCACCGGCGGTCGCGTTGTCGGTGACCGAGATTTGCAGATCTCGGGACACCTTGCAGTCTTCGTTGAGAACCGTAAAGAACACTGTCTTACCGCAGTTGGCATGACCGTACACTGCGATTCTGGTTCCCGAAGGCCAGTCAAACTCACTGACGGCTCCACCGCCCTGGCCGGATGCGGCCATCTTGGAGCCCTTCTTGAAAATCTTGAAAATCTTGCCTAGTTTCAATGTCCTACCGTTACTGTATAACCGTCCGTGCGATCGGCCGGTTAGTTACCTCGTTTTAGCTGCTCGGAGCGCTGTTTCATGTCCTCGAGTCGGTCCTGGCTGTAACTCGACCACTGCATCGGCACCACGATACTGAGGACGATGAACAACACCACGATGAATCCATAGAAGAAATAGGCCGGGTTGCGTTGCGATGTCACCAGCCGCGTGTAACGCGAGCTTGAGAAAATACCTTTCATACGTCCGGCGGCGATACTCAGTGCTGATTTCACCTTGCTCCAGAAGCTGGCTTCCGACAGGTACTTCCACTCTTTCAGGTACTTCTCGGCGAGATCGCTTCCCTGAGCAATCTTGGAGAACGACTCGACCCGCTTAAGATGAAATTCCAGAGATGCCCGGTCATCGATCAGATTCTCTCCCGCTTGCACGCGGCGGCGGGTGAGTTCGAGAAACTTCATTGGTTCCGGCATGGCCGAGAAAGTCTCGGGTGAAATCGACATATCCAGCGGCTTGCCGTAGGTGTTCAGGAAGCGAGCCAGTTCCTTGAGAAAGAAGTCGTTCAAGCGGAAGTTGTTGTTCAGGGCACCTTCACGGAAAAGCAGCGGAAGTAGATTGTTCTCGAAATACGGGACATCCTGTTTCACCGGCCTGAGGCCGCGGCAATAAGAGAACGCCTTGTTGGATCGGCCGTCGATGTCAGCTTCTACCTCGAAGAAGGTTATCAACACCTGCACGACCATTTGTCGCAGATCTGAGCTTGTCAGCGGTGACTGCTTGACGATATCCAAGAAGTATTGGTCGACCTCAATGGCCTGATCACGCTGCTGGCGCAAGGCGTGAAACACGGCGATGATGCCGTTATAGGTCTGAAGGAAAGCCTCGGTCTCGAACTTGCCGTAGTCGGACTCGTAGATTGACAGGTACCGAAAGAGGTCGTCGACGTAAGACTTTACCGCGATTTTGTCGTTCATAGGCCTCTGTTAAATCGAAAAGACGTTCAGGTCCATCTTGCTTAGGTTTGCCAGTTTCTCAGGATCCGGAGCACCGCGGAAGATCAAAGTGAGTTGGTGCACCGAGGGTGACTTCAACATATCCTGAGGATGCAGGGCCACCTTGGATCCATATGTTACAACATCGACATCTACCGGATCGGTTTCACCTAATCCGCGGGCTTCGTTGATACCCAGCCTCACTTGCATGTTGGTCCAGTCGCCGGTGCTGTAAAGGTCTTTGTTGATCAGAATCACCGTGTCAGCGATCGGGGCGGGATTGGCAGCTTCGATTATCAAGTAGCTCAGTTCCCCTACCTGCTGAAGGGTCGACGATGCAAACTCGACTATCCGATAGGTCTGCCCGTGGTAGGTCAGACTGTCGGTTGCTACCGCTTGAGTGCCCAACTGCTCTTTCTTGACCTGGGCCAGGAAGCCCATCATGCCGCGGACCGTGTCCAGAATCTGGTCGATCTCGGTAACGTGTCCGCCGATATTCTCATGATCGTAGTCGGCCAAAAGGAATGAATCGACCTTGGCCATGAACTGGCCCACATCGGTTCCGACTTCCTTGACAAAGAACCGCTCGTTCAGGTAATCCTTTAGGCCGGGCTCAAGATTGAGTAAGGTGGTTAGTACTCGATATAGCCGCTTGAAGAACACAACCATGTGGATTGGAGCCGGTGCGTTACGGCCAGTGATGAACTGATCCAGCGACGCCGACATATGGAACGCGAACTGGTAAATAGTCTGTCGGAAAGCAACCTGGAGGCTGCTCTTGGCTCCCTCGAGGGAACCTTCTCCCATGGCCGTGTAGGCACGCGACGCCAGCGAAAGCAGGTTCTCGAGCCGGTTGCGATAGTCTTTTATCTTCTGGGCAAGGCGTTCGTCGGAGTGCATCGAAAGACTCGGTGGGAAGTAGGTCGGGTCTTGGGTGATTTCCACTCCGTCGACCGCCAGACGAGCAATCTGGACATACTGGCCACGAGGCACTGCCGGCGGCTCTCCAAGTTGGAGAACATAGTTGCCGACCAGCGACGGAATCCGCGGCGGATCCTCATTGGGATCGGGTTCGCCAACCGGTCGCTTAGCTGGTGTACCCACAGCAATATAGACCGGCACGGTGTTACCTGTCAGCTCGGCCTGCGCTCTTACGGCAGTGCGAGACTCTTCGCTGACCTCGATAATCGAGCCGTCAGGCGTGACCGCCTGACATCTGATCAGTTCGACCTGGACTGTTCCGCCACTGACAGTAGCCTCAAGGTGTAATCCGGCTCCGGTCTCACGAGACTTGGCCGCCAGGCCGTAAGCGTCGCCGCCTGTAAGCTGATACCAACGGGCGACTTCCTCAAGGAAAGCCTCCTGATCCTTCAGGTGCTGCTGGGTAACCAGCATTCCATCTTGCCAGTTAACGGAATATAAGTTCAAGTCGCTCATAATCTTGCCTCAGTGATTCTGTGGGAATTTATGTAGTCCATATTGCCCTGTCAAGGTTATTAAAAACCCCCTCTTGTGGGTGTCCGTGAAGCGGAATACGAAGAGTAACCCAGTCGATTTGCGTGCCCTTCCTGGCCCAGTCTGAAAGCGGTCTTCTTCACTTTTATGCGGGTCTTGCACACCAGATTGTTGGGCATGCATAACTTGAGGACCCAGTCCAGCTTCCTTCGTTTGGGTCGGTCCGGAAGAAGATCCGACACCTCGGAGGGGTCCACCTCGGAAACTATCAACTCATAGGTTGAGTCGTTGTCGGAGAACTCGCGGCCGAGTACCAGTTCACTTCCCAAACGGCTCTCGCCCTGGCCCAGTCGACTACGAAGGTTTTCCGGAATCTCGAATCTACCCCGAACGTTTTCGCGAATGTGGAACTCCCAGCCAAACAGATGCTGGAGAACCGATTGAACTTTCTCAGTATTCCCCGACCACCGGTGGAAATTGGGCATGGCTGCGGCCCAGAAGAGGCACTCTTCAAGGTCAGGTTCTCGCTCCCAGAGCTGGAAGTTGAACAGCTCCAGAAAACTAACCAGGAAACTAAGATCGACTACACCTTTCCTGACCTTTAATATCTCGTTAGTGGCGCGGCTTCGATATCGAATTACAGAACCGTCGAAAGGGGCCATGAAGCGACGCGCCGCCTCTTCCCAGCTGTCGTTACGAGCTGTAATCCCTTCCAGTCCGTAGAACAGCTGATACGGCAGCATATCGACGGCGCTGGTAAATCCCACCCTGAGTTCGATGGGAGTTGTCGCGTCGATCATAGTACCCGGCCTGGGCGATTGCGAGACTATCTCACCGCGATAGTTCTGATACTCACCGTCACCCAGCAGTTGGATGCGGTCGAGATCCACACCCAATCGGATCAGCACGTTCAAAGCGGTTACGTAGTGGTACTTGCTGCGGCGACTACACAGGTCCGGCATCCTTGTGGGGCCAGGTGAACTCATTGGGCATCGACCTTAACGGCAAACTGGGTATTGACCGGTGTGCGGGATCTCAGGAAGTGACTCAGACGGCTGCGAAGTAGCTCAACTTCCTGCTCGCTGTGGAAGGTCTCCGGAGTCGTCTTGACATTGACAACTATACATCGCCGGACGCCGGTCTCGCAGCGTTCCACGCCGTTGCTGCAATCGACTTGCTCGATTCGGGGATCGAAAGTGCGAGCCCAGTTGCCGATCTCATCGAAACTGAGGGCTCGATCGCGGTTTCTGAGCCGACTTGAGGCTTCGGTTAGAATCTGCGCCTCTCCCTTAGCCGGTATCGCGCCCGACGTCGGAATCAGGTTGACCGCGCTGTCAACACCGGGATGGTTTTCGTACAAGTCCTTGATCTTTCCGGCCGCAATGCTGTTGGCATCGGTACCGGCGGTGACGGCATAGGTCACGGTGATCGAATCGGGAGGCGGTTCAATCGACGAAGAGTAATCGAACCAAAGCACCAGGCGATCACCCCGATCCTCAAGAGAGTAGTAGTTGTTTGGTCCTCCGGGAGCGGCTTCGTGGATGGCAACATAGTCTTTGCCGTGGGAGTCAACGACGCCGGTTATCTCGAGAATGGTCGAAATGTCTTCGGGAATCTCGATCTCCACCAGGGGGTTGCCGCCGGTATGCTTGAACAACCGGAGTTCGTTCTTGTTGATCACCAGGATGCTGTCCAGATGAATGTCGAAACCCTCCAGCAACCGCGTGCGATTACCCTTGGGCGGCAAGTCGATTCTCACCCAGTAGTAACTGCCTTCTATCGAGTCCGGGTTGATGCGGTTGGCGGCCAGAAGACGCTGCAGCGAAGGATCTATCGGTCCGGGCTGCCAGGTCGTCGTGAAGTTCTCGGGCAGCTGCGCAAACGAGTTTTCGAGCGCTTTGAATATGTCCGAACTACGGCGAAGGCCGCCCCAGACAAAGCCGGAATCATCTGAGGGAAAAATCGTATCCAGGTCCGATGTCGCGCCGGGACAGAATCCAGAGTCCTCATGAAAGCCGCCGAAGTTCGACCCGGGGTACCATTGTCCCCAGCGGAGCTGGCCCAGAGTTTCCTTGTGGCCGCGCATGAAGACCAGTCCGTCGACCAGATTGGACAACGGGCCGGTGTAGTCAATGGCGACATAGACGGATCCGGCTCCGGTTGCGGATTCGGATACCACTGAAGTCGATGCGGACTTCTGCTCGGCGGAATCAGAAGGCGACAAGTCGACAACGGCTTCTCCAAAGTGCAACAGCAGATGCTTCATCTTGGCTTTGAGGACCCGTTCGGTACGCACCGGAGAAAAGAAGAAAGTCTGTCCGGCTTCACGCCGCTCCTTGTAGAAAAACCGCGTATTGGGATCGATCTCTACCACCGGATCGAGTGCGTCGCACTGCATCACGGTGTAGGAAGGAACCGGCCAGCGCTGGCACTCGGGCGCCAGAGAGCGAACCAGCGATGACGATGCCATCTCCCAGGTGCGACCGATTTCCTGGTCGATACTCGACAGTTGGTGGGCATAGATTTCGAGCATGACCCTCAGGACCGGATCGAGCCGGTCGGGAGACTCTGGAATCTGAGAGTTCCAGGCCCTGAGATCACGGTGCATGATGGCAAAGATGTCTTCGATTGTCAGTGCGCGTCGCCGATTCATAAAAGTTCCTTCAAGTCCCGGCTCTAGCCGAGAGCATAGGTCGCCTCGAATTTCTTTTCTTCGCCGTCCTCGCGATACGTCCCCGTGACCTTAACCTTCATCCCCAGGGTCTCTGAACCTTTGAGTGAATGGCTCGAGAACGACACGCTAAGGTTGTAAAGCCGCTTCTCGTGCTTGCCGACGGCATTACGCAGGCTGGCCCGGATATCGGACTTGTTGGAGGTCATCATGTCGGAGAACTCTTTGTCCCAAAGATCGCACCCAAAGTCGATTCTTTGCGGCATGGTTCCCATGCGGGTGCTTAGAATCAGCCCCACTGAGTTGATAATCGATTCCTTGAGACTGGTTCGTGGCAGATATCCGTCGCGAATAAGAAGAGGCAGGCCTAAAAATTCCATAATGGTATGCTAACTAATTGATCTTAACCAATCCACCTTTGACTTCGGTCATCGCGCTGCCTTCCACTTTGGCGGTTGTGCCGCCCAGTTTGGCTTCGATACCGCCCTTGAACTCGGCGTTCATAGCGCCCTCAGCTTTCAGATTGGTTCCACCCTTGACTTCGCAGTCGGTCCCCGACTTGAGAACGGCTTTGGTGGTGGACTCCATTTGCATTTCGCCGGCAGACTTTATGGTGATATCTCCTGTTGTACTCTCGAGCGCGATGGTCGCGCCTTTAATCGTGACATCACCATTGGCCGACTCGATCACGATTGCCGGTCCATCCATTGTAAGCTTGATGATGTTGTCGCCATCTTTCTGGCTGATAACGACCGACTCGGCACCGTCTTCATCCTTGAAGTAGATCTCGTTATCGTTCTTCGTGCGCCATACCTTCAGATCGTTAGTTGCGCCGTCAAAACCAGCGGAGTGGTTGGTTGGGGCCCTGTCATTACCATTGTACATCGAGCCCACGACGAGGGGTTTGTCGGGATTGCCGTTCTCAAACATGACCATGACTTCATCGTCAACTTCGGGCAGACAGAAGAAGCCTCGTTCGTTTCCGGCATGCGGTGTCAGGACCGGGATCCAGATTCCCGTCTCAGCTTCGGAACTCCCGTCGAACCAGGGGAACTTCACCTTGACCTTTCCATTGTCGTCCTTATCCGCAGTGTCAGTGACGATAGCCGGCTGCAATCCGGTAAACAAGGGTCGCGGCCTTACGGCAGGGTACGCCATTTCTTTGGGAACGCACTCAAACTCACACTCGTAGCCGCCCGCTTGCATGGTGTGAGTCACTTTCATCAACCAGTAGTGCCCGGAGGCAGCCTGTCCCATTCCTTTGACATCTACAACCTCGCCCAACTGGAGAGCATGCAATCTGACTCGCCCGTAGCAGGGCATCATTTTGGCGGCTGATGCTTCACGCGCAATCTCTAGCGAGGTGTCTACTTCGGCCTGGCTGTTGGGAGCGAGATCATCGACAAAGCTTGATTCAGGATACATACCGCGAGATGCGGCGTGGGCAGTCTCGGGCAGGCCCGACAGGGCGGTGCGGAGGTTGCCGGAGGTGGCGCCGCTCAGGGTCTCCTTGCCGGCGCGATTGTACGTCTCGGATGCAAACTTCTCAACTGCAGTCCCAACGCCCACATTGAACTCTCGCAAACTCTCCCGGAATTCAACCTCAACCGTGTTGCCGGCGGCCTTCTTTACCTGAAACGTGGTCCCGTCATAGTAGGCGAACATGCCGTTTTCTGCCGCAAGACGGCACACGAACTGGTAATCCGTTTCACGATACTGAACACAATAGGTGAAATTCGTGCTGGTCGCCTCTACGGTACCAACCGTAATGGAATGCGCACCCAGCACCTCCTGAATGATTTGACTGGCGGACTTATCGTGGAAGAGCTTGTTGCGGACCGATCCGTCCATTCGAATGGTAGGGCTGTGGGCAGTGATCGTGATGGTGGCAGCGTCGTCTTCCTTGCTGTCAAAGCTAACCTGGGTGATGTCCCCGTGAAACTCCTCCTGGATACCCGTGCCGCTTTCTGGAGATTCGCTGATTTCCAGGACAACCGAAATCGAAGATCCGACGAATCGTTTGAAAGTATCGAAGACTCGCTCATGAGATTCGAAATTCTCCATGTCCATGCCCTGGAAGGTTACCCTGGCAACATGGTGGGAGTCGATGGGTTGGACAATCTCTACCGTGCTAATGTGTTCCGGGGACTGGTCGACTCCGTCTATTCGAACCCGAAATGTCTCGAAGGGCTGTGCTTCAATGGGCATGATTCGACCTCTGGCAACGACCAGGGTCGGGCGGGCACCTTGCCCACCCAACCTCAAGTCAACTTAACCTATTCTTCCCACCGGTTGTCGATTTCGGCGTCGCCGATCATCAGCTTGTGGCAGGAAATCTCGAGATACTCGTAGACCTGATCGTCCGGGTTGTTCTTGATGTGCGGAATCGTCTCTTCGTACTTAGTGACAAATCCTTCTTCCCAGGTCAGGGTCTTCATCTCGGAATCATCCGGAGTCTTGAACGTAACCTTACCGGCCTTCCAGTTCGGCTTGGAGGAGTCCATCGCCCAGCGAGCCAGGTCGGTGGTCTCATCCGATTCACGAGTGATCTTGATTGTGCCGGCGTGAGCGCGGTCGGACGGACGGCCGGTTTCGTCCTTGGCGGTGTAGAGTTCGTATTCTACTTTGTAGACGTTCTTATAGACTACACCGTCGACGTCCAGTACGGGTCTCCGTGCCATTTGAAATACTCCTTTATGGCTGGTTCGTGGTTAGATATATTCAGCTGTTTTGTACGTGAAGAAGGCGTCGAGGCCGGCCGTAAGGCCGACCCCGAACGCTCGAAGTTGCTACTTATCCTTTACGCCGGTAGCGTCGCCCTCGTTCCAGGCGGTGAACTCAATATTGAAAGTCCGGGCCGGATACTTGGGATTGAGAGCCACCTTGATGTCGATTTCCTGCCGTTTGCGCATTTCCTCGTCGGCAAAAATCTCGACCTTGAAGTCCTGAAGAATGTTATCTCCTCCGGAGATCGCCTTCATGAACTTGTCGATATCGCGACGCATCGTGTCGATGAACTTCTGATCGATGACCGAGAATGTCTGCTTGTTCAGGTAATTGCGAAGCGTCTTGTATACATAGTCATAGGTGCGACGAATCGAGTAGACATTGAAAGTCTCTTTCTGGAACAGCGTGGCGGCTCCCATCGCGACCGCTGAACCCTCAAAGCTCACCATCGGGTTGACACCCTTTTCGTTGATCTTCGAGGCGTCCGGCTGGTTGGCCTTGAAACGGATATACTTGGCATCCGCTACCTTGCCATACTTGAAGCCGGCCATCGGCTGCTGCATTCCGACACCAACATCGCCCTGGTACATCATACCGGCGACGGCCGCTGACGGCGGGACCCACATGTCGTCGTCTTCGTACTGGTTGGCTTCACGAGCCATCAGATAGTTGGCGAAGACCGACATGTACTGCTTGTAGCTGTCGATACCGGAGAGGTTGGCATAGTTGGGATCGTCCAGCATATCCATGACTTCTTCGAAACTATCGAAGTTCGGAAGATCGGTCATGACGTGGAGCTTGTTCGGCAGGCCCAACTGGCGGGAGACATTGTCCATGGCTTCGACACTTCCCAGATAGCCCGGGATAACAGCCATGGAGAAACATTCCTTGATGCTCCATTCGCGATAGAGATCGGACACGGCCTTGCCGAGCTCCTCGAACTTCTCCTTGTCGTCCGGGTCGACCAGGGCCTCGCCACTAACATTGGCGAAATAGGCGTTAACCTTCTCATCCGGCTCAGCCTGGGCATTCGCGAAGAACTTGTCGATCGCACGATAAGTGGTCTCCAGATCACGGCTGGCGCGATGGACCTTCTTCATGTTCTTCTCGAGATTAGTTTCGAGCTTGGTGGCTTCCTCGTTGAGTCCCTGGCGGACAGCGCTGAGATCCTCCGACCTGGCCAGGTGTTCGACCCAAAGCTTCAGGCGCTCGGCCAACAACTCACGCTGCTTGGCGAACTGCTTCTTGGTCAGGAACTCCTTGCGCTGGAAATCCTTCTTGGGATCGAGCCACTCGACTCCGCGAACCAGGTCGCCGTCGACGGTCTTAAAAGAAGGCAGCAGACCGGCGAGCTTCTTGAAGTCGCCGAAATTATCGCTAAGCATGTCAGCGAATTCGTCGTCAGAAATCTTTTCTATAGTCGGCGCTGCTGCCGATTCGGTTGCTTCCGCGGGTTGCGGTTGAGCTTCGTTTTTTTCCATTTCATCCATGGTAAACCTCGATTTCGGCAGTGCTATTCGCTGAGAAGATCAATGTAGTACTGGGCTGCTTTCAGCAACGCCTGCTTCTTCTCTTCGTCGGCCAGAGTCTTCTGGAGAGCTTTGTTCTTCTTGAGCTGCTTGTCCAGATCGGCGGCCATTTCCTTGCGATAATAGGTCTTGGACAGGGTGTCGTTGTTCTCGATCAGCTCTTTGGAGGAGAAATCCTTCATTGCCTTGATCGAAAACTCGGCGTTGACCGGTTCGCCTTCGGGCGACTCGATCTCGGCGTCAAACGAGGGCCGAAACTTCTCAAAAACATCCTTGAGATTGTTGCACCGCTGAGGCGTAACATCCGCATCCTCATCGCTGTTGAGACTGGCAACGTACAACAGCTTGTTCGAGGGCAGAAGCTCAACGGGAATGGAATCGTCTCGTGCGACTTTCTCGGTCGCACCTAAGATAAACTTTGCCATCTTGCCTCCATGTATAATCTACTCTATCAGTTTTCTTGTGATTCTTTAACCGTAAACTTGTAGCTATCGTTCTCGACATCGATCGAAACATCATCCCCGGGCGAAACATTGCCGAGAATGATATCCACCGAGAGCTTGTTCACGATTTCCCTCTCGATAATCCGCTGAATCGGGCGTGCCCCGAGTTCTATATTGTAGCCATCCACCGCCAGCTTGTGACAGGCTTCGTCACTCAACTCGGCGTTGATATTCTGATCTCCAAGAAGTCCGCTCAGATTCTTGAACTCCAACCGGGCGATCTTCTCTACCTGATCCTGGGTGAACGAATGATATACGATAATGTCGTTCAGACGATTGAGGAATTCGGGACGGAACTTCGTGAAGAGGAACTGCCGGACTTCGTCCATATCGACCTCACGACCTTCCTTGTCAGCATCGAGGATCTTGTCGGCGGCGTAGTTGGAGGTCAGGATAACGACCACGTTGGAGAAATCGACCGTGCGGTTCTGACCATCGGTAAGACGACCGTCGTCCAGAAGCTGCAGCAGGACATTGAAAACGTCCGGGTGAGCCTTCTCGACCTCGTCGAACAAGACTACCGAGAACGGCTTGCGCTTGACGGCTTCGGTCAGCACACCGCCCTCTTCGTATCCGACATATCCCGGAGGGGCGCCAATCATCTTGGCTACCGAATGCGACTCCATGAACTCGGACATGTCCAGACGCACCATGGCGTTCTTGTCGTCAAACAGGAACTCGGCCAGAAGCTTTGTCAGGTATGTCTTACCGGTACCGGTCGGTCCCAGGAACAGGAACGAGCCCACCGGCTTGTTGGGCAGCTTCAGTCCCGAACGGGCCTTACGCACCGCGTTGGAGATCGCCTTAATGGCGTCCTTCTGGCCAATGATGCGTTCGCTGAGATGCGATTCCATGTTGACCAGCCGGTCCTTCTCGGAGGTCATCATCTTGGAGAGAGGAATACCCGTCCGACGAGCTACGACCGATGCGATATCGCTGTCGTTAATCTTACGCTCGAGCGCCTCTACGACACCCTTGATGGCTTCAAACTGCTTCTTGTGCTTGTCGAGGCTGGCCTTCATGTCGGCCAGATTCAGTTTATCGGCTTTCATTACTCACCTCCCTCGGCAGCTTCGACCCGATGACCCCAGTAGTCATTGAGCCTTTCCATATCCTGGTCGAAGGCGTCGTAGGAATCACGCAACGCCTGGAAATCTTCGGGAGCATCGGACTCCTTCTTCCCTTCCAGGGCTGAGATCATCTTATCCAGCTCGGCGAACTTCTCTTCGACCTGAGGAATGCGCGCCCGCGCGAACTCTTCCTTGACGCTGAACTGCGAACCGGCTTCATCGACCAGATCGAGAGCGACATCGGGAAGGTTGCGTTCGGCGAGATATCGGATCGAGTACTTGACGGCCGAGTTGACCGCTTCGCGGGTGTACTCGAGGTTGTGATGCTCGGCGTATTTCTCGATTACCCCATGGACGATGCGAATGGCGTCGTCTTCCGGCGGTTCCTCGACTTTGACTTTTTCGAAGCGGCGGTCGAGGGCTTTATCTTTCTCGAGATACTTGGTGTATTCTTCTTCGGTGGTGGCGCCGACCAGGCGAATCTGGCCGCGCGCGAGGGCCGGTTTGAGAAGGTTGGCTGCGTCCATACCACCGCCGCTTCCGGCTCCGGCAAGGCTGTGGACTTCGTCGATAAACAGGACAATTTGCCCCGCCGACTTGACCACTTCGCCCACCAGCGCCTTGAAGCGCTCTTCGAACTCACCCTTGTACTTGGCGCCGGCCACGAGCGAACCCATGTCGACTTCCATGACCTTGACACCTTCCAGTGCTTTGGGAACGTTGCCGTCTATTACCGCCTGGGCCAGACCCTCCACAATGGCGGATTTGCCGACACCCGCACCACCGACCAAAACCGGGCTGTTCTTGCGACGTCGCAACAGAATCTGAATCGCCTGTTCGATCTCATCGGATCGCCCGATACACGGATCAAACTCACCGGCTGCCGCAAGGTTGGTCATGTCGGTACAATATCGAAGAGTACCTGATACATCGCCCTTCTTAGCCTCCGGTGCAGCCTTGGCGTCATCCTTGTCGGTCGTAGTCGAGGTAGCGATTTCCTGAACCGCCTTCGACTCGGCAATCGCACGATAGATTGCCTCCTTTTCGATGTCCAGTTTGTCGCGCAGGTATGGCGCCAGACTGGACTTGGGATCGAAAATGGCGATCAGGATGTGTTCGGGTTCGACCAGAGTATCGTAGAGCTTGTTCTTCTCTTCGACGGCCTGCTCCAGCACGGCTTGAGTGGCGGGCGAAATCGCCAGCTTCTCGCGGCCCTTAGAGCGACTGCTCTGATCCTTGAGATAGGTTTCGGTCAGCGACTCTACCATCCCCGGCTTACGGTCGAGTTGATTGAGGATCGACTCGACTTCGGAGCCCTCGTGACGAACCGTGGCCACAAGGAGATGCTCCACCTCGATTTCCGGGTGACGAAATTCAGCCGCGACCTCGCGGGCGTTCTTAATTATCGCACGCGAGTCGGCAGAATAGCTAGCAATGTCCATAAATAGGCAATTTCCCTATTGCTTTTATACTGTACGCGGTAGTGGAACTTCCTCCACAGCGGAAGGTGCAGGTGCTCCTAGAATGCTAAAATAGACCCGCAAGATAGGGCTAGTCAAGGGTTTTTGGCCCGGAAAACCGGCCCAAACACGAAAAGATCACCCCTAAGTGGATCTGCGAAGTACATTTTACCGATGCGACCTCGTCCGGAACCGATCAGACAGCGTTGTTGGCTAGTGCGTGCGAACCGGCAACGGTTTGTTGGGAGGCGGCGGAACTCGTCTTCGGGGAGGCCGTGGCAACGGCTTGGTTGGCGGCCGCGGCGGGAGAGCATCCCCCCGTTTGCTGCGATATCCATCACCGGGGCCATCCGTAACAATTCGCCGTGCCAGCTGGGGTTCTCCCTTATCGGGCGTCCTGGGCGGACGCTCCCACAGCGGGGCTAAGGCCTCGTGTTCAGAGTCCTCAGAAGGACCGTAGCAACAACCCTTCTTGAAGTTGTATCGGTCGCGGCAGTTGGCATGATTGTCACCGGCAATGAACTGAGCTGCTGAGTCCTCGAGCGTCTGCCAGAGATCTTCCTCGATTTCCGACAGATGGGACTCCCAGGCCCGCAGATGGAGCACCATCGAGATAGCGGGCATGAGGTATCTCTCGGCTTTGTCCAGTTCGTGCTGGAACTCATAGAGGTCTCGAAGGTGGAAATAGCTGTCACGACATCCCGTGAGACCGCAACCAACCTCGCCCTCTTTCTCCTTGAGTGCCTCTACCCTTGGCAGCAGCTTGTTGATATAGACATTCCAGCAGTTGACGGCGTGGCGGGCAATCTTGGGAAACAGCTGTTCGATTTCCTTGGCCGCTTCTTTGAGCGCCTTCTCACGGTCTTTGAGGTCTCTCTTCTGCGACCAATGAGCGGCAAAGAGCAAACGTTCGCGTCGGAAGTCCAACAGCTGCGCGTTGGTGATTCCCCCCTTCACACCGCCTTCGTAGGCGCTGTTGACGATCTTTGGCACGATGATCTTGTTCGTGGCCGCCTTGGCCAGGCTCCATGCGGTCGAGGCACCCTTGGTTATTCCCTCACGACCGGCTATTCCTCCGACCTGCTGCTGCATGTCGACCATGTAAAGGACACCGGCAAGAGGCACGTGCTCAGGCTTCTTGATATGCTTCATCCACTCGAAACCGGACTTGAAGATGTACGAGGCCCCTTTGTCAAAGCCGAGTCCGTGAGTGACACCGTAGTTGATCCAGGGACTCGCGGCACCGCTGATACCGCCGGCAGCAACGCTGACGCAGGAGGTGGTTACGAAGTTGGTCTTTTCGGCACGGGTGGTGCGCATCCATTCGTTGGAGAAACCATGCGGGAGTCTATCCTTCAGGCGGGACATGACTACTCTCAGGTCTTTCCCGGCTTTTCGCGACATCCACTCCCACCAATCTTTGAACTCGGCAGAGGCGATTTCGCGAAGCAATCCGGCTTGTTTTTTCAGATCGCGCGCGGCCGCAACCGGGTTCAAGTATTCATACCATTCGTCACGCTGAGCCCGGTAGTTGGCCGCTTTGGTCTTGGCCTTGTAGCGGCGTTTCCCGGTGCGTCCCAACTGATCCCAGTAGAACATGTCGTAGACGTTGAGAATATCGGTTGTGAAGTGATGGAATCGACGTTCTGCTCCGCGAGCCTGGTTCCATTTCTGATTGTGACGATCCCGGTTCTTCTTGAGAGCCGCATGGTAGTCGCTGATGATTTCGTCCAAATCCGCTTTGAGCTGCGTGATATCGCATTCGACAATCGAAATCTGTGAGAAGAAATTGGCCTGATTCTTAGCCGCCAGGGAATCAAAGTCTCCCGACACCACGTTGCGCAGGTTGGCCTTCTCCAGGGCAGGGCCGTACATCATCTTGTCGAGCCGGTTCTTGGGCGGAATCTCCAATTGTGTACCGGCTCCGATAGTCGCCTCCTGGATATCCCACTTGCCATTCTCGGAATCGAATCGAACCTCCTCTCGTCCGATACGGTTCTTCTCAAAGTTGTGCGATATCAGCGCCTG